>Ga0256829_1000312_pt1 | contig 53768 bp, 47 predicted proteins | sample 131447metaG_FD_185979 | JGI IMG/M metagenome (GOLD analysis project Ga0256829, IMG submission 185979) | Hydrothermal vent microbial communities from Lau Basin, Pacific Ocean - 131-447 | ecosystem: Environmental > Aquatic > Marine > Hydrothermal vents | place: Pacific Ocean: Lau Basin | collected...
CCGCTCTACAGACGAGGTCAGTGAAATACCTGCCTCAAGGAGCGAACGGCTTCCCCGGGAACGTGATCGGTATAAACCCGGAAGCGGGTGATTGCCAACGTACAAGGAGGCCCGGAAGGGCCGACCGGGATGCCGCCTCTGGCCAGCCCCGTCACGGCTCCCGCCGTTCCCACAAAAAGCAGAGCAGTCTCCCCCTTGTAGGAGGCCCGGAAGGGCCGACCGGATAGACCACCACTCCCGCCGACACCGGGTTTACCGACAAGGGCATCATCACGTCTCTGCGGTTGTGGCCTCCGCATCCGCATCGCCGCGCATCTCGCTGCGTGCGATCACCACCGAGGCTGCCAGGTCGCCAGTGACATTGAGCGTGGTGCGCGACATGTCCAGCAGGCGGTCGATACCCAGCACCAGGCCGATGCCTTCCGGCGGGATGCCGAACATCGCCAGGATCATCGCGATCACCGGCAGCGACCCACCCGGCACGCCGGCCGCGCCGACGCCGCCCAGTACGCAGACCAGCAGCACCAGCAGCTGCTGCGCCAGGCTCAGGTCGACGCCGAAGAACTGCGCCAGGAACAGCACCGTGACGCCCTCGTACAGCGCCGTGCCGTTCATGTTCGCGGTGGCACCCAGGGTGCACACGAAGCGGGCCACGCTGCGCGGCACGCCCAGGTTCTTTTCCGCAGCGCGCAGGGTGGTCGGCAACGTGGCACTGCTCGACGAGGTCGAGAAAGCCGTCACCATGGCGGTTTCCGAGCCGCCGAAGAAACGCTTCAGCGGCATCCTGCCCAGGGTTCGCACCAGCAGGGGCAGCACCACGAAGAGCTGGATGCCCAGTGCCAGCAACACCACGCCGACGTAGCGCGCCAGTTGCACCAGCACGTCCCAACCCATGCGCGCGGTCAGCGTGAACAGCAGGGCTGCCACCGCGTAGGGCGCGATGCGGATCACCCATTCGATCAGCTTCAGGCTGATGTCGTAGATCCCCTGCATGGTGCCGACGAAGGTGCGGGTGCCCTCGTTGCGTACCACGGCGGCGGCAATGCCGAACATCAGGGCAAAGAACATCACGCCCAGCAGGTTGCCGTCGGCCGCCGCGCGCACCGGATTGCGCGGCACGATGCCGAGCAGCATCTCGCGCGCGGAAATGGCTTCGCGGCGCGCGGCGATCTCACTGGCGCGATGGCCGGCCTCGGCCAGCAATTGCTTGCCCACCTCCGGCGAAACGCCCAGACCCGGCTGGAACAGGTTGACCAGGATCAGGCCGATGGCGACCGCCAGCGCGGTGACGCCGAGGATCCACAGCAGGGTCTTGAAGCCCAGCCGCCCCAGCGCGCGCGGATCGCCGATCTCCACCACGCCGAGCACCAGCGCCGAGAACACCAGCGGAATGACCAGCATGAACAGCAGGCGCAGGAACAGCTCACCGATCGGCTGGCTGACATAGGTGACCACGTCATCGAGCCAGACGGCATCACGCGCCAGGGCGTAACACGCCAAACCCGCCAGCGCGCCGACCAGGAAGCCGATGAGCATGCGGGTGTGCATCGACATGCCGCGCGAAGAAGACGGGCTGGTTGTTTCATCGGTGGTGGTCATGGTGCGCAGGGTCTCGCAGGTGGCCTGCGCCCCAGTCTACCCGGTGCAGGGGGTAGCGACGATGTCCCGGTCAGCGGTGCCGCGGATACAGCGGTGGCAACGCATCATCGCCGGGGTGCCCTGCGGAATCGCGCCATGCCAGACCCTTGTCGAACGCCTTCGCCAGCTTCCCGGACAGGTCGTCATGATCGGACCGTTGCGCATAGAGTGTCTGTTGCAGGGCCTCGATCGCCTGTGGCTGGGTTCCCTCCTGGAGCATGGCGGCCAACTGCGAAAGGCCCTGCACGGCAGGACGCTCACTGCGTGCCCACGCCAGCAGGGTACTTGCGCACGCCTTCAGGTCATTTCGCCGTACCGCGGCAATGAATGCATTGCGCAGACTGCGTGTACGCACTTCCGGTTGCGGTTCCCGGAATTGTCCCTGCATGGCCGCCTTGTGCCGTCGCCATCGCCACCACACGAGAAGAATGACGATCACCGTCAACAGCCACAGGCCACCAAGGACCCATGCCACGGTCCGCCATACCGAAAGTTCGGGTGACCGGACCCCGGCCAAGGCAGCACTACTGCCTGGTCCGGGCGATGCCCTCGTTGCGGCCAACACAGACCCGGCAGCCGTGCTCGTCGTTGCCGGGCCTGCCTGTGCCGTCGGCGCCGACCCGGTAGCTGCAGGCGCCGCCGCATGCCCGGCAACGACCGTAAGGGTCTGCTGCGGGATGCTTGCGGTTTCGACGCGGTTGTCGACCACGTTCCACCACTGCAGCGTGATCGCCGGCAGTGTGAGCGTACCGGGACGGTCGGGCACCACCGCAAAACTCCGGGTGCGTGACCCGGTCAGCCAGGAACCGCTGCTGTGCGTCACATCCTGCGACTTGCCCGGATAGACATCCGCACCGGAAAGTGGCGGCAATGCCGGTTCGGGCAGTGCCGATGCCATCAGCCCGGTCGCCCCGATGCGCAGGGTGAGCGTGATCGGCTGTCCCACCTGTACCTTGCCGCTGGCAGGCCAGCCGTCCAGGTTCAAGGCAAGCTGCCTAGCCGGCAACCAGGCACCCGCCGGCGCGGATGACGGCCGAGGTCGCACCGTGAGTACCTGCTCGCCCGAGCGCGCGGATACCGGTTTTACATTGCCGAAGAAGCCCCCCAGCTGGCTGTTGACCATCATCTGGCCCTGGAACACCATCGGCGGAATCACCAGTTTGCCGGCATGTTCGGGCACCACGGCGAAACGCTGTTCGGCGACGAGATAGCTTTCGCCGCCGCGCACGGTCTGGTAACGCTGCATGCGCCCCATCTGCATGACACTGGCACCGACGATGTTCGGGACCGGCGGACTGCCGCTGACCAGGGCATCGCGGTAGAAAAGCCGCACATCCATGACGACCTGCTCCCCCACATATGGAGTATGACTGCTGAGCGAGACCTGGATGAAAACCGGGTCCCCGGGTTTGCCCGAAGCGCTGGTCGATCCCTGCGCCACGTGCAGGACCAGGGGGGCAGTGTGCTGGTTGCCCAGCGTCAGTGAAGGAATGCGAATGATACCGGCATGCAGCGGACGCAATTGAATCTGCAGCGCCGAAGACGACTGCACCTGACCGTTTACCCAGCTTTGCTCGGACGTCCTTGCCTGGCCGAGCACCTGGAAATCCTTCTGCAGCGGAGACAGGTCCGGCGCCGACGGCAGCGAAGCACCCGGGGTCCGCAGGGTAAGTGTCACCGTGTCACCCAGACTGACCTGATTGCGGTCGAGACTCGCTTGCACGCCCGCAGCCTGCACGGCAGTCAGTGCCAGGCACAACATCACGGCCAGGCCAATTCGCAGCCGTATATGCATCATGGTCCACCTCGTTGCGTGTCCGCCGGCGGCATGCGGGCCTCACGCTGCATCCGGCGTTGGTACTCCAGCATGAACTTGTTGCGCAGCAGTCCGCCGGGATCATCCGGCACCTGCTGCAGGGCCTGGAGCATGGCAGCCGGCAGGCGCTTGCCCTGCGCCCCCGCTGCCTGGGCAGCCTGGCCCAGGTTGTAGGGCTTGACGTGCGCCATCTGGCTGTCGATCTGCTTGCCGATGGCCTGCTGCAGGCGCACCTGTTCTCCGGCACTGGCGGCATGCCCTGGTTGCGCACCGGATGCGGCCTGCCCGTGTGAAGGCTGCCCGCGATCCGGCGCCTGCTTGCCTTCCCGTGATGTGGAGGACGAACCGTTCCCGGCTAAAGCACTGCCCTGGCCGGCAGACGTTGACTGTCGGGCATGGCTGTCTGGCTTCTGACCCTGCTTCCCTTTCGCACCCTTGTTCCCGGACGAAGAACCGGATGTGCTACCACCCTGCTTGCCACCGCTTCCGGCGTTCTTTTGCCCCTGTTTTCCTGCGCCCGATGCATGCGCTCCCGCATGGTGTTTGCCGGTCCCGCCCTGCTGGGGTTGGTTTTTCCGGTGCTTGCGCAGCCAGTCGAGTATGGCCTTGCGGTTGATGCGGGCATCGGCGAGATTGGGGTCTTGCGCAAGTGCCTGGTCGTAGGCGGCAATGGCCTGCTTGTAGCGATGCAGCCGTGCCAGGGCGTTGCCGAGGTTGTAGCGGTTGACGGCACCGGGAGCCCTGGCAAAGGACCGCGCAGCCTTCCCGTAATCGCCGGCGCGGTATTGGGCCGTGCCGCGCAATGCCGGATTGTGCGCCAGGCGTGCAGCTTCAGCCAGATGGCCCTGCGCCAGTGCACGGGCGGCCTGCTGGTCCGGGGTCAGCCAGGCATCGCGCCAGCCCGAGGCATGCGCCAGTGACGGCATGCCCGCAAACATGAACACTGCCAGCAGCATCGGCATGCCGCGCCGGAATCCAAGTACGGCCAGGATCAGCAGCGGAAGCAGGAGCCAGTATCCTGCATCGCGCCAGTGCGTTGATGCACGTGCCGAACGCACGACTCCGTCATGCCGTGGCAATTGTGCAGCCAGGGCATGGATGTCTGCCGCACCCGGCGTCATCGGGACATAGTCGCCCCCACCGGCGCGGGCAAGGGCGCGCAGGGACGCATCATCCCTGCGTGCCAGCAGTGTCCTGCCGTCCGGGCCGGTCGCAAACGTGCCGTTTTCACCCGGATACGGGCCCCCCTTGGTCGTCCCTGCACCGAGAACGGAAACCGTGTAGCCCCTCGCATGCGCTTCCCGGGCCGCCTTCAGTGCCGCACTGTCGGCATGATCATCGATCACCACAATCGATCCGTGATGCATCCCGGCATCGGCCAGCAGGCGTGTCGCGCGACGGATGCCGGAGGCCGTATTGTCGCCGGGTACCGGCATGGTGTCGGGTGCCAGCGCCTGGACCAGTGCATCCAGGGCATCGGCATCGCGGGTCAGGGGGGCCACGGTGAACGATGCCCCGGCATAGGCAACCAGACCGTTCTGGCCGGCCTTGTTGGCATCGAGAAGCGCCATGATCTTGTATCGCACCCGGGACAGACGGTCCGGCGCGAGATCCTGGGCCAGCATGCGGCGCGACATGGACACGGCAATGACCTGTGCACTGCGGCTGGCGAAAACCGGTTCAGGCACGCGCTGCCAGCTCGGCCCGGCCATGGCCAGGGTGGCCAGCGTCCAGGCCAGCAGGGCACCGATCAGCAAACCGTTCCCGCGTCGCCTGCCGCCAGCGACCAGATAGGGCATCAGCCGCGGGTCCACCAGTCGTCGCAAAACAGTGGGCCCATCCATGCGACGCCACATCATTGCGATGAAGGGCAGCCCGATGCCCGCAAGCAACCACCACGGCCGAAGAAAGTGGAACGATTCCAGTGCCGTCATGCCGTGACCTCCCTGCCGCTGTCGCCCTTGCGCCACAGCGACAGCATCGCGAGCAGCATCGCGGCGCCCAGCGGCCACGGATAGAGCGGTGTGCGGGGCCGGCGCAGGATCCTGCCCTGCTGCGTGGGCTCCTGGGCATTGATGGCGCGGTAGGCCGCAGCCAGTTGCCGGGTGTCGGTCGCGCGGTAGAACTGACCGCCGGTAAGCCGGGCGATGCGCTTGAGTACCGTGGCATCCAGCCCGGATGCCGGATTGCCGAAAATGTTGGCGAAAGGACCCTGCATGAGCGGTTGCTGCGCACCGATGCCAATGGTGTAGATGCGCACGCCCGCGGCACGCGCGATGCGTGCGGCTTCTGTCGGGCTCAGACTGCCGGCATTGTTGACGCCGTCGGTCAGCAGGACCAGGACTCGTTCGCTTTCGGGCAACTTGCGCAACCTGCGTACGGCGATCGCTATGGCATCGCCAATCGCTGTATTGGACCCGGCCAGCCCGACGGCCACATCGCGCAGTTGCGCCTTGACTGCATCCAGATCGTAGGTCAGGGGCGTGACCAGGTAGGCGTGCGTGCCGAAAAGAATGAGGCCGACCTCATCGCCCTCCCGGCGATCGATGAAATCACCGGCAATGGCGCGCACGGCTGCAAAACGGCTGACCGGATGGCCATCGAGCTGCATGTCCTGCGTGGTCATGCTGCCGGACATGTCCACCGCCAGCATGATGCCGCGGCCACTGCGTGATTGCGCAGAAGGAGGGCCGAGCCACTGCGGACGCGCCGCTGCCACGACCAGCGCGCACCAGGCCAGCAGCCACAGTCCGCCGCGCCACCCGTGCACCAGTCCTCTTGCGGACCCGCCACCGGGAAGGTTGAGTCCGTGATAGGGAAGCTGCAAGGCCTGGGCAGGCGAACGCGGCGGCAGGATGCGGTAGGCAAACCAGGGTAGCGGCAATGCCAGCAACATCCACGGCCAGGCCAGGTCAAACATGCCGCGCCTCCCGGACCGCCTTGCGGACCCAGTCCCGGACGGCTGCAATGGTCACCTCCGGATCGACCCTGCTGTCGGGGTCGTACAAGGCCTGTTGCAATGTATCGAACACGCTCGGGTCAACACCACGCGGCGCGTGCTCTTGCAGGTACGCGGACCAGGCCTTGCCTTCCAGATGCAGCGCGTCCGGATCGCGCAGGCGGGCGGCGCGGCGCAGCCAGGCGGACAGGTCGGCCAGCCATTGCTGAACATCGCCCGTGCGCGCAAACACTTCCTGCGATGCAGACATTTCCTGATCGATGCTTCGCCAGCGTCGGGCGCGCGCCTGACGACGAAGCAGCCAGATCACCAGCACCAATGCTGACACCAGCACCACCGCGCCAAGCACCCACCAGCCGTAGGCAGGAGGCCACCAGGATGGCGGCGGCGGCGGGTGGATATCCCGCAATACCGGACCCTGCGGATTCATGCCCGCACCCCCGGCAAACTGATGTCCATCAGCGTTGCCACCTCGGCCAGTGGATCGACCACCGTATCGACCTGCCGGTTCGGTATGCCCAGCGTCTTGAGCATGTGCTGCAATGCGCGGCTGTCGTGGCCCAGGGCATCGTGGAACCGGACCCGCGAGACTTGCGACTGCAGGTCGACCATTGCAACCTGGCCATCGATGGCCATGGGGTAGCTCCCCGGTGCGGGCAGCGCGATTTCGATGGCGTCGTTGACCAGCAACACGCCCAATCGTGCATGACGGCGCAAAGCCACCAGCCGCGCGCGCACTTCGGGATCGACTCCGAAACCGTCGGTGACCAGCAACGTCCGGGTACCACCGCGTACCAGTGGGGCAATGCGTCGCAGGGCCTGGCCCAGGGATTCAGGTTCGGGCGATGGCCCGGGATCGCGTGTACTTTCACGCGTGAGTGCATGCAGGATCGCCAGGGCACCGCGCGATCCGGTTTGCGGATGCACCAGCAGCCGCTGGCGACCGAAACTTGTCAGCCCAACCCGCATGCCCGTCGCCGCAGCCAACCATACGGCCAGGGCCGCTGCACGCGCCGCCTGGACCGACTTGAAGCGCCGTCGGGTACCGAAATGCATGGTATCGCGGTCATCGAGCAGCACCAGCAGCCTGCGCTCGTGGTCCTCCTGGAACACCTTGGTGTGCAGGCGCCCGCTGCGTGCCGTCAGGCGCCAATCCAGCCTGCGCACGTCATCCCCGGGCTGGTAGGCACGTGATTCGAGATAGTCCATGCCCCGTCCGCGTTGCATGGAAACATGGGCGCCGGCCTGCACGCTGTGCACCCGGTCGAGCGGTGCGGTCAGCTTGCGCGGCAGAATGCGACGCAAGGCGATCAGCTCGTCACGCGTGGCATGGGTGATGCCCTGTGCTGCCTGCATGGTCGTGATCGTCATGCCGCTCACGGCAACGGCACACGCTCCACGATGCGCGTGATGGCATCGTCCGGGCGCACACCCGAAGCCTCCGCTTCGTAACTGAGCAGGATCCGGTGCCTGAGCACCGGGTGGATGACGTCATGCACGTCGTCGGGAAGCACGTAGTCACGTCCGTGCAGCCAGGCGCGGACACGGGCGCATCGGTCCAGGGCGATGGTGCCACGCGGACTGGCGCCCCATTCGATCCATGAAGCGAGCTCCGGATCGTACGACCCTGCATCGCGTGTAGCCAACACCAATTCCGTGACATAGCGTTCGAGTGCGGGCGACGCATGCACGTCGAGAGCGGCCTGGCGTGCCGCGAAAATCTCGTTCTGCGTGACCCGTTGCTGCACTGCTATGGGCTCATTTCCGGTCTTGCGAGCCTGACGCCTGGCCAGCTGCAGAATCGCCTGTTCGGCCTCGGCATCGGGGTAGCCTATGGTGACGTGCATGAGGAACCGGTCCAGTTGCGCTTCGGGCAAGGCAAAGGTGCCCTCGTGTTCGATCGGATTCTGTGTGGCCATCACCAGGAAAAGATCCGGCAGTGGCCAGCTGCGCTGCCCGATGGTGATCTGCCGTTCCCCCATGGCCTCAAGCAGCGCCGACTGCACCTTGGCCGGAGCCCGGTTGACCTCATCGGCCAGTACGATGTTGTGAAACAGCGGTCCGCGCTCGAACTCGAACGTGCCACTTTGCGGACGGAAGATGTCGGTGCCGGTCAGATCGGCCGGCAGAAGGTCGGGGGTGAACTGGATACGATGAAAATCCGCCTCGATCCTTTGCGCCAGCGCCTTGACGGCCGTGGTCTTGGCCAGGCCTGGCGCGCCTTCGACCAGCAGGTGTCCGTCAGCGAGTAGGGCGATCAACAGGCTTTCAACCAGCGTCGTCTGGCCGATGATGCTCTGCCCCAGTGCATCACGCAGGCTGACAAAGACATCATGCAACGATCGTTCGGCTTGTGGAGCTCGGTTTTCCATGATGCGTGTTCTCGTGTGATCCGGGCCGCGTGCTTTTTTGCGGTGCAAGGCACTGTAACGACAACGAGTGCGTGCAAAAGTTTATTTTGCGGCCCCAAAAAACAAAGAGGCGGCCCGTACGGACCGCCTCTTGCACGCATGCTTGCCGCTGGGTTCAGCGACCGGTTTCGCTGAGAATTTTCGGTGTCACGAAGATCAGCAGCTCGGCCTTGTTGTTGCTGTGATTGTGCGAGCGGAACAGGTAGCCGAGGATCGGCACGTCGCCAAGACCCGGGATCTTGGCCACGTCGTTGCTCTTGGTGATCTCGTAGATGCCGCCCAGCACCACGGTCTGTCCGTTGTCGACCAGCACCGAGGTATTGATCTCGCGCGTGTCGATCTGCGGTACCTGGCCACCGCCCGGCGAAGCGATGAAGGAATTGAGTGCATCCTTCTTGACGTTGATCTTCAGGTACACCCGCTTGTCGGCCGTGATGGTCGGCGTGACCTTCAGTTCCAGGACCGCGTCCTTGAACTGCACCGTGGCATTGCTGGTACCACCGCCGGTGTTCTGCTGGTAGGTCACGTAGCCGATTTCCTGACCCTGGCGGATCACCGCTTCCTGCTGGTTGGCGGTGATGACGCGCGGACTGGAGATGATTTCCGTCTGCCCCTCGGTCTGTGCCGCCGACAGTTCCAGGTCCAGCAGGTAGTTGCGGCCCAGGATAGCCAGACCCAGGCTTCCACTGGGTTTGGTGACCGGAAGATTCACGTTGAAGCCGTTGGTGTTGCTGGAAGTCAGCGAGGGCGTGGCGATGTTGGTGGTCGTGTTGAGCGACGCACTGTTGACCGCCGAGGATGCGTCCGGACCCATGGACAGGACATTGCCGGTATTGGTCTTGACGCCGAATGCGCCCCAGCGCACGCCAAGTTCACGGGTAAAGTTGTCGGTCGCCGCAACGATCCGCGACTCGATCAGCACCTGCTTGACCGGTCGGTCGAGCATGCTGACCAGTTTGCGGATTTCCTGGATCTTTTCCGGCGTGTCGTTGATCAGCAGCGTATTGGTGCGCTCGTCGTAGGACACGCTGCCACGCGGCGACAGGAAGCCGCGCGTCAGCGTAGAGCCTGCTGAACTGTTGCCTCCGGTGCTCTGCATGCTCTTTTGCGTCAGCAGCGCGGCAATATCCTTGGCCTTGCCGTAGCTGATCGGAATATAGGCGGCAACCAGCGGTGCGGCCTCTTCGGCTTTCAGGCGTGCGGTAGCCAGGTCCTGTTCGTACTTGGCAATCTGTTCCTGGGGCGCAATCCAGATGACGTTGCCGTTCTGGCGCTTGTCCAGACCCTTGGCGCGCAGGATCACGTCCAGCGCCTGGTCCCAGGGAACATTGACCAGCCGTATGGTGACACTGCCGCTCACACTGTCCGCTGCCACGATATTGAGGCCGGAAACCTGGGCCAGCAGATTCAGCGCCGAACGGACAGGAATGTTCTGGAAATTGAAGGTCACGCGCTTGCCCGAATATACCGGCGCTTCGCCCGGCAGAGGCTTGCTTTCCTTCTTCGCCTTGCGCGGCGTGATGTCGACCACGTATTCGTTGCTGGTCTGGTAGGCGGAGGTATCCACCCTGCCCTGGGTCTGGATGACCATCTTTCCGCCGTCGACGCCCCCGGTCGTGGTAATGCGCTGGACCGGCGTGGCGAAATCGGTCACGTCCAGGGTGTTGGCCAGCTTGCTGGGCACCACCACGTCATTCATCTGCACGGTTACCTGGCCGCTACCCTGCTGCAGGTTGACATCGGCACCCTGACCACTGAAACGGATGGTGACCTTGCCTCCGCCACCAGGGCCGCGGCTGAAGTCGATCTTCGCTACCCGTGCTGCATTCGGCGAGGCCATCTGCTTGCTCGGATTGCCCGACTGCAGCCCGCCCATGTGATCTTCCCAGTCGCCACTGCCCACGGTGAGGATGAGGTCATGACCGTCCACGCGCGCCTTGTAGCTGGCCGAGCGGTACAGCTCGACGACCAGGCGGGTGCGGTTTCCGGCAGACACCACCGAATAACCGGTCATCGGACCATAGCCCACATCGAAATGGCGCTTGGAAAGTCCATTTGCAGTGTCGCTCAGGTCCACGGCAATACGCGGTGGTTCGGTGGTGGTGAAAATATTGGGTTGCGGTGGCGTTCCGGCGAATTGCAGCTTGAGCTGCACCTTGCCACCGGGAAGCGTCTGGTAGCTGACGTTCTTCAGCTCGTTGCCAGCAGCACGGGACATGCCGGGCAGCCCCAGCAGCAACAATGCGAGGAGCACGAAGATACCGGTACCTGCTGCATTCCGGCGCGGGACTCGACGATGCGAATTAGTGGTCGTCATGTACATCACCCCCGATGGGTTCTCATTGCTCGTCGAGCGCGATGCTCGCCTTGCGTTCCATCCAGCCGCCCGATCCGTTCGGCACCAGTTCGACAAGATCGATGTGATCTTCGGCGATGTCGGTGACACGGCCATAGTTCTGCCCCATGTAGTCATTGATATGCACCTGGTGTATGACCCCACCGGGATCCTTGATCAGCGCTTCCATGCTCTTGCCCTGACCGATGGTGCCCACCATCTTCAGGCTGTCGAGCGGGAAGGCCTCCAGCGGTTGTCGCGGCCGGTTCGCATCCGGACGCGGCCCGGTCTTCGAACTGCTCGCGCCTTCATTGGGGCTGGGCGCGAAGGGATCCCGCATGGCCTGATCCTTGTATTCGAAACTCTCGAACGTCTTGATCACCGGCAGCGGGGGCAGTGGGGCGCCTTTCTGGGCCTTTTCCTTTGCCACCCATTGCCGCAGATCGGACATGCCGCGGGTGCAACCCGCCACTGCCGTCACGGCAATCAGGAGCATCAGCAGGCGCAATGTCTTCGATGGCATCCTCATCACCGGCCCCTCCCCTTCTTGCCGACAGCCGTGGAGGCGTCTTGGTCGCTCTCATCCAGATAACGGTAGGTCTTGACGGTTCCTTCCAGGGTCAGGCGACCATTGGTTGCGACGCCTTCCGGCCCGGGTTTCTCGGGCTTGAGCGACACATTGTGCATGGTCAGGATCACCACCCGCGGCAGCGAAGCGACGCCGCTGATGAAGGTCCCGAACTGGTGGTAGGTACCGGTCATCTTCAGCTTGATCGGCTTTTCGGCGTAGAACTCCTTCTTTTGTTCCGGGCCGTTTTCGAACACCTCGATCTGCAACCCCGCCGCCAGGGCAGTCTGCGAGATGTCGACCAGCAGCGATGGCATTTCGGTCTTGCTGGGCAACTGGCGCAGCATCTGCCGCAACATGTCCTTCATGTCGGCAAGCTGCCTGCGCAATGCGTCATAATTGACGGCCTTGGCCTGCTTGCTGACGAACTCCCTGCGCAGGGCAAGTTCCTGGCTCTGCTGGTTGCCCAGATCGTCCTGCTGGTCGCTGATGTAGAAGTACCAGCCCAGCAGCACGATGACAGCGAGCAACATCACGATGAAGAAGGTCTTGACCGACTTCGACCAGCCGCCGATGTTGTTGCGGTCAAGGTTGCGAAGGTCATCGATCAGGCTCATGATTTTGCCCCTCCCTTCGCCTTGGCGCGGGCACCGCTTCCGCCGTCACCCGCGTCTGCCGAAGCTCCTTCGGACTTGGGCTTGACCATCTTCATGCTCAGATTGAACACATAGGGCATCCGCGAATCGGCATGCTTGTTGTCGATACGGCCCAGCTCGATCCGGCTCATCCACGGCGAGCGCTCGAGGTTGCGCATGTATTCGGCCACGCTGGCATTGGACTGGGCGACGCCCTTGAGCTTCAGCGTGTCACCCTGCTGCACCAGTTCGGTCAGGCGCACGCTCGGCGGAATCGTCTTCACCAGCTCGTCGAACAGATGTACCATCTTCGAGCGGTCAGCCTGCAGTTTCTCGATGATGCGCTTGCGCGCCAGCAGGTGGTCGCGAACCTTTTCCAGGTTCTTGATCTGCGCGATGCGCTGATCGAGCTGGTGGATCTGTGCCTTGAGGTAGGCATTGCGCTGGTTCTGGTTATCGATGCGGATGTTCATCCACATTGCCCAGATGACCACCAGCGCCAGCCCGCCGGCGGCGGCAAGCCCAAGGTGCACGAAGAATTCGTGTTCCCGCTGCTTGCGCCGTTCGGCGCGCCAGGGAAGCAGGTTTATGCGCGCCATCAGTCGAAACTCCTCATGGCGAGACCGGCGGCGATCATCAGCGAAGGCGCGTCGGCTGCCAGTTGCTGGGCCTGGGAACGCGAGGCGATGGACATCTGCGCCAGCGGGTTGGCGACCACACAGGGCACGCCGACCTGGTCCTCGACCATGTCACTGACCCCTTCGATGCCGCCCGAACCACCCGCCAGCACGATCTGGTCGACCTTGCTGTATTCGCTGCCGGCGAAGAAGAACTGGAGCAGACGGCCGATCTGCTGGACCAACGATTCCTTGAACGGCTCCAGGGCCTCCTCTTCGTAAGTCTCGGGGAGCCCGCCCTGTCGCTTGGCGCGTCCGGCCTCCTCGTAGGACAAGCCGTAGCGACGCATGATCTCGTCGGTCAGTTGCTTGCCGCCGAACACCTGCTCGCGCGAATAGATGGTGCGCTGGTTCTTGAGCACCGACAGCGTGGTCATGGTGGCGCCGACATCAACCACGGCCACCAGGGCATCGCGGGCAACGGACAGCTGATCGGCAATCAGCGCGAAGGCATTCTCCATCGCGAAGGCTTCGACATCGATCACCTTGGCCGTCAGGCCGCCGAGGTCGAGTGCAGCCACGCGCATGTCGACGTTCTCGGTGCGCGAGGCAGCGAGCAGCACGTTGCTCATTTCCGGGTTGTCGCGCACCGGTCCGATCTTCTCGAAGTCGAGGCTGACTTCCTCGATCGGATAGGGAATGTACTGGTTGGCCTCGACCTGCACATTCGCCTCGAGGTCGTCCTCGGACAGATCCGAGGCCATCGGGATCACCTTGGTGATCACCGACGAACCGCTCACGGCGGCGCAGGCGTACCTGGTCCGGGCGCCGGAGCGTGCGTAGGCACGGCGAATGGCATCGCCGACCGCCTCGACCTCGACGATATTCTTTTCGACCACCGCATTCGGCGGCAAGGGTTCGACCGCATAGTGTTCCACGCGGTATCGCCCGCCCGGACGGCTCAGCTGCAACAGCTTGACCGCGGTGGAGCTGATGTCTACGCCGATCAGCGGCGGTTTCTTGGGCGTGAACAGGCTCACGTTTCCCCCTTCCCCATACGCGTTTAGGTGCGAAAGGTGCGCGTCGACATTAAATATGAATTTTAACCGATTGGCAACAGTGCAATAATTGACAAATTCGACACCGACATCACCGTACTCCAACCCTGGATCGGAAGTCATGCATGCGTAGCGCGCAGCACGGGCCGATCCCGGGCAAACATCCTAGCCGCAATTTCAGGTAAGTCGACAACTTTGTGCCGTAGATCCTCAAACGGATTCGGAAAGTCGTGACCGATCGCACGTCTGGCTGGTATTCCGTGATCTGGGCCGCAGCATGGACCCCGTGCTGACCGGCCCGCCACAGGATTCGACGTGCCGTCATGCCGCATGGCGTATGCTGCCTTGAACTTGTTGGTGCCCGGCGATCTATACTGCGCCTTTGCATTCTCCTCCCGTCAGCGACTGCCATCCGTCCATGCCCAAGTACAAGCGACTGTTCCGCTACGCAATGATCCTCGCGCTGGCGGGCGCTCTGCTGGGAGCCTGCGCCATCGGTATCGCCTACTGGCTGATCTCGCCGCGCCTGCCCTCGGTTCAATCCCTGAAAGACGTGCAGATGCAGGTGCCTCTTCGCGTGCTGAGCGCCGATGGCAAGCTGATCGCCGAATTTGGCGAGATGCGTCGCCTGCCCGTCGATATCCAAAACGTCCCGGCCCGCCTCAAGCATGCGGTGCTGGCCGCCGAGGATGCCGATTTCTACCATCACGGCGGGGTTGACTGGACCGGCATCGTGCGCGCCGCAATCCATGTGGTGCTCAGCGGCGGCAAGAAGACCCAGGGTGGCTCGACCATCACCCAGCAAGTCGCCAGAAACTTCTTTCTGAGCTCGCAAAAGACCTATACCCGCAAGATCACCGAAATTTTCACCGCCTTTCGCATCGAGGACGAGCTGAGCAAGGACCAGATCCTGCAGCTTTATCTCAACAAGATGTTCCTCGGCCACCGCACCTATGGCGTGGCAGCGGCGGCGCAGTACTACTACGGCAAGAAACTCGATCAGCTCACGATTGCCGAATGCGCGATGATCGCCGGCACCTTCCAGCTGCCATCCCTGGTCAATCCGATCGATCATCCCCGTCGCGCCCTTGCCCGGCGCAATTACGTGCTCGATCGCATGCTGGCCAATCAGTTCATCACCCACGCGCAGTACGAGGCCGCCAAGGCCACCCCGATTCACGGCTCGCCGCACGACCTGCCGATCGTGGTGCATGCTCCCTACCTAGCCGAGATGGTGCGCCAGGCAGCGTTGGACAAACTGGGCAATGCGGCGCTCACCGACGGTTACGTGATTCGCACCACGATCCTGGGCAAGGACCAGGATGCCGCCCGCAAGGCCCTGCGTTCGGGGCTGATCGCCTATGACCAACGCCACGGCTATCGCGGTCCGGAAGCTCATGTGCAGCTTCCGCCACAGCCGGATGCAGCCGATACCGGGAACATCCTTTCCAATTACACGGAAATTGCCGGGCTGGTTCCCGCCCTGGTCATCGACAGCCACCCCGGCAAGGCCGACCTGCGCCTGGCCGACGGCAGCATGGTGACGCTCACGCTCGATGCCATGCGCTGGGCGCGCAAGTACCTCTCGCCACGCAGCGTCGGACCGGTCCCGACCCGTGTCAATGCCGTGCTCAAGCGCGGCGACATCGTGCGATTGCAACGCGATGCCAAGGGTCAATGGCAACTGGCGCAGATCCCTGCCGCGCAAAGCGGGCTGGTTTCCCTGGACCCTGACAATGGCGCCATCCGCGCTCTGGTCGGTGGTTTCAGCTTCCGGCTCAGCAAATTCAATCGCGCGCTGATGCCGGGCAGCGGTCGCCAGCCCGGTTCCAGCTTCAAGCCGTTCATTTATTCCGCCGCCCTGGAACGCGGCTACACACCGGCAAGCATCATCAACGATGCCCCGGTGGTACTGGCCGACCCGGCCAAGGCCAATGGCGAATGGACTCCTTCCAACGACGACGGGAAATTCGACGGACCGATCCGCCTTCGTACCGCCCTCATCGAGTCGAAAAACCTGGTGTCGGTCCGTCTGCTCGATACCCTGGGCCTGCGCTTCGCGCGCGAATACGTGCTGCGGTTCGGTTTTCCGCCCGACACCGTTCCGGATGATCTGTCCATGGCGCTCGGAACGGCTTCAGTCTCGCCTCTGAGCATGGCTCGCGCCTATGCCGTGTTCGCCAACGGGGGGTATCTGGTCGATCCCTATTTCATCCAGGAAATCGACAACCGGGATGGCCAGGCCATCTACAAGGCCGACCCGCTGCGTGCCTGCCGTCACTGCGAGGCGCGCCTGTTGCAGCACATACCCTACGACACCCTGCCCCCCGCCCCCACCAGTTCCGAGGTGGCGGGAGCGCAATATGCCGGAGCCAGTGGTCTGCTTGCACTTCAGCCTATTGCCGCCGCCAGCAGCCCGGCAGTTCCTGCAAGCATACAGCCTGCCTCCGCAGGCAGTGCACCCGCTTCGGCCGCCAGCGCGGCCACGCCACGGCTGGCGCCGAGGGTCATCAACATTCGCAACGATTACCTGACCACATCCCTGATGAAGGACGTGATCCTGCACGGCACCGGCATTGCTGCACGCGCCCTGCACCGGCCCGACCTGGCCGGCAAGACCGGCACCACCAACGACCACCGCGACGCCTGGTTCTGCGGCTTCAACGACAAGCTCGTCACCACGGTCTGGGTCGGCTTCGACAATTACACCAGCCTGGGCAAGGAATTCGGCGCCACCGCCGCGCTGCCGGTCTGGATGAGCTACATGGGTGACGTGCTCAAGGGCGTGCCTGAATCCGCTCTGGCGCAGCCACCCGGCATCACCACCCTGCTGATCAACAAGAAGACCGGACTGCCCACCACGCCCGACGACCCGGATGCGATGCAGGAGATCTTCAAGGTCGAGGACGTGCCTCACCTGCAGGAACTGGCGCGCAAGGCACGACTCGAGAAAAACCAGAAGCACGCCTACGACATCTTCTGACCGGACAGCGAACGGCCTTGCCGATCAATCGTGGCGTCTTCCACGGACCGTCCCGCTCGGGTAGGCTGTAGGCGCGCAGGACGGAGGCACGCCATGGCCCGAGGCCGTCATCACCGCATACACGCCCTGGATCGCCTGCATCGGCATCGTCAGCGTGTGGCCCAGGAAGCTGCCCGCCTGATGAGCGAGCACGGGATTCGCGATTTCCACCAGGCCAAGCTCAAGGCTGCCGAACGCATGGGGGTGGTCGACGACCAGGCCCTGCCCCGCAACCGCGAAATCGAGCAGGCCTTGCGCGAGCACCAGCGGATCTTCCACGGACACGAACAGCCGCATGCATTGCGGCGTCGGCGTGAAGCCGCGCGTGAAGCCATGGGCTTCCTGGCGCGCTTCGAACCGCGCCTGGTCGGTGCGGTGCTCGAAGGCACGGCTGACCACCACTCCGCGGTCTGCCTGCATCTGTTCTGTGACGACCCCGATGCGGTACCGCGTTTTCTCGACGAACGCGGCATACCCCACCAGGTGGTCAATCGACGCGTACGCAAGACACGTGACTGCCATGGAGACTATCCGGCCTTCCTGTTCCAGGCCGACGAACTGGCTTTCGACCTCACCGTGTTCCCGCGCGACGCCCTGCGCCAGGCACCCCTCAACCGCATCGACGAGCGCCCCATGCAGCGTGCCTCGCTGAGCGCCGTGGACGCATTACTGGCCGACCCGGACCCTTCCAGCGACGAGGATTTCGAGGCCATGTTGGCCCATGCGCTTCAAAGCTGAATTTGCGCCGTGCCCTGGCCTGGCGCCCCGGCAACGAAAAACGCCCTGATACACAGGGCGTTTTTCGTATGCATGAGGCCCGCAAAGCTCAACGCTTATCCAGCGGCACGTAGTCGCGCGGCGTTGCGCCGGTATAGACCTGCCGTGGCCGGCCAATGCGCGAGCCGGGGGTTTCATGGTGCTCGATCCAGTGGGCAATCCAGCCCGAGGTACGGGCGATGGCGAACATCACGGTGAACATCTCGGTGGGAATGCCCAGTGCCTTGTAGATGATGCCGGAATAGAAATCGACATTGGGATAGAGCTTGCGCTCGACGAAGTATTCATCCTTGAGCGCGACCTCCTCCAGCTTCATGGCCACGTCCAGGAGCGGGTCGGAAACGCCCAGTTCATCGAGCACCTCATGACAGGTCTTGCGGATGATCTTTGCGCGTGGATCGAAATTCTTGTAGACGCGGTGGCCAAAGCCCATCAGCCGGAAGGGATCGTCCCTGTCCTTGGCGCGGTTGACGGCACTCGCGACGTTGTCCGGCGTGCCGATATCCTCAAGCATTTTCAGCACCGCCTCGTTGGCGCCACCATGTGCCGGCCCCCACAAGGCAGCAATGCCGGCCGCCACCGAGGCATACGGATTGGCGCCGGTGGAACCGACCAGGCGCACGGTCGAGGTCGAGGCATTCTGCTCGTGGTCGGCATGCAGGATGAACAGCAGGTCAAGCGCCTTGGCCATCACCGGATTGAGTTCGAGCGGCTCGCTCGGCACCTCGAACAACTGGTGCAGGAAGCGGTCGCAGTAGTCCAGGTTGTTGCGTGGATAGCGGATCGGCCAGCCGATCGTGTAGCGGTAGGCAGCAGCGGCAATGGTCGGCATCTTCGCAATCAGCCGGATGGCCGCCATCTTGCGCTGGGCAGGATCGTCGATATCCAGGTCGTCATGGTAGAACGCCGACAGCGAGGCCACCGCGCTGCACAGCATGGCCATCGGATGGGCGTCGTAATGGAACCCGCGGAAGAAGTGCTTGAGCGACTCGTGCATCATCGAGTGATGCGTGACATGGTGCTCGAAGGTCTTCGATTCCTGCGCATCGGGAAGTTCGCCGTTGAGCAGGAGATAGGCCACTTCGAGAAAGCTCGACTGCTCGGCCAGCTGCTCGATCGGGTAACCGCGATACAGCAACACCCCCTTGTCGCCGTCGATGTAGGTGATGGCGCTGCGGGTACTGGCGGTCGCAGCGAATCCCGGGTCGAAGGTGAAGTGGCCGGTGCTCTTGTACAGGGGCGAGATGTCGATGCAGGACGGCCCGAGCGTGGGTTTGATCAGCGGCAGGTCGATGCTGGTCTGGCTGCTTTCGTCGGTCAGCTTCACGGTCTTGTCGGACACGGCGTACTCCTTGGCATTCGATTCCGGTGCAGTCGCGGCCGCAGCACCGGTGGGGACGGGAATCTGGCTTTGCAAAGGGCGGCAGAATCGGCCCTCGCCTTCGGGTATTTGCGGACCCGACAGCGCACAATTATGGCACAAGACGCTTGCGTACGGACGGGGTACGGAGCAGTCAACCGGCACCGCAAACGCAAAAAACCGCGCACTGGCAGGTGCACGGTTCTTGCGGATCCATCACAACCCGATCATCCGTCCCGACCGGAACGGAGTCGTGGCAACGGTCTATTTCGCGCCGTAGCGACGGCGGAATTTGTCCACGCGGCCGCCCGCGTCGATGGTCTTCTGCTTGCCGGTGTAGAACGGATGCGAATGGCTGGAGATTTCCACCTTGACCAGCGGATACTCGTTGCCGTCCTCCCACTTGATGGTGTCCTTGCTGGTCATGGTCGATTTCGTCAGGAAGGCAAAATCGGACGACTGGTCCTGGAACACCACCGGCTGGTAGTTCGGATGGATCTCGGGTTTCATGGCTCGCTCCGGGCAGATGCGCGGGGAAAAGACGGGCATTCTAGCGCCGTGGACACCTATGTCGCAAGCATGCATGCGCCCTTTCATGCAGCACCAAGCGCCCTGGCCACCAGGGATCCGAACCGCTGCATGTCCACGTCGAACACGATCTTCGCATTGGCCGGATGCTCCAGTCGCGCCTCCCAGTCGACCACGGTGGCGCCACGGGTCAGGCCGCCCTCCAGCTCGATGGCCACGGGATGGCATTCGGAGCGCAACACCGCATCCGGGTCCAGCGCCACGGCCATGGCCAGAGCATCCGCGGCGATGATGCCGCTGCGCCCGCGCCGCGCATTCCAGGCACGCGAAGTGGCGCCGATACGGCGATAGAACTCGCCACGTTCGTTCCCGGCATCGAGCCAGCGGTCGAAGGTCTGCTCGTCGATGGCATGACGCACCGATGCCTCCCAGTCCACCAGCTCAAGCAAAGGAAAGGATTCGAACACCACATGTGCGGCCTCCGGATCGAACCCGATGTTGAATTCGGCCGGGGTCGACAGGGTATTGCCATGCCCGTTGACGGCGCCACCCATCACCACCAGGCGCCCGATGCGCGAGGGAAGATCCGCATCCAGTCGCAGCGCCAGTGCGAGATTGGTCAGCGGGCCCAGGGCCACCAGCGTGGCACCGGGGTGCTCGGCACTGAGCCGCACCAGCGCCAAGGCCGCTGTCTCGGTCTCGGCCCGGCGGGCAGGTTCCGGAAAGCCGACATCGCCAAAGCCGTCCGTCCCGTGCACCAGTGCTGCATCCTCGGAAGGCGCGCGCACCAGGGGAACCGGGCAACCGGGATATACCGGGGTGCTCGCGCCGATCCGTTCCATCAGGGTCAGGGCATTGCGCACCGTATGCGTGAGTCCCACATTGCCTGCAGCGATGGTCAGGGCCAATACCTCGGTGTGGGCGTGGGCCATCATCAGGGCCAGTGCATCATCGACGCCAGGATCGGTGTCGATGATCAACGGGGTACGGATCATGCCGGTCTCCGCCAGTCAAACGCACAGCATAGCGTGCCCTTGCGTGGCCGGCGACCCGAAGCATCAGGCATCGGCATATCTGGCGGACGAACCCACCCAGCGCTGGACAAGACGTTCCGCCTGGCCGGGAGCATCACGAAGCAAGGCATCCCCGAGACGTTGTACTGCGGGCAGCAGATGCGCATCGCGTGCCAGGTCGGCCACGCGAAACTCCATGCGCCCGGTCTGGCGTGTACCCAGTACTTCTCCCGGCCCGCGCAATTGCAGGTCCTTCTCGGCGATGCGGAAGCCGTCGCAGGTCTGCCGCATCACCCCGAGTCGCTCGCGCGCCAGAGCCGACAGGGGTGGGTGATACAGCAGCACACAGCTGGATGCCACGTTGCCGCGCCCCACCCTGCCGCGCAACTGATGCAACTGCGCCAGCCCCAGGCGCTCGGCGTTCTCGATCACCATCAGGCTGGCATTGGGCACATCGACGCCGACTTCGATCACCGTGGTGGCGACGAGCACCGCAACGTCGCCGTTCTTGAACGCCTGCATGACCGCATGCCGATCACGTGACTTCATGCGCCCGTGAACCAGGCCGACCTGCAGATCCGGCAGGGCCGCCTGCAGTTCGGCATGGACCACCTCGGCGGCCTGCGCGGCGAGCTGGTCGGATTCCTCGATCAGGGTGCAGACCCAGTATGCCTGGCGACCCTGTGCGCATGCCACGCGCAGCCGTTCGATGACCTCCCCGCGACGGCTGCCACTAACCGCCACGGTCTGCACCGGTGTGCGTCCTGGCGGCAATTCATCGATCGCGGATACATCCAGGTCGGCATAGGCGCTCATGGCAAGCGTGCGCGGTATGGGCGTGGCCGTAAGCACCAGTTGGTGCGGAACGCGATCTTGCGCACCTCCCTTGTCGCGAAGGGCAAGCCGCTGATGCACGCCAAAGCGATGCTGCTCGTCGATGATGACCAGACCCAGCCGGTCGAACACCACACCTTGCTGCATCAGTGCATGCGTACCGACAACCATCTGCGCTCCATGGCTCAGGGCCTGCAGAGCATGCTTGCGCGCCCTGCCCTGCACCTTGCCGGCAAGCCACGCCACCTCGATCCCCAACGGTTCGAGCCAGGCGCGCAGGTTGGCCCGGTGCTGTTCTGCCAGCAGCTCGGTAGGGGCCATCATCGCGGCCTGCCATCCGCATTCCATGGCCGTCAATGCCGCCAGCGCGGCGACCACGGTCTTGCCACTGCCGACATCGCCCTGCACCAGCCGCAGCATAGGCCTGTCCTGCCCGAGGTCGGCCAGGATTTCCCTGCTCACGCGCTGTTGCGCATCGGTCAGGGTGAACGGGAGCCGTTCGAGCAGCTTCTCACGCAATGCACCAGTTGCGCCGAGAACCGGGGCTCGATGACTGCGCACCCGTGCCCGCAGTTGCCGAAGGCCGATATGCTGGGTCAACAGTTCCTCGAACGCGAGGCGTTGCTGGGCCGTGTGCGTGCCGCATGCAAGTGCGGAAAGGTCGGCGCCCGGGGGCGGTCGGTGCACGGTCAGCAGCGCCTCGCGCAACGATCCCAGGCCCAGATCCTGACGCAGCGCTTCGGGTATCAGTTCCAGCACGCAATCATCCGGAAGCCGTTCCAGAGCCTGGCCGATCAGAGTCCTCAGCCGTTTCTGGCCCAAGCCGCCGGAAGCCGGGTAGACCGGCGTCAGGCGCGCTTCGAGAGGGGTTCCCTCGCGCACGCGCTGGTATTGCGGGTGGATCATTTCCGGACCCTGTGCACCCATGCGCACATCGCCGTAACAACGCAGACGCGTCCCCGGGGGCAACTGTTCAATCTGGGCACGGCGGAAATGGAAAAAACGCAACAGCACGGTGCCTGCCGAAGCATCGCCCAGTGCCACCTTCAGCTGTGCGCGGAAGCGAAAGCCGCTTTCCACGGCCTCGACCACGCCTTCCACCTGCGCCGGCTGGCCGGCCACCAGTTCACGGATCGGCGTAATGCACGTACGATCCTCGTAGCGCAGGGGAAGATGGAACCAGAGATCCTGGACCCGGGCGATGCCGAGCTTGCCAAGCGTGGCCGCAAGCGCCGGACCCACGCCCTTCAGCGTGGTGACCGGTGCCCGGCCGTTGTCGTCGCTGGCGGAAGCTTCCGTACGGTTCATCAACGAACAGTCTGCCGCACCGATCGCCCGATGTCTGGCAGGTGGACGACATGCGACGCGTAGGAAAACACCATCACGCAGGCAATCAGTCCAGCACCATGATGGCATCGACCTCGACCTGCGCCGCCTTGGGCAGTGCGGCCACCTGGACGGTGGCGCGTGCCGGATACGGCGCATTGAAGCACGTCTCCATGACGGCATTGACGGCGGCGAAATGTGCAAGATCGGTCAGGTAGATACCGATGCGCACGACGGCGTCCAGATCGCCTCCCGCGGCCTCGCACACCGCCTTGAGATTGTCGAACACGCATTGCGCCTGCTTGCTGATATCGCCATGCACAAGCTGCCCGGAGGCCGGATCGAGAGGTATCTGTCCAGACAGGTACACGGTGTTGCCTGCCCGGACGGCCTGCGAATAGGGGCCGATGGCGGCCGGGGCATGTTCGGTCTGGATGCAAGTGCGGTTCATGTCGGCCTCGGAACGGGTAAGGACGGAGAAAGCAATCTTAGCAAGGGACCCGCGGGATCTGCCTTCACGATGCATCCGGCAACGATGCTTCACACCGGGTAGCGATAGATCCCATTGACCACGCCGGAACGACGGACCCGTCGCATCACGTCGGCCAGGTGCTTGCGGTTTTTCACCTCGATCATGAACAGCAGGGTCGATGCGGTCAGGTCACGCTCGATGTATTCGACATTTTCGATGTTGGAATCGGCAGCCGCGATGGCGGCAGCGACCGTGGCCAACACGCCGGTTCTGTTGACCACCTCGATGCGCAGCTCGACCTTGAAATCGCCATGCACCTCACGATCCCAGTCGATGCCAATGCAACGCTGGGGCGATTTGCGAAACTCCACCATGTTCGGACATTCGGTGCGATGCACCACGATGCCCTTGCCGGCGGACAGGTAGCCGATGATCTCGTCACCGGGCAACGGGTGGCAGCAATTGCCGAAACTGATCACGCCCCGTTCGTCACCGGTGATGCGGATATTGTCCGTGGCCACCTGCCCCGGACTCCGCACACCTGTGGAACCGAGCAGTTCCTGCGCAACCTGGTCGGGCATGCGATTGCCCAGAGCAATATCGGCCAAAAGCTCCTCCAGGCGCTTGAGCCTGTTGTCGGCAAGATAGCGTTCAAGCGTTTTCGGACGGATATCGTCGAGGCTGGCGCCGTTGGCATCCAGGGCACGGTCGAGCATGCGATGACCGAATTGCACCGCATCCTCGTGCTGCAGGTGCTTGATGAACTGGCGAATGGCGGTACGCGCCTTGCCGGTGACCACCACATCGAGCCAGTCCAGACGCGGCATCGAGGAGGGCGCCGTGATGATCTCCACGCGCTGACCCGACTCGAGCCGGGTACGCAAGGGCACCAGCCGGTCATTGACGCGCGCCGAGACGGCATGGTCGCCGACATCGGTATGCACGGCATAGGCGAAATCGATGGCGGTGGCATTGCGCGGCAAGGCCATGATTTCGCCCTTGGGCGTGAACAGGTAGACCTCGTCGGGGAACAGGTCGACCTTCACGTTCTCGATGAATTCGGACGAGGAGTCGGTCACGGCCTGACGTTCCACCAGTCCGGCCAGCCATTCGCGTGCCCGTACCTGGGCGCTGTTGGCCGGTCCGTTGTCGGTCTTGTAGATCCAGTGCGCCGCGACACCGCGTTCGGCCACCGAGTCCATCTCCTCGGTACGCACCTGGATCTCGATCGGCGTGCCGAACGGGCCGAAGACCACCGTATGCAGTGACTGGTAACCGTTGGCCTTGGGAATGGCGATGAAATCCTTGAACCGGCTCTCCACCGGTTTGTACAGGGCATGGATGGCGCCTAGCGCGTAATAGCAATGCATGATGCTGTCAGTGACGACGCGAAAACCATAGACGTCCATGACATCATCGAAAGATTTGTGCTCGCGGCGCATCTTGCTGTACACGCTGTAGGGCGCCTTGACGCGACTGACCACGCGGGCGGGGATGCCCTCCGCGCCCAGTCGCTTGTCGAGCGCTTCCTCGATGCGCTGCATGGCCTCGCGCCGATTGCCGAGCGCACTGCGAATGCGCGCACTGATCACCCGGTGCCGGTCGGGATACAGGGCATGAAAGCCAAGGTCCTACAGTTCCGCCTTGATCCGGTTCATGCCCAGTCGTTGGGCTATCGGTGCATAGATCTCCAGCGTCTCGCGTGCGATGCGGTGTCGCGAGGACCCATCCTTGGCACCCAGCGTGCGCATGTTGTGCAGCCGGTCGGCAAGCTTGATCAGGATCACGCGCAGATCGCGCGCCATGGCCAGCAACATCTTGCGGAAACTTTCCGCGGCCGCTTCCTGGCGGCTGCGAAAGCGCACGCTGTCGAGCTTGGTCACCCCTTCCACCAGTTCCACCACAACGTCCCCGAACTCCGAGGCGATGCGTTCGCGGTCCAGTTGCGTGTCCTCGAGGGTGTCGTGGAGGATGGCCGCCACGATGGTTTCCGCGTCCATGCGAAGATCGGCAAGCAGCGTGGCCACCGCGACCGGATGGGTGATGTAGGGCTCGCCACTCCTGCGCGTTTGTCCGGCATGCGCATTGGCGCCCATTGCGTAGGCCATGCGCACACGCGCCACGTCATCGGCGTGCAGGTAAGCCGAAAGGCGCTCCAGCAAGGCCTGCACATCGCCCGGCAACTCGGTCGGAAGGGCAGGATCGGAGGGAGTGGCCGTGCGCACGTGGGTAATCAACGGCCGCGGCAGCCGCCGCCCCCTTTGTTGCATGAATGCCCACGCGCCAGCCCGGTTGTCGATCGGTTGCGCATGTGCCTCGGCGCGCGTCGACAAGGGCCGGTCATGGCTTATTCGTCCGACGCTTTGGCCGCAACTTCCTCGTCGACCTCGGCCGCAGCCCATTCCAGCGCTTCGCGCTCGGCACGCTCGCGCTCGGCGCGGTCCAGCTCGTCGATGGTGGCTTCGTCAATGCGTTCGCCGGCGATTTCGCGCAAGGCCAGCACGCTGGGCTTGTCATGTTGCGGTTCGACCAGCGGCTCGGCGCCATTGGCCAGCTGGCGCGCACGACGTGTTGCCATGAGTACCAGCTCGAAACGGTTGTCGACCACCTGCAGGCAGTCCTCGACGGTAATGCGGGCCATCTGAAATTCCTTGAAAAAAAGTGATTTATGCAGACCGGAGAGTGTAGCCGCGGGCATGCATGGCTGGCAACGCCAGTCGCCCACGTACCTCGCCGGACACGGGCCTGTGGAAAGCTTGAACCATTATAAGTAAACTCTGCAGTTCATATGGAGTATGGCGATTCCCCATGCGCACAAACCTGCCTTATCTGCTGCGCCTGTCCGGCATGCTGGTCATTGTTGCCGTCGTGGCCGGCTGCGCCACCAGCAAACCTCGCTCCGTCGATCCCTACGAGCATTTCAACCGCAAGGTCTACGCATTCAACAATGCCGTCGACAAGGCCGTGATACGCCCGGTCGCCGTCGGCTACCGCAAGGTCACCAACCCGCCGGTACGGCGCTCGATCAACGACTTTTTCACCAACATCCGCCTGCCAATCTCGGTGGCCAATGACCTGCTGCAATGGCGTCCCGAACGCGCGCTTTCCGACAGCGCGCGCTTCGTGGTCAACCTGACCCTGGGACTGGGTGGCTTTTTCGACCCTGCCAGCCGCATGGGCCTGCCGCAGGGTTCCACCGATTTCGGCGTGACGCTGGCCCGCTGGGGGGTGCCGCAAGGCCCCTACCTGATGCTGCCCTTTCTCGGCCCGAGCACGGGTCGCGACGTGTGGAGCATCCCGGTCGACAGCTACTACCTGAACCCCATGTCGATCTATACCCGCAACCAGAGCCGCTTCACGCATGGCCAGGAATACATCCCGACCGCCCTGTACTACGTGTCCCTGCGCTCGCGGGCCATGGATGCGGAAGGCTTCCTCAATTCCTCCTTCGATCCGTATGTGGCGCTTCGCAGCGCCTACCTCCAGGCCCGCGTCTACAAAATCTACAACGGCAACCCACCGGCCTCGGTGATCAACCGCATGGAAGGCCTGGACGAGCCGGGCTTCAACCCCGAGGAACTGCTGAAACAGCAGCGGGAATGGGAACACAAGCAGCACCCCCAGACGCAAACGACGGGTCACTCAGCTGCTGCCTCAACCCCGGCATCGGCATCCAGCTCGGGGCCGTCCTGAGCGGATACCGGTTTGGGTGCAATCACAGCTCCCGTTGCCAGTAGCCCACATCCAGCCAGCTGTCGAACTTGCGCCCCACCTGCGCGAAATGCGCCACCTTGCGCATGCCCATGGCCTCGTGCAAGGCGACGCTGGCCTCGTTGGGTAGTGCGATACCGGCTATCACGCTGTGCATGCCTGCCGCGCGCAGGCGTTCGAACAGGGCCGCGTAAAGCCGCCGGGCATGGCCACGCCGCCGTGCCGACGGTGCAACATAAACCGAACATTCCACGCTGTAGCGATAGGCCGGGCGGACGCGCCAGGGCACCGCATAGGCATAGGCTTCCACACTGCCGTCGGACTCCATCACCAGCCAGGGATGTGTCGGGCCGTGCGTGCGCATGCGCTGGACCATCTCCTCGGGTTTGACTGCGGTTTCCTCGAAGGAAACGCAACTTTCCAGCACGAAGGGATTGTAGATATCGCAGATTGCCTGTGCGTCATCCGCCCGCGCCTCGCGCAACCTGGCGGTGAACGATGACGATTCGGGCATGCTCGCAGCTCAGCCGAGCAACGCTTCGACGTCGCTCACCTCGGCCAAGCGCTTCAGGCTTCCGGGCATCCCCCGGACCTGGAGCCGCACGCCCTGCCGACCGGATCGCGAGAGCAGGGACAGAACACAAGCCAGCCCTGCACTATCAGCCTCTCTTACGCCCGACAGGTCGAGCATGCGTACATCCCCACCGGCAAGCAACGGGTCCGCCACGGCCAGCACCCGAGCCGCCGTGTGGAAATTGAGCGCACCGGACACCTCGAGCGTATCGGGTACACCACGCTTCACCTGAAACCCTGCCTCATGCATGGCCAAATCAGCTTCCCGAGGCCTTCTTCATGGTTTCCAGCGTCTGTGCCCCGTTGTCCTGCAACCGCTTGATCAGGGCGTCCAGGCCGATTCTCTGGATTTCGGCGGCCACCTGGGCGCGGTAGTTGGTGATGTAGGAAATGCCCTCGATGATCACGTCGTAGACTTTCCACTTTCCGCTGTCGGTCCGGCGGAAGGCGTAGTCGACGGATACCGTCTTGCCGTCATCGAGCATGACCTGGGTGCGCACGATGGTGCGGAACGGATTGAGCTGGCCCCGGAAAGGCAGCACCGTCACGCTGCCCTTGGTGTAATTGAGCAGGCCTTCGGCATAGCGGTGGGTGATCGAGTCATAGAATGCCGTCGTGAACCGTTGCCGCTGCTCGGGGGTGGCCTGCCTGGCATAACGGCCAAGCACCAGTATGGACGCATAGTCCATGTCGAAGTGCGGCAGGAAGATGCCGTTGATGATGCCGATCAGCTTCTTCTTGTCCTTCTTCAATTCGGTCCGGTGACCGGCAACCGCATGATCCAGGTCCTGCACGATGGCCTGGATTACCTGCTCGGGTTTGGCATCCTGGGCGGCCTGTGCCGGCGCGGATGCCGATGTCGATGCAGACGGGGGCTGCTGGGGTGCAGCCAGGGCAATCGCTGGCGAAAGCAGGGCGCAGGCCAGGGCCAGTGCCGGGTAACGGGATTTCATGGGATACATCTCCGTGCAGGGTGGAAGCGGCAAGCGTGTGGACTCATTTGCCCTTCTTGCTGTTGGGCGAGCCGTTGACCAGGAACTTGCCGATCAGGTCCTCGAGCTGGATCGCCGACTGGGTCAGGATGATCTGGCTGCCGTTCTTCAGGTTCTCGGGCGAACCGCCCGGCTGGATGCCAATGTACTGGTCGCCCAATAAACCGCTGGTTAACACCGAGGCGGAGGAATCGGCCGGAATCTGGTCGAAGCGCTTGTTGATGTCCATGGTTACCCTGGCATTCAGGCTTTTCGGGTCGAGCTGGATGGAGCTCACCGAACCGATCCGCACGCCGGCCATCTTCACCGGTGCACGGTCCTTGAGCTGCCCGACATTGGTGAAACTGGCCGTGACCGAATAGGTGGCGCCCCCATCCATGTTGACCAGGGTGGTGGTCTGGGTCGCCAGGTAGGCCAGCGCGGCAAAGCCCAGCACAATGAACAGGCCAGTGCCGACGGCATAGGAACGTCTCTGGGTCACGGCATCATCCTCAATGGAATCGGTCGGTTATGAAGGGTCACGGTATGTGATACGGCACATTGCAAGGGTCACATCATGAAGGCCGTCAACACGAAGTCGAGCGCCAGGATGGCAATGGAGGAGGCCACCACCGTGCGGGTGGTGGCATAGGCCACGCCCTCGCTGGTCGGCGGGGTGGTGTAGCCCTGGTGCACCGAAATCAGCGAAACCACGGCGCCGAAGGCCAGGCTCTTCCAGACCACGCCGTCGATGACGTCCTTCCACACATGCACGTTCGACGTCATGTTGGACCAGAAGGTGCCGTTGTCGATGCCCAGCCATGTCACCCCCACCAGATGACCACCGAGAATGGCCATGGCGGAAAAAACGCAGCACAGCAATGGCATGGCTACCACACCAGCCAGGAAGCGTGGCGTCGCCACGTAGGCCACCGGGTCGACCGCCATCATCTCCATCGCCGAAAGCTGGTCGGTGGCCCGCATCAGGCCGATTTCGGCGGTGATCGAGGTACCGGCGCGACCGGCAAACAGCAACGCCGTCACTACCGGGCCTAGTTCGCGATAGACCGCCAGCGCCACCACGGTGCCGGTCGATGCCGTGCCGCCGAAGATCGCCAACACGTGATAGAGCTGCAACGCGAGCACCATGCCCACGAACAGGCCACTGGTCATGATGATGATCAGGCTCATCGCGCCCACGAACCAGATCTGGCGCACCGTCTCGCGGAAGTAGCGCAGGCTGCGCGGCACCGCGGCCAGCAGGGTGGGCAGGAACAACCCTGCCTCGCCGATCTGGGCCAGTCCGTCGACCAGGATGTTGCGGGGCTTCACGCGCGCGTTCATGCAGGCTCCTTGAGTCCCAGGTCGACGGCATAGTCGTCCGCCGGATAGTGGAACGGCACCGGACCGTCGGCCTCGCCGCCGAAAAACTGACGGGTCCAAGGCGAGCCGTCCTGCGCGATGTGTTGCGGATCCCCCGATGCCACGACCTTGCCATTGGCAATCAGGATCACGCGATCGGCGACCCTCTGGATCGCAGCCAGCTCGTGCGCCACCAGCACGCTGGTGATGCCCAGCGTCTGGTTCAGGGTGGAAATCAGCTTCAGCACCTGGTTCAGCGCGATCGGATCCAGGCCGACGAACGGCTCGTCATACAGGATCAGCATCGGATCGAAGACGATGGCACGCGCCAGCGCCACCCGTCGCGCCATGCCGCCGGAAAGCTCGCTGGGCATCAGCCGTGCCGCGCCGCGCAGGCCGACGGCCTGCAACTTGGTCAACACGATGTTGCGGATCAGCTCCTCCGGCAGCCGGGTGTGCTGGCGCAACGGAAAGGCCACGTTCTCGTAGACATCAAAATCGGTCAGCAGGGCCGAATTCTGGAACAGGTAGCCGATGCGTTCGCGCAACGTGAACAGGCCCTCGCGGGAAAGCCTGGCCACGTCCCGGCCGTCGACGAGCACTTCGCCGGCATCGGCCTGCATCTGCCCGGTGATGTGCTTGAGCAGGGTGGTCTTGCCGGTACCGCTGGGGCCCATGATCGCCGTCACCTTGCCGCGCGGGATCTCAAGGTCAAGTCCGTCGAACACGACCCTGTCGCCCAATCGGGTGGTCAGGCCGCGTACGCGGACCAGGGCGTCATCGGCAGGCATGGGATCGGTCCGGGAAAGGGTTTCGCTCATGGGAGAGCAACGATAGCCCACTAGAGGCGGGTCGGCCAGCATGGCAACATGCACCGCGGCGCAGGGCACCATCCGGTGCATGAAAAGACACGGAAATCCCCCCTCACGCCAACGGGCCGGGAGCTTTACCGAGCAATTCGGCGATCAGCGCCTCATGCCTGACTCGCTGCAGCGGCGTGCGCGACCGGACCGCGTGCACGATCGATAGCATGGCATCGAGCGCATCGCCGAAACGGTCGTTGACGACGATGAAGTCGAATTCATGCGCGTGCGCGATATCGACGCGCGAATCGGCCAGTCGACGCTCGATGGTCGCCTCGCTGTCGGTGGCTCGTGCGCGCAGGCGACGCTCCAGCTCGGCGCGGGAAGGCGGCAGGATGAAGATGCTCTGGCAATCGGGCACCTTCTCGCGTACCTGTCGCGCCCCCTGCCAGTCGATTTCCAGCAACACGTCCTGCCCCTGTTCCAGCAGCGGCGCCACCGCCGTCAGCGAAGTGCCTTTCATGTCGCCATGCACAGTCGCGTATTCGAAGAACTGGCCCTCGTCGATCATCCGGCGAAAGGTTTCGTGCGAGACGAAGTGGTAATGATGCCCTTCGCTTTCGCCGGGCCGCGGCGCACGCGTGGTGTGCGATATCGACAGCACGATCCCCGGTTCGCGCTCCAGCAGCGCATTGACCAGGGTGGACTTGCCGGCGCCGGAGGGTGCGGCCACCACGAACAGCGTGCCTGGCGTTTTCATTCGATGTTCTGCACCTGTTCGCGCATCTGCTCGATGAGCACCTTCAGTTCGACCGCGGCGTTGGTGCTGCGCACATACACCGCCTTGGACCCCAGGGTATTGGCTTCCCGGTTGAACTCCTGCATCAGGAAATCCAGGCGCCGGCCGACCGGTTCGTCCAGGCCGAGCACGCGGCGCGCTTCTGCGATGTGGGTGTCGAGGCGATCCAGCTCCTCGTCGACATCGGCCCGGGTGACCTGCAATACCAGTTCCTGCTCCAGCCGGCCCGGGTCGGCCGGCTGCGCCAGATCGGACAGGCGCGCCTGCAGGCGCGCGCGCAGCCCGGCGCGGATGTCGGGCATGATCTGGCGCAGCTGCGCCACGATCGCGGCCATGCCGCCCAGGCGTTCGCCCATCAGCCCGGCCAACTGGCCACCCTCGCGTTCGCGGGCAGCAGTCAGGGCATCCAGCGCCTGCTGCAGGGCGCTTCGCAAGGCCTGGAGCATTGCATCCCGATCGACTTCGGGCTGACGCAGCACACCGGGGAACTGCAGCAACTCGGTGGTCTGTACGCCCAGGCCCGGGAACTGCGCCGCCAGTTGCCGGTGCAGATCGGCCAATCGGTGCAACAGGTCGGGATTGACTTCCCATGCATCGGCACGTTCATCGCCACGCAATCGCACCGTGACATCCACCTTGCCGCGTGACAATCGGGCGGCAACGAGCTCGCGAACCTGCGGCTCGAACACGCGCAGCTCCTCGGGCAGCCGTGGACTGAGTTCCAGGTAGCGGTGGTTGACCGTGCGCACCTCGCACACCAGCATGCCGACCGGTCCATGGACCTCGGCCGACGCATAGGCGGTCATGCTGCGGATCATCGATCGTCATCCGGTGGGTGAAGGTCGCCATGGTAAACGCATCACGCCCCGACTGCCCAATGCCGGTGCGGGTATCATGCTCATCCCTTGCCCCCATCCGCAAACCGGACATCCCATGAATGAGTACTCCCGCCCCAGCGGACGCCGCGCCGACGAACTGCGCCCGGTCATCCTCGAACGCCACTTCACCCGCCATGCCGAAGGCTCGGTGCTGGTGCACTTCGGCGATACCCGCGTGCTTTGCACGGCCAGTATCGAGGACCGGGTGCCGGCATGGATGCGCGGCAAGGGCGAGGGCTGGGTGACTGCCGAGTACGGCATGCTGCCCCGCGCCACCGGCAGCCGTTCGCCACGCGAAGCCGCGCGCGGCAGGCAGAGCGGCCGCACCCAGGAGATCCAGCGACTGATCGGTCGCAGCCTGCGCGCCTGCGTCAACCGCCAGGCCCTGGGCGAGCGCGTCATCACGCTGGACTGCGACGTGCTGCAGGCTGACGGCGGCACGCGGACCGCGGCCATTACCGGTGCCTACGTGGCCCTGGTCGACGCCGTGAACGTGCTGATGAAGCGCGAGAACCTCAGGCGCAACCCCGTGGTCGGGGCCGTCGCGGCCGTATCGGTCGGCATCCACGGGGGGCGGCCGGTGCTGGACCTGGACTACGCGGAGGATTCGAACTGCGACACCGACATGAACGTGGTGATGAACGACGGCGGGGGTTTCATCGAAGTCCAGGGCACGGCCGAAGGCCATGCTTTCCGTCGCGATGAAATGGACGCCCTGCTCGACCTGGCCACCAAGGGTATCGGTGAACTCATTGCCGCGCAGCGCGCTGCACTGGCCGAATGAAGGAGGTGCGGCAATGAACCGGCGCATGGTGCTGGCCAGCGGCAATGCCGGAAAGCTGCAGGAGCTGCGTCAGTTGCTTGCCGACCTGGACTTCGAACTGGTCGCGCAGGGCGAACTGGACGTAGCCGATGCCGATGAAACGGGCACCACTTTTGTCGAAAACGCCCTGTTGAAAGCACGCCATGCGGCGCGTCTGACCGGACTGCCGGCACTGGCCGACGACTCCGGACTGTGCGTGCATGCGCTGGATGGCGCGCCGGGCCTGCACTCGGCACGTTATGCCGGCAGGCACGGGGACCATGCCGCCAACAACGCAAAACTTCTGCATGCGCTGAAAGACTGTCCCGAACACCACCGCAGCGCCTTTTTCCTGTGCGTGCTGGTCCTGCTGCGCCATGCCGACGACCCGGCGCCGCTGATCGCCGAAGGCCGCTGGCACGGGCGCATTCTCCACGCCCCCCGCGGCAAGGGCGGCTTCGGCTATGACCCGCTGTTCGCTCCCGATGGCCACACCGTGAGCGCCGCCGAACTGGATGCATCGCTGAAGAACCGCCTCAGTCATCGCGGCCGCGCCCTGGCCCGACTGCGCGAGGCTTTCACGCAGCTTCGGGCCACGCCCGGCGGCACGTCCTGATCACGCAGACAGCCATTACGCCACGATGCCCATCGTCCCTCCCCTGACTCTGTACGTGCATATGCCCTGGTGCGTGCGCAAATGCCCCTACTGCGATTTCAACTCGCACGGCCTGCACGATGCCGTGCCGGACTATGCCGGCTACGTCGATGCGCTGATTGCCGATCTCGATGGCGACCTGGCCGATTCCGGACTGGCCATGGACGCGCGCCCGATCGTCGGCGTGTTCTTCGGGGGTGGCACCCCCAGCCTGTTCCCGCCGACGCAGGTTGCCCGGCTGCTGGATGCGGCCCGCGCACGCCTGCCTTTCGCGCCCGATGCCGAGATTACCCTGGAAACCAATCCCGGAACGATCGAGCACGGCCGCTTCGAGGACTACCGTGGCGCAGGAGTGAACCGTCTGTCACTGGGCGTGCAGAGTTTCGACGACAAGGCGCTGCACCGCCTCGGTCGCATCCATTCGGCCAACGACGCGTCGCACGCCTTTGCCCTGGCCCGCAAGGCCGGATTCGACAACATCAACCTGGACCTGATGTATGCGCTCCCCGACCAGGATCTCGATGGCGCACTGCGGGATATGGACCTGGCCATCGACCTGCAGCCCGAACATGTCTCGCACTACCAGTTGACCCTGGAACCGAACACCGCTTTTGCGGCGCATCCTCCCCCATTGCCGGACGAGGATGCCGCCTGGGACATGCAGGAAGCCTGCCAGCAACGCCTGGCCAGCGCCGGGTACGCGCAATACGAGGTATCCGCCTATGCCCGCGCGGATCGCCGCTGCGTGCACAACCTCAATTACTGGTGCTACGGCGACTACCTGGGCATCGGTGCCGGGGCGCACGGCAAGATCAGCCGCGGAAACACCATCCACAGGCGCTGGAAACAGCGTCATCCCAGGCGTTACCTGGAAGCCGGAGATCACGCCTCGCGGCTTGCGGGTGACCAGGCGGTGGGAAAGACGGATCGGGTGTTCGAGTACATGCTCAATGCCCTGCGCCTGATCGACGGGACCCCGATCGAGGCCTTTCCTGCGCGCACCGGATGCACCTTCGAGGACATCCGGGCTGCATGGCAGACGGGTGTCGATCGCGGCTGGCTCGAGGCCTCATCACACCACCTGCGCGCCACGCCACTCGGACAGCGATTCCTTAATGACGCCATTGCATTGTTCATGGACGCAAGGATCAGCCATGATGACGTACAATCCTCGAAACGCTAGGGATGGGGGCGGTATGGGTAGTCCCGGAAATCATTCATCGGGTGCGAAAAAGGCAGCGCCTTTGCCGCCGCGCGCAAGACAGCTCCTGCAGCGTGTGCGCGATGTCTGTGAAGCCACGCTGCAACCACTGATCAAGCAGACCCTGGACGACTTCGACCAGCAGATGTTCCAGCTGGCCGACCAGGCCAGCAACAACACCGAACAGGAAGTGTGCCTGGCTTCGCAGCGCGAAGTGCGCCGCGGCCGCGCCGACATGTCGCCGCGTATCCTCAGCATGCTCGGCGAAGGGTTCCTGAATTACCACCTCGGACCGCAAGCGGAGTCGCCGGACGAACCCGACGACAAGCGCCTGCGCCTGCTCGAGCAGGACGAACAGGAAGAAAACACCATCCTGCACGGCACCGAGGCCCGGGTCGAACTGCGCTCGGGTATTCCGCTGCTCGAGCTGGGGTACCGGTTCGCTGCCCTCGCTGGCATACCGGTGGTGGAATCGGATGCCCTGCCCATGGGGCCGCACGCGATCTGCACGGCGTGGCGCGACGCCAGCGACGAACTTGACCTGCCGGCCGTCCATCAGCGTCATCTTCACCAGTTGTTCGGTCGCCGCCTGTTGCGGGATGCACCGCGCATGTTCGAAGCGGCGAACACCCTGATGGCCGCCCAGGGCCTGCTGCCGGAATTGCGCACATTGATGGTCAAACGCACGCGCATGGAGGAGACCGGCGCGGACGAGGCAGAGGCAGCGCCGAAGAAAACCGGTCCGGCCAGACAGAGCGAACCGGCCGGTGAACCATCCCCGCGCATGGCATCGCGTCCGTCCGACGAACAGACCACGGCCGCATTCAGTGTGCTGCGCGGCCTGCTGGCACGCCGCCGCCATGCCCTGGGCCTCGACCAGGAAGCCACGGCGCCGACCGGCCCGACCAGCAGTCCGGAACAATTGCAGACGGTACTGGCCCGATTGCAGGGCAATCCCGACACCACGGTGCTGGAAGACGGTGTGCGCCATGTCCGTGGCATGAAACACCTGCGTCAGGACATGCAGGCCCAGTTGCGCAGCCTGTCCCCGGATGGCAAGCCACTGGCTCTGGAGCCCGAACAGGCCGATACCGTCGACCTGATGTCGATGCTGTTCGACCACCTGGGTCGCGACATGCCGGTCGACGGCCATACCGCGAACCTGATGTCGCGCCTGCAGGTACCCATGCTGCGTGTGGCACTGGCGCAACCGGAGTTCTTCTCCGAACGGGAACATCCGGCCCGGCAACTGCTCGGCTCGGTGCTCGACACCGCGATGCAATGGCTTGATGGTGCCGGCGAGGAAGCCGATCCGGTACTTGCCCGCAAACTGCAGAACGTGGTCAACCGCACCGCCGAGGAGTTCAATGGCGATGTCGGCCTGCTCAAGGAACTGCACGAAGACCTGGACAGCCAGCTTGCCGTGCTGCGACGGCGCGCCGAGATCAGCGAACGTCGGCACCTGGAAGCCGCCCAGGGCCGCGAGCGGCTACAGCTGGCACGCAACCGCGCCAGCGAGCTGATTGCCGAGCGCCTGAGTGCCAGTGATGCCGGCGGCCTGCTGCGGACCATGATGGAACAAGCCTGGACCGACGTCCTGGCGCTGTCGATGCTGCGCTGGGGCGAGCGCAGCAAGGCCTTCCGCCACCGCCTGGAAGTCACCGACCGCATGCTTCGGCGTCAGGTCGACAGCGACGATCCCGAACTGCGCACGGAAATCACCGAAGGTCTGGGACAGGTCGGCATTCATGGCGACGAGGCCGAACAGATCGCCCGGCATGTGGTCACGCCCAGGGACGAAACCACCAGGGAGGATCTCGGCGACCACGAGCTGACGCGCACCGAACTGGCCATGCGCCTGAAACAGCGCCAGCGGCTGGGCAGCGCGGAAGACGAAGAAGGCGGGAAAAAGAAGGCGGCGGAAGAACCCGCCGGGGACCAGGATCCGGCAGTGCAGGAAGCCATCGAGCGCTTGCGCCAGCTGCGTTACGGCACCTGGCTCGAATTCATCCGCCCCGACAAGCGCGTGGTGCGCCGCAAGCTGGCGTGGTTCTCGCCCGTTACCGGACATTGTCTGGTGGTCAGCCAGCGCGGCGTGCGCGAGGACGTGAGCACGATCCGCGATCTCGCGCAGCGGATGGCTTCGGGTACGGTGCGCCTGCCCGAGGAACAGGGCGAGTCCCTGCTTGATCGCGCCTGGAATGCCATCGTCAAGGGACTCGGCAAGTTTGCCCGCAACATCGAGGAGCAGAGCGCATGAGCGGCAGCGAGCATCGCCGGGCACCACGACGCCAGGTGGACATGATCATCCCCGTCGACAACGCGATCAGCGAACAGCGGATCGGGCATGTCGGCAACCTGTCCAGCACCGGCATGCTGCTGATCAGCGACCAGCCGCTGGTCGCCGACGCAATCTACCAGCTGCGCGTGAGCCTGCCCTCGCGGAGCGGACAGGGGCAGACCATCGAATTCGGTGTGCACGAACAGTGGAGCGAAGCGGCCAACATCCCCGGCCAGCACTGGACCGGCTTTCGCATCATCGCCATCAGCGAGGCAGACGGCCACAAGCTGCGTTCCTGGGTCGAGACAGCTCCCGATTCGGCGCACTGAAATCAGCCGTGTGCAAGGGACGGCTTGGCCCTGACGGGGGTTTCGCGGCACCATGGTGTCCCCCACGCCGGACCCGAGCATGCTCGAGCAAGACCTCGCCCAAGCCTACCCCCTGCACCTGGCCTCCCTGCGGCAGCATTGCGATGCCGCGCTCGAAACGGTCGGCCGCGACCATCTGGCGGTTGCCGCCGGCCACCCGATCACCCGCTATCGCGACGACCTGCACTACCCATTCGTGGCACACCCGAGCTTCAGGCAGTGGCTTCCCCTGCCGGATGCTCCCGGCAGCTGGATCGTATACACCCCCGGACACAAGCCCCTGCTGATCTTCCTGCAGCCCAGGGACTACTGGCACGTGGTGCCTGACGAACCGGACGGGTACTGGGTCGAACATTTCGACATCCGCATCATTCGCGAAGCCGACCAGGCGCGTGCCCTGCTGCCGAAGGATCCGTCCCGTTGCGCGATCCTCGGCCAGGCACGCGATGCCATTGGTGATTTCATTCCCGACCCGCCGCAGGCGCTGATCGACCATCTCGATTATCAGCGTGCCTTCAAGACTGATTACGAACGCTTGCGCATGCGCGAAGCCAGCCTTCTCGGAGCTCGTGGACACCGCGCCGCCGAGGCCGCCTTCCGCGCCGGCGAAAGCGAATTCGGCATCCACATGGCCTTCCAGCATGCCGCCGGCCAGACCGAATCCGAACTGCCCTACGGCAGCATCATCGGTCTGAACGAACACGGGGCGGTGCTGCACTACATGCATTTCGACCGCACCCCGCCACGACAGGGCCACTCGCTGCTGATCGATGCCGGCGCGCAAAGTGCCGGCTATGCCAGCGACATCACCCGCACCTACGCAGCACCGGATGCCGGTGATTTCCAGGCCCTGATCGACAGCATGGAACAACTCCAGCAGACCCTGTGCGGCAAGGTTCGTGCCGGCCAGGACTACCGTGCGCTGCACCTTGAGGCGCACAGGCTGCTGGCGGGCGTGTTGCACGCACACGGCCTGGTCGACATGAGTCCGCAAGCCATGGTCGATCGCCGGGTTACCTCGGCATTCTTCCCCCATGGCCTGGGTCACCTGATCGGGCTGCAGGTGCATGATGTCGGGGGATTCCTGCGCGATCCGCAGGGGGGAACACAAGCTGCGCCCGGGGACCACCCGTTCCTGCGCCTGACGCGCACCCTGGAAGCGGGCATGGTGGTCACCATCGAGCCGGGCCTGTATTTCATCGACATGCTGCTGGACGAACTGCGCCAGCGTCCCGAGGCCCGCCATGTCGCCTGGGAACGCATCGAGGCCCTGCGGGGGTTCGGCGGCATCCGCATCGAGGACGATGTGGCCTGCACCGACGGCGACCCGGAGAACATGACGCGCGATGCATTCGCCGCGCTGGCCTGAAGCAGGCCGACACCCGCGCCACGTGCGGTCACCTTGTCCGGAGTCAGGCGGACATGCGTAGTGCTTCGATGTCCTGCGGCGCCTTGGGCACCCCGTCGGTAAGCACCTGCGGACCATTGCGGCCAACCAGTACGTCGTCCTCGATGCGGATGCCGGTGCCGGCCCAGCGTGCAGCGTCAGCCCCGGCCTGGAGCGGGATGTACAGCCCCGGTTCGACGGTCACCACCATGCCCGGCTCGAGCAGGCGCGGTTCACCATCGATGCGGTAGTCACCGACATCGTGCACGTCCATGCCCAGCCAATGGCCGGTCTTGTGCGGGAAATAGCGGCGGTAACTGCCCTCGCGCAAGGCTCTGGCCTTGCTCTCGCGCAGTAGCTTGAGTGCGCGCAAGCCGTCGATGATCACGTCCACGGCTGCTTCATGGGCGGCACTGAAGGCCTTGCCGGGGCACACCTGCTCGATGGCGGCCTCCTGCGCCGCCAGCACGATATCGTAGAGGCGACGCTGGTCGCGCGTGAAACGCCCGCTGACGGGAAAGCTGCGGGTGATGTCGGTGGCATAACAATCCACCTCGGCGCCGGCATCGACCAGCAACAGCATGCCTTCCTCCAGGCAATCCCGGTTGGCGGTGTAGTGCAGCGTGCAGGCATTGGCGCCACCGGCCACACTGGGCATGTAGGCGGGTACCGCACCATGGACGCGCATCACGCGCTGCATTTCGGCCTCGATCTCGAATTCGCCGACACCGGCCCGCGCCATGGTCATCGCCGAGCAGTGGGCCTGCACCGAAATCCGGGCCGCACGACGCATGAGGCGGACCTCGGCCGGCGACTTGTACAGGCGCATGTCGTGCAGCAGGTAGCCCAGTGCCACGAATTCCTTGGGCACCACGCCACCGCCACGCAATGCGCGAAGCCTGCGCATCCAGCCCAGCAGGCGCGCGTCGAATTCCTGTTCCTGGCCGAAATGGCAATACACGCGGGCACGACCCTCGAGCATGCCGGGCAGGATGTCGTCGATGTCCTCGATGGGAAAGGCATCATCGACTCCGCAGGTCTCGACCGCACCCTCGGTGCCCAGCCGCGGGCCGTCCAGGCGCTCGCCGTCAGGGTCGCGCTCGCGGCAGAACAGGATCGATTCGGCCGGCTCGCGCCCGGGCAGCAGCGCCAGGACGGCATCGGGTTCGGGAAACCCCGTCAGGTAATGGAAATCGGAGTCCTGGCGGTACGGCCAGGCTGCGTCCGCACTGCGCATGCGCTGCGGTGCGGCGGCGACCAGCAGGGCGGCATCCTCGCCGGCCATGCGCATCAACTGGCGACGACGGCGCGCGAGTTCGTTCATGTCGCGTGCGGCAACGGTTTGCTTGCGGTTGCGCCGGCGCGGCTCACTGCGGACATCCATGTCAATGCACGCTGCCGCGCGCTGCGTCCCTGCCCCCCGCTTCGGGACGGCTGCGGCCATGCACTTCCGCGTGCAACAGCAGCACGCCCACGCGCACGTATTCGCTCACTTCCATCAGCGACTGCTCGTCCTCCTCGCCATCGCCGCAAGCAAGCTCGGAGGCGGCAATGGTGCCCAGGTCGCGCAGGATCTCCTCACCATCGTCCGACCACTCCCGGTCGCGGCCGCCGACTGCCAGACCGAATCCGCCCAGAAACCCGCGGCACCAGGCGACAAGCGCATCGCTGCGCTCGGGTACCGGCAGCGCGGCATCGGGCAGCATGGGCTGGAAACCCAACTCGACATCATCAAGCGCCACTCGACATTCCCCGTACAGGGCCTGCACCTGCGAAGCCAGTTGCCGGCGCGATGCCTCCCCGCCTGTATCCAGACCAAGCAGTTCCAGCATTCCGTCCGTGCCCGTCCCGCTTCCACCGCACACCAGGCCCGTGACCGATCCATGAAGCTCGCTGGCGCCGACACCTGCCTTGGCACGCGCCAGCGTGGCTTCGAGTTCGTCATGCCGGATATGTCTCATGGCCGGCATTCTGGCACCCATCCGGGCAATTGCCTACACTGGTGCAAGGGGAACGACCAACCGAAGGACGTGCGGATGCACCCGATTCCATCCATGGCCCAGGTGGCATGATGTCCGCGTGCCTGCTTGCGCATGTCCGCCAGCGAAAGCGGAGCGCGGCCAAGCCGCCGACGTCCGTGCCGACACGGCTCACGTCCCGACTGCTCGCACCCATGGCGACTGTGCTTGGCTGCCTGCTCTCGGCAGCCTCCCCCGCCCATGTGCGCAACTACTATTTCGAACACATCGGCCCGGCCCAGGGCCTGGCGCAAAACACCGTGGGCGCACTCCTGCAGGGCGACCAGGGCTTCATGTGGATCGGCACCCAAGGCGGGCTGCATCGCTTCGACGGCTACCACCTGCAACGTTTCCACCACGACGCCGACCGCAGCGACAGCCTGCCGGACAATGTCATCAGCGCCCTGGCCAGTGACGGCCAGGGCCACCTGTGGGTGGCGAGCAAGGTCGGGGGCCTGGTCCTCTACGACCCGCAACGGGACCGGGTGCTGCCAACACACGGCCTATCGCGCGCGCACTTTGACGGGATCACGGCCCTTTCGGGTGGCCGCGGCAAGCGGCTGTTGATTGCCGATCACACCGCCATCCATGCACTCGGACCCGGCAAACGCCCGCTGCGGACATTGTGGCGCAGCGATTCGGCTGCGCCGCAAGCGGGCACCTTGCTGGCCCAATGCGGCAACCGGGACATGTTCTACGGGCTGCATGGACAGCAGCTGGTCGTGATCGGCAGGGATGCCGCGCACACGCACGCGGTGCACATCGACCGATCCGATACCCGCAGCCTGCTGTGCCGCAGCAACGGCAGCCTGCTGCTGGGTACGGCCAGTGGCATCTACCACCTCGACCCTGGCAGCGGGGTGACTTCGAAGATCTGGCCCGACAAGGCGGAAACGATGAAAGCCGGCGCCATCGATGCGCTGGTCGAGGATCATGACAGGCGCATCTGGGCCGCGGTCGAGTCGGTTGGCCTGCTGGGACTGGATCCCGATGAACAGCATCCGAAGCTGCTGCAGCCGCAATCGGGCATGCCAGGCTCCTTGCCGGACATCACGATTCGCAAGCTGTACGTGGACCGTTCCGGACTGGTCTGGACCGGCGGCGTGACCCGGGGGGCATCCTATTTCAATCCAGACGGGGCGCCTTTCCGGTTCATTTCCGACACCCAGGCCGGCAATAACCGTTTCGCCAGCAACAACGTGCGCGCGCTGTACGAGGATGACTCGGGGCGCATCTGGCTCGGACTGGGTGGGTCCGGGCTGCATCGCTACGATCCGACCACGGACAACTTCGACAGTCTCACACCGTTGTTGCGCAAGGCACTATCCGTGCAGCCAGCGACACCCATCAGCGTCTTTGCGCTGGCTCGCGACGGTCACCGGTTCTGGCTGGCCACCGACCGCGGTCCGCTGACCCTGGATCCATCGCGCAAGATCGCCCGCTACACCGACTCTGCACTGGCATCCAGGCCGGTGCGCAGCCTGCTTCGTACACGCGACGGCAAGCTCTGGCTGGGCATGTACGACGGGGGTGGAGTCTACGTTTACGGCAACGGCAAGCGCATCGCACACCTTCAGCATGTGCCCGGCAAGCTGCAAAGCCTGGCGGCCGGCATCGTGGTGGCCCTCGCACAGGACCCGCAGGGCCGGGTGTGGATCGGAACCAGTTCCGGCCTCAGCGTGTACGACCCGGCCAGCGGCTCCATGCGCACCTTCCATGAACAGGCGGGAAACAACGACAGCCTCAGCAGCCATGTGGTGATGAGCCTGCTCGTCGACCATGCCGGCCAGTTGTGGGTAGGCACCCAGTCCGGACTGGACCGGCTGATTTCACTCGATGCCAGCGGCGCACACTTCAACCGGATCACCAGTCGCAACGGGCTTCCCGACGACACCATCTACTGCATGCGCGAAGATGCCGCACACAATCTGTGGCTCAGTACCAATCGGGGCGTGGTACGCCTGAACCCCGTCAGTGGCAAGATCATGGCGTTCACGGTGCAGGACGGCCTGCAGGGCATGGAGTACAACTCCAATGCCTGCCTGCGGACACGGCGCGGAAACCTGATCTTCGGCGGCGTGAACGGATTTGACGAAGTCGACCCGGCGCGGATCCGTCCCAGCAGTTTCATGCCACAGGTCGCGTTTACCGGCATTCACGTGAGTGCGGATGAAATTCCCGTGCTGGCCGAAAATGGCCGCATCGCCATGCGGGAGTCCTCGCGCTCGATCCGTTTCGACTATGCAGCCATGGACTTCACCTCGCCCCGTCAGAATCGCTTCCGGCATCGCCTGACCGGTTTCGACCGGCACTGGATCGACGATGGAAACCGGCACAGCGCCACCTATACCAACCTGCCCGCGGGGCACTACCAGTTCGAGGTCCAGGGCAGCAACCACAGCGGCCTTTTCAGCACGCACGTATTGCACCTGGATGTGACGGTCATTCCACCCTGGTGGGCGACACGGATGATGTACATGGTTTATGCCTTGCTTGCGATCTTGCTGCTGCTCGCCCTGTACGCGGCATGGCGTGCGCGACGCATCCATGAACGCAAGCACCAGGAACAACTGCGCGAACGCGAGGGTCGCCTGAGCATGGCCTTGTGGGGTTCGGGCGATGCCTTCTGGGATCTGCACCTGCACGAAAATCGGCTCTACCGGATGGGCGCGGACCAGTTGCTAGGTGAGGGAAGCGCCTCCGACATCGATTTTGACGACTGGTGCAATTATGTGATCCATCCGGACGACCTTGAACTTGTGCGTCAGGCCCTGTCACGCTGCCTGGAGGGCGATGCCGACCACTTCGAGGCCGCATACCGGCTCAAGAACGCGAAGGGCGAATGGATCTGGGTGCTCGGGCGCGGCAAGATCGTCGGCCGCGACGCGCACGGCAAGCCGTCACGCATCTCGGGCACCGCACGCGACATCACCCGGGTCAGGTCCGAGGACCGCGAAAGGCGCATCGCCACGGAAGTCATCCGCAGCATGAGCGAAGCGGTCGCGGTATGCGATCTGGATTTCCGTTTCAGTTCGGTGAATGCGGCGTTCACCAGCATCACCGGCTACAGCAACGACGAAGTTCGCGGGCGCGACACCTCCCTGCTCAACTGCATCCAGCAGCCGGACAGCATCTATGCGCACCTGAGAAGGGAATTGCAGGGCCAGGGCCACTGGCGCGGCGAACTCTGGCAGCGACGCAAGAACGGCAGCGATTTCCTGTGCTGGGTGGAGTTGCGCGAGGTCTGCAATGCCCACGGCCAGCGCACCCATTACGTCGCGGTCATGACCGACATCACCGACCGCAAGCGCGCCGAACAGGAACTGCGATACCTGGCCAACTACGACATGCTCACGGGCCTGCCCAATCGCACCCTGCTCGGGGAACGTCTCGCCGATGCCATCCTGCGTGCCAGGCGCAACGGACACCGCCTGGCCCTGCTCTACGTCGACCTGGACCGCTTCAAGCACGTCAATGATTCGATGGGTCACACCACCGGCGACCGCCTTCTGAAGGCCGCCGGCATACGCCTACGCCAGTGCGTGCGCGAACAGGACACGGTCGCCCGCGTCGGCGGCGATGAATTCACCGTGGTCCTGGAAGACATGGGCGGCCCCGGCGAGATCATCGGCATCGCACACAAGATCATCAATGCGTTCACCGAGTCCCTGGCCCTGGAGTCGCACCAGGAAATCCTGATCTCGCCCTCGATCGGGATATCCATGTACCCCGATCACGGGCAGATTCCCAACGAACTGCTCAAGCACGCCGATACCGCGATGTACCAGGCGAAGGAACATGGCCGCAATACCTGGATGGTCTACAACGAAGCCATGGATGCCGACGCCCACCTGCGGGCGACAATGGCCGGCGCGCTGCGCCGGGCACTGGAGCGCAACGAACTGTCGCTGGTGTACCAGCCGAAACTGACGCTGGACGACCATCGGGTGGTCGGGGTCGAGGCGCTGATCCGCTGGCACAACGAGGAATTGGGCAAGGTACCGCCCACGGTGTTCATTCCGCTGGCCGAGGAAACCGGGATGATCATGGACATCGGCCAGTTCGTGCTCGACCAGGCCTGCCGCGACCTGCGGGCATGGCGCGAACAGGGCCTGGAGAGCCTGACCATGGCCGTGAACCTGTCGATGGTCCAGTTGCAGCGCAGCGGTCTGGCCAAGCGTCTGCGCAACACCCTTTTGCAACATGGCCTGCCGGCGCAGCACATCGAGCTGGAGCTGACCGAAAGCACGGTCATGGCCAATGTCGAGCAATCCATGCGTACCCTCGGCGAATTGCGCGAAATCGGCTTCCGGCTGGCGATCGACGATTTCGGCACCGGCTATTCCTCGCTGTCCTACCTCAAGCGCCTGCCCCTTACGGTGCTCAAGATCGACCAGGCATTCGTCGGCGACATCACCACCGATCCGGACGATGAAGCCATCACCGCCACCATCATCGCCATGGCGCATTCACTGGGGCTGCAGGTGGTCGCGGAGGGTGTCGAGACGTCCGAGCAGGCCGCCTATCTGAAGGAACACGACTGCGACCTGATCCAGGGCAACTGGCTTTCACCACCGCTGACGGCGGACAAATGCCTGGCCTTCTGCCGCGACCGCGAGCGCCGTCGAAGGTTCGCCAAACGCACCCAGGATTCGCATTGAGAATGCACAGGACTTGCGCCACACCCCTGCTTGATGCGAAAAAGCAGGTTGTGACCGCTCGTTTGCACGAACCCGTATGAACGAATCCGATCCCCTGAAAAACGAACTCGCCGCGTTGTCGGAGACCCTCGACCAGTTGCTCAAGACCGTGCAGCGCATGGACGAGGAAAACCGCAGCCTGCGACACAGCCAGGAACAACTGGCCACCGAGCGTGCGGGCCTGCTGGCCCGCAACGAGCAGGCGCGCAGCCGTGTCGAAGCCATGATCCAGCGACTGAAATCGCTGGAAAACCAGGGCTGACCTCCGGTCGCCCGAACGAAAAAGGCATCCCATGTCCGAGCCGATCACGATCCGACTCAACGACCGCGAATTCCTGGTCGCATGCGAGCCGGAAGAGCGCGCAGGACTACTGGCCGCCGCCAGCTACCTCGACACCAAGATGCGTGAATTGCGCGCCAACGCGCACAGCCCCGGTTTCGATCGCCTTGCCGTTCTGACCGCGCTCAGCATCGCCCATGAGTTGCTGGAGATCCGCCAGCGTCACGAATCGGAACAACGCGTGTTCGGCGAAGGCATCGAGAACCTGCGCCGCAAGCTGGCGAGCGCGCTCGAGCGCGCCAATATGCCCCATACCTGACCGGCACCATACCGTGGTCCACTCGACAACTTGGCGTAAACGGATGCAAGAACCGCTGCCGGCGAGGTAGAATGTCCGTCAAGGTGTTCCCTGCGGTGTACGACAGCGTCTCGTTCCATTTGCCTTGTTCCTAACGTCCGACCCGGGTCGGCCACTCCGTGACCGGTGAGCATGTCCGTCACGTACGGAAAGCCTGAAGCGTCACGTACGCCCACCCACCTGATCCTCCCGGATCAAGGTCGTTCGATGCGCATCGGCACGGTGGAGAACACCTCCCCATTCTTTTCCGCGGCACCGTGGATGCCCATGTCCAACCTGCATCGCGGCCGCATCCTGAGGTCGCCCGGAGCCTGCCCTTGAACCACATGCAGGAAGCGCGCGACAAGCTGCGGGAACAGATGACCCTTCGCCGGCGTGCCCTGGACCCGGCGACGCGCATGAGTGCCGCCCAGGGACTGCGGCGGAACCTGGAAACGCTGGACGCATTCACCACGGCCCCGAGGATCGCCGCGTACTGGGCCTGCCATGGCGAACTGCCGCTCAACCTCGTGCTTGCTGCAGCAGCCATGCGCGAACAGCACATCTTCCTGCCCCGGATCGAGGGCCCGCGCCAGATGCTCTTTGCGCCATGGAAACTGGGCGATCCGGTCGAGCCTAACCGCTACGGCATCCCCGAACCTGTGCGTGCGCCGGACACCCAGCCGCCCGCGGCCATGGACGTGGTGCTGGTGCCTCTGCTGGCCTTCGATCCGCGGGGCCACCGGCTCGGCCATGGGGGCGGATACTACGATGCCAGTTTCGCCTTCCTGCGGGATGCACCGCGTCCCTCGCGCCCGTTGCTGATCGGCGTCGGCTATGGGTTTCAGGGCGTAGACGAACTCGAACCGGCCGCATGGGATGTGCGCCTAGATTACATCGCCACCGACCGGACCCTGATCAACTGCAACCCCCAGGACGAACCATGATGCAGTACTGGTTGATGAAATCCGAACCCGAAACGTTCTCGATCGACGATCTCGAGCGCAAGGGCACCGAGCCCTGGGACGGGGTACGCAATTACCAGGCGCGCAACTTCATGCGCGACGGCATGCGGGTGGGCGACAAGGTGTTCTTCTACCACTCCAACTGCGAAGTGCCGGGTATCGTCGGTATCGCCAAGGTGGCCAGTGAAGCGTACCCCGACCCCACCCAGTTTGACCCCGACAACGCCCATTTCGACCCCGCAAGCACACGGGCCCAGCCACGCTGGATGCTGGTCGATATCGCTTTCGAACGTCGACTGGCACGCACCATCAGCCTGGCCGAACTCAAGCAGGATCCCGCGCTTGCCGACTTTGCGCTGGTTCGCAAGGGCAACCGCCTGTCGGTGATGCCGGTCGAGACGGCGGTCTGGAAACATATTCTCGGCCTGGAAAAGACCGGGCGGGGCTGAAGCCGAATCTGCGCGCCATGCATCGACGCGACCGTGCATGACCGTTGTGCGCCAACCGGCGTATCGGGTGCGCTATCCTCGGCAACCATGTCCCCATGCACGAGTCCATGCCAATATGACCCGGAACGATGAAAAGCGCCAGGCCGCCGAAGCTGCCCTCGCCTATGTGGACGATGACAGCATCGTCGGCGTCGGCACCGGATCCACCGTCGCGTACTTCATCGAGGCGCTGGCCGGCATGCGCCGGCGCATCCGCGGCGCGGTCTCCAGTTCGGAACAATCGACCCAACTGCTGAAAAAACACGGCATCGAGGTCATGGACCTCAACGCCGTCGGCCCGCTCGAACTGTATGTGGACGGCGCCGACGAGTGCGACCCCCACAAACGCCTGATCAAGGGGGGCGGCGCGGCGCTCACCCGCGAAAAGATCGTCGCGGCTGCTTCGCGTCGCTTCGTGTGCATCATCGATGCCAGCAAGCAGGTTGACCTGCTGGGCAGCTTTCCGCTGCCGATCGAGGTGATCCCGATGGCGCGCAGCCATGTCGGAAGGCAGATCAGCAAGCTTGGCGGGCATCCTGTCTGGCGCGACGGCACCGTGACCGACAACGGCAACTGGATCATCGACGTGCATGGCCTCAGGATCATCGACCCGCCCGCACTGGAGACCGAACTCAACCAGATCGCCGGCGTGGTGACCGTGGGGTTGTTCGCACACCGCAAGGCCGATGTGGTGCTGGTAGGCAATCGCACGCTCTGACGCGCTGTCGCGCCTTGTCAGCCCAGCACCGATCCGGCAATCTGCATCGCATCCCGCCCGGTGTCGTCTTCACCCGGGCAGGCGGGCAAACAGTGCACCGTAACCGGGCAGGTGCAGGCGCCCGGCAGACAGTTCGCCCTGCAGCAGATGGTCGGCTTCGATGCGCTCGGCGCGGGCATCGATCGGCAGCGGAAGGTCGACAGATTCGGCTGAAAGGTTGAAACAGACCAGCAGGGTTTCCCCATCGAAGCTGCGCGTGAAGGCCAGCAGAGGTTCTGCGGTTTCCAGCATGCGGATGTCGCCCCAGCGCAGCGCCGGCTGCGTGCGTCGCCAGGCCATGAAGGCGCGAAAGCCATGCAGGCTCGAACGCGGATCAGCTTCCTGCCGGCTGACTGCGACGTCGCTGTGCTCGGCAGGCACCGGCAGCCAGGGCTGCACGGTGCTGAACCCGGCAAACGGCAGCTCGTTCCAGGGCATCGGCGTGCGGCAGCCGTCCCGGCCCTTGAAATTCGGCCAGAAGGCGATGCCGTACGGATCCTGCAGCAGTTCGTAAGGCACATCCGCCTCGGTTAAACCCAGTTCCTCGCCCTGGTAGACGCAAACCGAACCGCGCAACGAACACACCATGGCAGTCAGCTGGTTGGCAAGGAAAGGCGGCGCATTCTGCCCGCCCCATCGGGTCACCACACGCTCGACATCATGATTGGATATCGCCCAGCAGGGCCATCCATCGGGCATGTGCGCCTGCAGATTGTTGACGGTCCTGCGGATGTGTCCGGCGCTGAAATCCTCGGTCAGCAACTCGAAGCTGTAGCCCATGTGCAGGCGCCGCCCCGAGGTGTATTCACCCAGGGTCGCCAGGGAATCCTCCGAGGAGATTTCCCCCAATGCGGTGGAGCCGGCATAGTGGTCCATCAGGGCACGCAGGCGTTCCAGGAAGGCCAGGTTCTCCGGCTGGGTGTTGTTGTAATGGTGATACTGGAAAGCATAGGGATTGTCGGGGCGAAATCCCCGGCCAACCCGCTCGCTGACCGGCTTGGCCGGATTGTCGCGCAACCGGGCGTCGTGGTAGCAGAAGTTGATCGAATCGAGCCGGAATCCATCCACACCCCGGTCGAGCCAGAATTGCACGTTGTCCAGAACCGCATCGCGCACGGCAGGGTTGTGGAAGTTGAGATCCGGCTGGTCGGACAGGAAATTGTGCAGGTAGTACTGGCAGCGTCGCGGCTCCCAGCGCCATGCGGGACCGCCGAAAATCGACATCCAGTTGTTGGGAGCGGTGCCGTCCGGCCGGGCATCGGCCCACACGTACCAGTCCGCTTTCGGGTTGTCGCGGCTGGCGCGACTTTCCTGGAACCAGGGATGCGCGATCGAGGTGTGACTGAGCACCTGGTCGATCATCACTTTCAGGCCGCGCCGGTGCGCCTCGGCCAGCAGGCGGTCGAAGTCTTCCAGCGTGCCGAACAGCGGGTCGACATTGCGAAAATCGGCGATGTCGTAGCCGAAATCGGCCATCGGCGAGGTGAAGAACGGCGCCACCCAGATGGCATCGACACCGAGACTGGCCACGTAGTCCAGTCGCTCGACGATACCCGGCAGGTCGCCTACGCCATCGGCATTGGTGTCGAGAAAGCTGCGTGGATAAATCTGGTAGATGACGGCTCCGCGCCACCATGGAATCTCGTTCATGAAGCTCCCCGATCGCTGGCTGCACACCTGCACTTCACAGCCAGGCAGCATTTCGGGACCAAGCTTAACCGCGGAGCCTCCTCGGGGCCGATGGGTGTGCATACGTATTCATGTTGAGGCGCATGAGTTCACGAACCCACTGCGATGCATGCACAAACCCGGCAAAACCGTAGCCTTGGCGGCGCCTCGGAGGCCCGGATGCAGGCGGCTGCGTGCCTGCACACGATAATGAATACGTATGCACGAACCGCCGATTTCTCCGGAAGCAGGGATAACATCAAGAAAATGTTACGCGGCAGTGACGAGCGCGGACATTTTTCTGGTCAGCGCAGCCTGTGAGCAACGCTGGCATCCACAGGTTCCTGACAACACGATCCATTCGGGGAGGCAAACACGATGATTCTCAAGCGCAATCTGCTGAGCGCCGCACTGGCTTCGGCAATCCTGATGACTGCAACCGGCGTTCATGCCCAGGCAGCCGGCCAGTCGCAGGACAACGGCCAGGCTTCGAAAGAAAAGACCAGCAAGAAGAACGAAAAGAAACGTCCACCGATCACCAAGCTGGGCACCGTCGAAGTCACCGGCTTCGCCAGCAGCATCCAGAACTCCATCGCGACGCAGCGCAATGCCAATGTGATTGTCGAAGCGGTGTCCGCCGAACAGATCGGCAAGTTGCCCGGCACCTCGATCGCCGACTCGCTCGGCCGCCTGCCCGGCCTGGCCGTGCAGCGCCTGGCCGGCCGCCCACAGGTGCTCTCCATTCACGGCCTGGGCCCGGACTTCAGCACCGCCCTGGTCAACGGTCGTCAGCAGGTGTCCACCGGCAACAACCGCGGCGTGCAGTTCGACCAGTACCCTTCAAGCTGGTTCAACAGCGTTGAAGTGCACCTGAGCCCGTCCGCCGACCTGCTGGGCCAGGGCCTGGCCGGCACGGTGAACATGAAGACCATCCGTCCGCTGGAGCAGGACAAGCCGGTCACCGCCTTCAACGCCAGCTATATCTGGGACAGCCTGGGCCAAGTGGCCAAGGGCCGCGGCGTCAGCGACAAGGGCTACAAGGTCAACGGCGTGTGGGTGCGCCAGTACGCCGACAACACCATCGGCGTGACCCTGGGCGTGGACTTCGAGTCCAACCCCACCCAGATCCAGCACGAGAACCCCTGGGGCTACCCCACCACCGGCGGCAACTACATCATCGGCGGTTCCAAGAATTACGCCATCTCCGACCAGTTCAAGCGCACCGGCCTGCTGGCCACCCTGCAGTTTCAGCCGAACGAGAACTTCACCAGCACGCTGGACATGACCTATGACCGCTTCCATGACCGGCAGCAGGCCAAGGGCATCGAGTTCCCGCTGGCCTGGAGCGGCGCGCAGCTGCAGCCCGGCTACACGGTGCAGAACGGCCTGATCACCAGTGGCACCTTCACCAACGTCAAGCCGGTGCTGCGCAACGACTACAACCGTTCGCTGAAGAAGGTGTACAACATCGGCTGGAACAACAAATGGAACATCAACGAAAACTGGACCTTCGATGCCGATGCCAGCTACTCGCGTGCCCAGCGTCATGATGCCTTCATCGAGAGCTACTCCGGCCCGTCCTACGGCGGCGGCAACGGCCCGTTTGATACCGTGAACTTCACCCAGTCCGGCCCCAACGGACTGTGGCAGCTCAACAACACGCTCAACTACAACCCGTCCAACACCTACCTGACCGATCCGCAGGGCTGGGGCGGTGGCGCCGGCCTGGTGCAGGGCGGCTTCATCAACGCCCCGAGCGTGATGGACTACATCGGCGATATCCGCTTCAGCCTGGAGCGCAGCTTCGTCAGCGGCCCGATCGCCAGCGTGAAGTTCGGCATCGACCGCGCCACGCGCAAGAAGACCTTCAACATCCAGCAGCGCTTCCTGGTGCCCAACAACGGCAGCCAGACGTTCATGACCAACCCATGGGGCGCCCAGACCGCACCGCTGCCCAGCGGGGCCACCACCGGCGATCCTCTGAGCTTCATGGGCGTGGGCACGCAGCCGATCTACGACCCGATTGCGGCGATCCTCGACGGCACCTACGTGCAGGTTCCGACCTTCCAGTCGAGCCTCCCGCTTCCGCCCAACTGGAAGGTCAAGGAAACCGACACCACGCCGTATGTGCAGTTCAACCTTGACACCATGGTCGGCAACTTCCCGCTGCGCGGCAACTTCGGCATCCAGATCGCACACACCAACCAGAGCGCCACCGGTGAACGCGTCGAACCCGGCAGTTCCTACACCGGCAACACCGTCACCGTACCGGTTTCGGGTGGCACCACCTACACCCGCTACCTGCCGAGCCTGAACCTGGTGCTCGGCCTGACCGACAAGACCGACCTGCGTTTTGGCGCTGCCCGCACCATGGCACGGCCTCGCATGGACCAGATCAACCCGAGCCTTGGTATCAGCGGCAACCTGACCAACCTGGCCTCTACCGATCCGAACCAGGCATTCTTCAGCGCTGGGGGCGGCAACGCCAAGCTTCTGCCGTCGATGGGCCAGAACTACAACCTGAGCATCGAGCGCTACTTCGGCAACAGCAAGGGCTACGTCTCGCTGTCGGGCTACTTCATCAAGCTCACCGACTACATCAACCCGAACTCGTCGTATCCGTACGACTTCTCGGGCTTCGTGAACTCCTACCTCACCCCCGCCCAGCAGGCGCAGCTGGGTACCACCCAGGGCTTCGTGTCGGGCCCGACCAACAGCGGCCATGGCTATGTGCGTGGCGTGCAGGGCGTGCTGAACACGCCGCTGGGCCTGTTCGTGCCGGCCCTGGACGGCTTCGGCATCATCCTGTCGAACAACCTGACGCAGAGCTCGGTCGTGTATGACGGCAACCCGAACCCGATCACGGTGCCGGGCCTGTCCGAACATGTCATCAACAACACGATCTACTACGAACGCCACGGTTTCGAGGCACGCGTGAGCCAGAACTACCGCTCCAGCTTCCTGGGCCGCATCTACGGCATCAGCGCCTCGCGCATCGAGCAGAACATCCAGGGTGGCAGCACCTACGATGCGCAGGTCAGCTACACGATGCAGAGTGGGCCACTGAAGGGCATGACGTTCATACTGCAGGGTTCGAACCTCAGCAACAGGAAGTTCATCACCTACCAGGGCCATGACCCGCGCCTGATCCAGACCTGGGAGAACTACGGCCGCCGCTACGAACTGGGCGTGTCCTACAAGTTCCAGTAAGTTCGATCTCCCCGTTTTACCCAGGTGAGCCCCGTTGAGTACCATCAACGGGGCTTTTTTTTGGCTCTTTTGAAAAACGAGTGGGTTAGCATGCATGTTGGTTGATCCTGTGGAAGTCGAGTTTGCCAGCGATGAGGAAGATGACGGTGCGCATGGTTTCGAATCGGGTGTAGCCACGCGCCTTG
>Ga0256829_1000313_pt1 | contig 53752 bp, 54 predicted proteins | sample 131447metaG_FD_185979 | JGI IMG/M metagenome (GOLD analysis project Ga0256829, IMG submission 185979) | Hydrothermal vent microbial communities from Lau Basin, Pacific Ocean - 131-447 | ecosystem: Environmental > Aquatic > Marine > Hydrothermal vents | place: Pacific Ocean: Lau Basin | collected...
GCTATCTGACTTGAGGACAGACTCAAATAAATTGGTCTCGGGGCAGATTCGATATGCTAAAACTCTTCTTATTTTAATTATAGTCTTTTTAGGCATTTGGTATTATATGAGGGCACTTGTTCCCTACGGTCAGTGCACGTACAATAGAATGCTTCCTCTCTATGCGCCTTGAAATTACATTACTCTTTTCATTTTTAAAATTTTTCTTTTCAGAAGAATAAAATTTAGTTGAACTTGATTGACATTGACTCAACTCTTGTGATATAATTCTGCTTAAAGATACAATTTTATAAATTATAAGTAGGACAAAGATATGAGTAAATCATTATATGAAACACTAGAAGTTTCACAAAATGCAAGTGAATCAGAAATCAAAAAAGCATATAGAAAATTAGCAAGAAAATATCATCCGGATGTCAATAAAGAGAAAGATGCGGAAGAGAAATTTAAAGAGATAAATGCTGCGTATGAAGTACTAAGCGATAAAGAGAAAAAAGCACAGTATGACCAATATGGAGACAGTATGTTCGGCGGTCAGAACTTCCATGACTTCTCACGCAGCCAAGGCGGGAATGTTGATTTAGATGAAATTCTACGTCAAATGTTTTCCGGTGGCGGCGGTGGTGGATTTAGCGGTTTTAGCGGTGGCGGTCGTCAGTCATACAGCGGTGGCGGTTTTAATGGTTTTGGTGGAGCAGGCGGTTTTGCTCAAGAACAAAATCTTGACATAGAAGCCAAAGTTACCATTCCATTTAATGTGGCAATTCTCGGCGGAACACATTCTGTTTCTGTAAACGGTGAGCGTTTTGATATCAAGATTCCTGCGGGTGTCAAAAGTGGTGAAAAACTGCGTGTTCGAGGAAAAGGGCATGCACAAAACGGACGATCAGGAGATTTATTCTTAAAAATTACTGTTGCATCGTCACCTGATTACGAGAGAGAAGGGGATGACTTGGTGAAAACCATAGAAGTTCCGCTTTATGCAGCACTTTTTGGAGAAAAAATTGCAATCGGGACCCTTGAAAAAGAGATAAAACTTAAAATCCCTCAAAATACAAAAAACGGACAGCGCTTTCGTGTAAAAGAGATGGGTGCGATGAACCGTAAAACAAAACAGAGAGGGGATTTATACCTCAAAGCAAACATCATTAACCCTAAAGTTGATGATTTAGACGATGATTTGGTAGAATTAATGAAAGAAAAACTACCAAAGTCACTGTAAAAAAGGAGTGAGCCATGCATCATTATGACGAACCGGTATACTTAATCAGTATAGTATCGAAGATTTTAGATATTCATCCGCAAACACTACGTCAGTATGAACGTGAAAATCTCATCACTCCTTCACGCTCAAATGGAAGAATAAGACTCTACTCACAGCGTGATATTGACAGAATTAAACTTATTTTACGTTTGACACGTGAACTTGGTGTGAATCTTGCCGGAGTAGATATTATTTTACGTTTAAAAGAAAATGTGGATGGTATGGAACGTGAAATTGCGGATTTGCGCCATGACGTAGAAACGGCTAAAAATGCCCGTTCTGTTTCACCTGATAAAGCACTTGTTACAAAAAAAAGCATCTATGAGATGATTATCTTTGAGGGAGAGTAGCTTCCTTTTAACTCATTTAAATTATGTTAAAATGAGCGTATGAATCTATTACGCTCATCAATATTTAATCGTAGTGTTCCTGCCCTGTGGGTATTAGTGCTAATGACATCGGTCGGGCCTTTTGGAGATACCGAGTATACACCCTCATTACCGCGAATTGCACAGGAACTGCATGTAACATACTCTGCAGTACAACAGTCTATGACTGTATATTTGATAGCCTATGCTGTCATGCAACTTTTATATGGTCCACTTTCTGATAAAATAGGTAGAAAACCAGTAGCTTTGTGGGGCGCTTTAGGGTTTGCTGCAGGTTCTTATGTGTGTTATATAAGTACTAGCTTAGATATGCTTCTTTTAGGTCGAGTACTGCAGGGTTTTGGCTCCTGTGCCGGAGCTATTATAAGTTCTGCTGCTGTTAGAGATAGTTTTGATAAAGATAAAATAGATATCGTCTATACAAAAATAAATGCCGCTTTTGCAATAGCACCTGCAACAGGGCCCATAGTGGGAGCAATAGTAGATGACAGATTTGGATGGCATGCAAATATGTTTATTCTTCTGATACTTGGTATACTTCTGCTCTTATCGATACTGCTGTTTTTCCCAGAAACCCATCTGCCTGATGCAAGTCAAAAACTATCTCCAAGATTTTTATGGCATAATTATGTGGGATTATTTACAGAGAGAGATTTCTTTTCTGCTATTTTTATTAACGGGATTGCTATTGGTGTGGTATATACTTCTTTAACTGAAGGACCGGCACTTGTGACCCAGACGCTTGGATTGGCCTCTAGATGGATTGCTGTTGTAGCTATTGGAGTTTTTTTAGCTTTTATTGTTGGATCATTTATAAGCATTTATCTGGAAAATAAAAAATCATCTTGGTTTATTATAAAACTTGGATTGTTTATAATTATGATTGGTGCGGTATTGCTGGTGCTTTCTGGATATTTTAAACTTATATATTTGTACAGTACATTATTGCCGATTATGGTTAGTTTTGTGGGGATTGCACTAATTGTTCCAAATGCGGTAGCGCTTGCAATGAAACCGTTTGAAAATACAGCAGGGTCAGCATCGGCAATGATTGGTTTTTTCCAAATGGCTATCGCTGCACTGAGTAATGTAGGAGTTAGCCTTTTACCCTTTAACCCTATCTATTCTCTGGCAACAATTTTTGCTATTTTAGCCGGACTAGGCTTATTGATGTATTTCTTTGGTTCTAGAGATATATGCATCTCTGCCTAAAAACTCATAGCTTATAATGGCAGCTATGGGCAGTGCTAAAACCATACCGGTTATTCCATATAAGACTCCACTGCTCAGTATCAGTAACAAGGCTACAGCTGGATGAATTTTTACATATTTACCTACTAACACTGGTGTTAGGACAAGATTGTTTAAAAACTCAGCTATAAAAATCGTTATCATCACAATAACTATCATACGCAAATCAGCTGCTAAAAGTGAAAAGACGAATGCAGGCAATGCAGTTAAGAGTAGTGAGGCAAAGGGAATGGCACATACAAGTCCTGCGATAATTGCCAATGGCAAACCAATCGGAATATCTGCAAATTCAAGTCCTACGGCATAGACACTGCCTGTTACTAGCATAACCAGTAATTCACCATGAATAAAACGGCGTAAAATATAACTACTTCTATTGAGAACAGTAAGAACTTTTGCATGACTGGATGTAGGTATAAAGCGCATGAAATTGGGCTGTAAATTCTCCCAGTCAATCAGCAGATAGAAAGAGACAATAGGAATGATCATCAAATCGAGTAACAGTGAGAAGAAAGTGCTAGCGGTATTTATTATTCGGCTGGGAACAGACATTATGTGTGCGCCAAAAGCTGCTAACTGCGAATCAATGGCAGTAAAGAGTTTTGTAGGTTCAATTTTCATATGGCTGTCAAAAATGGAAATTGCATGATAAAGTCGCTTTGAATACAGGGGCATATTGGCTATAAATGTATGTATTTGCTGTTCTACCTGTGGAAGAAAGATAGTTATGACCCCAGCAATAATAAGGGTGATTAGAAAAAATAACAGTACGATTGCAATCCATCTTGGAATATATTTTGAAATTGTAATGACAAGAGGATGTAATAAAAAGGCTAGAATCCAAGCTATAATAAATGGTATAAAAATTGACTCAAGGAGATGAAAAATAAAACCTAACATAAGGGTAATGCTCAAGACAAAAAAGAATTTAGAAGCAACTTTATTCATTTTTATCCTCACCTTTTATACCGAATTGAAATTTAATACCTTATTGTATCACAACCCTAGGTATATATAGAAGAGACTAGAGTCCCTCTTTGAGTCGTTCTACTGCAACACCCACATTCTGTAGTTTCTTCTCTAAGGAGTCATACCCACGGTCTAAATGGTAGATACGGTGGATGTTGGTTTCCCCCTCGGCAATAAGTGCTGCTAAAACCAAAGCGCTTGAAGCTCTTAAATCTGTTGCCATAACATCTGTGGCACTTAAATCATTCTTTCCATCAATAGTTGCAGTATGTCCATTGAGTGAAATTTCTGCACCCATACGCTGCAACTCACTCACGTGCATAAATCTGTTTTCAAAAAGACGCTCTTCAATGATGGAAACACCTTCTGCCTGCGTGGCAAGTGCCATGAACTGTGCCTGCATGTCTGTTGGAAACGCTGGGTACTCTTGTGTGACAATCCTTACAGGTTTTATACTTGTTGTAGGATGAATAGTGATACTGTTTGTTGTGACGTCAAGCGTAAAACCCATCTCTTCAAGTTTCGCGATAACCGCACCCAAATGCTCCGGTTCAACATCAGTAATTGTCAGCTCTGAACGTGTAATAGCACCTGCACAGAGGTAGGTTCCCGCTTCAATTCTGTCAGGAATGACACGAAACTCTTTTATATCTAAAAGTTTTCCGTTCGTTCCATGGATTTTTAAAACAGCCGTACCGATACCTTCAATCTTGACACCGCTTGCATTGAGCACTTCACACAGTTGTACGACTTCCGGTTCACGTGCTGCATTGATGATGGTCGTCTCACCTTTTGCAAGTGCTGCTGCCATGACAATATTTGCTGTTCCCGTGACTGTGATTTTATCAAAGATGATTTCACATCCTGTTAAACCATCTGGTGCAGTCGCTTCAATATAACCAGCCTTTATCTCTATGTGTGCACCCATCTGCTCTAATGCTTTAAGATGCAGATCAATCGGGCGCTGACCAATGGCACAGCCGCCTGGAAGAGAGACTTCACAGTGCCCAAAACGTGTTAAAATCGGTCCTAAAACTAAGATAGAAGCACGCATAGTCTTTACGATGTCATAGGTTGCTTTTGTCTCATTAATTGAAGAAGTGTCAACAATGACTCTGTCATCTAAAAACTGACACTCTGCACCAAGATTTGAGAGAAGTTTTAAAAGTGTATTTATATCTGCAACTGAAGGGAGATTTTTAATAACAACGCTATTTTTTGCAAGGATAGTCATCGCGATAAGCGGCAGTGATGCGTTTTTTGCACCTGAAATTTTTATTGTTCCATTGAGAGCAGATTTGCCCTTGATCTTTAAGTAGTCCATAGTTCTCTTTAGCTGTAAAAATATTAATGATATTATATCTTAAATTTGATATACTATCATTAATACTCAAGTATAAAGAATTGTAAAGAAAAGTAGGAAATAAGATGAGCTCAGCGCTAGAGAGACTAAAAAATTTAACCAATAAAATATCTTCTTATGAACTTGCTAGAAAAAATAATCTTGAGCGGTTAAAAGAGCTTTACTCTGAGATAGGAATAGCTGAAAAAGTGCAGAGTATGGAAGCACTTTTTGAGTTTAAGGCCATAAACCTCTCTGGAGTCTCTTTGCAAGAAGAGAATTTAGGGGCAATAAAAGAGGGAAAATACCTGCAGATTTTAGCCATTGCTTACGATAAAAATGCCGCCGTTAAGAGTAAAAATATCTCTCTGGCTTACTTTGGTCGTGTGGAGAGTGTCGAGAGTGCGTTCAAAGACAAAATAGTGGAGTTTGTCATTCGTTACCGTTTTGAGAAAAGTTTTATAAATCTAGAACATTATCACGGAATGCTTGAGCAGCTCTGAATGCAGAAATTTTATTTAAAGTTGTGGTTTTTTTGGGCTCTACGGGTTATTTTGTGCTCTTTGTTTTTAGCTGCTGTTTTTGCTCTGCTTATCACGCTCGTAATATATGTGAAACAGGGAGTGCCGAGTTTCACTGCAGAAATTAGAGCGGCTCTTTTGGATGTTTTTCTATTTTGGTTTTTTATTGCTTTAAATCTAGCCGTTCTCATTGCACTGTTTCGCAGTGTAAAGTACCTTTTTAATCGCTGTCACGCAGGGCATATGCTGCGACTCAAAAAATGTTCCAAAGAGAAGGACGCAGAGGAAGGTTATCTTGAATTTATTGGCTATGGTGATTTAGTCAAGGTATGGCGAAAGTGGTTTATGTTGCTCATCTGGATAGTAGGCAGTTTTATGGTTTTAGCTTTGATAATAACCTACATCTTTACGCCTTATGAAGCACTCTTTGACTGGTTTAACATCTATGTTCTCTATGTTTTTATCTTAGCGGGCGGATATTTCTCTTTTATCTTTATGGCAGCACGCTGTAAAAGCATCAGGATAGTGAAGTGCTGATTTTTTTAGACATTGAAACGACAGGCTTTGAAAGAGAAGATAAGATCTGCTCTTTGGGGATGCTTGTTTTTAAAGAGAACTCTTGCGTGAGAAGTAGTTTAGAGCTTGTCAATGAGGGAAAAAAGATTCCACCTTCTGCCTCTGCATTGCATAACATCACAAATGAGATGATTGCACAGAAAGCTCCTTTGCGTGAGAGTGAAATTTTTACTTTTTTGCAAGAGCAAAATTCTGAAGAAAATGTTTTGATTGTTCATAATGCGGCTTTTGTTTTAGAAATGCTTGCATCCGGCGGTTTAACATGGCATGGTAAAATTATAGATACACTCAAAGTGGTTAAGCATCTTGTCCCCGAATGTGAGATATTTACTTTGGAGTTTTTGCGTTATGAGCTCAAACTTTACAAAAATGAGCAAAATATAAAAAAGTTGTGTGGAATTAAAGATGCTTTGATTGCGCATCATGCACTCAGTGATGCTGTTGTTGTCAAGCTGCTTTTTGATTATTTCACGCAGCTTGTCGACATAAAGAAGATGAATGCATTGAGTTTTGAAAATGTACTGCTTGAGAAGTTCTCTTTTGGAAAGTACAGTGGCAGATACATTGAAGATATTGCGATGAATGATCGTAATTATTTGATGTGGATGCTAAGTCTTGAAAATTTGGATGATGATTTTCGGTACTCGATTGAGTACTATTTACAAGGATAGATATGAGAGTTGCTGTTGAATGCCAGTCACCATTGCTGCAAAAGTCTTTAGAGTTGTTTCTGACAAAATATTTGAGTGCTTCAAAGAAGTGTGACATCATTATTAGAGATGAGACCTGTTTGGGAGATGAACGCTGTTTTTATGTTGGTAGTGAAGCCGAAGCTGATCTGCAAAAACCCTTTTCAAAATCACAGCTTATTTTGGCGCTTGAGAAAAAATATAATGAACTCTACGGCAGAGATGAAGAAGAAGCAATGGAAATAAAAAAAGAGTACGAAGAGGAGGAGTCTATGGACTTTTCTATTTTACAAAAACGCATAGAGTTCCTCACGCAGGAGTATCAGGCAAATATTTTACGGGCAGTTAAAGCATTTTATGAAAAATAATTCTAAAAAACTTACAAAAAAAATCATCGCTGGCAAATATAAAGGCAAGACACTGCAATTGCCTTCAAAAACAACTACACGCAGCTCAAAAGCGATAGTGTTGGAATCTTTTTTTAACACCTTGCAGTTTGACATCATCGATGCAACTTTTATTGAGCTCTTCTCAGGTTCAGGATCCATCGGTCTTGAAGCGCTGAGCCGCGGTGCAAAGCAGATATATTTTATGGAACAAGATTGCGATGCGCTTAAAGTTTTAAAACAAAATATTGCCTTGACAGAACCTGCCGCTTGCGAGGTTTTTTCGGGAAACAGTTTTGAAAATATCACGCAAGTGCTTGCACGTTTGAAAAAAACAAAAGAGAAGGCTTACTTCTACATCGACCCACCTTTTAGTATCCGTGAGGGAATGGAAGATATCTATGACAAAACGATGGCGCTCATAGCCTCTTTACCTGTTGAGAGTGTTCGAATGATCATTGTAGAGTATATGACAGGTCTGGAAATACCGCAAAAATTAGGGACATATAGAATAAAAAAATCTAAAAAATTTGGAAATACCTCGCTCAGCTACCTCGTATCTGAAGAGATGGAATAAAAATTGCTAAATTCTTGATAATAGTTCAAGGATTTATGCAAAATGAAATATTTTTTTACTTTACTACTTTTTATATCGTCACTTTATGCAACGAAGATTAGTGATGTCTCTAACATCGTCGGTGTTCGAGAAAATCAGATAATCGGTTACTCTTTAGTTGTTGGTCTCAAAAAGACAGGTGACGGAACGACTTCAAAATTTACACTTCAATCAATTTCCAATATGCTCAAAGCAATGAATATCGATATGAAGCCCATTGATATCAAATCTAAAAATGTCGCAGCGGTTGTTGTGACGGCAACGATGAAACCTTTTGCACGTCAGGGTGATAAGTTTGATGTGACGGTCTCTTCCATCGGAGATGCAAAATCTTTAGAAGGGGGAACACTTTTGATGACACCTATGAAAGGGGTGGACGGAAAGATTTATGCACTGGCCCAAGGACCGCTTAGTATCGGAGGACTCAATCAAAGAGGTTCCGGCGCTCAGACACATCCTACGACGGGTATTGTATTTAACGGTGGCTTTATAGAGCGTGAGATTAACATCGACCTTTTTCATCAGAAGTATGCGACCCTTTCTCTCAAAGATTCCGGTTTTGAAAATGCGGTAGCCGTTCAAAAAGCCATCAATGCATTTTACAATACCCAAGTTGCGGTGGCAATGGACTCACGCAGTATTAAACTCAAGCGTCCGCAAAATCGCTCTATGATTGAATTTTTGGCAGAAGTTCAAAACATAGATATAAATTATCAGCCGAAGAAAAAAATCATCATCAATGAGAAAACTGGAACTATCGTTGCTGGGGTGGATATACAACTGAGTCCGATTGTAGTGACACATGGTGACATAACAATAAAAATAGTTGAGCAAGATACTCCATCACAGCCACAAGGTTCTATGAAAGTAGATAATAATCTGGTGATAGGAATGAATGAAGATAAAGTTTATATGAAAAAAGGAACAACTACTGTGGCAAATCTTGTACGCTCTTTACAAAAATTAGGGGCTACACCAAAAGATATCATTTCGATTTTAGAAGCGATGAAAAGTGCTGGTAGTATTTCTGCTGAGTTGAAGGTAATATAATGAATTATGGATTAAATGCAATTAGTGCGCAGACACAAATGCTCACGCAAAACAAAGATATACCAAAAATCAATCCTCGTGCAGAGGATAAAACGCTGCGAAAACAAACAGATGCTTTTGAGGCTGTCATCATTAAAATGTTGATGGACAATTCGATGAAAGATGACAATGATCTTTTCGCATCTCAGAAGGATCCGGGGGATAAAATATATAAATCAATGTACAGAGATGAACTCTCAAAAGCGAGTGCGGGGAGTTTTGGTTTTTCACAAATGCTGTATGACTATTTGAGTCGTAAAAATTCGTGAAAAAGGTGAGGATTTTACTTGATAAAATTATAATTTTGTCGATATAACTGTATAAAGATATACTCTAACAGATTAGAAGGACAAGATATGATTTCAAATATCAACGGTTCAGCTATGCGCAGTGCTTATGCAAATAGTTTGAATGATAACAAAGAGATAAAAGCAAACGCTAAATTGACTGCATCGCAAGATGGCAGCCAAAATAAAATAGAAAAACTCAAAGAGGCTATTGCTTCGGGAGAGTACAAAGTTGATTTGTCAGCCTTATCTAAAAAGATGGCAGACGAGTTACTTTAAGTAATTAAAATAACAGGGGTTAGAGATGCTTACTCATCACTTACAAAATGCTTTAGAAGATTTACGAGATTTAATCAAAATTACTCAATCCGATATTGAAGATATAAAAAAAGCAGAGCATGACCCACAATTTGACAGATTGGGACTTAAAGAAGAGAAGCTTAAAGCTTTTGAGACAAAAAAAGCGATGATAGACCATGAAATATCTTCCCTTATGACATCAAATCCTGATGTGGAACTTCCAAACTTACTCAGTGATGAGCAGCATAAACAACTCGAAGAGTTAAAAGTAGAACTCTCTGCGCTTCATGAGGTCAACAAAGAGTATGCAAAATTGGTTCTGCTTGTCAGTAATCTATATAACAGCTTTTTAGAAAGATTAGTGCCTACAGAAATGCAAGGGTATCACAAAGTGGCATCAAAAGACTCTGCGATTATGGAAGTGAGAGTATAAATGGCATCAATATTTAATACGCTAGGAATCGGTTACAGTGGTTTAAATGCAGCACAAGTCGGGATTAATACAACAGGGCATAATATATCAAATGCTGAGGTTGCAGGTTACTCACGCCAGCGTGTTATCACCTCTGCTGCAGTACCTCTGCAGACAAGATCGGGGCAGGTTGGTAATGGAACGGAAGTTCAAAATATAAAACGTGTTTTTGACAATTTTGTATTTGACAGATATAACAAAATTTCTGCAGATAAAGAGAAAAGCGATTTTCAAAAGCAGACTTTAAATGAGCTCTCTACATATTTTCCAGCGATTAATGGTGTGGGTGTTAAGGCTGACTTGGCAAAATATTATAATGCATGGCAAACATTTGCCAGTAATCCAAATAATGATGCTATTAAAGTGAATTTGGCTAAACAAACGGAGACACTTTCACAACATATTACACAAACACAGAATCAGGTTTTAAATCTTCAGCAGCAGATTAACAGTCAGCTCGCCGTAAACATTAATGAAGTAAATGATTTAGCAAAACAGCTTGCTGATATAAATATTTCTATTGATACCGCTGAGTCATCGAGTGGTTATTCTGCGAATGATTTAAGAGATAGACGAAATGTAATTGAGAGAAGTCTTTCCCGTTTAATTGGTGCAAATGTGAAACAGGGACAATTAAAGTCTAATATTCAGGTTGACAGTAACTCAAATACACGAACTGGCAGTTATACTTTGAGTGTAAATGGTTTTAATATTGTTGATGGCAATACATATCATCCTTTGAAATTGTCAAAAGATAGTAATAAGTTTGGATTTTATAATATCAGTTATGAGAGACAAGATGGTACCTTAATACCGATGGAAGAGAAATTGACAGGTGGCAAAGTTGGTGCTATTCTTAATCTACGGGGGAGTAAGATTGATACGACTAGTGGTATGCCAACTGATGGTGTTTTACAAAAAGTTGTTACCGATTTAGATGCTTTTGCAAAAGGACTTATAGAAGGGACAAATAATTTGTATGCACAAAGTGCAACAACAAATATGTCTTCAAATAGTCTTAATATAACAGCAACTAACTCTTTAGTAAAGTCAAATCTTAATATAAAACCGGGTGCATTTAATATTATTATATATGACATTAATGGGAAGGAAGTAGCGACGCGTAAGATAAATATTGATTCTGCGACATCAATGTCTGGCGGGACAGGTTCTAATTCCATAGAAGCCCAGATTAAAGTAAATAAAGATGATAATGGTGATGGAAATGCTAATAATGATATTGATGATTTTATGACATATAACTTTCAAACTGCAGCTGATGGAACACTTCGTTTAAATCTTGGGGTCAATGCTCAAGCAAAATCAAAAGGGTATACATTTGCTCTGAAAGATAAACTGCCAGATGGTAAATTTGCATCAGGAAGTAATTTTGCCGGTGCCCTTGGAATGGGTAGATTCTTTGATGGAAGCAATGCTAGAGATATTAGACTTAACAGTGATTTAAAGCAAAATCCAACAAAATTACATGCAGGTTATTCCTCTTTAGCAGGAGATAACAGAGTCGCTTTAGATATGCTACAACAGCAGTTTGAAAATTATGATTTTCAGGTTGGTTCAGTAAAATATAATACAACAATAAATGGAATGTTTGATGTGACAGCGACATATGTCGGGACAGAAACAAATGCGGCAATATCAAAAAATAATACAATTTCTACGCAGTTTAACTCGACAAAATTAGAATATGATTCTGTTTCAAAAGTGAGCATAGATCAAGAGATGACAAATCTCATAAAGTATCAAACTTCGTATGGTGCAGCTGCTAAAGTAATCACCACAGTTAATCAGATGATGCAGACACTTTTAGGAATCAAACAGTAAAGTGGTTCCTAAAGTCAGCATTGTTTTACTTTTTTCTATCTTCTTTTTTGCCTTTTTCGGTTTTTTGTTTTACCATGTAAGCCCTTACGCTTTAGATGCGCACTCCATTTTGCTATCACCATCCTTACAGCATCCCCTTGGCACTGACAGATTGGGTCGAGATATATTGGCTCGTTTGATTGAGGGTGGGAAAGTCTCTTTGACGATTGGCGTGGGCAGTGCTCTGATAGCTTCGTTTATCGGGCTTATGTTTGGCTCCATCGCCGGATATTTTCGTGGGCTTGTAGACAAAAGTTTTATTGTCATTGTAGATCTGTTTTTAACTTTTCCTACCTTCTTTTTACTACTAGCGCTTGTTTCGTATGTTAATGCTTCAGCTCTGGTGCTCATTGTCATTATATCTATAACAGGTTGGATGACAACAGCGAGGCTTATTCGCTCTGAGAGTTTTAAAATCACCTCACAGCCTTACATTAAGATACTCAACATTGCAAAAGTTAAAAAGAGTAAAATACTTTTGAAATACTATGCACCTCTCTTGGCACCCATTTTCTTTGTCAGTTTTACTTTTGGTGTCGGCGGTGCTATACTTGCAGAATCTGGTCTTAGTTTTTTAGGTCTTGGCATCGTTGCTCCGCAGATGAGTTGGGGAACGATTTTAAGCGGTGGAAAAGATGTGGTAGAGATCGCGTGGTGGGTAAGCTTTTTTCCAGGTCTTATGATATTTTTGGTGACATTTTCACTCATCAATATCTCTAACTATCTGCAGCAACTTACCAATCAAAAAGAGATACAAACATAAAGGATAAGAGCATGAAAGAGACGCAACTCGGTTACTATTTTATAGTGATGGCAAGTATTATCATTGTACTAGCAGGTGTGAAGTTTGCCTCTGTCATTATCGTTCCTTTTTTACTCTCTTTGTTTATCGCTATTATTCTCTCTCCCTCATACAATTTCTTCAAATCCAAAGGGATTCCTGATATTTTATCTATAACTATTGTAATGATATTTTTTTTATTTTTTCTTGCCTTGATTGCAAAATTGATTGGAAGCTCTGTGCATCAGTTTAGTGCAAATATTGATCTCTATTCCACAAAATTGAGTGCATATTATCAAGATTTTGCAAATTTCACCAAAAGTTTTGGCTTTGAAATACCGGCAAATGAAATTTCTGGCATAGTGAATTCTAAGCAGATTATGCGCTTTTCAACAGCTATTATAGAAGGAATAAGTTCTATCTTTACAAATGGCTTTATCGTTGTTTTGACAGTAGTGTTTATGTTGCTTGAATCGCAGCACTTTAGCTCAAAAATAAGATACACAGATAAAGATCAAGAAACGATGAAGCATATCAATCAAATCTTTTCTCAGATAAAAAGCTATATGGTCATCAAAGCACTTATATCTGTTTTAACCGGTTTTATAGTCTATGCTTCTTTGTATTTTATAGGTACTGATTATGCTTTTTTATGGGGTGTGCTAGCCTTTTTACTTAACTTCATTCCAAACATCGGCTCCATCATCGCAGCCGTTCCTGCAGTTTTAATAACACTTGTTCAGTTAGGTGCTTTTTCTGCCTTGCTCGTCTCTGTTCTTTATCTTTTAGTAAATGTAATAATCGGCTCCATTGTCGAGCCTAAAGTGATGGGAAGAGGTCTTGGACTCTCTACTCTGGTCGTTTTTATCTCCTTGATATTTTGGGGATGGCTGCTAGGACTAGTCGGCATGCTGCTCTCAATTCCACTCACCATCATGGCAAAAATCGTTTTTGCAGCCAATGAGAATACAAAATGGATAGCAGTTTTACTTGGTAGTGGTGAGAGTTTAGAAGATAAGAAAAATTTTTTATCTTCTAAAGAGTCAGTATGATGAAAAATAATAAATTAAAAATAAGTTTAATTGTTGTAGTAGTTACTATTTTTTTATCTATTGTGTGGTTTACAAAACAATATACGCTCATCGCTGTAAATTGTGCAAGTAAACCAGTCCATATAGTTTTGTATAAGAAGAAATATTATGCATATAGTTTTCCTTTTACTTTTGTGCCTTTTTGTGGTGAGCTAATAGTTAAAAATCATAAGTTATTGTATATCTCTAAATATAAAAATGGCAGTCTTAACTATGAAAGAAAAGTGTTTTATGAGAATGGACAATTAAAGTTAGTTGCAATGTATAAACATGGTATCTTAAATGGAAAATTTATTGGTTTTTATAAGAATGGACAAAAAGCTATAGAAACATTTTATAAAAATGATTTGGAGAATGGCCAGAGAACTGAATGGTATGAAAATGGTGCTCCAAAGAGTATAGGATTTTATAAAGAAGGGAAAAAGAATGGTCCCTTGGAAACTTGGTACAACAAAGGAAAAATTTCAAAGGAAGATTGGCAACGAGATAGTTCTCCTAAAGTAATGACTTTCTATAAAAATGATATTGAGCAAGGTCACAGCGTTGTTTTTGACATAAAGGGTAAAAGAATTTCCCAATAGGGGGGCACAAAATCACACCATATTGATCAGATGATAAATTTTTACTTTATTCTATATCTTTTATAACAAAAACGTTGTCGGAGTAAATAAAGAGTATAAAAAGAGAACTTGAGCGAGAAATTCATTACCTACTTCCTCTAAAACAATAAATTATCTGATATATCTACTGATTTTATGATATAATAGTCCTGTATAATTTAGAAAAGAGTAATTATGGATAAAAAAGAGATAATAGCGATATTAGAAGATTGGAACTATTGGTCGAAACCTTTTCGAGAGAGTTTTGTTCGCAAAACTTACGAAGACGAAGTAGAACATAAAGCTACTACAGATGAAATTATATTTCTTAAAGGGGTAAGGCGTAGTGGAAAGTCAACTATTCTTTTAAATTATATCCAAAAGCTTACCAATGAGGGAGTAGCAAAAGAGAACATACTGTTTGTCAATTTGGAAGACCCTCGTTTTGCAAGCTCTTTATCTTTGGATTTGCTTGAAGAGATTAAGCAGGCATATTTATACTATATGAATCCTAAAGAGAAACCTTACATCTTTTTGGATGAAGTGCAAAATATAGATGGATTTGAAAAGTGGCTGCTCAAAGAGTATGAGCTTCGCACTTCACATCTTTTTGCTACAGGATCTAACGCTAAACTTTTGAGTAAAGAGATAGGGAGTTCACTTAGTGGAAGGTATTTAGATATACAAGTATCCCCTTTGAGTTTCAAAGAGTATTTGTTATTTAATAATATGGCTATTGAAAAACCTTATGATCTTGTGAGTAAGCAGCTAGAGATAGAACGTCATCTTGAAGAGTACATGCTCTATGGTGGTTTTCCTAAAGTTGTTCTCACTAATGATGTGTCATTGAAAGAAGCTGAACTCAAAAGTTATTTTGACTCTATTTTACTCAGAGATATTGTTGCGAGATACAAACTCGATAATTTTAGAGTTTTAGAACAACTCTCCATATTTCTTTTGTCCTCTATCTCAAATGTCATCTCTATAACAAAAGTGAAGAATAAAATGGGGGTTTCCCATGATCTTGCCAGCCGATATATGGAGTATCTACAAAATAGTTACATGATTCACACTGTTGCGCTCTTTGACTGGTCTTTACAAAAACAGTATGTTAATCCAAAAAAAATCTACTCTATTGATACGGGGCTTTCTAAAAGAGTCTCTTTTGAGGTGGGTAAGCGTATGGGTGATATGCTGGAAAATATAGTCTATCTTGAACTCAAACGCAGATATGATGAAATTTATTATTTTAAAACTACGCAGGGGTATGAGGTTGATTTCTTAATTAAAAAGTATGAACAAGTTACACATCTCATACAGGTGAGTCAAACTATTGCAGATGAAAAGACAAAAAAAAGAGAGCTTCGCTCTTTAGTAAAAGCTGCTGATGAGTTAAAACATTCAAATAAAATAGAACTTCTTATACTGACGATGGATGCGACGAAAAAGGAAACCGTGGATGAGCATACCATTAAAATTGTCAATATATTGGAATGGTTGCTGTTAAGTGGAGAGTAAATTAATTAGCTTTTGATATAATATCAAAATAAAAGCAAATCTGGAAAAATAAAATATGATTTTAATGATAGATAATTATGATAGTTTTACTTACAATATAGTGCAGTATTGCCGTGAGCTTGGTGCGGATTTGAAGATAATACGTAATGATGAGATGAGTGTGGAGGAGATTGCAGCGCTGCATCCTGAGAAGATCATTATCTCTCCCGGTCCGGCATCTCCTGATGAAGCGGGTATTACGCTCGATGTTATTAAGCATTTCAAAGATAAAGTGCCTATTTTAGGCATTTGTCTTGGACATCAGAGTATTGCGCAGGTTTTTGGCGGCGATGTTGTGCGTGCTAAAAATATGATGCACGGAAAAACATCGACTATGCAGCAGAGTTCAGAGTGTGCAATATTTAAAGACCTTCCGCGTGAGTTCGTCGCGACGCGTTACCACTCTTTGATCGTCGATAAAAACACTCTGCCGGATGTGATTGAACCCAAAGCATATTCAACAGATGATGAAGAGATTATGGCGCTTAAAATTAAAGACAAAGATATCTACGGTGTGCAGTTTCATCCAGAGTCTATTATGAGTGAATATGGCCATGAAATGATAGGAAACTTCTTAAAATTATGAAATATAGAATCATCTTATTTCTGATTTTAGGAATAGATGCACTTATTCTCTTCTTTGAAGCTTCTCATATTTCCATATCTTCAAGTGGAGCAGACATACTCTATGGAAATTTCTCTTTTCTGCAACTGCTTGTTAAATCCTCTTTAGCACTTTTTGGACACAATGCCTTTGGACTTCGCTTTGTTTTTATTGTGATGCACCTGCTCAGTGCTGTTTTGATATATCTTATCTCAGGTCGTTATCTGACAAGTGAGCGAAACAGACTCTGGCTGATGCTTACTTTTGTTCTGCTTCCCGGCGTTATTAGTTCGGCCTTGATGGTCAATCATGCCGGACTTATCATCTTTGGACTGCTTGTGTACCTTTACCTTGAAGAGAAGTGCTCAAAACTCTTTATAAATCTATTGCTGTTTATATATGCTTTGATTGATATGGGTTTTGTCTACCTCTTTTTAGGACTTGCACTCTATGCGCTCTTTCATAAACACAAAAAAGAGTTTGCTTACAATATAACGCTTTTCTTTCTCTCATCGTATCTCTATGGTTTTGATATTTACGGCTTTCCACGAGGCCATTTCTTAGATACCATCGGTATATACAGTGCTATTTTTACTCCTGTTATCTTTATCTATCTTTTTTATGTGCTCTACAGACGTTATCTTGTAGATAAAAGGGACAAAATATGGTACATCGCCTCTACGGCACTGCTTATTTCTCTGCTTATTTCGTTCCGTCAAAGAATAAATATAGAGCATTTTGCACCCTATTTGATTGTTGCACTTCCTCTGGCCGCGCAGACGTTTGCAAGTTCGTACCGTGTACGTCTTAAAGAACACCGACGAGGTTACAGAGCAATATTTATCTTGGCCTTTGTTCTTCTCATTGGTAATACTTTGGTCGTTTTTTTCAATAAAGAGCTCTACCTTGTTCTAGATAATCCTAAAAAGAATTTTGCTTATAATGTACATATTGCAAAAGAGCTGGCAGAGAAGTTAAAAGCAAAAGGAATTCACTGTGTAACTACAGATGAAAAAATGCAAAAGCGTTTACGCTTTTATGATGTTAAAAAATGCACAGAAAACATCTTAAAAGAACTGCCATACAAGAGCAAAAAAGAGGCAAGTGTAACCATAAGTTACAAAAATAAAATTCTCTACAAAGCTACTGTTACAAAATTAAACAATAAACAAGTCAATTAGAAAGTTAAGATAAAGCAAAGATATTTATTAAATGAGTTTATGCTAGAATTACCCACAAATATCAAAATAGGGAGTTTCTATGGCTCAAAAAGCGATACGTGAATACGACGGTAAAGCACTTTTTTCTAAACAGTGGGAAAAATATTTTAGTGGATTCCATTATGGATTCAAATCTGTTCTTGTTACAAATGGAGCAGAACTTTTAGCAAAAGCTGAAGAACATGGTTTTGAGTGGTTAAAACAAGAACCATTAGTTGCAAAACCAGATATGTTATTTGGTAAGCGTGGGAAGAATGATTTAGTACTTTTTAAAACAAACAAACCAGGTGATGTAACATTAGCAGATGCTGCAAAATGGATTGATGAAAAAATCTCACATCCGACAACACTTCTTTCAGGGCAACACGGTACGCTGTCTCATTTCATTATTGAGCCATTTACTCCACACTCTCAAGAGCAAGAGTATTATATTTCTGCTACATGTGTTGGTGAAGATGATGTACTGTACATGTCTGCTGAAGGTGGTATGGAAGTTGAAGATGGTTGGGATGAGAAAGTCAATGAAGTAGTAATTCCTATTGATATGACAGATGCTGACATCGAGCGTGAAATCAAAGCAAACATTCCTGCAGATATTCCTGCAGAGAATAGAGCACAATTTGAAGCATTTGCATTCTCATTTTTTAGATTTTATAGAGATATGAACTTCGCATATTTAGAAATCAACCCGATTGTTATGCTTGAAGGTAACAATATGGCAATTCTTGACCTTGTTGCACGTCTTGATGACACAGCAGGATTCTTGATGAAAGATGTATGGGGTGATATAGAATACCCTACAGCATTTGGAATGGAAGATCAATCTCCAGAAGAAAAAGCAATTGCAGAAGCTGATAGTAAGTCCGGTGCTTCACTAAAACTTACTATTCTTAATCCAATGGGTAGAGTTTGGACTATGGTTGCGGGTGGTGGTGCTTCTGTTGTTTATGCAGATACTATTGCTGATTTTGCTGAAGCAAACGGTGGTTCTATTGCAGACCTCGCAAACTACGGTGAGTATTCAGGTGGACCTACAACAGGTGAGACAAAATTTTATGCTGATACTATCATTGACTTGATGACTCGACATGAAGACCCAAAAGGTCAAGATAAGATTTTAATCATTGGTGGGGCTATTGCAAACTTTACAGATGTTGCAAAAACATTTACAGGTATCATTCAGTCATTTGAAGAAAATGCTGAAAAAATAAAAGCACACAATACGAAAATTTATGTTCGTCGTGGTGGACCAAACTACGAAAAAGGCTTAAAAGATATTAAAGAAGCTGCAGATAGATTAGGGCTTTGCATTGAAGTGTACGGACCAGAAACACACGTTACTGACATCGTTAGAATGGCATTAGAGAAGTAAGGGGCTAAAATGAAAAAATTATATACTAGAGATACACAAGCGATTTTTTGGAACAACAACAAAACTGCTATTCAGAGAATGCTTGATTATGATTACACAATTAAAAGAGATACTCCATCGGTTGCAGCTATCGTAGCTCCAACAAGTGGTAATAAATTTGAGAAATTCTTCTGGGGACCAGAAGAGATAATGCTGCCTCTTTACAAATGTACGGCAGATGCAAAGCAAGATCATCCAAATGCTGATGTTCTTTTAAACTTTGGTTCTTTTAGAACTGCATATGATGTAACAATGGAAGCTGTAGAACTTGGTGGATTTAAATCTATCATGGTAACTGCTGAAGGTATTCCTGAAAGACTTGCAAGAAAAATGAACAATACAGCACGTAAAGCCGGTGTTACAGTAATCGGGCCTGCTACTGTTGGTGCTATTGCTCCGGGTGCATTCAAAATTGCAAACATTGGTGGTACTATTGAAAATATTGTACGTTCAAAACTGCACCGTGCAGGTTCATGTGGACTCGTAACACGTTCAGGTGGACTTTTTAATGAACTTTCAAACATCATTGCGCTCAATGCTGATGGTATTGCTGAGGGTGTTGCTATCGGTGGAGATAGATTTGTTGGATCAGTTTTCATTGATAATATGCTTCGAATGGAAAAAAATCCAGATGTAAAATACATGGTACTTCTTGGTGAAGTTGGTGGTACTGAAGAGTATAAAGTAATCGATGCTATTAAAAATGGTCAAATTACTAAACCGGTTATTGCTTGGTGTATTGGTACAATTGCTAAACACTTCAGCTCAGGTGTACAGTTTGGTCACGCAGGTGCGTCTGCAAATGCTGATGCTGAAACTGCAGCTGCAAAAAACAAAGCAATGGCAGAAGCGGGTATTCACGTACCGGAATCATTTAATGATCTACCGGCTACTATCAATGAAGTATACGCAGAACTAAAAGCAGATGGTGTTATCGGTGAGATTCCAGAACCAGATATGAACATTGTGCCAAAAGTACGTCGTCCAAAACAGTTCATCTGTACTATTTCTGATGACAGAGGCGAAGAGTGTACATATGCAGGCTTCCCTATCTCTTCAGTTGCTACTCCAGATACAGGTAAAGGAATCGGTGATGTTATTTCACTTCTATGGTTCAAAAAACAGTATCCGAAATGGGCTACAGACTTCATCGAGACTGTAATCAAAACTGTTGCTGACCATGGTCCGGCAGTATCAGGTGCACACAATGCAAAAGTAACTGCACGTGCTGGAAAAAGTGTTGTTGAATCACTTGTAACGGGTCTTTTAACAATTGGTCCACGTTTTGGTGGTGCAATCGACGGTGCTGCAAAATATTTCAAATATGCTGATGATAACAAACTTACACCGGCAGAATTTTTAGGATATATGAAAAAGCAAGGTGTTCCTGTTCCAGGTATCGGTCACCGTATCAAATCTCTTAAAAATCCAGATTTACGTGTAACGGGTCTCATGAATTTTGCGGCAGAGCATTTCCCAAGTCATTCACTTCTTGACTATGCAAAAACTGTTGAGGCACTTACTACAAGTAAAAAAGAGAATTTAATTCTTAACGTTGATGGTACTATTGGTATCTTAATGGTAGATATGTGGAGAGCACTTGGATACTCTGAAGAAGAGATCAACGAGTTTATCGAATCAGGTACACTCAATGCATTCTTCATCGTTGGTCGTTCAATCGGATTCATCGGTCACGTACTTGATGAAAAACGTCTTGCTATGCCAATGTATCGTCACCCAATGGATGATATTCTTTATGATGTTAAAAAAGCTGAGAAAATAGACTAATTTTCTTTTCGTAACATCTTCGAGCCAAAGAGTTTTCTCTTTGACTCACTTCTTTAAAAATTTCCTTTCTCCTTTTTATGAATCACCATTTTATAATCAATTCTATGCTATTATTTTGTAACTAATAATTTAGGTGCATTTTATGAAAAATTATATAAAAGATCAGATAAAAAAATCGTATGAAACAAAGCAGGCTGTTTATGAGAATGAAGAGCTCTTAAAGAATATAGAAGAAGTTGCACAGATGTGTGTGGAGCTTTACAAGGGTGATAAAAAGACAATCTTGGCTGGGAATGGCGGAAGTGCCGCAGATGCACAGCACATTGCAGCAGAACTTGTTGGGCGTTATGGTTTTGACAGACCATCCATTCCGTCACTAGCACTTACAACGGACACTTCAAATCTTACTGCAATTGGTAATGACTATGGTTATGACCAAGTCTTCTCACGCCAATTAGAGGGTATGGGACAAGCAGGTGACATTTTCATTGGCATCTCAACTTCAGGCAACTCGGTCAATATCATTAAAGCATTTGAGAGTGCAAAGAAAAAAGGCATCACTACTGTGGCACTTACAGGTCGTGATGGCGGAGAGATGGCAAAAATGGCAGATGTTGCTTTGGTTGTACCGTCAAACTCTACACCGCGTATTCAAGAGTCGCATATTCTCATTGGACATATCCTTTGTGACATCATCGAAAAAGAGACCTTTGGTGAGGGAGTAGGTGCGTAGACCTTGAAAAAAGCTCTTTTTTTAGATCGTGACGGTGTTATTAATGTTGAAAAAGAGTATCTCTATAAAAAAGAGGATTTCGAGTTTATAGAGGGTATTTTTGAACTTTGCCGTCATTATCAAGATTTAGGCTACTTGATCTTCATTGTGACAAATCAATCGGGAATTGCACGTAAATTTTATACCCAAGAGGACTTTTCCAAGCTCACGCAGTGGATGCTCGAAGCATTTGAGAAAGAGGGCATACATATTACAAAAGTGTATCATTGTCCGCATCATCCCGATATTTCAGGTGAATGTGAATGCAGAAAACCCCAACCGGGAATGCTGCGTGAGGCAGCAGATGCCTTTGATGTCGACTTAGACAACTCCATAATGATAGGCGATAAAGAGCGTGACATTGAAGCAGCACACAATGCTGGCCTGCGTGAGAGCTATCTTTTTGATGAGTTCTCTCGTGTGAAAAGCTCACGTGCAAGTAAAATAGTAAAAAAATTAGATGAAATTTGGAAAGAAAGATGTTAATACTTAACAGCGGTGGAACATTCAACAAAAGATACAATGAAGAGAGTGGGGTACTTGAAGTTCCTTATGATAACGATGCCGTTGATGAGATAATGGCTTCGATCAAGCATCATTATATGGTGGCAGGTGTGGTTTACAAAGATTCGCTTGATATGGACACCGAAGATAGAAAACGCATTGCAAGTATCATCGCTGAATCAGAAGAAGCGGAGTTTGTTCTTGTACACGGAACAGATACGATACAAGAGACAGCGGAGTTCTTAGATGCTATTTTTGATGACAGAGTGATTGTATTAACAGGGGCGATGAAGCCTTACAGTATTGAAAAGTCAGAAGCAAGTTTCAACCTTGGCATGGCCATAGGATTTGCTGAGACACAAGAGATTGCCGGTGTATACATCTGTATGAACGGTTATGTCAAACCATGGCAGGAGTTGCAAAAGAATCCTGCTATAGGAAAGTTTCAAGTTGTCTGAAAAAATCGCGTGTGACCACTGCCATTTAGAATTCTCTAAAGATGTCATGATAGAAGATGAGGGACATTACTTTTGCTGTAATGGCTGTCAGGGTGTTTTTCATCTGCTTAGCGATGAAGGTTTAGATGGCTTTTATGATAAACTAGGAGGTAATAAACTGGCTCCTCCTTCTGAGCAGTATGAAGACTCTGCAAATTTTGACTCCCCTGCATTTTATGAACGCTTTGTCTCTGTTGATGATGACGGTTTCCATGAAGTCTCTTTGATTATTGAAGGGATTCACTGTGCAGCCTGTGTCTGGCTCAATGAAAAAGCACTGACCAGTATGGACGGAGTTGTTGCGACAAACATAAACTATACTAACAATAAAGCAAAAATTATCTGGGATGACAGCATTGTAAAGCTCTCTAAAATCATAGATATGATTCGGGCTATTGGCTACAATGCCTACCCGTATGATGCTTCACTTCAAGAAGTGAAAGCAGATAAAGAGAGAAAAGAGTATTACATGCGCATCGCTGTTGCAGTCTTTGCAACGATGAACATGATGACGATTATGGTTGCACAGTATGCTGGATATTTTACGGGGATAACACCTCAAATCAAACATATTTTAAATATCGGAGAGTGGGTCCTTGCAACTCCTGTGCTTTTTTACAGCGGATGGCCTTTTATTCGCGGTATGTACTATGGGATGAAGACAAAAACGGTCAATATGGATACACTCGTGGCAACCGGGGCAATACTGACCTATATTTACTCTATATATATAACAGTTACACGCAGTGGTGAGGCTTATTTTGATTCGGTAACGATGATTGTGACCTTTGTACTTGTTGGTAAATTTTTAGAAGTTCTGAGTAAAAAGAGTATTGCTGATACTTTAGACATTATGAACCATCACCTTCCAAATGATGTCAAGACCATTGAAGATAAAAAAGTCGTCAGTAAAAATGTTAATGATGTAGCTGTAGATGAAATTGTACTTATAAATGCAGGCGAAAGAATTGCTATTGACGGTGAGATAGTAGAGGGAAGTGGAACTTTTGATGAATCCAGTCTCACGGGAGAGAGTGAGCCTGTCTTTAAAAGAGTTGGTGAAAATATTATTAGTGGGACTGTCAGTATTGATGCCGATGTGAAGTATAGAGTTACAAAAGATTTTGCCCACTCTACGATGAGCAATATTGTCGCTCTGCTTGAGAATGCAATGAATAACAAGCCTAAAATTCAGCAGTTGGCCAACAGACTCAGTGAATATTTCTCTACAATTATTTTAGCACTCTCCTTTTTTACTTTTGTTGCTTGGTATCTCTACTCATCACATTTTGAACAATCATTTATGATATCTATCGCTGTTATTGTCATCGCATGTCCTTGTGCTTTGGCTTTGGCTACACCTGTTGCAACTTTGGTCGGACTCTCCATGGCCTCAAAACGAGGCATATTATTTAAAGAGGCTGTGCAGTTGGAAACGATGGCAAATGCGAATGTATTGCTTCTTGATAAGACAGGAACAATTACCAAAGGCAGACCTCAAGTTGTGCATGAAGAAGTTTTTGACTCTTTTGACAAAGTATTGCTTTTTTCACTGCTTGTGAATTCAAAACATCCCGTATCAAAAGGTGTCTCGAACTATATATACAGTGAAGGGTTTGAGCCTTTTGAATTGCAAAGTTTTCAAAATATTCCATCGCAGGGTGTGAGTGCCATGTATGAGGGAAAAATGCTGGCAGGCGGGAATGCAAAACTTATGAAGACAATAGGTATAGATGTTAAAAGTGAGAGCCATAACAGTGAATTTTATTTTGCCTATGCCGGAGAGTTACTTGCAAAGTATGAACTTTTTGACCTTCCGCGTGAGGATGCCAAAGCTTCCATTGAAAAAATAAAAAAGATGGGTATAGAGGTGATTATGCTTACCGGTGATCATCAAGCTAGTGCAAAAAAGGTAGCTGAACTTGTGGGAATTGAGCAATATGAATATGAATTGACACCGCAGGATAAAGCAGCCTTTGTAGAAAAACTTCATGAGCGTAAAAAAGTAACAGTGATGGCAGGAGACGGCATCAATGATATTTTAGCTTTGGCGAACTCCGACATAGCCATAGCCATGGGTAACGGGAGTGATATAGCCATAGAAGTGAGTGATGTGGTGCTTCTCAATGATACTTTCGTATCGCTTTGCGATAGTTTTAAAATCGCTAAAAAAACATTTACAATGATAAAAGAGAATCTGGCACTCTCCTTTGTCTATAATGCTGTAACCATTCCTCTTGCAATGGCGGGTTATATTATTCCGCTTATTGCAGCTATTTCGATGAGTGTGAGCTCTCTTTTAGTAGTTGGGAATTCTATGAGAATAAAATTTGGATATAAAGGATAAAAAATGGATAGTTGGGTAATTGCAATGATGCTTGGTGTTTCTATATTTCTAGGAAGTATAGCGGTTGTTACACTAATGTGGGCGATAAAAAAAGGGCAGTTTGATGATGAAGAGAAATTTTTAAATGCTGTGAAATTTGACGGTATTGATGATTTGAATGATGCTGCTAATTTGGAACGTAAAAAAGAAGAGCTAAAGAAAAAAGAGTACCGACCAGAGTAGGTCAAAAAAGATGAGTTGCCAAAAAGACAACTCAAGTATTAAAAATTATTTACCGATAGTTTGTGCGAAAGCTTCTAAATCAGCATCAGAGTAACGTGCTACTTGACCTTTCATAACGCCTTTCATTGGTCCACCGAAAGTTCCCGCTTTGTACCCTTTAAGAGCAGTTGCAATTTCAGCATGAGTCATATTAGCAACAATTTTAGACTTACCCATAGCGTGTTTTTCCCAGTTAGCACCATGACATGCAGCACATGCTTTCCCATTTACTGCAGCAGATGCAGCTGTAACTAATGCTAAAGTAGCGATTGAAGCGATTACGATTTTTTTCATTTTATTTCCTTAATATAAAGTTTCATCTACATTATATTAGTTTGAGTCTTAAATACTTGTTAATCAATTTAAAGGTATCATTTTATTACAATAAATTTATTATGGATGGGCAGATGCGATACATTAAAGAAGATTTAAAAGACAAAACGATATTGATTACAGGAGGGGCGGGCTTTATAGGCTCGAACCTCGCATTTTACTTTCAGGAGAATCATCCAGATACGCATGTGGTGGTCCTTGACAGTTTTCGAAGTGGTGAAACGCTGAGTAATGGTAATTTAAAATCTTTTGGGCATTTTAAAAATCTTTTGGGCTTTAGTGGTGAGGTTATCAGTGGTGACATTAATGATAAAGATCTGCTTTTAGACTTGGAAGTGAATTATAAATTTGATTATATCTTTCATGAAGCGGCTATTTCAGATACAACTGCGTTAGAGCAAGATCTGATGATAAAGACAAATGTAAATGCCTTTAAAGACTTGCTCGATCTTGCCGTGGCTCACGATGCAAATATGATTTATGCCTCTTCGGCAGCGACATATGGCGGAAGTGATACCTTTAAAGTAGGGTATGAAGAGCCAAACAATGTGTATGGTTTTTCAAAAGTGATGATGGACAATATTGCCTATGATTATATGAAAAGTTCCGATATTAGTATAGTAGGGCTACGTTACTTCAATGTATATGGAGCGCGTGAGTATTTTAAAAATACAACGGCTTCAATGGTGCTGCAGTTTGGACATCAGTTACTTGCAGGAAAAAATCCGCGTCTTTTTGAAGGCAGTGATAAAATTCTGCGTGACTTTATATATATAGAAGACATCATTCAGGCAAATATTAAAGCGATGGCACCGAAAAAAAGTGGTGTTTATAATGTAGGAACAGGTAAAGCGAGAAGTTTTCAAGATATTGTAAATATTTTACAAAAAGAACTTGGTACATCCGCAACTTGTGAGTATATACCAAATCCATATGTCGGCTCCTACCAATTCTTCACGCAGGCGGATATAGAAGATACAAAAGAGTTTCTTGATTACAGACCTGCTTATGAGATGGAAGAGGGAATTAAAGCCTATGTGCCGGAGATAAAGCGCATTTATGAAACAGAAGTGAAAAAGTAACGATGCATATTTTAAAAGAGGCAAAACCTAAGATATTAGTCCTAGGGGATTTGATGATAGATCATTATCTCTGGGGAAGCTGTGAGCGTATAAGTCCCGAAGCACCTGTTCAGGTTGTTGATATTGCCAAAGAGACAACAGTACTGGGCGGGGCCGGAAATGTCATCAATAATCTTAAAGCTTTGGGTGCTGATGTAAGTGTTGCCGGTATTATCGGTGATGATGACAATGGTGAAGAGCTGCGTGAGATGCTGCGTGAAATAGATGTAGATACACAAAACCTTATGATACAAAAAGGGCGAAAAACATCGAAAAAGAGTCGTGTCATTGCCGTGAGTCAGCAGATATTACGCTATGACAAAGAGAGTAAAAATGCCATAGAAAAAGAGTCTGTAGCAAAAATCTTAGACTCTGTAAAGAAAAGTATAAATGAGTATGATGCACTCATTTTGTCTGATTATGGAAAAGGTGTTTTGACTGAAGAATTATGTCAGGGCGTCATTGCTTTGTCTAATGCAAACGGTGTCAAAGTTTTAGTGGATCCAAAAGGGAGTGACTTTAGTAAATACAGAGGGGCATATCTTTTAACACCCAATAAAAAAGAGGCACAACTCGCAACTGGTAGAGATATAGATGATGAGGTATCTCTTAAAGAGGCACTGTTACAGCTTAAAAGTGAGTGTGATTTAACTGTTTCACTTATTACACTCTCTGAAGATGGAATTGCCATCTATGATGAGAAGTTAAAACGCTTTGCTACAGTTGCCAAAGAAGTCTTTGATGTAACAGGCGCAGGCGATACAGTTATTGCTTCTATTGCGTATGCGCTGAGTGCATGTAAAAATATAGATGAGACAGCAAAATTTGCAAACCTTGCAGCGGGTGTGGTTGTAGGGAAAATCGGTTCAGCTACGGTAACAATCGATGAGATAGAGGAGTATGAAGCGAGCCTGCATAAAAGTTCTTCGGATGCGCACATCAAAACATTTGAAGAGATTGATGCTATTGTGAAGCGTTATAAGTCACAGGGAAAACGAGTCGTTTTTACAAACGGTTGTTTTGATATCCTACATGTGGGACATGTCAAATACCTTCAAATTGCTAAAAGTTTTGGCGATATTTTGATAGTAGGTCTGAATTCTGATGCATCTGTCTCACGTCTTAAAGGTCCTACACGTCCTGTCAATGTCGCAGAGGACAGAGCTTACTTGCTTGCTGCACTTGAGGCAGTGGATTTTGTTGTGCCATTTGAAGAAGATACTCCGTACGAGCTTATTAAAATGATAGCACCGGATGCTCTTGTCAAAGGCGGAGACTATGAAGGCAAAACCGTAGTCGGTACAGAATTTGCTAGAGAGTTGAAACTTGTGGACTTTGTCGATGGCAAAAGTACAACAAAAACTATAGAAAAGATACAAGGAAAGACATGCTAAAAAAGATTACACTCCTCAGTGCAACAGCGATAACAGCATTTGCAATGCATACAGGTGAAATTAATATCAACAATAAAGACTTAGAAGTAAGCGGACAGTTTGATTTGGGTCAGTTCAATGACGCAGTAGAGCCAAATACCATGTTTGTCGGTGCGAAGTTCTTAAATGCGGATGCTAAGCATTCAGATAATGATAATGCTAACCTAAAACCTTATTTTGAAGGTAATTTTTTGATGATGCGTCCAATTGGTGATAAAGGGATGCGAATCGGTATGGGTGCAAAAGTTGCTTTTACACAGAGCTATATGGCTGTACCGTTAGGACTTCAGTTTGCATATAAGATTCCTGCAAATGATTTTGTTCCAATGTACTTAAATGGCGAGCTTTATTACGCACCGTCTGTACTTTCATTTAGTGATGCCGATAGCTATTTAGAATATCGTTTAAGTTATGACATTGAGATTATTGACAATGGAAGCATTACATTAGGGTATAGAAGTTTAGATACGAACTATAAAGCCAATAAAGGTTATGCCGTAAATGGTGGTGATTTTACCTATAACTCTTACTGGTATGTAGGATTTAAGATAGGTTTCTAGATTTATAACTCTTTTACAGCCTGCGAAACTTCGTCGGCTGTAATGCTTTTCATACACTCATGATGTCCAAGCGGGCACTCTCTTTTCATACACGGACTACAATCCATCTCTTTACGCACTAATTTACTTTTTTCATTCATCCACTGCGAGGTCTCTTTATATTTTGTCGGTCCAAAAATGGAGACGGTCGGGACTTGATAGGCAGCTGCAACGTGCATAGGTCCACTGTCATTTGTAATGAAAAGTGAGCAGCCTCCAATGTTGGCGCATAGCTCTTCTATGTTTGTTTTTCCCGCTAGATTTGTATAGTTTGTAACACCGAGTTGTTTGAGATTATCTTCAATTTCCTGAGCCATTTCGACTTCGTTTGGTCCGCCGAAAATTATGATGTCGTATTTCTCTGTATACTCAGCAGCTACTGCTGCAAAACGCTCCGGATACCAACGCTTCGCGCTGCCATAGGTTGCCCCTGCATTAATGCCTAAAGTAGGTTTTTCAAAAGTTTTTGGTCTGATGTAGAGCTTGAGTGGTGGAATTTCATCCTCGTTAAAGTCATTGACGTTGACCATTGCCAACTCTGCATACTGTTTTACTAGATGTTTGTTCGCTTTTATTTTCGGTGTGTGCGAAAGTAAAAAGCGAGAGTGCCAGGAATGCTTGGCAACAGTGAAGACCGTTCCCGTAAACCTTAAGAGCAGTGAAGAGTGCAGTTGATTTCTAAATGTTATTGCCATATTGAAACGACCAAGTTCATGGGCGAGTTTGTAGGTGGCAAGCAGACGAGAAGAGGCTTTTTTTGTCTCATCTATGACTGCTTTTTCGCAGAGCGGATGATGTTTCAATGCTTCAATGCTGACATAACTGCCGACAAAAGTAAAGCGTGCAGCAGGGTAGTGTTTTGCTAAAAGTTCAATGGCCGGTGTTGCCATTACAGCATCGCCGAGCCAATTTGGTAAAATTATCAGTATTTTCATTCTATTCTCTCACTTGCATTGACTTTTTGACCTACCTCTTTAGTGATGAAGATATAAAGTGGTGCAGAACCAATCTCAAGTATCTCATTTTCTATTTTTTTTCCGCTTTTAGAGTAGACTTCAAAAAACTCTTCATTTTTTAGAGTTGTCTCATTTAGCGACCAATGCACCTGTAGAAGTTGTTCATCAATCCAAAATTGAATGATATAGTAGCCTCTTTTAATATCAAGACGCAAGAACTGTGCATTTTTGAGTGTGGCAAACATATATTTGTAAACATAAAAAGCTTCTCGTTTGTGTATACTTTCATGATTATCTACGAGCCCATAACCAGGGGCAATAAGCTGATGCCAAGAGACAGAATCAATCTGTTGGGAAGCAAAACTGAGTAGATAGTAGCGCAGCATATAGTCACTATAGGCTTCTTCGCTCACACATTCATACTCACTTGTTGGCGCATAGGGTGCGGTGCCACTTATAGGCCAGTTTGTCTCCGTGATGTAGAGTTTCTGTTTTGTTTTAGGACTGAGCCAGACCATAGTGCTCAGCAGAGCGATTTTGTCTGTTAGGCTAAATCCCAACTGTGTGTTCTCCGGTGCGCCACGTCTGTCAACATACAACAAAGAGGCAACACCGTCGTACTTGCATTTGCAGAAATTAAAAAGAGTATGCACCGTGTAGTAGAGCTCAAAATCTATGACACCGCTGCCGATGAGTTCAATGTCTTTAAATTCGGAAATCTTTAAATCATAGGCAACCTTGTAAAATTTTAGATACTCTCCGGCAGAAAAAAATCCCCATTTGGCGCGGTTAATTGTCGTTCCGATTTCAAAGATATCAACATACTCACGCAGCTCAGAAAAAATAGTTCGCAGGTCACTTTGTAGAAGTGTCAAATCTTCTATATGTTCCCTGTCTTGCATGATTTTTAAGATGATTTTTTTCTCTTGGTTTTGTTGTGCAAAATTTTTAAGCTCTGGGAGTTTTTCCATCTCCCAAAGTTTCAAACGAAGTAAAACAGCCTCTACCTCAAGTTCCTCCAAAAGCTCCTGCGTGAAAGCTGATTCTCGCTCAAAATCGACACCTAAAGAGAAAAAATGTGTCATGTCAATCTCTTTTCTTTTGACAAAAGGCATAGCAAGTAGGGAAAGCGGCAGAAAAATAAGTGCAGAAATAATGGTATGCAAAAGAGACATACGCTCTTTTTTTCGCATCTTTTTTTTAAAATCTCTATCTGTAAGTAGTGCCGGCTGGTCGGAATAATCATCCCATGTAAAAGGTTTTTTCATAAGGCGGATTATATCCTTTTTAAGGTAAAATCTCCATATGAATATATTAGTTGTACGAACAGATAAACTTGGTGATTTTATAACGGCACTTCCGACGATGTATGTACTGAAAAAGCATAATCCTCAAAACAGAATCGTTGTGTTTGTTGCACCACTCAATAAAAGTTTGGCTGAGTCCTGTGACTTCATTGATGAGATACTGATTGATGATGGAAAAAGCTCTCTGTTTGCACTTGCACGCAAGTTGAAATCTGCAAAAATTGACCTCTCCATCACACTCTTCTCAAACACTCGCGTAGCTTTGGCACAGTTTTTAGCAGGCATAAAAGGGCGTTACGCACCGGCTACAAAGATAGCACAGATATTTTATAATCACCGTGTAAAACAACGACGCAGTGAAGTGAAAATGGCAGAGTTTGAGTATAACTTGGCACTGGCACGTGAGGTATTTACTGATATTGATCTGAGTTTTCCTAAACCGCTGCTGCAGTTTGATGACAGTAAAGCTATTTATGAGAAGTTTTGTCAGGAAAATGAGATTACAAAAGAGCTTATAGCCTTTCATGTCGGTTTTGGCGGCTCGTCAGATGCGAATTGGAACTTGGATGAGTATGAAGTGCTCATCCGTGATATTCTTACGCAAGAGAAATATGATGTTGTACTGACTTTTGGCCCTGATGAGAATGCCTTGCGTGAGGAGATGCAAAAGAGATTAGGAAATAAAAAAGTAGTTTTTTATCTCTCAAATGAGGGTATTGTGCACTTTGCAAAACTCATAGCGAACTTTAAACTTTTTGTCTCCACTTCCACAGGAACTTACCACCTTGCTTCTCTAGTAGGCACGCCGACGATGACATTTTTTGGAGATTCAAACTTTGCGAGTGCCAAAAGGTGGAAAAGTATAGGCAATGAGAAATTGCAAAAACATTATATGTTGCCAATGGATGCAGAAAAAAGAGAAGCAATGTTTGAAAGTGTGCGAAAAGAGCTACTTTCTCTTTAACTCTTCATTTAACTCATAGAGTTTGATGTACTTGTAAAAGTTTGTTACCATGTGTGAGTAGGCAATGACAAGTCCGACATAACCGTCACGAAAACCCTGCTTAAAAAAGTATGTTTTTATAAATGAATAAGCTCCGTTAAAAAAGGCTTTGCTAGGAGATGAAGATTTTTTTCCGGCATTGTTTTGTGCAAAGAGAGTAGAGTAGGTGTTTGCCTTGTCTATAAAACCCTCAATGGAAGTGTATGGATAATGATGTATAGCTCCCGCTATTTTTCCAAGCTGTAAATCTTTTTGCATAATATGCTCATGTACATGTTTGTCTGTAAAAGCTGTGACCTCTTTGTTGTAGATACGGATAATTTCATCAGCTGCCCAGCAGTGTTTAATCTCTCTTCTTTTATAAAAATTTGTGCGTAAAATGGAGTAAACATAATCTTTTGAAAGTTTGGTTTGTGCGAGATTGTCTATAAAACTGTCAGTGACAACTTCATCTGCATCGAGTGAGAAGATCCAGTTATTTGTTGCGTGAGAAGCTGCAAGGTTTTTTGTAGGACCAAAGCCTAGAAATTCACCTTGAATAAGTTTCACATTTTTGTACGATGCCGCGATACTCTCTGTCTTGTCTGTTGAGTTGTTACTATAAACGATGACCTCTTCAAAAGCTTTGAGTGCATCAAGTACATCTTTGAGTGTTGCTTCGGCATTTTTGACAATCATAACGCAAGAAATATGGGAAATCTTAGTCATTTACAGGTTTTCCTTTAAGCCTTTTTTTGAAGTTTTTAATCTTTTTATTTTTATTGGAGTAGTAAAGCACTTTTTGTTTGAAATTTTGAGAACATGGATAATGTTTAGAGTACTCTTCTGCCATAATTTCTAAAATTTCATCATGTGCCCAGAGTTTTGCAAAGTTTTGTGCACGCATATCTTCATTGAGTGAGATAAACTCCATACGATTTACATCTACTATTTTAAAAATATAATCATTTTCACTCTTTTTTATAAGAATGTTTCCAGGAGAGTAATCATCATGAAAAATACCCGCATTGTGTAATTTAAGTGTAAAGTGGGCGAAAGCTTTAAACAGGACTTCTCGATTAGGAAATGTTTTATCTAAAAGAGGTTCTCGTATTGTGAAGTCGTAGGTGAAGTTTTCACTAATAAAATAACTTTCATCAATAAGTCCGGCTTTGAAAAATTCGATGTATGCTATAGGTTTTGGGGTAAATTCACCTAGGCGCAAAGAGTACTTATAAGATTTTTTTGCTTTAGAATCACGAAAAAAGGTGTATGCAATTTTATTGATGAAATTTGGTACTTTAAAAGATTTTACAACAACGTAGATGTCGCTATGAGAAATGATTTTAAGCTCATTCCTCGCTTTATGAATGAAGTTGTCATTGTTTTTAAAATGCTGTTTGATATTGAGTAGAAAATCTTTGAAACTCGCTTCATAAAGTGGATTTAATTTGTATTTCATATATCTCTCATAAAGAATTTTGTATAATGTAGTTAATTATACAAAAAAAGGTATTAGCTTGAAGTTAAACTTTAGACGAGGCAGTGCATGGGCATCACAAAAAGCAAGAGATTTTTTAGCATCTAGGCAGCCTGAAGATATTCAATCGGTGACTGTAATTCGGCATGCAGCTATTGGTGATTTTGTAGTGATGCGTCCTTTTTTATTAGAATTAAGAAAATTTTTCCCTAATGCAAAAATTACACTAAGCGTTATGCGTTGTTATATGTATGGTATGCCTGAAGATTTAGTAGATGTTATACATATCGTTGATAAAAAAGACCAAAAGACAAATAAAAAAACAAATTTTTTTCAAAGACGTAATCAGATTCGTGAGTTACCTCCCCAAGATATAATGTTTGATTTGACAGATAGTGCTTTAAGTTTGATGTTAATACTTTTTAGTAATACAAAAATAAAAGTAGGTTACCCTTATCGATGGATACGACGTCTTTTTTATGATATTGCTGTACCTCGTAGTGATTTTGTTCTCGAAACCATGAGTATGATGCATCAAATTAATATAATGGGTGCGAATACACAACATTATCCACTTGATTATGTGTTAACAAATAAAAAACGTAATAAGAAGGAACCTTTTGTTATATACTTTGCTGGTGCTTCTGTGCCACAACGTTGTTGGGAAGAACAAAAGTTCGTGCAGCTTATTAGAAAAATGATTAAACAATATCCTCGTTATAAGCATGTTATTTTAAAAGGTATTAAAGAAGTAGAACATTTTAATGCAATATACACACCATTTCAAGAAAATGAAAATGTTATTCATCAGGATGCTCTACCGATAGAAGAAATTTATGATTATTTAGCAAGCAGTTCTTTGGTTATTGTTGGTGATACAGGAATTAGAAATATGGCAATTGCCGCAAATTCTCCAACGTTAGGGTTAATGTGGGTACAGAATATATCACCTATGCGATACCTTCCAAAAGTGAAAGAACATCAAGTGGTTTTTAATACCAATTTTATTCCACCATCAGTTGAAGAAGTGTACCACGCTGCAACAAGAATGTTAGAAGAGTTGTATGCAGAATAAAAATATTTTGGAACTTTGTTTAGCTCCTGGACTTGGTGGACTTGAAATGTTTGTTGCAAGTTGTTATGAAGAGTTTTCAAAAAGGGCAAACTGTAAAGTGGTTGTCTCGCCTCACTCTAAATTAGATGATTATCTTGAAGATATAGATAAGTTTCATCTTAAAAGAAATAAATTTTTTCCCATTTTTCCTGCTTTACAATTGGCAAAATATATAGATGAAAATGAGATAGATATTGTCCATTTTCACTGGACACGAGATATGATTACGGCTGTGTTGGCTAAGGTGTTAAGTAAACGCAGACCAAAGCTTGTGCAGAGTCGTCATATGGGAATGACACGTTTTAAAGATGATTTTTATCATAAATGGCTCTATAAAAATATAGATATGATACATGCAGTGACTTTAAAAGTGAAAGAACAACTAGAAAAATTTATACAAAATGATGTAAGACCAAAGATTGAGATGGTGTATCTTGGAACAAAAATACCGAATGTTAATGAAAAAAAGGTTTTCGAACTACGAAAAAAGTATAATTTGAATAATGAGTTTATTGTAGGTATAGTTGGGCGTATAGAAATGGGAAAAGGGCAGTATAAAGTTTTAGAGGCTATAAGTAAACTAAAAGAATTCAACGTTAAGGGAATTATTGTAGGCTCTTTTATGGATGAGGATTATAGCAAAGAATTAAAAGCAAAAATAAAAGAGTTAGACATAAAAGATAAAATAATTTTTACAGGTTTTACAAAAGATGTCAATGAACATATGAAACTCTTTGATGTCAATATTCTTGCAACGGAAAATGAAACTTTTGGCCTTGTAATTATTGAGGCAATGGCAAATAGAGTCCCTGTAATAGCAACAAATAAAGGGGGACCTTTGGAAATTATAGATGATGGGATGGATGGCTTGCTGTTTGATGGAAGCAGTGATGATTTGGCAAACAAGCTTAAAATACTTTATGCGGATAAAGATTTGCAAGAGCGATTATCAAGTACAGGAATTAAAAAAGTCATTAAAAACTTTAATACTGACGTGCAACTGGAAACCTTAAGCACATTATTTTAAAATTTTTAGATACTTGTTTATCTCTTGCTTTTTTGAAAAAACTTGTTGAATTATATGACAATTTTTTGATGATTGTATTTGTTCTGTATGTAAGTTCTGTGTAATTTTAAGAAGTTTATTTTTTAAATCATTAATATCCTTATCTTCTGCTATTGAAAAATATAAGTCAAGTTCTTCTTTAAATTCTATAAATGTTGTATTTTTATATGAAAGGCAACATAATTGACTTGATAGAGCTTCTAAAAAAGCATTCCCAAGCCCTTCTCCATGACTCGGAAATATAAAGATGTTTGCTTGAGCAAGGTATGGATAGACATTCTTTGTATGATCTATAATTTCAATTTTATCTTTATAGGAACAGTTATTATAAAATTGTAAAAATATTTCTTTAAAATTAGGATCAAGACTACCAACTATTTTAAATTCAAAATCAATGCCATTATCTATTAATATTTGGCATGCTTTTATTGCATCTATTTGACCTTTTCCTCTTACAATACGACCAATGTGCAATAAGGAAAGCTTTGCCTCTTGAGAATGTTTAATGGGTCTTATATCGAAAGAGCTATAAATTAATTTTTCTTGAGAATCTCTCCCAAATGGTATAATGTGCCTAACATTTTTTAGTAGGTGCTTAGAAATACTGACATGATAATTTACATTACTGTAGATTAATTTATGAAAGAAGTCTTTTTTAGGCCTAGATTTTGTTGTTCCATGTCTAATAATTAAGTTAATATCTAGACCTAAAAATGCAAAATATAAAGATTTTAGTTCACTTGCCCCAAAAAATATCACATTTTTAATAGCATATTTTTTAAGAATATTTCTAGTGTTAAATATTAAACTTGGACCTAAATTGCTCTTAAAAGATATTGTTTCAAGAATAATATTATTTATACCTTTATAGTCATTTTGCTGTGATGCTATAAAAGAGTCTTTTTTTGTAATTAAAATAATCTGAGAGTAAGGACTAAGTTTTTTTGCAAGCTTTATGCTATCTAATTCCATTCCTCCATTATTAGAAGATAAGCAAATAATAGCTGTAGATGCCTTTAAAGTTTTCACGATTTATTCTCCATGTTAATTGTAGAAATCTTATTGAAAAATCCTGCGAATAGTGCAAAAAATATCATTGGATTCATAATGTGCAATGTATTGTGCGTAAAAGAAAATAGAATGAAAGTTGTTGCAAACAATAGACTTAATATATAATATTCTTTAGTCTTATATTTAAATGTAAGTAACGCATATATAATCGTTAAAGCTATTATAAGCCCAATTACCCCAAGTTGAACTGAAATTGTAAGAAAGCTGTTATGATAATCACCAGATACATTCTCTATTGTATTAGCAGTAACTGCTTTTGTCCTATTTTTTAGAAAATATTCATTGAGTCTATACATCTCATAGCTAACTCCGGTACCTTGTATAGGATGGTCTGCAAAAGTGGTTATTCCTGCAAGAGTTAAGGCTACTCTTGTTCCCGCACTACCTTCATAGTTATGATTGATAAATATATTGCTGATATCTGTATAAAGTTGATTAGATCTATTATAAAAATTAGGACTTAAATTATAAGCCAAAAAGAAAGCACTGAAAAGAACCATAGCTGAGAGTGCAAAAGCTTTGATTTTATGTTTTACAGAAGAAAAAATTGTTATAAGGATTAAAACAATAAAAATGATTTGTCCGGTTCTTCCACCGTTTATGAAGAGGTTGGTTGTCGCTGTAATAAAAAAGAAAATGTAAAAGAGCTTATATTTAAGGTTTTTTTCATAGAAAAATCTGACTAATAATACATTCACCGTAAAAGCCAATACTGTTGAGTATGTCATATGACTCATAAAAGGTGTTGGGTCTGCAGGAGAGATGTTTTTATAGTGAATTAATTCAAAAAATATGGCATACGAAGTAAGTTCACTGATAAACATAGCCGCTAAAAATGCCGAGAGAATATGTGATGTGTACTTTTTGTCAAAAGAAGAATAAAAAACAAAAATGATAAGCAAATGTCTATATTTCGCAACATATTTAAATGTTGTTTCCGCATTTCCATGCCAAAGAATTGACAAGAGACTAAAACCTATTAAAAGAGCTATTGTGATACTAAGAAGATTTGTTTTATAGAGTGCAAATTTTTCTTTCCAATTCCCCTCTGATATCCAAAGAAGAATTGCTAAAACTTCAAAAAGATTTGTTGCGGCTTTTGAGATGGGAAAGCTAAAAGCATACGCAATAAGTACATAATTTATATATTTTGTGCAATCTATTTTTTTTATCATAAGCTCAGCTTTTTTACATAAGTTTACTCAAAATAAGATTAAAAAAGATATAATTCGTCTAATAATTTTAATTATATGGATTGAGCAGTGTTTAAATTTATAATAAGTGGTGGAAGCGCTACTGTTGTGCATTTGTCTTTTTTATCTTTGTTAGTATGGATTGGTGTGGATCCGTTGGTTTCCACTTCAGTTGGTGTATTGGCAGGTGCGGTCGTTAATTATTTACTACAATATTATTATACTTTTAATGCTGATGTAAAGCATAACAAATCGGTAAGAAATTACATGATAACAGTTTGTTTTTCATTTGGCAGCAACTTCATTCTTTTTGCAATATTTCATAATTTATTGGGATTAGATGTATTGGTGAGTCAGTTGTTGACATCAGCTTTAGTCGCTGTTCAAAATTATATAATCTATAAAAAGTTTGTTTTTTTGCGAGAAGGAGGAATATATGAGATCTAAGAAATTGGTGAGTATAGTGATATCACTTTACAATGAAGAAGAAAATATTGAAAAACTTTTTAGTGAACTGCGTGAAGTTGAAAAAACATTAGCTGAAGATATAGATTTGGAGTATATTTGCGTGAATGATGGAAGTAAAGACAATACTCTTTTTCTTCTCACGCAACAAATGAAGGTGCACAAAAATGTAAAAATATTTAATTTTTATAGAAATTTTGGCCATGAAATTGCGATGACCGCAGGAATGGAGCATTCAAAAGGGGATGCTGTTATTTTTATGGATGGTGATCTGCAACATCCCCCAAAATTGATAAAAGAAATGATACATCTTTGGAAGGATGGCTACTCTGTAATTTTAACGAAAAAGATTTCTAAAGACAAAGATAAGTCTCTTTTATACAAAATGCTTTCTGCCTCGTATTATTATATACTTAATAAATTATCTGATTTTGAAATCCCTAAAGACTTCCCGGATTTTAGGCTTCTTGACAGAGGGGAGATAGAAGTGCTTAAACAGATAGATGAACATGACAGAATGTTTCGTGGAATGTTGAATTTTATAGGCTACAAAAACTATAAAATCATAGAGTTTGAAGTACCGCAAAGATTTGCAGGAGAGAGTAAGTATGATTTTAGAAGGTCGCTTGGTCTTGCTATTGATAGTATTTTGCAATTCTCTACAAAACCTTTGAAAATTGCAACATATTTAGGACTCATATCTATAGTAATTGCAATGGCCTTGGGTATAGATACTTTGATAGAATATATCTTTTATAACAATGGGCGAACAGGGTATGCAACAACATTAATGATTATACTCTTTATGGGCTCGATACAGCTTATAATTTTAGGAATCATTGGTGAATATATTGGCAAAATTCATATAGAGGTGAAGAAACGACCGCTTTACTTTGGAGAATTAATTGAAAATAATAATTAATGCGGATGATTTTGCAAACTCATTATATATGAGTGAAATCATTGTTCGCTGTTTTAGAGATGGTATTTTAAATTCTACAAGTATTATGGTGAATTCTGCCGATTTAGATGCTTCTTTAAAGCTTTTAGATAACCTTAATATAAGGACATCACTTCATTTCAATATTGCAGAGGGCACTTCTGTAACACCGTTCGAAGAGTTGCATTATCTTACTGAAAATAGTATTTTTTGTCGAAGTTTTGAAGAAATAGTTGTTCACTACTATTTTGGCAGTAGAGATAAAAAAGAGTTGATAAAAAATGATATAAAAAGAGAGTTGAAAAATCAGATACTTCTATATGCAAAGAAATTACATATTCAAGATGTAAATATCGATTCGCACCAACATTATCATACTATCCCCTTTATTGTTGATATTTTGTTGGAATTACGAGAAGAGTTACATTTGAATATTTCTTATGTTAGAGTTCCAAAAGAGCCTTTTTTTATTGATGTAAGTGCCTTGCAAAATATAAAAAATTATTTGGGATTAAATATTATTAAGCATATACTGTTAAACTTTTTTTCAAAAAGCATGATGCAAAAACTCAAAAGAGATAATATTGAGTGTAATGATGCTTTTATTGGGGTGCTTTTTACAGGAAATGTTACATTAAATTCTATAAAAAAGGCTATGCAGAAGATAAAAGATGCAAAAATAATTGAGATTCTTTTACACCCCGGATACCTTTCTCCCCAAGAAAATAGAGTACGCAAAGATGATAAATTTAAGCGCTTTTACACAGACAAAGGACGATTGAATGAGATGCAGGTACTACTTTTACCTGAGTTTAGAGATTATATGAACAGGGTTAATAAGATATGAAAAATTTAGAGAAAAACTTTATTTTTTTACAGGTTGGCTTGCTTTTAATCGGTCTATTGCTCTCATGGTTTTATGCTACGCATCAGATACTGACAGGTGATCAGACACAAATGATTTATAAAGGCTATATGGCTGCTTATAAAGATATATGGATAGATTATGGCAACGCGGCAAGTACTGTCGGAAATGTCCCCGGCAGTATGATGACTTATGTTGTGGCATTGCCTTTAATGATTTTTGATTCTCCAATGTCCCCTATGATTGTAATATTTTTTTTACATTTATGTGCTTATTTTCTTTTAGACAACGTTATAAAAGACATCTTTACAACTGAGATTCGTGTTGCTTTTCTAATTCTTTATTGGTTAAATCCTTGGCTTTTATTTGAAGATATTTTATATAATCCATCTTATCTTTTTTTCTTTTCCGCGCTTCATATATGGAGTGCCTATAAACAGCGTGAAAAGAGTTCATTTTTTTACTCGATGTTGCATGTTCTAGCCATAGGATTTGCGATGCAGTTCCATTATTCTTGGATTCTCTTGCCTATAATTTCTTTGTATCTTATGTATAAAAAAATTGTAAAGGTGGATTGGTTTGGTGTTGCATTTGGTTTTGTAATTATAGGCATCTCTTTAATTCCTTATATTGAAACTGTAATGAAAAATAGTGCCATCACGCATCATGTAGATGATACGGGCAGATACATCGGTTGGGGTGGTGTGCATGTTTATCCTGTATTGAAATCTTTCTTGTATTGGCTACGATATGGGTCGTTTTTCTTTCCAAATAAACTGATTGCAAGTGCCCACTTTGAGTGGCTGAGCGATGTGCATATGGTGCAAATATTTTTTACCTATCTTTATAGAGCAATAGTTTTTTCTGTTGGTGCTGTGAGCTTATATTTCTCCTATAAAGCCAATAGATATTTTTATGAACTCATAAAAGGAAGAATAACAACAAGAAAGGATGCGGTAAAAAATAAAGAGGAGTGGTTGTTTTTTTATGTTATAGGTGCTCTTATTGCAGTTTTTATCAGTTCAATTATTTCGCCAATTGTTTTTGGATATTGGCATCTCATTCTTATTTTTCCATTTGCACTCATACCAATATTGATTTATATGCGAGACAAAGCTGCAAAATATATGCCAAAAGCTTTGATTGCTATCGCCGTCTATTTTATTTTTATTAATATTATGGGTGCTGTAGACAGTCGAAAGTATTCAATCTCTACAGATTATGTCAAGGATACAAAAGCTTATATACAAAGGTCTATACAAACTCCCTAGTGATTTTCGCTACTGCTTGGGGGGAGAGGTTTTCAACATCGATTGTTCTGTTTTTCTCTCCTAAGGCTCCATAAACTTCCATATTTGTTTTATTGAAGAGGGCTAGAACTTTTGCCCCTGAAGCAACTGCTAAGTGCATCGGCCCTGTGTCGGCACTTACATACAGATCACAAGCTTGAAAAAATGCACCGAGAACGCGGAGGTTTTTGTTAGAGTACTCTAATACTTTCTCATTCAGTTTTGTTGGAATGTCGGGTGAGAGTATATCTATGATGATGGTATTTTCATCTTCTTTTTGTAGAGCATCCAGCCATTCACTCCACCATGCATCCGGAATCTTTTTATCAAATCGTGCATTTCTAAAAATTGCGATGATTTTTTTCTCCGCACTTATATGATTCTTTTTTAGGAGTTGCGTGAGGTCATGTTTGGCTTCCTCTTTTTCTGCTTGCGTGAGCTTGATGTCAAGTGTAGGCTGCTCTTTTGGAAAATCTATGCCAAAAAAGCGTAAAAACTCTAAAGACTCCAATCCCATATGTTTGTAATGTTTCAAACCTCTCTCTTGAACATGTGTAAAGTGTGTCCAGAGCTTTTTATCGTAAAAACTTGCTTTGTATTTGGCTTTCACAAGAGCAGTGACGATCTGTGCACTCGTTGAACCACCTGACATATTGATGGCCAAGTCATATTTTTTTGCTCTGGCTTGTTTGATGTAGCGAAACATGTCCAGAGGCTGTAGCAGGAGTTTTCTTGGAATGTCTATGACCTTGTCGACATTTGGCATAGGTTCTAAGATCTTTCCTGCGAGTTTCATCCCTATGATGACATCAATCTTTGCGTGAGGAAGATGAGTGCCGAGTTCATTGATAAGCGGTGTTAAAAATATAAGATTACCAATGCGGTAATTTGGTCGAATGATGACAATGCTTTTTATCGCATCTTTATCTAATGTTGTTGCGTGAGGACTTTTTTTTAAAAAAAGCGCAAGAAAGCCGTTGAGAAGTGAAGAGATTTTTTTACGAACAATTACATGCAGAGGATATTTCATAACTCTCTTTTTTTTGTGTAATTATAGCAAATAAACATTTATGTAGCATAGTTAGTGTAAAATGTCGTCATAATTATTTGGAGAAACATTGAAAGAGATTATAAAAAGATTTTGGCCCTATATAAAAGAGTATAGGTTTTACTATATGCTTGTCGTTTTTGGCGGGATTTTAATTGTCATATCTACAGCTGCAAGTGCGCAGATTATGAAACCTTTGATGGACGATATGTTCATTGCCAAGAAAAAAGAGATGCTCTATCTTATTCCATTTGGTCTTATTGCCATTTATGCTACCAAGGCCGTTGGAAAGTACATCCAGACTATTTTTATGGAGTACATCGGGCAGAGTATAGTAACACGCTTCCGTGAGCTTCTGCTCTCACACATCATCTCGCAAGATATGGCTTTTTTATATGTGAACCGCAGTGGAGAGCTTATCTCACGTGTGACTAATGACATAGGACGCATTCAGACCTTTGTGGCAAATATTCTTCCTGACCTGTTTCGGGATGTTTTGGCCGTGATTGCACTTGTGGGATACATAATTTACTTAAGTCCTATGCTCTCATTTTATACACTTATTGTAGTGCCTTTGGCAATTTTTCCACTAATGTCAATTGCAAAAAGATTGAAAAAGTATTCACACCGCTCGCAAGAGAAAAATGCTGACATTGTTACTCGTTTGACGGAAGTTTTTAACAACAGTGAAATCATCAAAGCCAATGATACACAGGCCTTTGAATTGAAGCGTTTTAGTGTGCAAAACTGGCAGTTTTTTAAGATAAATATGAAAACAGTATATGTCGGTGCACTCGTACCTCCAATCACAGAGATGTTAGGGGTGACAGGACTTGCAGCTGTCATTTATATTGGGGGTAAAGAGGTTTTTGCAGGGCGCATGACAGTAGGTGAATTTACAGCATTCATTACAGCTGTTGGGCTTGTTTTTGAACCGATTCGCAAACTCAGCGGTACCTATGCAAAAATTCAAGATGCCATAGCTGCGAGTGAGCGGGTATTTGATATTTTAGATACGAAGCCGAGCATTGTAAATGGCGAAAAAGTTTTAGATAAAGATATAAAAAGCATAGCATTTGAAAAAGTAATTTTACGTTATGAAGGGAACTATGCACTGCATGATGTAAATATAGAGATTCACGATGGTCAAAAAATAGCACTTGTAGGTGACAGCGGGGGTGGAAAATCTACTTTTATCGCGATGCTGTTACGTTTTTATGACCCGGATGAGGGGATTGTTAAAATCAACGGCACAAATATAAAAGAGTACAAGCTTGAATCACTTAAACACCACATCTCTCTTGTCACGCAGCGGGTTTACATTTTTCAAGACTCACTGGCTGCCAATGTTGCTTATGGTGAAGATGAGATAGATGAAGCCAGAGTCATTGCAGCACTCAAGCTTGCTGATGCGTACGATTTTGCAATGGCACTTGAAGAGGGAATAGAGACGATGATGAGTGAAGCGGGAGCAAATCTCTCGGGTGGTCAGCGCCAGCGAATCTCCATAGCCCGTGCAATTTACAAGCATGCCTCTCTCTTACTTTTTGATGAAGCAACATCCGCACTCGACAATGAGAGTGAAAAACGTATTCAAGCGGCACTTGATGAATATACCAAAGACAAGATTACTATTACCATTGCACACAGACTCAGTACAATTGAACATGCAGACAAGATTTTAGTACTTCAAAAAGGGTGTATAGTAGACTCGGGAACACATCAGGAACTTTTAGAGAACTCTGAAGTGTATCAAAGATTAGCCGGAGAACTTAAAGAGTAGCGCTTTAAAAACGCTTTTATGAGTTCTTCAACACTTTTTAGCAATAATCACGGGATTATAAAGTTGCGTGCCGTTGTTTAGATATTTATAAATAACTACTTTTACATGCACATAATTATTCAATAGGACAACAGATGGAATTAGATTTCGCAAAATTTACAAAATACTCAAAACCGGGACCACGATACACTTCATACCCGACAGCATTGGAATTCAATGATAACTTTCTTTATGATGATTATATTAAAAAACTAGAAGCGCAAGACTCTGCTCGTCCTTTGAGTCTCTATTTTCATTTGCCGTTTTGTAAAAATGCTTGTTATTTCTGTGGTTGTAATGTTGTCTTTACCTCTAAAGAGGACAAGATGCTGCGTTATATGGAGTATTTAAAACGTGAATTAAAAATACTTTCACAACATCTGGACTGCTCACGCAAGGTTATTCAGATGCACTTTGGTGGAGGTACACCTACATTTTTCTCTGCGGAGCAGCTGCGTGAGATTATTGCTGAAATCAAGTCGTACTTTCCAAATTTCGTAGAAGATGCAGAGGTGAGTTGTGAGATAGATCCTCGTCATATTAATGAAGACCAGATGCGTGTTATGAGTGAAGCAGGTTTTAACCGTGTCAGTTTTGGATTGCAGGACTTTAATGAAAAAGTACAGATTGCAGTACACCGTGTACAGCCTTACAACATTACAAAAGATGCGATGGATCTGGCAAGAAAATACAATATGCACTCAGTCAATGTTGATCTGATCTACGGTCTTCCTTTTCAAACACTCGATACCTTTAAAGAGACACTCTCACTTGCACTTACACTCAATCCTGACAGATTTGCAGTATTTAACTATGCGCACGTGCCATGGCTCAAAAAGACGATGCGCAAGATTGATGAGACAACACTGCCACGTCCTGATGAAAAACTTCAAATTATGCAGTATACGATTGATTTTTTAACATCCAACGGCTATAAGATGATAGGAATGGACCACTTCGCAAAACCTGAAGATGAGCTCTTTAAAGCCATAGAAAAAGGGGAACTTCACAGAAATTTCCAAGGCTATACGACCAAAGGCGGAGCAGATTTGATTGGTGTAGGACTTACTTCCATTGGTGAAGGTGTAGACTATTATGCGCAGAACTTTAAAGATATGCCAAGTTATGAAGCAGCAATAGATGCTGAAAAACTACCGTTTGAACGGGGTGTTATGCTCAGTGAAGATGACAGAATTCGCCAGTATGTCATTATGGAGTTAATGAGTAACTTTAAACTTGATATTAAAAGATTTGAAAAACTTTATGGCATTACTTTTAAAGAGTATTTTGCTGATGCCCTTGAAGCGCTGCAGCCTTTTGTAAATGATGGACTTATTTCTATGAGTGATGAGAAAATTGAGTGTTCTGAGACGGGAACACTGCTTATAAGAAACATCGCTATGCCTTTTGATGCTTATATGAAGCGTCACGCAAGCAGCGATAAAACATTTTCAAAAACGGTGTAGGTATGGATAAAAAACCAGAAGATATCTTTAGCTTCGATGAAATAGCTGATGATTGTGTAAAGTGCGGGAAGTGTATTCCCGTATGTACTATTCATAATGTCAATGCGGATGAGGTGACGAGTCCACGTGGATTTATCGACCTCTTAGGGGCATATAAGCGCGGAAATTTGGAGCTTGACAAAACGGCAAAAGATATATTTGAAAGCTGTTTTTTATGTACGGCATGTGTCGAGGTTTGCCCGAAATCACTGCCAACAGATATGATAATCGAACAGGTTCGCTCTGACATTGCGCAAAAGTATGGCATTGCCTGGTATAAAAAAGCATTTTTCCTGCTACTCCGCCATCGTTGGCTCAACGATATTGCCTTTAAACTCGGCTGGGTATTTCAGACCTGCGGATTTAAAATCAAAGCTGACATCGACTCGATGCACTCTCGGTTTAATCTGCCGATGCTTAAAGCCGACAGACTCTTGCCAAGCTTGAAAAAGACCTCTTTTTTAAATGCCCATCCGGAAAATATCAATAATGGTGGCAAAAGAAAAGTAGCGATTTTTATCGGTTGTTTAGGGAATTACAACTTTAGAAATGTAGGTGATTCTCTTTTAGAGATTTTAGAAACTCTGGAAATAGATGCCTTCTTGGCAAAAAGCCAGAAATGCTGTTCTGCCCCTGCTTATTTTACGGGTGACTTTGATACGGTGGATTATAACGCGAAGTTTAACATTGAGTATTTTGAAAAGTTCGCAGAGGATGTTGAGGCTATTTTAGTACCGGAAGCTACGTGTAGCGCGATGCTTAAAATTGACTATGAACACTACTTCCATGACCAGCCTGAGTGGAAAGAGCGTGCAAGAGCTGTGATGAAAAAAGTCTTTATGGCAACAGAGTGGCTGCAGCACCATACCGAACTTGAGTCTATTTTGGCGAAGAAAAAACAAAACACTAAGATTGTTACCTATCATGACCCGTGTCACGCAAGAAAGATGCAGGGAATTCATGAAGAGCCGCGTAACCTCATTCGCCAAAACTATAAGATAGTCGAGATGAGTGACCCAAACTCCTGCTGTGGATTTGGCGGAGTGACGATGCAGTCTGAGAAGTACCATTTCGCAAAAGCGGCAGGTGTTCCAAAAGCAGCGATGATTAAAGAGACAAAAGCTGAGATTGTCAGTGCTGAGTGTTCTGCGTGTCGTATGCAGATAAATGCTTCTATGCACTACGCTGAAGTTGATACCGTCTTTAAAAATCCTATTGAGCTTATAGCCGATTCGTTGAGGGACTAGATGCATTATTTTGTATGGGATGCTAACCCGATAGCACTTGCATTTGGACCTTTTCATGTCTATTGGTATGGTATTTTATTTGCCACGGCGATACTAGCCGGACTGGAGTTTATGAAGCGTGTCTATCGTCTTGAAGGTAAAGATGAGAACACAATAGAGCCGCTTTTTATTTATGCGATTATAGGGATAGTTGTAGGTGCGAGACTTGGGCACTGCTTCTTTTATGACCCTGATTATTACCTTGCACATCCACTAAAGATTTTCGCTGTTTGGGAAGGTGGACTTGCTTCGCATGGCGGTGGTTTAGGTGTTTTAATAGCTCTATACCTGGGATGTAAAAAGTATAAAATAAATTTCATCTGGCTTATTGACCGACTTGTTATACCTACAGCACTCTTTGGATTTTTTGTGCGTATGGGTAACTTTATGAACTCTGAGATCATAGGCAAGCCGACAGACGTGCCTTGGGCAATTATTTTTGCGCGAGTGGACATGCTGCCACGACATCCTGCACAGCTTTATGAGGCATTTTCTTATCTGCTCATCTTTTTTATACTTACTTTTGTATATAAAAAATATTATAAAAAATTAAAGCCGGGTTTACTGTTTGGACTTTTTTTAGTTTTGATTTTTACAGTGCGATTTTTGGTTGAGTTTGTGAAAACGCGACAAGCAGACTACAGTTTGGGAATAGGGCTTAATACCGGACAGCTTTTAAGTATTCCCTTCTTACTTCTGGGATTTTTTCTGATTTTCTACTCTTTGCGAAAACAGACCTAATGCAAAAAGTCATACTTTTTTATTTTCTCTTTATCAATATTCTTGCATTTTTGATTTATGGATATGACAAGTTTATAGCCAGTAAAACAAAAGCACGAAGAATTTCAGAAAATGAACTGCATACCTTTGCAATTATTGGCGGATTTTTGGGGGCGACGCTTGCAATGGCACTTTTTCATCATAAAACTTCCAAGCGTTCCTTTCTTGTCATACATGTTATTATTTTGCTCGTGTGGATAGCTGCCATTATTTACTATATTGCGCAGCTTAACTTTGTCTCATCGATCATTTCTGTGTAATTTTCTATCTCTGTGTACAGAGCGTTTCCAAAGGTAATTCACTAAAAAATATGCTCCAAGTGAGCCAAAGACAGAGTAGATTGCCGTACCGAAGTAGAGCGGTATAAAAATATTATCAAGATTGTTTTTGAACCACTCTAAAGTCATCTTGACAGGTTCTGGTTTCATCCTTAAAATAAAGGAGCCTGTAAGATACTCCACATAGTACATAGGCGGCATTGTAAAAGGGTTACTGAGCCAACACATAGCAATACCAACAGGCACATTAAAGCGGACAAAAGGGACAAACAGCAGTACTGCTGCCATCTGCATCGGCATAGGAATAAATGCAATAAAGAGACCGATGAGAACACCGCGTGAAATCATTTTTCTATTGGTTGCAAGATATTCAGGGCGTATTTTGTATTTTTTAATAAAGCTTCTGAGCTTTTTATGAGAGGATGTCTTTTTGAGTGTTTTTCGTATCATTGCCAAATCTTATTTAAAAAGTTTAATATAAAAGAAGTATATCTTCTTTATGGTAAATTTGGCTGAGGCTTGTCGAAATAGTAGCCTTGGGATTTATTTACACCAAGTTCTATGAGTTTGTCTTGAACCTCTTTTGTCTCTACATATTCACCAATCGTTTTGATTTGCATCTCTTTGGCAAAAGCAACTATGACAGAGGTGATGAGCGCTGAGCGTTTGTCGTGGACGATTTTTTTAATGATGCTGCCGTCAATCTTAATAAAGTCAGCCTGCAGCCTCATCAGGTGCTCAAAGTTAGAGTATCCTGTTCCAAAATCATCAATGGCGATTTTACAGCCGTATGATTTTACTTTTTTGATAAAAATTTCTACTTTTTCAAAATTTTCAATACTTTCACTCTCAACAATCTCAAAAATAACACGCTGTGATATGTCATACTGCTCTAAAGTCTTAAATATCATAGCCGTTATCTTCTTGTCAAGAATATCGTCAATTGTCAGGTTGATAGAAAATTCATACTCATTCTCTTTAAAGGCTTCGAAACTTTTTTCTATGACGATTTTTGTCAGCTTTTTGTAGAGTTTTGACTTCTTGGCTATCTCTAAAAATTCACTCGGTGCGATGATGCTGCCATCTCTGTCAATGAGTCTTATGAGTGTTTCATACTTATAAATAGTGTTGTTGTCATTGTCCATAATGGGCTGATAAAAGAGCTGGATTCTGTCTTCTTTGATGGCATCTTTTATCTCCTGTATCCAGTATATATTATTTTCATACTCAGCATTAAGTGAAACCTCTTTTGTATAAAAAATGACACTTTTTCCTGTGCGTCTTGCCGCTTTTAAGGCCATATTTGCAGTAGGAAGCAGTTGCAGGCTCTCTTCATAGGAGATACCCACCGTTATACTGAGTGATATCTCCTGATCATCGATGGCAAGAAGATGCTCATGAATATAGCTAACGATTCCTGCAATATTTTTTGTAAGTTTTTTAGCATTTTTTTCATGAGAAAGTATGACAAACTCATCCCCACCGAGTCTGTAAACTTCACAGTTTTGATGCGCTTTAAGATTTTCTTGCAGGAGTTTACTAAAGGCAATAAGCACTTTATTCCCAAATTTTTCACCAAAAAGGTCATTAATCTGAGAAAATCTGTCTATATTTATTAAGATAAGAGCCAATCCATTTTGCTGATGTTTATCTTCAAGAAGTGCTGTTCTGTTTTTAAGCTGCGTGAGGGAGTCTGTATGGAGCATTGTCTGTAGCTCTTGCGTGTACTCTAATAACTGCTCATTTTTTGCTTTGAGTTTGGCTGTAATATTTCTGTTTTTATTGTAGACGAAGAACTTTAGAAGATAGTAGATACCTGTCAATGATGCTGAGATGTTTAAAAAGAAAAATATCTCCTGTGCACTTTTTGGCATCATGGCACCATGGTGTGCAATAAGCCAAGGGTCAATGAACACTGAAAATGCCATAAGTCCCAAAAAGGAGAGCAGCCAAAACTTCGCTTCACCCCGTTTTTCATGAATGATGGCAGCAATAGGTGCAAAAAATGCCCAGACCATGATGTAACTGCTGTTAGCAAAACCGCCAAGCACCCACATAAGTAAAAAAGGCAGTGTAAGCACAAGAAACATCTGTGTCTTTTGAATGGCTGCAAGATTGTTTGTCTTTTTATAGTGCCAGAGATTAAAGAGTGAAATAAAACTGTAAACGATTGGAATGGCAGCCGCCGTGTACTGTCCATATAGAAGATAGATGAGCGCCCAGACAAAGCTTATAGGACCGATGAGCATAGGAACAATGATGATAGAAATCTCTTTGAGTTTGCTAGAATCAAACCGCAGTTTGTTTATTTGAGAGAGATCTTTTAAGTAGCTTCTATATGTTGCTATCATTTTTTAACATGCCGTATAACTCTTTTTTTTGTGAGAATTATATCACAAAAGTATCACATTTGTATATTAAATTTTATTATCAGTTTCATAAGAGTAATTTTTAAGACAGCATCTTTATGCTAGAATAATAGCATAAAAAGAGATAAATAATAAGGTTGATAATGTCATTTGAAAAACTAGGAGTATTTAAGCCTTTGCTTGATGCCATAGAAACGTTAGGTTATAGTGAACCCACAATTATTCAAAAGAGAGCTATACCTTTAGTTTTACAAAAAAAAGATATTTTTGCAACTGCTCAAACCGGGACGGGAAAGACAGCGGCTTTTGCACTGCCGATACTGCAGCGTCTAAGAAAACCTATTGAAGGCAAAGGAGTACGTGCTGTTATTCTCTCTCCGACACGCGAGCTCTCGATTCAGATTCATGAAGACATAGAAAATTACTCTAAAAATATGAGTGTAAAAACAGATATTTTAATTGGCGGAAAAGATTTAGAAAAACAGCGTCAAAGATTGAAGAGTGGGATTGACATCGTCATCGCTACGCCTGGACGTCTGTTGGAGCATATAGCGAATGGGCTCTCTTTAAATGATGTGGAAGTGTTTGTTTTAGATGAAGCGGACAGAATGCTTGACATGGGATTTACTAAAGATATAAGAAAGATTCATCCGCTGCTGCCAAAACGTCATCAGACCTTGCTTTTTTCTGCAACATTTTCAGACAAAGTGCGAAAACTTTCCAAGCTCATTTTAACTAAACCCGCTTTTATTGAGACGGCAAAGAAAAACACCACTGTCGATACAATTAATCAAGTAGTATATCAGGTAGACACGGCAAGAAAAGCGGAACTTTTGGCTTACCTTATAGGCTCACGCAACTTTCCACAGGTTTTGGTCTTTACAAGAACAAAAGTGAGTGCCGATGAACTCTCAGAGGAGCTAAAAAAAGATGGGCTCAAAGTGGGTGTTATCCATGGAGACAAGACAAAAGCCAACCGCCTCAAAACCCTCACGCAGTTCAAAGAGGGAAAATTTCGTGTGCTTGTCGCAACAGACATCGCCTCACGCGGACTCGACATTGAAGAGTTACCGTATGTTATTAACTACGAGCTGCCTTCCATTCCTGAAGATTATGTGCATAGAGTAGGGCGAACAGGTCGTGCAGGACGTGAGGGTGAAGCAATTAGCCTCATAGATATCTATGAAAAGTATGACATTAAAGAGATTGAAAAGCTCATAGGCCAAAAAATACCAAAAGAGACAGTAGAAGGATTCGAGCCTGATCCAAACATCAGACGTAAAGATATTGAAGACATTAAGCTAAAGTCTGAGCATAAAAAAGCAGAGAAGAAATTTGTGAAGAAAAAAGAGCCTAAAAAGGTGACGGCAAAATCTTTAAAAAGCTCCAAAAAGAAGCGAAAAACAACGAAGAGAGATTAAATACTCTCTTCCTCTTCATCAAAGAGTCTGTGATAAAGCAGTCCGTAAGCGATGTAAACCGTAGGAACACTCCAGATAAGCCCAATGCCAAAAGGGATAGCTGAGAGTATGATGATGATGAATGAAACAACCCCGAGTCCAAAAAATCGAAACCACTGCTGTGTAATTGTCTTGCGTGAGAGTTCCATTGCATTCCATACACTCATATTTTTATCTGCTATTAAGGGTAGGGCATAGGCATATGATACGGCAAGATATATGCCGGGTATAACAAGAGCAATAAAGCCAAGTATAGTAAAAAGTGTCACAAGAATGTAGCCCAAAAGCAGATAAGGATACTGCCCAAAATAGTCAAAAATCTGCTTAAAAGAGAGCTCCCTGTTGCGCGCTCGAGAGATACCAAGTATAATGATACCGACTGCGATTGGAAGTGTGAGTATTGTCAATATTAAATCAAGATAGTGCTCAACCCCCGGCAGAATCAACAGTAGTGCAAAGGCAATAACGAATTCAATGAGCAGGTAGAGAAGCAGAGCGCTTATAAATGTCCATTTAACACCATTTGTTCGATTAAAGCTCTCTTTAACAACACCAAAAATAGAAAAAGTATATGACTGCATAAAGTATCTCCAAAAAAAAGTGGGTAATTATACAATAAATTTAATAGCTTTGAATGCAGAGTTAAAGTATAATTGTCTAACTAAAATAAAGAGATAGAGATGAGTAAGCAACCAGAAGCAATATATTTAAAAAATTATACAAAACCCTCTTTTGCCATTAATGATGTGCAACTGACTTTCGAGCTGTTTGAAGAGGAGACGATAGTTACCAATGTTATGAAGTTTTTAAAACTTGACAATGTTACAGATTTGCAGCTCCATGCAGAAGATTTGGAGCTCTTAGAAGTAAGCCTTGATGATGTGACGCTGAGTGAAGAGAACTATACTGTAGATGCAGAGTCACTCAAAATTTCAGATGTTGGGGAGAGTTTTACGCTTAAAATTGTCAATAAAATCTATCCGCATAAAAACACAGAGCTAGAGGGGCTTTATAAATCGGGTGATATCTTCTGTACGCAGTGTGAACCGGAAGGCTTTCGCCGCATCACACCCTATTTGGACCGTCCTGATGTTATGAGTGTTTTTACAACGACAGTTATCGCAGACAAAGAGAAGTATCCCGTACTTTTAAGTAATGGAAATAAATTACAGTGTCATGAGTATTTTGATGGACGACATGGTGTGAGCTGGCATGATCCGCATCCAAAACCCTCTTACCTTTTTGCATTGGTTGCCGGTGATCTGGGAAGTGTATCGGATGAATTCACAACAGCATCAGGCAATCCTGTAGCCCTCAATATTTATGTAGACAAAGGTAATGAAGCAAAATGTACGCATGCTATGCACTCCCTCAAAGAAGCGATGCTCTGGGATGAAGAAGTTTACGGGCGTGAGTATGATTTGGATATCTACAACATAGTAGCAGTTGACAGTTTCAATATGGGAGCGATGGAGAACAAAGGACTCAACATCTTTAACTCTGCCTATGTTCTAGCGGATACAGAC
>Ga0256829_1000314_pt1 | contig 53715 bp, 46 predicted proteins | sample 131447metaG_FD_185979 | JGI IMG/M metagenome (GOLD analysis project Ga0256829, IMG submission 185979) | Hydrothermal vent microbial communities from Lau Basin, Pacific Ocean - 131-447 | ecosystem: Environmental > Aquatic > Marine > Hydrothermal vents | place: Pacific Ocean: Lau Basin | collected...
TAGAGACTAACCGCTCTTTGAATTTAAAGAATAAAGTTGCAAAAAGAGTTCTGTACCACTTTAATGAAGATATTAAAGAGGATAAAGACAAACATAAACGCCAAGAGTTGCTTGCAAAAACTATTCGTGACTTTAAACAACTCTTCCCTACTGCAAGAAGTCTAAATAGAGAGATTATATTTAATGTTGGTCCTACTAATAGCGGTAAAACCTACTCTGCACTGCAAGAGCTTAAAAACGCAGAGACTGGATTTTACTTAGCACCTTTAAGACTGCTTGCTTTAGAAGGGTATGAAGATTTAAACAGAAGTGGAGTAAACTGTTCGTTAATTACTGGCGAAGAGGAGATAATAGATGAAGACTCTACACACATAAGCTCTACTATAGAGATGATAAACCCAGATATAGAGGTAGATGTCTGTGTAATTGATGAGATACAGATGATTGGCGACAGAGACCGTGGTTGGGCATGGGCAAATGCATTAATTGGTGCACCTGCTAAAAAAGTTATATTAACAGGCTCAAGCGATGCACTAGAGGTGGTTGAAGAGATTGCTAAATATTTAAATGAACCATTAAAAATTGTAGAGTTTGAGAGAAAAAATCCGTTAGAAGTGATGGATAGAGCAACTCCTATAAATAGATTGCAAAAAAATACTGCTATAGTAACATTTTCTCGTAAAGATGTTTTGGCTCTTAAAAATAAGGTTTCTCCATTTTTTGATGTATCGGTAGTTTATGGGAATCTCTCTCCAGAGGTTAGACGCGAAGAGGCAAGACGCTTTAGAGAGGGTGAGAGTCAAATTTTAATAGCAACCGATGCTATCGCTATGGGGCTTAACTTGCCAATAAAAACTATACTATTTGCAAGAGATAATAAGTTTGATGGATTAAGAAGGCGTGAGCTAACTACTTCTGAGATTTTACAAATTGCTGGGCGTGCAGGTAGATACGGTTTGCACGAAAAAGGGTTAGTTGGTGCACTCGACTTCCCTACCCTATTAACTATAAAAGGTAAATTTAAACAGAAGTTAGAGCCCCTAAAGTTACCAATCTCGGTCATGGCATCTTTAGAGCATGTACTTTTAATTGGCGAAATTTTGCAAACAAATAATCTATTTGAGATATTAGACTTTTTTGCTTCTAATATGGAGTTCGAAGGACCATTTGTAGCTGCAAATATCGATTCTATGATAGAGGTCTCTAAAATTGTAGATGAGTACAATTTGGATTTAGTCTCAAAATATCATTTAGCTTGTGCTCCTGTATCGATTAATTCGCCATATTTACAAAAGGTGTTTCATAGATACATTAAACATATAGAAAACGACGAAGCTGTGCCATTTAGCGAAACTAAAAATTTACCTAAAAAGGCAGTTAGTTACAACGCTCTACTTAATGCAGAAGATAGAGTAAAAGAGGTCTCTTTGTATCTGTGGCTAAGTTTTAAATTTAGCGATAAGTTTTTAGATGTAGATAAAGCTAGAGCAACAAGAGATAATTTAAACAAATACATAGAAAAATCGCTAAGAGAGGCTAACTTTAATAAAGAGTGTAAACGCTGTGGTAAAGAGTTGGATATTAGCTACAGATTTATGATATGTGACGATTGCTACAGTAAAAATAGAAGAGGCTACAGAAAGAGAAAAAATGACAAATAGAGTATATTTAAGCAATAAAGAGGCTACTAAATTTAGCTTTAAGCAAAGCCCAGAGACATTTAAAGTAGTAGAGAACACTTTAGTAAAACCACAAAAGCGTGGAGAGTTTAGACTACTAGAAGTTACTAAAACCTCTATATCTACAATAGAGCTTATCGAATATATCGCAAGTGTACTAAAGATAAAAGAGAAAGAGATAAGCTACGCAGGGCTTAAAGATAAACATGCAGTTACGACACAGTATTTAACCCTGCCACGCAATATAAGTGTAAAAAAGTTTAAAAACAGCGATAGAGTCAATATTAAAGAGATAGGTTTTTGTGATAAACCAATAAAAGTTGGAGAGCTTAGAAGCAATAGTTTCGAAATTGTTTTAGAAGATGTTAGACAAGATGAGTACTATAAAATAGAGAGAGCATTCAATACAATTAAGCAAAACGGTTTTGCAAACTTTTTTGGATACCAAAGATTTGGTGTTTTAGATGATGCCTCACTAAAGGGAAAAAAAATCAGCGAATTTGGAAAAGGTAGCAAAAATCAAAAGAGTAGAATTATAGTAGCCGCATACCAAGCAAAATATTTTAACGAATGGCTAAACAAAAGGTTAGAGATTTCTAAAAATATAATAGATGGCAAAAAAGATAATATAACAAGTAGCATCTCCCCTACTCTACTAAAATTAATCAATAAATCTAACACACCTTTTAAACTTCTACCTGGCGATTTAGGTTTTAGTTACAAAAAGGGCAAAAAGATTTTTGAAACTGTTAATAATATAGAAACATATATAAAACTTTTAGATATCAAAAAATTCTACCCAACCGGTGTACTTTTTGGCAGTAGCGTAAGATTTTCTACATCTATTGCTGGAAAAATAGAGAGAGAATTTGTAGACTACGACTTCGATGCTCTAAGAGGAGCAAGACGAGCAGCATGGGTATCGCCACAACAAACAGATATATCGTTCGATAAAGAAAACGATAAAGTTACTCTTAAATTTACTCTACCAGCTGGTAGCTATGCTACAGTGTTATTAGAAGAGTTATTAAATAACAAAATAGTATTATAATTATAAAAAAGAGTAATTATGTAATAATTTTATAAATATAACCGTATAATGCATGTATTTGTAAATAATACTAAGTTAAATATAATTTATTTTTGTATAATAGTAAATATTTTTTATTAAAAGGTATTTACATATGAAGAAAAGACATTTAATACTATCCGCAATAGCTGCTTCTTTTTTATTTACTAGCGAAGCATTTGCTTTTAATATAGTAGATATCAACACAACAGTTGTTGGTAATACAGATAGTAATGTTAGTAAAATGTTTGCAGAACATGAGGCAATCATAGTATTTAAAGATGGAACAAAGGCTTCCAAAATGGTTAAAACATTCCAAACTATGTTTGGTGCGGGAATGAAACATAATGAATATAGTTTAATAAACGGTATGCACATTATTGTTCCTGGTAAAAGTTTTGAGCAAATTAAATCTATGATTAAAAATATGCCTATGTTTGGTAGTAGTATAAAAAGCATAGAGAAAAACTATGTGAATGCATCATTTAACAGTAACGATACTTATTACGATAAACTATGGGCAATAGAAAATACGGGTCAGAGTGTAAATAATAAAAGTGGTACTAAAGATGCTGATATGGATGTTGATGAAGCTTGGAAAATAGAAAAGGGTGAACATGATGTAGTAGTAGCCGTACTAGATACAGGTGTTGACTACAAACATAACGATTTGGCTAACAATATGTGGAATGGAAACAAAAATCATGGTTATGATTTTGCTGGCGATGATGATGGTAATAATGATGATAATCCAATGCCAGATACTCCTTATGATGATAAAGGTCATTATCATGGAACACATGTAGCTGGAATTATTGGTGCAGTTGGAGATAACAGTAACGGTGTAAGTGGAGTTGCTCAGAATGTTCAAATTATGGCTGTTAAAATATTTAGACCAAATGGGTATGGCTACTCTAGTGATATCTTAGAGGGGTTAGATTATGTAAGCAAACAAATTGATAATGGTGTAAATGTTGTAGCTATCAATGCAAGTTATGGTGGTGGCGGGGGAAATCCAGGTGATAGTATGGATCAAGCTATCCAAAAACTTGGAGATAAAGGTGTTGTATTTTGTGCCGCAGCTGGAAATGATGGTAAAGATATAGATAATGACCCTGTATATCCTGCTGCATATACAGCTACTAATATTATTACAGTTGCTGCAAGTGACCAAGATGATAAATTAGCAAGCTTCTCTAACTATGGTAAAAAGACGGTAGAAGTTGCTGCTCCTGGAACAAATATTTTAAGTACTTATCCTGATAATAAATATGCTTATCTCCAAGGTACATCTATGGCCACACCAAATGTAACTGGAACTATTGCTCTTTTGGCTTCTGTAAATCCTAGCTCTAGTGTAGATGATAGAATAAAAGCTGTAGAAGATAAAGTAGATGTAAAAAGTTCTTTAAGTAATAAAGTATCTACTAATGGTAGAGTTAATACATATAAAGCTGTAGAAGCTTTATCTAATATCAATACCGCACCTGTTGCAAATAAAGATAGTGCAACAACTGAGTATGAGACAAAAGTAACTATAGATGTATTAAAAAATGATACAGATGCCGATGGTGATAATTTAACTATTAAATCTGTTACAAATCCAAAGCATGGAAGTGCAGTTATTAATAATGGAAAAGTAGACTACACACCAGAAAATAACTTTAGTGGTACAGATACATTTAGTTATACAATTAGTGATGGCAATGGTGGAGAAGATAGTGCTATAGTAACTGTTAAGGTAAAAGAAAAACCAAACACCGCACCAGTTGCAAATGAAGACAGTGCAACAACAGAGTACGAAACTCCAACAACGATAGATGTACTTAGAAATGATAGTGATGCAGATGGAGATAGTTTAACAATTAAATCTGTTACAATTCCACAAAATGGAAATGTAAAAATAGAGAATGGAAAAGTTAAATATACTCCAAATAGTGGTTTTAGCGGAAAAGATAATTTTAACTATACAATTAGTGATGGAAAAGGTGGTGAATCAAAAGCGACAGTGAGCGTGACAGTAAAAGAGAAAGTTAAGGATAATGAAAATCATAACCCAATTGCAAAAAGTGATTATGCTGAAACTAAATATGAGACTAAGGTTACAATAGATGCACTTAAAAATGATACAGATTCAGATGGAGATAAACTATCTTTAGAATCTGTAAGAGAACCAAATAATGGTACAGCAACAATAAAAAATGGAAAAATTGAGTATATTCCAAATAATGGTTTTATTGGTAATGATAAATTCACTTATACTATAAGCGATTCAAAAGGGGCAAAAGATAGTTCTAGAATAGAAGTAAAAGTATCTAAAAAAGAAAATAATCCACCAAAAGCTACAGATGATAAAGCAACAACTGATTATGAAACAGTAGTAGTAATAGATGTACTAAGTAATGATAGTGATGCAGATGGGAATAACATAACAATTAAATCTATATCAAATCCAAGTAATGGAAATGTAAAAATAGAAAATGGAAAAGTTAAATATACTCCAAATAGTAATTTTAGTGGTAATGACACCTTTGAATATACAATAGAAGATACGCAAGGAAGTACAGATACTGCTAGTGTACGAGTAATGGTTAAAGCAAAAAATAGTGATAACGATAAAGAGTATCATTTCCCTATTATTAAAGATGGTAGTATAGAGAGTACTGTAAAACTATTTACAAACTTTACAAAAGTTGTTAGAAATAACTATACAGAGTTTGATTTAGATAAGAATAGAGGAGTAATTAAAGTTGATAATAGAGGAAAAATAGAAGTAGAAAGTACCAAATCACCTATGCCACAAGGTAAATTACCAGCTGGAGCTACATTAAAAGTAGAACAAGACAAATTAGAAATTCAATTTGATATGAACCAAAATATATGGTTTAAATAAGGAGATATAAAAATGTATAAAAAAATTAATTTATTAGCTAGTGCTTTGTTAGCACTTAGTTTTTCTGGATGTGGTGGTTCATCTACTGGTAGTAATATTAGTAATAGTGCTTCTGATTTAGGTAATAATATTAGAATGGAGAGAAATAAGCCATATACAGTGGAAAAAGGTGACCAAATAGAAAAAATATCAGATAATCCAAAATTAAAAATAGATTCTAATTTAACGAGTGGTAAAAGCATAGTAACCCTCTTAAGTGGTTCAGCAGCAATCATTAGAGGTGCTAAACATTAAACTTTAAAAGTTCTGATTCTATACTTAAGCTAAAGTGAAAAATAGATAGTTTGCAGATTACCTCTTTCTAGTTTACCCAAAGGGCAATACAAAAACAGCACACTTGCGTCGTTAAAAAGTCTTGAAGCTACTGTAAGCTCCTAGAACTTTTTGCCTAGCAATTACACTGTTTTTGAATTACTGTTATAGTACAGTTTGGTCTGGGATGGGTATATATTTATCACAGTCTCATTTTTAATAAGGTAGCATGATTTTAAGTCTTTATAACTGAAGTTATGCACTGTATATAACATTTAATAGCACAAGAGGGTGCTTAATGTGAATAGTTTTTAATAAAAGCTAGCCAAAGCTAACTTGCCCTAAATTCTCTTTGCAGTAAGTGCCCTCTTATGCTACCCGTAGGGTAAAACAAAAAAGTATCATTTATTATTAGATTTACTCTTCATTGCCATTAAATTTTTTAACAATTTAAATTTCATTTTCATTCTAATTTTTTATATGCTACTTAAACTAATGCTTCGTTTAAAACCTCTTCTATTTTAGTTACTGGTATAATCTCTATATTATCTAATACTTCTTTTGGAATATCTTCTAAATCTAAATCGTAATTTTTTTGAGGAATCAAAGCTTTTTTTACTCCAGATTTATAAGCTGCAATTAATTTCTCTTTTAATCCACCTATTGGTAGTACTTTGCCAGTTAAAGTTAGCTCTCCAGTCATTGCAACTGTGTTATCTATTTTTTTATTACTATAAATAGAAGCAATAGCTGTAGCCATTGTAATACCTGCACTAGGTCCATCTTTAGGGGTTGCTCCTTCTGGTACATGTATATGTAAATCGTAGCGTTTATATATTTCGCTTACATCTGGTGTAGTGCCCTTCTCTTTTTCGGTGCTTGTTTTTGGAATATCTTCAGCTCTAATATCCAACTTATGATTATCTATTAAAATTTTCACAACACTATGTGCAATTCTTGCTGACTCTTTCATAACATCACCAAGACTACCGGTAAGTTGAATTGTACCTTTTCCTTTTAGCTTAATAACTTCTATAGTTAAAACATCCCCACCAACACTTGTCCACGCTAAGCCATTTACAATACCAACTTCTGGTTCAGTTGCTATTGGTGAGTATTCAAATACCTTTTTACCTGCAAATTTTGGTAAGTTTCTATATGTTATTTTAATCTCTTTTAGCTCAGGGTTTTCTAAAATCTCTTTAGCACCCTTTCTTGCTATCATCGCTATTTTTCGTCTTAAGTTTCTAACACCTGGCTCTCGTGTGTATTCATCTATCAAAATTTTTAATGCTCTTTTTGTAATAGATATTTCATCTTTTCTTAAAGCATGTTTTTTAAGCTCTTGTGGCAATAAATATCTTCTTGCAATCTCTAATTTTTCATCTGGTGTATAACTACTTACTATAATTATCTCCATTCTATCTCTAAGAGGAGCTGGAATATTACCTATATTGTTTGCTGTTGCTATAAAGATTACTTTAGATAAATCTATTTCGAAATTTAGATAGTAATCTCTGTAGTTAGAGTTTTGTTCAGGGTCTAGTATCTCTAACAGGGCAGAAGTTGGGTCACCCCTTTGCGAACGCCCTACTTTGTCTATTTCATCAAGCACAACTACAGGGTCCATAGATTTTGCCTCTATTAAACCTTGTACAATTCTACCAGGCATTGCACCTACATATGTTCTTCTGTGTCCTCTAAGCTCATTTACATCTTCTAATCCACCAAGAGCGATACGAACTAAAGAACGCTCTAATGCGTTAGATATAGAGTTTGCTAAAGATGTTTTACCAACACCTGGAGGTCCTGCAAAACATAAAATTACACCATCATTTGCCTCTTTTATTCGACCTCTTAACTCTGCTAGCTCTTTAACTGAGAAAAATTCTACTATTCTCTCTTTTGGTTTTTCTAAAGAGTAGTGGTCTTTATCCAGTTCATCTGCTACTTTTTTAATATTTAAGCTTTTTTTTGAGTATTTACCAAATGGGACTTCGAAAACAAAATCTAAATAGTTTTGTAATACTGTTGCATCTGCACTATCTGGATGTACTTTAGAGAATCTGTCTATCTGTTTTGCAATCTCTTTATAGGCATCTTCTGCTAAATTATTTTTTATCTTCTCCAATTGTTCTTTGTATGTTGCAATCTCTTCATCTCTTTGAGCATCTGCTCCTAGTTCTCTTTGAATCTCTTTTAATTGCTCTTTTAAAAAGTACTCTTTATTAGTTTTTTCAATATTTGTATGTACTCTATTTGTAATATCTTTTTGAATTTTTAAAGCTTCTATTTGAGAAGCTACAATATCTATAATACTAAGCAATCTATCTTCTATATCATTTTTAATATATAGTTTATAAGCTTTATCTTTATTTAGATTTAACATAGAAGATATTAAATCTGCAACCCTATTTGGCTCGTTAGACTCTTCTATAGTTTTAACTAAATCTGTAGGTATATTACTGCTAAGCTGGGAGAGTTGGCGAACCTTTTCTTGAAGTAATCCTATTAAAGCATCTACTCTAATAGATTGTACAGTAGTATTTTTTTCTACATCAACAGTGGCTGTTAAAACTCCGTTTTCTATATCTTCATTACCTAAAATTTTTGCTTTTGCTAAACCTTGAAAAAGTATTTTAACCCTGCCATCATTTAAATCTACTTTTCTCATTATAGAGCCAACAACTCCTACTTTATAAATACTATCAAAATCTCTTTTTTCTTCTTCATTTGTTTTGGTAGTAGTAACAAAAAGTAGAGAATTATTTTCCATCGCCCTTTCTACAGCTTTAATATCACTCTCTATATTTAAAAATATTGGACTAATCATAAATGGGTAGAAAAACAACTCATCATCTACTAAAATTGGAAGCTTAGCTGGAAAATTATCATAATCTTTTAATTGCATATATTATAGTATCCTTATATATAGTTATATTTTGATTTGTAATATAGTAAACATTTACTTTAAAAGTCAAGTAAGATAAACAAAATAGAGTAAATTTTGTTAATATTTATTAATATCTTTAGTAAAATAGCTACTTTTTTTCTATGTCATCTATATTTACACCTAATTGTTCTATTTTTTGTTTATAAATATTAACAGCATCTTTCTTATTTAATCTTTTATATAAATTACCAATTTGGCTATTTTTCCAAGCCATATCAAGTTTTACTCTAATTAACATAGAGTTTGCCAAAATAGCATAATCTCCATAGACTAAATCTTTATCTATTTTAAGTGCTTCTAAAGCTCTTTGAATATAGTTTAAATCTCTTTCGTTTTTATTCGCTGACAAGAATTGATTTTTAGCAAGTAGAAATTTAGCAAATTGATCACTACTATCAGATTCTAAAGCCTCTTGAAGATAAAAATTAGCCAATATATTTTCATTATTTTGCATATGAACTATTGCTAAAGTTTCAGCGGCACTTTTTATATATTTAGAAGTCTCAAAATTCGTTTTTAACTTTATATATAAATTATCTGCTTCATCTATATTTTTATATTTTATTTCATTATATATTGAACTATAAATTCCATTATCAGTATTATCATTAATTTTTTTAATTTTAGAAATATTATCAGAGGAACAACTATTTACAATAATAATAAAAGTAATAGATAATAACAGTTTACTACTAAACATACATAGACCTTATTAATTTTATAGAGAATTATATCATAAAAAAATAGATATAATATATAGCATTCATTATTACCTGAAGTTACACCCAATATGTAATAATAATGTATATAGTGCATAACTTCAGTTATTTAAATACATATATAAAGCAATAACTTATAAAGTTTTGAAATTTATCGAATATTTTATACAAAAAAATGTTATTATTATATATATGGTAAAATCTAATTAAAGTTATTAGCAAACTTTATGTATTCTAGTATTGCATATAATGCATAACTTTAGTTATATGACTTTTAACACTTAAAGGACATTAAATGTTTAACAAATTGTTTAAAACTATTTTAATAATATATTTATTCTCTTTTTCTCTCTACGCCGGAGAAATAGATGATAAATTTAGTAATAAACCAATTATCACAGTTGATAGTTCTAAATCTACTAATGAAGGAAATTCAGGCAGTCATACAATGACTACAACAATAAGAATAGATAAATGTCCTAATCGTGGAGATATAAGAGTAAAATATTATACTCAAGATAATAGTGCCAAAACTAGTGATCATGATTATAAACAAAAGAATGGAACTTTAGTATTCAGAAAAAATAGCTGTACTAAATCTTATAATCTAAAGTTTACAGTTTATGGTGATACAAAAGTAGAAAAAAAGGAAAAATTTTATATAAAATATGCTGATAATGGTACATTTATGTTTCAAAGATATTCTTGGAAAAATAGCTTACAAAAGACTAAAATGTATATTAAAAATGATGATGGTGTTGTTCTTGATGCTGGAAAATATTTAGTTGTTAATAATGAAAATTTAGATTATGCAAGATATAACCTAAATGATACTGTAACTTTTAAAATTTATGCTATAAATAAAGGTCCAAATAGCTCGACAATAGAGATAAAAGATGACTTAGCAAAAGGAGTAGAATTTATACCTGGAACATTGAAAATTGTTAATAATGTTAATCATTATAATTGTAGTGCTAATGGAAATTCAATAAGATGTAAAGGTAGTCATGTTTTTGCTAAACATAAAGAGGTAGATATCGTATTTAAAGCAAAAGTTAAAAAAGAAGGTTCATTTCAGAACTATGCATACATAACAGATAATAATGGAAAATATAAAAATGGTGACCATGTGGATTTTGATGTATTAAATACTGGAAATGGTTTAGCTATTAAAAAAACTGTTAATAAAAGTAAAGCTATGTTAGGAGACAGGGTTACTTTTAATGTTAAAATTACTAATAATACTCCAGTCGATAGAGTATTAGAGACTAGAGATTGGTTTCCTACAAATAAAGATGGAGAAATTTATTCAGGCACAACTTATAATGCTTTTGAAGATGTTACATTACCTACTATAGTACATGACCCAACACACTCAGTACGATGTAGCTGGAGAACAAATAGCAAAGGTAAATATATTTTCTGTACAAATAAAAATAACAAATTATTGCATCCAGGAGATAATTTCGAAGTTAAATTTACTGCAAAAGTATCTAAAACAGGAAGAATTTGTAATAGGGTTCATGCCTACTTAAAAGGTTGGGTATGGATGAACTATTCAGATGCTTGTTTAACTGTTGGCGGTAATGCAGCTCCAATTATAGATAAATTATATAATTCAACTGCGTATATAGGAAATAATTATACTAAATATTTAAATAGTAAAATACATGATCCTGATGGTGACCCGGTAACAGTAACGGTAAGTGGCTTACCTAATGGATTTACTTTTAATTCTCACTCTAATTCAATAAAAGCAAGACCAACAAAGGGACCAGAAGGTGATTATACTATTACAGTAACAGCAACAGACCATCCAAAAAATGGAAGTGCTTCTAAAACAACTAAAAAAACTTTTACACTACATGTAAGATATCCTAAGATTAAAGCAACTTATAATCATTATACAATGGGTATAAATGAGACTTTAGATGGTAATGTAATTACAGATAATACAGGCTCAGGAAAAGATAGAGGATATAAGATAAAGGTTATTAATCACAAGTTTTTAACTGGAGAACATGGAGTTCTTAGTATAGAATCAGATGGTAAATTTAGTTATAAAGTTGACCAGGATTTTAAAGGTACTATTAAATTTAAATATACAATTCAAGATGAAAAAGGTGATACAGATACTGCGACAGTGAAAATAATTGTAAAAACCAAATATAGTTCATCTTTTAAAGATTTTGAACTCATTAATCCACTAGATACAAGAAATATTATAGGTAGTTATACTATTTCAGGGAATACTGTAGAGTGTGTTACTAACAAAACTGATAATTTTAATGGAACATGTCAAAAAGATAGACATTATTATAACAATAAATATATAGTTAAATATTTAGATATTGATTCTGATAAACAAACTTGGAATTCATCTTCTGCTATATTTAAACTTCCAGATTCATATATGCCTGTAAAAAATGGAAAAGGTATTGTTTGGGCAGGATTATTCTGGCAAGGTAATGTAAATAATAGTCATGATTTTACAAAAGGTGGTATAACCTATACAAATATGCAAAGAAGAAAAGAGTTAAAAAGTGGACGAATAGTTACAAAAAATATAAATTATAATAGTTCTCTTGATATAACTAATACTACTGCAAATAAAGTTTTAATAAATATTGATAATGAATCAAACTATCATGAAATACAAGCTAGTAGATTCTATTACGATAGAGGAGACTATGGAGATGATGGAGCTACTTATGCAGCCTATGCAGATATTACAAATTTACTACAAAGTAAAGATTTAAAAAAAGGAAGACACACAGTAAGAGTAGCTAATATATTATCTAATGAAGGTATTGAAAAATTAAATGGAGACTATTCTGGTTGGTCTATTGTTGTTATTTATAAAGAGAATTTTATAGATGGAAGAGCTAGAAATATATCTATATATAATGGATTTACAGCAATAGATAATACTACACATGGTGCTCAGCAGATTAAAATTTCTGGATTTAAATTACCAAAAACTGGTACAGTAAGATCTCAGTTTTCTGTATTTGCTGGTGAGGGTGAATATGTATATGGTGCACCTTTTAAAGATCCTGAAACTGGTAAGCATTGGTATGATAAAATGATATTAAAACGCTTACTTAGCGACTCTGGAGACTCAATGCCTGGAGCATCTAATCCTAATAATATTTTTGATGCAAAACTAGCAAATATAGATAGAGACAGTGGTAAAAATAATGATATTGAAAATACAGATGGTATAGATATAGATACTTATGATGTATCTAATATTATTACAAAATATAGAGATATAGACCCTAATATATATAGTGTGTATGTAGCTATATCTTCCAATAAAGATTATATTACTCCAAGTATGGTTGCCTTTTCTACTGAGTTATATGCACCTAAAATTTGTTATGATGCTGATATTAAACTTGGAAAGTATATTGATGTTGAGAGTAAAGATAGAAATTTTACAGTATCTAATTTAGGTGACGAGCCTCTTCAAATGAAAGTTATGATAAAAAGTCAAGAAGCCGATTTTGATCTGTTAGATACAAAATTAAAATTAAAATTTGACCCTAATGATGTTTTTGATTATGAGAAAGGATTATCTAAGACATCTTTGCCAAATACATATCAATATTATGATGCAGTAGAAACAGATGCAAACGCGGGAGAAATAGCAATAGGTAGTAATCCAACTATAAATGGCGGTGTGGTAGGTGCAAAAGAGACAACATATTCTAAATTATATTATAAATTTAGAAAGCCTAATTTTAAAGGTAAATTTGACATATTTGTAAATGCTAAAGTCTCTTTTGATGGTTTAAATAAGGTGGAGTATATATTAAGTACACAAGCTCAAAAAGGTTCAATATTTAACATAAAAAGATGTTCTACTAATCCTACATATGATGCAGTGTATGGAATGTTCAATATTGAAAGAGGAGATAGTAGTTTTACTCAGAATGAAGAGAATAGATACTCTCTATATACACAAGTAGTTGGTGTACCATATGAAGTATCAGTAGCAGCATATAAAAAAGATAGTAATGGTGAATATAAATCACCTACAAAAACAGATACAACTGTTGAGTTAGAATTAATAGATGCAAGTACATTTGAAAATAATAGTAGTGCTGGATATGATTCTATATGTAAAGACCCCGATACATACAATATGGGTAAATTTGTTAAATTTAATAATAACTCAAGAGTTAAAGTAAAAATTCCTGATGATTTTCCAATAGTTAATGGAAAAACTACTTATCCAGAAAATTTAGCTCTTAAAAATGCTGCATTTAGAGTTTGGGTATTAACTAAAAAAGTTGGTGATAAAAATGTTGTTGTAAATCATAATTGCAAGTCTCAATCAGATAGCAAATGTTTTGATAAACTATATAAAGATGTCTATTCAAGTACATCTAATGGAGTATGTTCTAGTGAGTGTACAAGTAGTAGTGGTACCACTTGTTATAATTGTCTAAGAAAAAGTTTTTCTACACCTATATGTTCGAGAGATAACTTTGCTATAAGACCAGAGAGTTACCATATATCATTAAGTGATAACAATGAAACCTATTCTAATAAAAAAGTAAATATATTAGAAAATAGATCTAATAAAACAGCTAATCTTACAGCTGGATATCTATATCATTTAGATGTAAATGCAACTAAATTTAATGATATTATAAATAAAGCATTAGGTTATTATTTAAATGTAGTAGGTGATGAAAACACAAAAAAAGCTCAATCATTATTTAATGATTCGAGTAATTGTAGTGATAAGGCAAATCATAATTTAAATATTTATATGCTTAATGGTGAAACTATAGGGTTTGAAAATTTAGCAGATAATAATACTACTCCTAAAAATGGACTTTTATTAAATAATAGTGGAAAATACAAACTACATATTGAAGATAAAGAGTGGACAAAAGTAGATCAAAAAGGTTATGAATATAAGCCATTTAAAGATCATGCTGATTGCATAGATAATTCAACATTAATAAACAATGGAAATTTAAATTCTACAAGAGGTTGTGATATAAAAAGTAATTACTCTAGTAGTTATTATGATTTAAATGTAAATATGCACCCATATACTTTTAGTTTAAGTTCAATAAATAGTAATAGTAATCCAAACAGTGCGGCTAATTATGTATATATAAACGATTTAAATCAAACAAAAAATTTAATCGAAGATGGCACTGTAATGGCCCTAAATGTAAATGGTAATATAGTGGCTTTAGGTAAAAATAATAAAGTATTAACAAACTATACAGATGGTTGTAGTGCAAATAATTTGGCTATTGATTTAAGTTATAAAACTTTAAAAGATGCTAATAAAACAATAATAAAAGATGTTTTAGGCAATAGTGCTCAACTTCAATATAGTATGTATGTTGATAATATAGATACATCAGCTAAAATTAATAATGCATCAAATAATAAGATAAATATAAATTTTGATAAAAAATATTTTGATGCTAATATATCTAGTGCAGGTAGTGCAATATTTAATAGCTACTTTAATTATAAAAGAACTTATAATGGTGCAATTAATCCATTTAATATACACTTTGGATTATTAAATTTAACTAGCCCACAAGACAAAAGTAGTGTTGATTTAATAACAAATTATATACCAACTGCAAAAAAAGATTTAAATAGTACTAAAACTATGTATTATGCAAAAGTAAAATCTCAATCTGATTTCTATGATGATATAGATACAAAAATAGTTAAAACACCTATTCTAGTTACAGTATTCTGTAATGAGGATTTAGAATATTGTGAAAAATATGGAATTGATACAAAAAAAGATGTAACATCTGAGTATGATTGGTGGACAGCTAGAAAACACTCTTCAAGTGCAGGAGAAGGTAAGGCAGATTTAACAACAAATGATACAACAAAAGTTATAGTCTATCCGACAACTGTTGAGAATTTTATTAATGGTATAGATAAAGATGTAAAAATTCAAGATGTTGGTATAACAAATAAGCCATATACTGCTACAATATTACCGACAAATAATATGATAGATAATTATCCATGGTTATTATTTAATAAATCTAAAAATACTGTCCCAGATTACCTTTATAAAGTTAAATTTGTAGATACACCATCTGCTTGGTCAGGTAAGGGTAAAACAGGACATACTATTAATGTTGATGCAAGTGGTAGAAAAAGTAAAAAGGTTGATTGGTAATGAAAAGAGCTATTGCACTAATAGAGTTAATATTTGCTATTGTCATTATAGGTATCACTCTAGTATCGGTACCTAATCTTATGAGAACAACTGCCAAAGCATCAAACCAAGCTATTACTCAAGAGTCTGTATCAAATATTTCTTCATATTTAGATATGGTTATGACTCAATTTTGGGATGAAAATTCAACTAATCCTAAATATAATAATCCAATATTAAAAGTTGAGTTAGGAAATTCTAGTTTAAATGAAGCAAAAGATAGTAAAGGGTATTTTTTAGGTAGAAGAGTTGGCTCTGCTATTAGTAGTCCTAGAAGATATGCTGTAGATTCTACAGGAGTAAAATTAACTGCTAGTACTACACTAGGTGAAGAGAAAAATGAAACAGAAGTAGATGATATAGATGATTTTAATGATAAAACTGTATCACTAGTAAATAGAGAGAGTACATCTGCACAGCAAGGTGATTATAAAGACCAAACAGTACAAATAACAACTTCTATAAATTATATATCTGATAAACCTACAAATGCCAATAATTATAACAGAAAATATATAAATTTTGATAACCCTTTTATACCTGCTAATATAAAAACCAAATCTACAAATATCAAAGAAGTTACAGTAAGATTATCAAGTATTAATGAAGCAAATGAAAGTATTGTTTTAAGAGCTTTCTCTTGTAATATAGGAAGTTCAAGACTGAAAGAGAGAAAATTTTGAGAAAAGCATTTACAATAATAGAATTAATTATTACATTAGTTATATTGTCTATTGTCTCATATATTGCCAGTGGATTAATTGCTAAAACATATATTGGTTACAACCAAACAAACTCTATACACAAGGCGAATCTAAAAGTGGAGATAGCTATTACACAAATTGCCAATAGATTAGAGTATGCAATAGATGGAACAGTAGTAAAAAGAAAAAGTGCTACAGATAATTCAATAGACTCTATTGACCAAGCTCCATTAGATTATGAAGTATTAGAGTGGGTAGGTTGGGACAAAGATGGATTTGAAGCAAATAATAATTTATCTGGTATGAGTGTAGCAGTAAAAAACACTTCGGCTTGGAGCGGTTTTTGTAATATAAGAAAAAGTACATCTACAAATATAATAACTCCGGGTTCAGACTTAGCTTTTGAAAATGATATTATACAAAGGCTATCTAATGGTAGTGTATCTTTAAAAAACTCTACTGTTGCACTATTCTTTCCTGGAAATTATGACTATACAAATATAGGATATAAAGGAACTACTCCATCTGGAGTTGGATTGATAAGTGCTTATGATGGTACTGTAAATAAATTATCTTTAGTAAGTCCAATTAATAGAATTACGGAACACTATAAATTGGCTTGGAGTGCATATGCTGTTGTACCAATAAATTATAATACTAAAGAGGGTACTTTTGATTTGGTATTAAGGTATAACTTTAGACCTTGGAGAAATGTAGATTATGATGATGCAAGTGTCATTAAAAATCAAAAAATGTTAGCTAATAATGTAACGGTATTTAAAACATATGCTACACAAAATAGAATACATATTAAATTATGTGTAAAAGAGAAGTTTGGTATTAATAAAAGTGCGGCAATTTGTAGAGAAAAGGTGGTATTTAAATGACGAAATTACGAAGCGGGTTCTCTATGCTTGTAGCAATATTTGTTATATTAATGCTATCGTTAGTAGCTAGCTATATATTTTATGCAAGTAGTTCTATTGCTAAAGAAGGTTCTATTCAATATCAAAGAGATCAGGCTATGATTTTAGCTAGAAGTTATACAGAATATTCTGTATTAGCAATTAGTGGAAATAATAGAAAAATACAGTGTTTAAATGAAATAAATGCAAGAGTAGGTAATAACCCAAATCAAGGTAGAGGTTATGTAGTAAAAGTATATATTACATATATTGGAAACAGTAAATATATTAACAATGGTGACAAATGTAATAAAATAGCAGCTGAATTAGCAAATACTGATATAGATACACTATCGGTAATTTTAGATGTATATGTTAAGTACAAAGATATACAAAATCCTAATTTATATAATGGCAATGCTAATTTAGTGCCATGGCAAGTTTATCATAGAAGGAGTATTCAAAAGATATGAAAAAACATAATGCATTTACTATGATAGAATTAATAATTGTACTTGTTGTGCTTGGTATTATAGCTAGCTACTCTATACCTAGACTAAAACGAGATACAAGAACAGAAGCTATGACTCAAATGTTACATATGATACGATATACACAAAACTTAGCACTTCATGATTCTAAACATTTAAGAACTGATAGCAGATGGCAAAGAGCATATTGGAAATTTCAGATATATACTTGTAAAAATAATGATAAATTCTTTGTAATAGGTACAAATAATGATTTAAGAGTTAATTATTACTCTGATATAAGTATGAGCGAAGCAGCTATAGATCCTAGTAATGGTAAGCCATTAAGGTGGAATGCTGGGACACCTTGTCCTATTGATAATAAATCAGTGTTATCTAGTAAAGTATCTCCAAATATATTTATTACACAAAAATATGGTATTAATAAAGTAGTATTTAATAATTGTTCAATATATAAAAATGGGGCAACAAAAAGTAAGGCTAAACATATAGGATTTGATGAATTTGGAAGACCTCATAAATCTTTTACAGCCTCAGTTAGACCTAACCATTGGGGATATGCAATAGGTGTATGTAGTATTACTTTTAGCTTTATAGATACATCTATAAAGCCATTTACAATTGATATTGATAATGAAACTGGCTATACAACTGTAAGAGATAATCCTAGCTTATAAATTCACCAACTAAAGTTGTTAATCCAAATCTACACCATCCCAAAACTCATCATAGCTGAGGTTTATTTGGGCATTCTCTTTCTCTATTGTATTTTTTAATAGTTTCTCTTGGGTAGAGGCAAAGTATTCTTCAAGTGCCTCTTCTATTATTTTATCAACACTCTTATTTAGCATTTGGCTAAAAGCTTCTAAATTTTTAATAGTTTCAAATTTTAATTTAAATTGCATTATGCCAAAACTATATTAAGCTAGATTGGTGTAAACTTTATTTACATCATCATCTTCTTCTAATTTGTCAATTAAAGCTTCTATTTCATCTAATTCTTCATCGTTTAACTCTACTGTAGAATTAGGTATAAACTCCAAATTTGCAGATTTAATTTCTATTCCGTGTTCTTCTATTGCTTTAGATAACTCACCAAACGATTTAAACTCGCCATAAACTCTTAAAATTGCTTTATCTTCTGCATTCTCTTGTGGTTCTACATCCTCTTCTATCTCTTCTAAACCGTAGTCTATAAGCTCTAACTCTAACTCTTCTAAATCTATATCGTCGCTTTTGTCAAATACAAATACAGATTTTCTAGTAAACATAAAGTTAAGTGCACCAGAAGTTAGCATCTCTGCACTACCCTTTTTAAGAATTGCTCTAACATTTGCTACAGTTCTTGTATTATTATCTGTTGCACACTCTACAATCATCTGTACACCGTGTGGTGCTTTAGCTTCGTATGTAATCTCTTTAATATCTGTAGCATCTTTAGCAAAAGCTCTTTTAATTGCAGCTTCGATATTATCTTTTGGCATATTTTGAGCTTTAGCATTCATAATTGCAGTTCTGAGTTTAGAGTTCATATCTGGGTCAGGAGAACCACCCTCTTTTGCAGCTATTGTAATAATTTTACCAAGTTTAGGGAAAAGTCTAGACATTGTCCCCCATCTCTTCATTTTGGCAGCTTTTCTATATTCAAACGCTCTACCCATTTTATCTCCTATAAGTAACTTTTTCTATTTTGGTATTATATTACAAGATTATAAAATATCTTCTTTTAATTTATTAAAAGCATCTTTTAAATTGCTAATTGTGGCTTTGCCTGTTAAATCTCTGTAATAACTATATCTTAGTTTAAAACCTGTTCTAACTTCTAATGTTATATATGCAGATGGGAAATTACTATTAACCTTTCTTGCAACATTATAAGGACTATGACAAACTATATTAGATTTATATGATAAAGTTAGCTTATTTGGACAATTTTTGCTAAATTTATATAGTTTAGATAGTTCTAAATCTAATATGCTGTTAGACTCTGGAGTATAAGATATGCATTTAAGCTTTTTGTTTTTTAAGGATTTATCGTAGTAGTTTATCTTGGCATCATCATTATTACACCCAGATAGAATAAAAGTTAAAGCCAGAAGATTAAAGACGCTCTGGACGCTCATCTTTAAACGCTCTTTGCTCTGCTTCTTTTAGTAGTTCTATCGCACCATCTTCTATCATTAAATTAGCTAATTTTTCACCTAAACTAGAGTGCTCTTCTAAGCTAGAGCTTAACTCTTTAGCCAATATTTTAGTGCCATCAGGGTAACCTATTAGAGCTTTTACCTCTACTTTATCGTTATTGATTTTAGCATTTACAGCAACTGGTGCAGAACACCCTGCCCCAATTTTAGATACAAAATCTCGCTCTACTTTTGTGCAAATAAATGTCTCTTTATCGTTTAGTGCATTTGCTACTTCATCTAAGAAACTATTTTTATCTAAAATCTCAATCCCAAGTGCAGCTTGTCCCATTGGTGGTAGCATAAACTCTAGTTTTTGTGTATATGGTATATCTTTTATTAAATCTAATCTTTTAAGCCCAATATATGCTAAAATTATAGCATCGTATTGCCCCTCTTTTAACTTTCTAAGGCGTGTATTTACATTACCTCTTAAATCTTTTACTACCAAATCTGGGCGTTTTGTTAAAAGTTGCATTCGGCGTCTTAAGCTTGTTGTTCCAATTATTGCACCTTTTGGCAAATCATCAAAACTCTCATATTTATGCGATAAAAATAGGTCGCTCTGGTCTGCTCTCTTAGTTACAGCAGCAAGTTTAAGACCATCTGGAATAAAAGTAGGCACATCTTTTAGCGAATGCACAGCCAAGTTTGCTTTGCCTTCTAGCATTGCATCTTCTAACTCTTTTGTAAAGTGTCCCTTACCACCAATTAATGCTAAGGGTTTATCTAAAATAACATCGCCACGGCTTGTCATTTTATTTATCTCTACCTCTACATCGCTAAATAGCTCTTTTATTCTATCTTGAATATGATACGCTTGCCAAAGAGCCAACTGGCTCTCTCTTGTTGCTATAACTACTTTTTTCACTTAACTACTTCTTATTAATAAATTTTTTATAACTTACAGTTTCTGGGTCAAATTTACCATCTAAATAAACGGTTGGTGTTCCTCTTAGCATAACTCTTGTAGCTTTATCTTTGTCTGACTTTATAGCATCTTTAATCTCTTGCTTATCTATATCTGCTTTTGAGATATCTATATTAAATTGCTTTTTAACAGCTTCTAAAACTTTATCTTCATTTGTCTCTCTTAATGGTATATTGAGATTATAGAATTTCATAGCTTCATCTATTTTACCTTGATGTTGTAAAACCTCCATAACTCTTGTTAAGACACCAGATACAGGGTGTATTCTAGTTAATGGCATATGGTAGTAGTATAGTGCAAACTCATCTGGATTAGCTTTTACATCTTTATAAATATTTGGTACATATCTTTGACAAAATGGACACATAGGATCCGAGAAAACAACCAACTTGTGTTTTGCATCTTTTTTACCAGCAATTAAGTGTGCATCGTTATAATAGCTTGTATCCACATTAGGGCGTAAATTTCTAGCCACCTGTTTATGAGTATTATAATTATAAAGGTTCATAGATACTAATCCACTTTTGTCATTTACAAAAACTGTTTCTGGATAGTTATCTGTTTTATTCTTAATACTTAAATTCATTAAGAACATATACGCCTGCCAACCCTTAGCATCTTTTAAATCTTTTTTCTCAAGTAACTCTACACTATTTACTTTTATTTGTGGATTTTTAATTAAATCTTTTTTAACATACTCTTCTAAATTAAAATTAGCGTTTGAAGCTAATGTTGTCGCTAGAATTGCTGTCGATAATTTCAACATCAATGACATCGTCATCTCCTTTTTTATAATTTGTTTTTTTATTCGGTGTTATTTTAGCAAATATTCTTAAATAAATTGTGTAGCAAAGCAGTAACACACCTAAGATATCACTAAATATACCTGGAATTATTAAAAGTATAGCACCAAGTATATAAGATATAGCAGCATTTTGTGCACTTATTAGGTTAAATTTTTTAAACCCTATGTTGTTGAAGCTATCCATTATTGCATATGGAGAAAGTCTAAGAAGTAAGCCACCAATCATAGATGTAGCTATAACCCAAACAACGCTCAAGCCAAAGCCTATGGCAATCCCCATCTTTATTGATGCTAATAACTCAATGATAAAGTATGCAACAACTAAAAGCATTTATGCTAAATATCCTCTAATTTTGTTAGTTACTTCATTTACTGTAACTTCCTCTTTTTGTAAAGTTTTTCTATTTACAATTTCCACCAAACCATCTTTTACTTTTTTACCAACTATAATAGCGTATGGTATTCCTAACAGTTCAAAGTCGCTGATTTTAAATCCAAATCTCTCTTTTCTGTCATCTAATAGTACATCGAAATCTTTACCAAGCTCTTCGTATAAGCTCTCGCCTAAACTTAACTCTTCTTCCTTTTTAATGTTTGATATAATTATCTCTAAATCAAAAGGTGTACTCTCTTTTGTCCAAATAGGACCTCTATCATCGTGATTTTGTTCGATAATTGCAGCTAGTAGTCTTGAAATACCAATACCATAAGTTCCCATTATAAACGGTTTAGACTTTCCATTTTCATCTAAAAATTCCGCTTTCATAGGTGCAGAGTATCTATCGCCAAGTTGGAAAATATGCCCTACTTCGATTCCTTTTGTGTACTTTAGCTTACCATTTTCGCATCTTGCACACTTATCGCCCTCTTTTACTGCAACTAAATCTTTATACTCTAACCCTAACTCTACTAAGTTTAAACCTACATAATGGTAATCAATCTCATTAGCTCCAGCTATTGTAGCTATTTCACCCTCTAACTGTTTATCTGCAACAAACAATATCTCATCTGGTAAATCTTTAGGTCCCATAAATCCTAGTATTAGCCCAGCATTTTGTAACTCTTTATCGCTTATATCTACTAAATCGTTGGCATTTACTGCGTTGCAAGCTTTTACCTCTTGTAGTTCATCGCTCCCTCTAATACCAAATAGTGCAATTTTTTCCACTCCATCATCGTAAAGTGCTTTTTTAGCTACAACTTTTAAAAGATAATATGGCTCTATCTTAAAAAATTCTGCCAACTCATCTATAGTTTTAACATTTGGGGTAAGAAATTTACCAAAGTTCATCTCTGGTCTTTCATACTCGCTATTAGTTTCGTGCGGAGCTTTTGGATTTGCTCTAATAGCTGCTTCGATATTTGCACCATATTCGCAATCTTCGCAAACTACTATTGTATCTTCTCCACTATCTGCAAGAACCATAAACTCTTTACTTCCACTTCCGCCAATAGCACCGCTGTCTGCTTCTACAACTCTAAAATCTAGCCCTAATCTTTTAAAGATATTGCTGTAAGTATCTTCCATTTTATTAAAGCCATCTTTTATCATAGACTTTTCATCTTTATGGAAGCTGTAGCCATCTTTCATTAAAAACTCACGCCCACGCATTAAGCCAAATCGTGGTCTTATTTCATCTCTAAATTTAGTTTTTATTTGGTATAGATTTATTGGAAGTTGTTTATAACTTTTTACATAAGAGCGTACTAAGTTTACCATCATCTCTTCGTGTGTTGGGCCTAATACAAACTCTGCATCTTTTCTATCTTTAAAGCGAAGCAACTCTTTACCGTACTTTTCGAATCTACCACTCTCTTGCCAAAATTCGCTTGGTGTTACAAACGATAGCTCTACTTCTTGGCAACCAGCTTTATCTAGCTCCTCTTTGGCAATAGCATGTACTTTATCTAAAACTTTTTTACCTAATGGTAAAAAGTTGTATAATCCTGCTCCAACACTTTGTATAAAGCCACCTTTTAGTAAATATATATGACTTGCTAAAGTAGCCTCGCTTGGTACATCTTTTGATGTAAATATAAAAGCTTCTGAGAATTTCATTATTAATTATCCTTTTTATATTTTTGGGGATCAACACTATCTGTGTTCACATTAAATATCTCTTTAATTGCATTAATTGCAACTGTCCCTTCACTCTCTTTAGATAACTCTCGCATCTTTTTTGTAGGGTTATGTAAAAATTTATCAAAAAGTTGCAAAGCCATATACTCTAAATTATCACTAGACTCTTTTGGCAAGTGTCCTTTTTTTGTAACTCTTAGCACTTCCTGCTTAACTATATTTTTAATATTTAAGCGTATCTGTTTAATAACTGGCTCAACTGCTAATGTCTGTAGCCATTTTAAAAACTCTTTTTTATGTTTTTGAACTATATCTGTGGCAATAACTGCCTGTTCTCTTCTCAGTGCATGGTTATTTTTAGAAATTTCTTGTAAATCATCAATGTAATAAGTTTTAACTCTATCTATATTAATACTTTTATCTATATCTCTAGGTATTGCCATATCAAACCAAAGTCGGTTAATCTTTTTTTCTTCTACCATATTGTTAGTAATTATAGGTTCTTTTGAAGAAGTAGCTGTAAATAGTAGTCTATATTTATTAATATAAATAGGTATTTTCTCATAATCTCCAACTTTTACATTCTCTCCAAGCTCATTAGCAAGCTCTTGTGCATGCTCTTTTGTTCTAGATACAAGCAACACATCTGCACCCGCTCTTAATAAGTGTTTAGTAGCTAGTTTTCCCATCTCACCAGAGCCAATAACTACACCAACCATACCAGAGAGCGAGTTTAATTCATCTTCTGCTTGTGCAACTGCTACAGATGCTATAGATATCGGATGTTCAGAAATATTAGTACTATTTCTTATTTCAGCTGCACATTTAATAGCATAACTAAGTAGCCTATTAAGCTCTTTCCCCGCAGTACCATTTTTAAATGAAACTCTAAAAGCGTCTTTAACTTGTCCTGTAATTTGTGCCTCGCCCACCACCATAGAATCTAAAGATGATACAACATTAAAAAAGTGTTCTACTGCATCATTCTCTTCAAAGCGAAGGGCACTTTTTTCCAGTTCGTAAAAGTTCATACCCTTGGTTTTACTTAAAATTCCCAAAATAGCATGGTATGTAGCAAAGTTATCTCGACTTGCTACTACAATTTCAACTCTATTGCATGTATTTACAACAAAAGCCTCTAATATAAAGTCGAAATCTGTTAAAGTATTTAAAAAAGTTTTAACTTCATCTTCACTTTTAAATGCGATTGATTCTCTCTGTTCCAATGAACACTTTTTATAATTAAAACTAACAACTTGATAATACACTAAAAGCTCCTATCTACCATTTTTATAGCAATAGCTTCCAAACCATATTCACCAGCTTTTTGCATAATTTCTATTGCCTCATTTATAAGTTCAAAAGCTTCTTGCTTAGCTTTTTCTATAATATTATACTCATTAAATTTAGTTATTATCCACTCTTGCTCATTTGGCTTTAATACTTTTTTATGTAAAGATTTTAACTTCACTTTATCTTTAGTATCTAAAACTTCATACAAATATATATATGGAAGTGTTGTTTTACCCTCTTTAAAATCATTAAGGGCAGGTTTTCCCAATGTCTTAGAGTCAGATACGATATCTAAAATATCATCTATCATTTGAAATGCTATACCTAAGTTTCTACCATATGTTTTATATATTTCTTTAGGCTTAGCAGCCAAAATTGCAGCAGATTCAGAAGCTGCTTCTATAAGTGCAGCTGTTTTTTGATAAATCATCTCTATATAAGTAACTTTATCTGTATTAAAATTATTGCCCATATAAACATCTTTACGCTCACCAATACTTAACTGAACAACTGCATTAGATATACTTTTAGCTACAAATTTATCTATATCTATAAGTTCATAAAAGGCTTTTGAATACAAAATATCACCAACCATAATTGCACTTTTATTCCCAAAAATAGCATTGATAGAATCTACACCTCTTCTTGTAAACGCATCATCTATAACATCATCATGTAATAAACTAGCAGCGTGTATCATCTCTACAATAGCAGCAGATTTTACTACATTTAAACTATTTCCTGCAATCTCTAGCATAAGTTTAGCTCTTAAGCGTTTGCCAGCTGGTATTTTAGATACAACCTTAGTAATATCTGGATCATTTAAGTCTAAAATATACTGATCTATTTTTCTTTCTACTGCTTCTAACACTCTTTAGCTCCTATTCACATTGTGTCACAATATTACCAACTGTCTCTATGAATAGAGAGTTTACTCTATTTTCATACTCTTTAGGTTCTACAACTTCAAAAGTTTTAAGTTGGCTTTCATACTGCTCTTCCAAACCGTTTTCTTCTAGTAATTTCTCAGCAAGTGCTAATCGTGCAAAAACTTTTTCTATCTCCATTGCAACTATATTTTGGTTAGCTGTCTTTATTATTGACATAAAGTTATCTTTTGGTGTTGTGCTCATAAAATCATCATCATCAAATATATTCATAGTTTTTTCCTATTAAATAAACTTCTTGATAAATATATATTTTTTAAAGAAGTTTATTTTTTCTGCATTATATCACTCAAATTATTAATACTAGCTAGTACTATTCTCCCAAAATTATATAAACAGATATTTGCTTTTTTATTTTTCACTCTTGTGCTATTAAATGTTACATATAGTGTAGTTTAGTTTGGTGATGGCTATAATTGTTACGCAAGAAGTCTAGTAATCCATACCCTCTTTTGCATTTGCAAGGGTTAAAGCAAAATGTACATTTACATTATGCTCTTTTAATACTCTATGGGCTTGTTCTAGTGTTGTGCCTGTTGTTGTCGTATCATCTATTATTATTGCATCTATATTTTCTGGTCCTGTATATACAAATTCTCTTGGGTTCTCTAGCCTAAATTCGAGAGATTGCCCTGCATATTGTACTCTATTTTTAGCTTTTAGTGCATTGTGTAATGGAATTGCCTTAGGATTTTTTAAAGTTGCATAGTGACTTAATAGTGCAACATTCGAGTAACCTCTCTCTACATTTTCATCTACACCTATTATATATAGTTTATCGCTATCAATATTTTCTACATAAGCTTTTAAAAATGGTGCAAAATATTTTTTTGCTAAAAACTTATATATTCTATAACCACTAGATATATATTTACTTTTTATAAATTCTACAGTTAAATAGTAATCAAAAAAACTAACAACTTCTAAGTTTCCAATCTCTTCTTCTATCATTTCTGGTATTAAAAAGTCTTTTACGCACTCTTTACAAATAGGTTCAATAGAAAAATTGTCACAACTAAAACAACGCATTATTCTCCAAATTTATCTTTTTTTAAAAATATTGTGTTATATTCTGCCAAAAATCAATAGAGTATTTGCGATAATCGCAATAAATCTAATATAAAGGTAAAGAATAATGATACCATTTTCAGATGAAGATTTATATATAGCAACAAAAAATTATCTCCCCAAAATCGAAGAATATGTAAAATCGCATGAGGGAACAATGAAACTTTTAGGTGTAAAAGATGGCGTAATATATGTAGAGTTAGGTGGAACATGTAACGGATGTTCTATGAGTACAATGACAACAAAAATGGTTGTACAAAAAAAACTTAGAGAGTTAATACATCCAGAAATAACTGTAGAGAGTATATTCCCAGGACAAGAAGATGCACTACCAAAGGGTATTTACAGAGCCAGCTAGCGAGTTCTAAAACTCCAGCTGATTTTCCTTAATTTTCCATTAGCAATAAAATTTAAAATTACTATATATTTAGTCTTATATTTTAATTTATGCAATGGCAATAAAATAAAGTTTCCTTTTTTTATTTTTTTTGCCCTATCGTTTCTAAAAGTAACAATTTTACTAGGAACTACCCTGCTTCCAAATTTTAATTCAAATTTTTTTATAGTAATACTTTTATAGTAGTAATTATTAAAACTAACACTAATAGGCAAACCACAACCTTTTGCATAAGTAAATTTTGGTCTTTCATTAGCTAATGATATAGCAACATTTTTTTGTTTATTATATGGATAAATTATTATTTTATCTGAGTGACTTTTTGTTAAATCTAATGTATATTTAAATAGTTTTAATGGCAAATTTTTCTCTCTATCTTTACATAAATGTTGTATCACTAAACTACCAAAAGGAAAACTTTGTTTACATAGAGAACTTATTTTACTATTACCCATATCATATACATATATTCCATCATATTTATTAAATCCCAAACTATCCACTTTTATATTTAAAAATGCCAATCTATGATAGACCGTAGCCATAATTTTATCTACAGATGCTTTATAATTTTTTTCACCAAAAGATATATTCTCTACCACAGCTTTTGAACCAAAACCTGCATTTGCTATTCTATTCCAAGGCATTGAGCCAAAATAATTTATTTTATATTTACTCTCACTATGCCCAAATTCATGATTAGTAGTTAAGTAAATTGCATGTTTTTTTGCTGCATAAGATAGTGTTTTACTATATTTTAAACTATTTGCTCCACAATCTTTTCTTATACTATTTATATAAGAAAGTACATTGGCAAAGCAAAAATTTATTGTAAATAAACTTAAAAATATAACTCTTTTCATAACTACCATTCTATTTTATTACATATTATATGCAAAGATTTAATACTATATGGTAAAATATTGAGAAATAAAACAAAATAGGGTAAATATGAGCAAGATAGTTAAAATTTCTCTTCTTTCGTTAGTATCAATAGCTGTATTAGTAGGTTGTAGCAATAGTGATAATGCTACTCCCTCAACTTGTCAAGATGGTATGTACTGTTACAAAAATATAAATTTTGGAAAAAGTAAAGGTGCAGATTTTGAACAAGGTGTAAGAGATGGATGCCATACAGGAGAAGGAAATTTTAAAAAAGATTACTCTAAATCTTCTACTTCCAAAATATATGAAGATGGCTGGATTTTAGGTAGATCTAAATGTAAACAAATACTACCAAATGAAGGCACCATACAAGAGGAAAAAGATAGCAAAATAAGAGCAGAGTATGAAATAGAACAATTAAAACTTAAAAGCTCTCAAAACAGTGATTCAGAAGAAGGAGTAGTAAACTCTTTACTAAATAATAATAGCAACGATAATAGTAGTGCCCAAGATATAGAATACTAACCTGCAAAATACACTTTTAAGGAGAATAATTATAAAACAAAAATTTAAAGCAAAGATAATTTTGTTGTTTTATAATAGAGATAAATTTATCTCAAATAGTAAAAAATAGACTTTTTATTATATTCATAGATATTCTAAATACTTTCTAATTTTTGATAAAAACACCTTTATATGTTACATAAAAAGTAAATATTACATAAAAACTGACAATTTTACTAAAAATAAACAAAAATTTCGGTATAATATATACCTTATTTTAACGACTACTAGGAGCTACATTAATATGGCAGCAAAAGAGAAAGATCCATTAAAGAATATAGAAAAACAGTTTAAAAGTTTAAAAAAAGGTGCTATGGCTACCTATGAAAATGTAGCAAAAGATTTCGATAAAGCACCTACAGCAGCACAAGCTAAAAAGATTAAAACATTAGCTAAAAAGTATAATGTAGAAGTTGTTCCCGCATCTGTATATGCTAAGTTTGTAAATGATAAAAGAGAGCAAAAATTATCTGCCGAAAGAGAAGCAGCATACGATGCAGAAATAGAAGATGAATTCGATATTACAAAAGATAAAGAACTGTTAGAGTGGAGTCGTAGTGATAGCCCAGTTAGAATGTATCTTAGAGAGATGGGTAAAATTCCACTACTTACAAAAGAAGAAGAGATAGAGTTAAGTCAACAAATTGAAGATGGCGAAGATATTATCATAGATGCAATATGTTCTGTACCCTACTTAATTGACTATATTTTAAATTACAAAGAACCTTTACTAAATAGAGAAAGAAGAGTAAAAGAGTTATTTAAAAGTTTCGAAGATGCTACTGATGAAGATGTAGAAGAAAACAGTGAAGATTCAAGTGAAAATGAAGCACCAAAATTAGATAAAAGAGTAACTCAGGTTGTAGAGCGTTTTAAAGCATTAGAAAAAGCAAAAAAAGAGTGGATAAAAGAGAAAGAAAAGCTTGATACTATGCTAGAAGATAGTGATGTAAAAGAAGATGCACTTTTTCACCAAAACTTAAAAACTGCATATAAAAAATACTTACTTAAAGAGGCACTACTTAACTTAGGACCAACAAGTAAGTTAATTAACGAACTTGTTAAAGCTATAGAAACAGCATTAAAAAGTGATGATGCGTTTGATAGAGAACTTAAAAAATTAGAATATAAATTACAATTATTCAACGATCAATTAAGAGCAGAACATCAAAAGCTACTTGATAATATTATTAATATGGATAAAGAAGATATTGCAAACGCTGTTCCAGAAGCAACTATGGTTAGCACTTATGTTCAGATTAAAAAACTTTTTGAAACAAAAGAAGCAAGCAAAAACAGCTTTAATTTAGATCCAGAAAAGCTAGAGGGGATTTTACAGCAAATTAGAATTGGTAAAAATAAAAGTGAAAAAGCAAAAATCAGAATGGCAAAATCTAACCTTAGACTTGTTGTATCTATTGCTAAACGCTATACCAACCGTGGTTTACCATTCTTAGACCTTATTCAAGAGGGTAACATTGGGCTTATGAAAGCGGTAGATAAGTTCGAATACCAAAAAGGTTATAAATTTTCTACTTATGCTACTTGGTGGATTCGTCAGGCAATTAGCCGTGCTATTGCAGACCAAGCAAGAACTATTAGAATACCAATTCATATGATAGAAACAATTAATAGAATTAACAAAATTATTAGAAAGCACTTACAAGAGAGCGGCAAAGAACCAGATTTAGATACTATTGCAGAAGAAGTTGGTTTAAGTGTAGATAAAGTTAAGAATGTTATTAAAATCACAAAAGAGCCAGTAAGTTTAGAAGCTCCAGTAGGTGATGAAGATGATGGTCGTTTTGGAGATTTTATAGAAGATAAAACATCTCTAAGCCCAACAGATGCTGTAATGAATGATGACTTAAATAATCAAATAGATGAAGTACTAGAGCAATTAAATGAGCGTGAACAAGCAGTTGTAAGAATGAGATTTGGCTTACTAATGGATAAAAGTGATAGAACATTAGAAGAGATAGGCAAAGAGCTAAATGTAACAAGAGAGCGTGTAAGACAGATAGAGTCTTCAGCAATTAAAAAACTAAAACATCCTAAAGTTGGTAGAAAGCTTAAAAACTATATAGAAGAATAAATGGATATGCCAAACTTTTATGCTTTAATCATAGGCACGGAGATACTAAATGGCAGACGCAACGACAGCCATTTTGATTTTATGAGAGATACCCTAAAGAGTCGCAATTTAAAATTTGCAGGCTCTTTTATTATAGATGATACACCAGAAATTATTGCATCTACAATCTCTTATATTTCTACTCTTCCAAATTCTGTACTATTTAGTTTTGGAGGAATTGGCTCAACACCAGATGACCACACTAGATTAGCAGCTGCAAAAGCTTTAAAAGATGCTAAACTATATCCAAACAGAGAGTTTGAAAAGTTAATTATAGAGCGTCTAGGTGATAAAGCATATCCGCATCCTATAAATATGGCAAAACTTCCAATTGGGGCAAAGCTACTACCAAATGTTGTAAATAAAATGCCAGGTTTTAGTTTAAATGATAGATACTTCTTTATGCCTGGTTTCCCAGAGATGAGTCATCCTATGGTAGAGTATGCACTAGATAAGTATTTTAAAAATAGAGGTAAAAAAGAGTATAGATTTACCTTAACGGCTCTTTGTCGAGAGAATGAATTTATAGAACTTATGAAAAATGCCCCCAAGGAAGTAGATGTTTCATCCCTACCAAAACTATATAGCGATGGACCTCGTGCGACAATATCTGTTGTATCTTATAATAAGCAAAAAGCAAAAGATGAATTTGCTAAATATATAGAGTTTTTAGAAAAAAACAACATAACTTATGGCATTGGAGAAGAGTAATAAAACTACAATTACAAAACATTACTCTTGCAATATCTGTTGTTAGAAAACCTATAAAGCATTTTTACTATCAAATTAAAGAAAACAGTATTGAAGTAAAATGCAACAGTAACTTTTCTAACAAAGAAATCCTCACTATTCTAAAGCAAAATATAAAAAAGATAGAAAACACCTACAAAAAGATATTAAACAATAGCTCTTTTAAAGAGGAACTTTTAGAGATATTCTATCTAGGAGAAAAAATAGAGATACTGCAAACTATAGATAAAAATTTTAAAGCTCAAACAGCCAAAATAAAAGATAATAAACTACTTTTAGAGTTGAAAACTCCACTAGGTAGTGAGAGCAAAGAGATAATAAGAGAGTTTATATACAAACAGTATGCTCCTACTATATTTTTAGATAGAGTTGAGTTTTTTGCTAATATAATGAATTTAAAGCCAAAAAAAGTAAGCTTTAGAAAAGCAAAAACAAGATGGGGCAGTTGTTCATCTACTAACAACATATCGCTAAACATAGCCTTAACTGCCCTACCCCAAACTTTAAGCGACTACATTATAATACACGAACTAGCCCACATAAAACATAAAAACCACTCAAAAGATTTCTGGAACTATGTGGCACAATACTACCCAAATTATAAACAGGCAAGAAAAAAGCTAAAAGATTTTTCAGCAATCATATAAAAAAGTTTAAAGCGTTTAACTTATGCACTTATTATAACAATAAAACTTGTAAGAAACAAGAGTATAAAAATTATATTATATGAAACAATTAACTATATCTGTCATTTTAAACATATAAGAAGAATCTAAGTTTAGAACTTGTAACTTCCTAAGGATAAATCAGAAATCTATACAAATATAACTTAAAAATCTACCACTACAGCCACACTCTTTTCTGTAACTAAAATAGTCACTATTTTGGCAAGATGTGCATATACTGCTTACTTCAATATTCTCTTTTTTTATATTTAAATCCATTAACTGGGACTTATTCACAATAGATATATCTAAATGCCACTTTTTTTCACCAGTTTTAACTAAAGCATCACTATATTGATAAAAATTTTTAGCTACATCTTCTCCAACTTCATAACAACAAGATTTTATAGATGGCGAGAGAGCAACTTTAATATTTTCTATTTTTGCTCCCAATTTTTGCATCTTTTCTATTAAATTTTTTGCAATATTTTGCTTTGTTCCTCTCCATCCAGCGTGTGCTGCTCCTATAATTTTATTTTTACTATCATACGCCAAAAGCCCCAAACAATCGGCTGTTAGTATAGTTAGCATAACTCCTTTTTTATTAGTAACCATACCATCAGCCTCTATACCACTCTCTAGCCAACCCTTAAAATTTTCATATTCACTAACATCAATAATTTTACTACTATGAATTTGCAAAAAAGAGATAAATTTAAAATTTTTTGGAAATTTTTTGGAAAATTCATCTCGGTTTAATTTTATTTGTTGTAACTGTTCACCTGTGTGAATAGCGAGTGAATAAGAGTAAGGATTTTTTAAGTTTTTAGTGGTAGTTCCAGCAAATAACCCATTTTCTTGGTTAAAAATTTTATATATGTTCCATTTTTTCATCGTCTAAACTTTTTTAGATATAATCATAACAAAATTATCGGTTTAAGGCAAATAAATTTAATGAATGCAGAAAAAATTATAGATTACTTTTATCAAATAACTAAACGTTTTAATTACATATTAATTCTGCAAATTATCCCTATACTTGTAATTTCTTCAATGCTCATTAAAGAGATGAACCCTCACCTATTTCATAAACAGATGGCTTATTATGCTGCTTCTGGTATTGTATTTTTAATAGCCGCTTATATACCTTGGAAGTATCTACTTTGGCTATTTGCACCAATTGCATACATTATAAACATAGGCTTACTTTTAGCAGTAGAAGTAGCTGGAAAAACAATTCTAGGAGCAAAACGCTGGCTTGTTCTTGGAGGTATGAGCCTTCAACCCTCAGAATTTATGAAACTAAGTATATTATTATTTTTAGCTTTTTTAATAGGCAAACGCCCACCAGATAAAGAGAAAGGTTATGGTTTTTTAGAATTTATAATGTTATCTTTAATTATTATGATACCGTCATTTCTAATTTTAAAAGAGCCAGATTTAGGTACTACCCTACTTTTAGTATTAGCATCTTATGGTGCACTACTAATAGTGGGGATAAATTGGAAAGTTATAACAACAATTTTAGTTTTTTTAGCAGTAGTAGTACCGCTATCTTATAATTTTGTATTAAAACCTTACCAAAAAAAGAGAATTAACGACTTCTTAGGCAAGCCTAGTTATCAAGTACAACAAGCCTTAATAGCAATAGGCTCTGGAGGAATAGAGGGTAAAAGTAAAGACGATGCAACTCAAACACAGTTAAAATTCCTACCGGTATCTACAACCGATTTTATTTTTGCATATTTAGGCGAAAGACACGGCTTTAAAGGTATGGTAATAATTATAGTTCTATATATCCTGTTAATAATACATTTACTAATTATATCACATATATATAGCGATGATTATCACATTGTTGTTATATCGAGTGGGCTTGCATTTCTGTTTTTTGTATATATGGGTGTAAATATTTATATGGTTATAGGTTTAGCCCCTGTTGTTGGTGCTCCTCTGCCTATGTTTAGCCATGGTGGAACATCGTTTATAATTTTTGCATTTCTTTTTGGAATTTTAGAGAATTTAATCTCTTTTAAAGGTTACACGCATTATAATTCCGACACCAAAATCGAGATGATTAAAAAAGAGTCTTGATTTCTACATTTTAAGAGGGTCTTTAGCTCAGCTGGTTAGAGCTCTCGGCTCATAACCGAGCGGTCCGGGGTTCGAGTCCCCGAGGACCCACCACTTAAAAACTTCCTGTATTTTATACGAATTGAAATACTAACTATATTATTGATTTGTTATTTAAAAATATAGTTTTATATCTTCTTAAACTTAAATATTATTTTATTGGCAAAATCAGACTACTTTAGATATAATAGTATCTTAAATAAACATTATATTATTAAACAAAAGATTAAAAATTAATTTACATAGGAGTAGATAAAAGTGCAAAATGAGGATTTTACAAAAATAGAAAATGATAAAATAGAGAATGAAACAAATGGATATATTACAAATCCTTTTTCTACTAAAGATATAAAAATAACAAATCAAGTTTTTGCACTACCAAGTTTAGTAAATAGATTAGAGCATAATGAAATAGATTTAAATCCTGATTTTCAAAGACATGGAAATCTTTGGTCTCCTACAAATATGTCAAGATTAATAGAGTCTATTTTATTAAAGTTACCACTACCTATATTTTATTTTGATGTAAGTAATCCTGAAAAATGGATTGTAGTAGATGGTCTTCAAAGACTTTCAACTATAAAAAAATTTATGATAGATAAAACTTTAAAACTAAAAAATTTAGAATTTTTAACTGAATTAGAAGGGAAAGGGTATGATGAACTGGACAGAGGATTTAAAAGAGTTTTTGAAGGTACTCAAATTGTAACTTATCAGATAGAAGCCCAAACACCCAAAAAAGTAAGATATTCTATATTTAATAGAATTAATACAGGTGGATTACCACTTAATGCACAAGAAATAAGACAAGCATTAAATCAACAAGGTTTTGGAGTAAAATTTTTAATAGAAGTTACTGAGGATCATATATTTAAAAATATTGTAAATGTTCCATCTAAAAGAATGCTTGATAGAGAATTAGCTTTAAGATTTTTTGCTTTTAAATTATTTGAAAATTCTTATAATTCTTTTCCTCATAATAATATGGGTGAGTTTTTAGATGAGACAATGGAGAAACTTGATAAAATTAATAATAAATTAGAATTGGACAGACTAAAAAAAGAATTACTTGATACTTTAGAATTTTCTGAAAAAGTGTTAGGTAAAAACCATAGATTTAGTAGATCTATCGCGTCTAATAACAAAACAAAAACGCTCAATAGATCTTTATTCGATGTAATTACTGTTTGTTTTAGTAATATTGATAATAAAGATCATTTTTTAAATTATAAAGAACTTTTTATGGAAAAATTTATCAAATTATTGCAAGATGAAAATAGTGATTTTTCAAGAGCTATAACAGAAGGAACTAGTGGTAAAGGTGCAATAGAGACAAGATTTAAGATAATGAATGAGCTTATTAATGAGGTTTCAAATGAATATAAATAGAGTAAAAATAAAAAATTTTAAATCTTTAAAAGATGTTGATATAAATCTTAGTAATTTAAATCTTTTAACAGGGGTTAATAGCAGTGGAAAATCATCTTTTATACAAGCTTTATTATTACTAAAACAGAATGAGGATAAGTTCTACTCTTTAAGGGGAGATAAAACTGTTAATATAAATGATGAATATGTTCAATTAGGTAATAAAAAAGATATATTATTTGAAGAAGTTTTTAAAGAAAACATTGAGATTACAATCTTTTTAGAAGATTTACAACATAGTTTAATTTTTAATACAGATGATTTACATATTAAATTTACAAAACTTTTGCCAGATGATAAAGAAACTTTTAATCTTTTTTATAATGATTTTCAATATATATCTACAAACAGAATAAATCCAACTATATCTTATGCACTTTCCGATAAAGATGTAGAAAAAAATCTTATAGGATTTTCAGGTGAATTTACTGCCCATTATTTGGCTCAGAATAGACATAAAAGTATTTTAGAAAATCTAAGGCATAAAGATAGTAAAACTACCCAATTACTTGAAAATGTATCATTATGGCTTAGTGAGATTAGCGAAAATATAGAAGTAAAAGCAAAAGTATATGAAGAACTTCAAAGTGTAGATTTAAAATATGCATATACTTATGGAAAAACTACTACACAAGACTATACACCTTTAAATGTTGGATTTGGTATTACTTATGTTCTACCAATTATTACATCTATTTTAAAAGCTAAAGAGGGTGATTTGATAATCATAGAAAACCCAGAAACTCACTTACACCCAAAAGCACAATCAAAAATAGCACAACTTTGCTCAAAAGCATCTGCTAATGGAATACAGATAATTTTAGAAACTCACAGTGACCATATATTAAATGGTATTAGAGTAGCAACAAAATATTGTATTTTAGAACCTGAACAGTCAAAAATATACTATTTTAGAAAAAATAGAGATGAATTAGAAACAAAAATAGAACAAATCAATATAGATAAAAATGGTGCTATCGATAGGTATCCACAAGGATTTTTCGATCAATTTGATGAAGATTTAGATAGGTTAGTAGAGTGGTAAACTTTTCTGTATTTAATGAACTTTCTTTACCTTTACAAGATATAAAAGAATTTGGGACTTTTTTTGAACTTTTAGTTCAACTTCGAAAAATTGGAATGGAAAAAATTAGAATGGATAAAAACTTTCAAAATTATCCTGAAATATTACCACATACAACTTTTCAACAACTTTTAGGACAGGTTAGAGACAAGACACAACAAAGAAAATTAAAAAGTTTTGTTGCTAACAATATTACTATTATAGAAACTCCATTAATCAAAGATTATGAAGAAGAGCAAGATGAGTTATTAATCAATGAATATTTTTATAACTCTAAGCCAAATGAGGGAGCTTTGGCTTGTAGTGATATTTGGAATACTATAGCAGTTAGTTTTTTGTCAGATGAGCAGTGGAATAAAGATAGTATTAAAATACAAAAACAAACTATTGAAAATGATACAAAAATAGAAATAAATATAAGACATGCTTCAAATATTAATCACTTAGATACTCATCAAGATTTATTTGAAATTTTAGAGAAAGAAAAAAGATTAAATATAACCCAAGATAACTTTTGGAATAAAAGGGAAGAATTTTTTCCACAAAAAATCATATTTTGCAACGAAGTTGAAGAACAAATCAAAATAATAGATAAAGATATTTTTTATCAAGTTATTAATATTTTAAGAGATGTAGAAACTGATAGAAAAAAAATAACAGATTTTACTTATAGTCCTGAAAGCAAATCTGTAAGAGATGATAAATCACTTAAAAAACTTAGATGTTTTACAATAGATAAAGAAAAAGTTTATTTTGATAATCATATCAAATTTTCATCTCATAGAATTTATTTTATAGAAGATGAAGAGGTAATACATATTGGTTATATTGGTAAACATTTACCAACAAAAAAGTTTTAAATTCAACAAACATTACATTGAACAAGTAAACTTGTCAATTAAAAGTTAATTACACCTTCAACAACAACTTATCCAACCAAGAAGTACTTAAAACTCTTTTAGCATAGCCTAAAATATAAGTAGCTTTAGTTATGTAGTATCTAGGTTGTGGTTGTGGGGTTAGGATGATTTTGTGTACTATAGAAGCTACAGACTCGGCAGGTAGGGAGAATGGTACTCTTTTGGCTCTACCCTCTTTTGAAGCTATGTATTTCTCTTTAAAGGTGGCATTTTCTAAGTCTAAGTTATCTAGTGTTTTAATTGCATTTTTTCTAAAGTGGCTCTCTACTGGTCCTGTGTTTAGTAGTACTGGGTAGATTTTTGTATCTATTAGCTCCAACCTTAAAGTGTCTGTAAGTCCCTCTACCGCATATTTACTTGCATTGTAGATTCCTCGCATTGGTAGGGCTACAATCCCAAGTACAGAGCTGTGTTGTATTATTTTTCCATATCCCTGTTTTCGCATAACTTTAACTATTTGTCTTGTTGCTTCGTGTAAGCCAAATACATTTGTCTCGAACTGCTCTCTCACAAACTCTGTTGGTACATCTTCTATTGCTCCCATCTGTCCGTAGCCTGCATTATTGAACCATACATCTATTTTGCCATCTATCTCTAATACTTTCTCTATAACTTGGCTTATTGTTTCTGGCTTTGCAACATCTAAAAGCATAGCGTGCTCGAAGCCTAGCTTTTTTAGTTTCTCTACATCTTCTGCTTTTCTTGCTGTTGGAAAGACTTTTATCATTCTATCTTTTAAATATAGAGCACTCTCTAGCCCTATTCCTGTGCTACATCCTGTAATTACTATGTTTGTCATATTTATCCTTTTGTATATTATTAACTGTCTATTAAACCGTGGATTCCCACTTTCGTGGGAATGACAAGTTGGTTGATCCTAAATTATGCATTAGAGATTAACAATCTTTAACAAATCATTTGGCTATGGGCATTTACAAAAATCCATCATTTAACCTAAGGGTTAAACTCAAGATTTTTGCAAGTACCCATAACCAAAGCATTTGCTAAATATTTGTCAATTCTAATGCATAATTTGGGTTGATTTTAGAGTTTTAATTACTGCTTTGCAATATGTGGTTTGCATCTTTTATATAATAGACGGTAGCCACATCTTCAAAAAACTCTTTTGCTTTTTTTGCATCTATTATTTTATCTTTTCCACCTAAGATAACCTCTATAATAGTGCCTCTGTTGGCTATGCTTTGCAACTTCTCTTTGCTCCAACTGTAATTTAAAAGCTCTTCTAACTGCTCTTTGTTTGTGTTGTTTAAATATGGTGTTAAATCGATATTTGAGCCACTAGCTATATTTTCTAAAAAGTTATCGGTATAGGCTTGCTTATCTTTTGAGTAATATAACAACTGCATTCGTTTATACTTACTATCTTTATCGTTAAAAAAAGCAGGGGAAAGAAGTATTAGCCTATCTACCCTACTTTTAGAATTTAAGCAATGCTCTACGGCTTTAATAGCACCATAGCTAAAGCCTGCTACGCAAAAGTCGTTTTTCTCTAGCCAAAAGTCAAATAGTGACTCTTCACCTTTTAGCCCAAAACCACTAAAAAAGAGCATCTATCTCCTTTGCTATTTCGCTTTGCTCTATCTGCTCGTTTTCTTGTAGTTTTTTTGCTATCTTTTCTATTGCTTGCTCTAAGCTTGCAATTATGCCCTCTAGCTCCTCTATAATACTCTCTAATTTACTCGCTTGCGAATTAGAGTCTATTAGCGAATAGTTTGTGTTTGCCTCTTTTATTAACTCTTTTGCTTTTGCTCTATCTTCTACTCCTTGGCTAAAAATATCGTTGAATTTTTGCTTTAAATATACTGAGCCACTTAACTCTACTTTTGCTAAATTTAGTATAGACTCTTTAGAAGTAAGCAGAGTGTCTTCGTTTATATTTATTGATATTAATAGCCCTACCCTATCTGTTTTAAAGCCTAGCCAGTGGGCAACTACGGCTTTTGTAGCTTGATAAGTTGCTTGTATTTCTCGCTCTTTGCTACTAAGCATTGGTATTGGCTTTTTACCAAAAATCACTCTATCTTTTACACTTAAAATATCTTCTAAATCTATACTGTTTTTATGTAATTTTATAGCATTTAGTGCGGCTTCGTTTATTAGTGTCTCTAGTGCAGCGGGGCTAAAACCTGCTGTTAGTTTTGCAACTTCGGCTACTGTAAAGTTGTACTTTTTATCTTGCAGATAAAGCTTTAAAATCTGTTCTCGCTCTTTGATATTTGGAAGCTCTATAAATACTCTTCTATCAAATCTACCTGGTCTTAAAAGTGCACTATCTAATACATCTATTCTATTTGTTGCACCAATTACAACTACACCAGCGTTTGAGCTAAAGCCATCCATCTCTACAAGTAGTTGGTTTAGTGTAGCTTCTCTCTCGTCGCTATTTAAGTTGCCCCTATCTTTACCTACTGAGTCTATTTCGTCTATAAATATTATACTTGGTGCCATCTCTTTTGCTTTGTTAAATAGCTCTTTTACCCTTTTGGCACCCATTCCTGCGTAGATATGCACAAAATTGGCTCCGCTATGGTAGAAAAATGGAACATTAGCCTCTGAAGATATAGCTTTTGCAATTAGTGTTTTACCAACACCTGGAGGTCCTACTAAAAGTAAGCCTTTGGGCATACGGATATTTAACTTTTTATACTTAAGTGGGCTTTTTAGAAAGCTTATTATCTCTTCTAAATCCTCTTTTACACTGCTAATTCCTGCAACATCTTTAAAGCTTATATCTTGGTTGTACTCTGGCGTAATATTGTTTGCTAAAAGCTCACTGTTTTGCTCTCTAACAGCCCCAACAGTTTGTGAACTATTGCTATTTCTTCTTAGGATTACAAGAAGTGCTATTAGAATAGATAGTAAAAGTAAAACAGCTATATAAATAAGTGAGCTACTACTTTTACTATAAACTTCTACAGGGTATTTAGAGTATATTTTGGCTCTATTAACTCCACCAAGTGCAGTTTTAAATTTGCCTTTGCTATTTTTTAAATATATATATTTATCTTGTATGTATATTTTGCTATGCTTATTATCTTCTAATATTTTATTAAACTCATTAGCACTAACCAAATTTATACCCATACTCTTTATAAGTACAGTTATAATAATAGCTATAACTATTAAAGAAGAGACAATAATAATAGGTTTCGCTTTTTTGTTTTTAATAAATTGCATAATTCCCTTCGCTTTTTGCTTCGCAATTATCTATAAGTATCCAAGAGTGCTCTATATCTTTTTGCGACTCTACAATTACTTGGTTATAGTACTCATCGTATCCTCTAAATATACCCTCTTTAGCGTTTTCTATTAAAACTGTTAAGTTTTTGTTGTGTGTTTTTCTAAACTCATAGTTTTTCTGCTTAACTAGTGTTGTTAACTCTTTATGTCTTAGTTTAGCAATTTTTCCATTAATTACTTCTTTAATCTGTGCAGATGGCGTATTGTCGCGAGGTGAGTAGGTAAATGCATGTATATGCGTTAGTGGCAACTCTTCGACCCTTTTTATTGCTTCGCTCCAGAGTTCATCACTCTCTCCTGGGTGCCCTACTATATAGTCAGTTCCTAATGCGTAGCCCTTGTCTGCAATTTTATTAAATAGTTTTAAATCATCTTTATAACTATTTCGTCTATTCATATACATAAGCATCTTATCACTTGTATGTTGCAGTGCAATATGCAAATGTTTTGCCATAAATGGCTCACTTAGTAGCTCTAAAAATTCATCGTCTATCTGTATTGGCTCTAAGCTTCCAACTCTTATTCGTCTTACACCTCTTACTTTAGATATCTCTTTAATTAACTTAGCAATGCTTAAACCGATATCTTTCCCATAACTTCCAACATTTGTACCGGTTAAGATAAACTCGCCAAATCCATTACTTGCAAGCTTTGTAATTTGCTGGATAATTTGCTCCATAGGCAAGCTTCTTGCATTTCCGCGAACATATGGGATAATGCAGTAGCTACATCTAAAATCACATCCCTCTTGTATCTTTATAAATGCCCTACTCTTTCCTACAAATTCACTTACAACTGTATTATCTATATGCTCTAAATCACCAATTTGATAAAATGAGCTATCGTGTTTTAAAATACTATTTATATTCTCTTTTTCAGAGTGTCCAAATACACCAAACACTTGCCCCTTGTCTAAAAGCTCTTTTCCTTTAGAGTGTGCACCACAGCCCGCAATTACTACTTTCGCATTCTCGTTTTTACGCTTAACGCTATTTATGTATCCACGAACTGAACTATCTGCTCCATTTGTAACAGTACAAGAGTTTACTATAACTAAGTCTGCCTCTTCTTCGCTAAAGGTTAACTTAAAGTCCTCTAGCTTGTTTATCATTATCTGTGTATCAAACTGGTTTGTTCTGCAACCAAATGTTTTGAAATATACTTTTTTACTCATTATGCTTCTTTATCTGTAAGTGTTGGCATCTCTTCTGCCTGTTTTGGTTTTGGTATCTCTTTGTCTATATAAAACGACTGTGTTGGGTATGCTATTTTAATATCTTCAGTTGCTAAAATCTCTTCTAAAATTTTAGTAGATATTGTGCTTCTTAGCGTCAAAGTTGCATAAGCATTTGTTAAGTACCAAACACTAACTTTAACACCATAGCCCTCTATAAACGAAAATACTCTAGGCTCAACATTTGTATTTTTTAACTGATATTTACTTCTAAGTTTATTTAACTGTTTTCTAGTTATATCAGTATAACCTTTAGAGTACTGTTTAGCAACATTTTTTGCAATGCTTGTAGCTTTAGATATATTTGAATCAAATGTAATATAAAAGTCTATACCATCCCAAACAGTCTTTAGCCCAGAGTGCGAATAGTTAGCCACCATATCTGTAAAGATATAGTTATTTGGTATAAATATAATTCTACCGGCACGGCGATTATGCATATATGTTGTTAGTGTAATATCTTCTTGGATTGTCATTCTAAGTAGCGAAATATCGACAACATCTCCAACATACTCTGTATTTCCACGCACAAATTTTACTCTATCGCCCACATGAATAGTTCCGCCAATTACAATAACAAACCATCCAAGTACCGACATAAACCAATCTTTAAGTGCAATAGCAATACCGGCAGATGCGAATCCTAAAATTGTAATAATGTAGCTAACATTCTCTAAATATGCAAACAAAATAGTTAAAATTAAAATAGTAATAAAGCCAATATTTATAACTTTGTTTACAGTATAAAAACTCTCTTTATCTGCTAAATACTTTCTTGTTAAAAACTTTAAGAGTATAAAAATAACTAAAAATATTAGAGCAACAACCCCAACATATACAACTTTTTTTAACTCTTTTTTAATATCATTTTCTATAGATAGCTTTAACTCGTCAGCCTTTTTAATATAGATATTTTTTGTTGTTTTAAATATATCCTTTATTGTCAGAAGATGTTTTATCTCTTGTTCTATAAACTCTAGATGTTGTTTATCTACTCCGCTATTAGCTAAATTAACAACTCTTTCTAGCAAAAATCTCTCTCTTTGTAAAGAGCTAATAGTATCTTTGAGTTGTTTATATTTATCTAAATATTTATCTCTATTACTATCTAACTCTTTTATATAAGACAATCCCCCAATTAAAGAGAATGGATTTGTAATTTCAGGTGCATTATTTAAAGATGGTGGAGTAATAAGCTTTTTAAAAGGGTCTTTATCAAAGTCTTTAATTAGGCTTATTTTATCTTTTAAAATTTTATCTTCTTTTTCCAATTTGACTAATAACTCTTTTTGCTTTGGCTTTAAATGTCTTATATTCTTTAATTTAGCTATCTTGTTTGTTAAGGTTTTCTCTTTATCAAGAAGCGACTTATGAGTTATATATCCACTGTATATTTTTGTCCATTCATTATCTATCTTTTTCTTATCTTTTAGTGCTCGTAACTCTGCTCTTAAATCGTCTATTTTCTTTTTTAACTCTAAATTATCACTACTCTTTTCTGCTTTAGTTCTATTAGTATCTTTAGTAATAGTCTGCTTAGAGGTATTTTGCTCTACTGTTACATTACTCTCCGCATAAACTGCTGTAAAAAGCAAAATAGAGGCAATAAGATATTTAAGCATCAATTATTTACCTCAAATTTTTTTAAAGCTTCGATAACAGTATCTTTTGGAATATCTTTTTTAATTATATGTGTTCCAATAGAGCCATTTGGTAAAATAAATGCAATAGAGCCATGAGAGCTCTTTTTATCTAAGTAGAAGTGCTCATAAAAATCTTCTACATTATTAATTTCAAAATCTACCGGTAAATTATTTTTAACTAAAAGCTCTTTAATCTCATCTGTCTCTTCTTGGCTTAAAAGTCCTAATAAAATAGCTAACTCATTTGCCATAACCATACCAATAGCTACAGCTTCACCATGTAGATATTCTGTATAATTTGTTAAATTCTCTACCACATGCCCAAAAGTGTGCCCATAATTTAGTACTGCTCTAACTCCACTCTCTTTTTCATCTTGGTTTACAACATTTGCTTTTAAGCTTACAGATTTTGCAATAACATCTACTACGCTATCTTTGTTGTTCAAATCGCTACTTTTAAAGAAGTCAAAAAACTCTTTATCAAACATTACAGCCATCTTTATAGCTTCAGCAACTCCAGCCGAAAACTCACGAGAAGGCAGTGTATCTAAAAATGCTGGGTCAATATATACAGCTTTTGGCTGATAAAATGCACCTATTAAGTTTTTGCCATACTTATTATTTACACCAGTTTTACCACCAACACTTGCATCTACTTGGCTAAGCAAAGTTGTAGGCATTTGAATAAAGTCAATTCCTCTTTGGTACATCGAAGCAGTAAAACCTGTCATATCTCCAATTACACCACCACCAAGAGCTATAAGAGTAGATTTTCTATCGAACTTTGCTAAAAATAGCTTATCTAAAATATCTAAAACTGTATCGATATTTTTATACTCTTCTCCATCTGGAACCTCAATAACCTCTATATGTGGAGCTTTAATAACACTTAGAGCTTTATCTAAATGAAAACCAGCAACTGTAGGGTTTGTAACAATCGCAACTTTATTATCAAACTCTAAATTAGGCAAAGAGTCTATAGTTATATCATATTCAATCTGTTCTGTTTTTTCTAATTTAATTGGTACTATCATCTTGTCTCTTTTTTATATATATTTTACACAAAATTTATTTAGATATACCCTCAAAAATGTAGCATATATACTAAAAAAATCAACTCTCTACTATAGGTATCAAAAGCTTAGGATGGCTATTGGTTCTTAGTAACAAACTATTTACATCTCTTTTAAATAGTGCAAAAAATGTATTAAAGTTCATATTCTCTTTAAATGGCATTACTAACAATATATCTTTACTCTTTTTTATTGCGTGTATATGATTTTCTTTCTCTTGAACAATTTGTACTATTATACTATGCACATGTGAAAGTGTCTCAAAATGCTCTACTATCATTTTACTATCTTCAAAATCACCTTGAGGATTGTAATCTCGTAGAGATAGCTTAATTTTTAAAGTTTCTGCTATATAAAATGCCACCGAAGATATCTCTTCTGTTTCCTTATCATCACATTTTACAACCACGGCTTCTTTGATATTCTTTATAGGGGTAGAGCCAAAAATATACAGTAACTTTTTATATGCGTATAACTTTTTACTAAAACTATTTACAAGTAAACTATTGCTAGATATAAATATCAAACCAATATCATGTTCATCAATATCAGTGGCAATTACACCTTCTTCTATATTTGAGTATGAAAAATAGGCTCTTATATTGCTATTTTCATACGATTTTATTTTTTCTACAATCTTTAAATCATTTGGATTTGCAACTCTAATTATTAAACTTTTATTATCAAAATTATCTAATAGATAAATAGCTTCTTCTATATAGTTTTCTATATTCTCTTTGTCTCTATCGACATCTAAATATAGATAAAAGTTTTTACCAAATGGCTCTGGAAAAATACCGCTTTTACTTCTGATTCTTTTATAAACATTAATTAAAACTTGTGGTTTACCAACAAGAAGTAGCCTATCTCTTGGGCGTATCATCGTTGCATTAGTTGGTAATAGAAGTTTGTTATCTCTATAAATTCCTACAATTTTCCATTTAATTTGAGGAATAGAGCTAATATGTCTAAAAGCATAGGCACTAGAAAATGGAACAATTACTTCCATAATTTCGCCCTCGTTTAAGCCTATTGTTTGGGCAGTTACTGGAACATTTGGCAAAAAGTCGTACAGCCTATTTGCTAAGAGTTCAATAACATCTACTATATTTGTATAGCTATCTTCCAACTCTTTAAATTGTTCATTAGTATCTAGTAGAACAATTCTAACTCTTTCATTTATTGCTCTTATATTGCCATAAACTGTTTTTGCTTCGTCAGAATTTTGCATAATAATATATGTAGCTAAAAACTTATTTTTAGCACATATACCTTTAAGTCTATAGATACTTGTAGCATCAACTTTTATATATTCGATATTGTGGCTTTGAATATCTATACTACTGCACTCTTTTATTACTATAGTATAATTTAATTCAGATATATTTTTTGTAGATATTTTCTTTATAAAGCCTTCGGCTATTTTGCCATCTGCAATAATTAATACTCTATTCATATTCCTCTTTTATTTCTTTTTAGATAAAATTTCACAAACTTCTTAGCAATATTAAAGAAGCCAAAACAGTAAAGGCATTATAGCATAATGGATTTTTCAATAGATAAAAAAGATGGCAAAGCGAGAGCTTGTACAATAAAAACTGCCCATTCAACAATACAAACACCAGTATTTATGCCAGTTGGCACAGTTGGGGCTGTAAAAGCACTAGATGCAACAGATTTAAAAGAGATTCTAAAACCAGAAATTATACTTGGCAATACATACCACTTATATCTAAGGCCAGGCGATGAGCTTATTGCAAAGCAAGGTGGCTTGCATAACTTTACCCAATACAACAAAAGTTTTTTAACAGATAGCGGTGGCTTTCAGGCATTCTCTTTAAGCGATAATGTAAAAATAGAAGAAGATGGCATAATGTTTAGAAGCCACATAGATGGCTCAAAGCACAAATTTACACCGCAAAAAGTGCTAGATATTCAATACAATTTAAATAGCGATATTATGATGATACTAGACGACTTAGTAGCCTTGCCGGCTACAAAAGAGAGATTAACAAACAGTATTAAACGCACAACACAGTGGGCAAAAGAGTCTATAAATTACCATAGAGCAAACCAGCAAAAAGGCAAAGGCTTAACAAACAATATCTTTGCAATTATTCAAGGTGGAACAGACCAGGAATTTAGAAAAATCTCTGCAACAGAACTTTGCCAATTAGATTTTGATGGCTTTGCAATAGGTGGCTTAAGTGTTGGCGAGAGCAACAACCAAATGTATGATACGGTAGAGTACACAACACCCTTTATGCCAGAAGACAAGCCACGCTACTTAATGGGAGTAGGCACACCAGAAGATTTAATAGAAAACATTTACAGAGGTGTAGATATGTTCGACTGCGTAATGCCAACAAGAAATGCAAGAAATGGCACACTATTTACAAGCTTTGGCAAAGTAAATATAAAAGCTGCAAGATACAAAGAAGATAGCCAACCACTAGATAGCAGTTGCGACTGCTTAACTTGCAAAAACTACTCAAGAGCATACCTAAACCACCTATTTAGAGCAAGAGAAATCACATACTTCCGCCTAGCAACAATACACAACTTACACCACTACTTAACACTTATGAAACAAGCAAGAGAGGCAATACTAGAAGGAAAATACGAAGAGTTTAGAAAAGAGTTTTACGCTAAAAGAAGCTAAACTTATGCGATTTATCGCATAAGTTTGTTGATAGTTAATTGTTGATGGTTTATGTTGAAGATACTCTAAAGTCTGTATGGTACAGTGTCCTCATTGTACCTTTAGAATAAGATATTTTATACCCTACTTCTTTCCATTTTTACATACTGCATCTTGAATACCAGGACCAAATTTACCATTATTATCGCTAGATATCTCTTTATTATATCCTAAAGATACAGTTGGTTGGTTTTGTATAAAATCCCAGCCACCCATTACAGCAGTATTTTTAATGTTATATCCAGCACTAACATCTAAGCCGAATTTTTTGCTCTCACTAGCCCAAGGATAGTAGCTAAAACCAGCCGCAACAACAGGTTTTTTATCGGCTCCACTAGATAATACTTTAACAGTAGCACCAGCACCTTCAGCACTATCTCCACTTCCACCAAAATTGTAAGTAATTCCACCCATTACAGCAGGATTAGCCAAAAGATAAGTAGCAGAAATTAATGCAAAAGATATTAATTTTAAACTTTTCATATCATACCCCTAAAAAGATATTTTGTAATATTATACAATATTAATATTAAAAAGTAAAGAAATTGAGTAAAAAAAGATAAATTAAGCAAAAAATAGATTTCTTCATATACTCAAAGGGTTTATTTTTTTCTGTATAAAAGTAGATAGTTTTATAAGCTTTAAACTTTGCATTTAAAGCTTATAAATATGAAGCTACTGTATTTGCTCTAAGCTCTAAGCTTTTTTATCACCTCTACTCTCTTTTTCTTCTATTCCGCTCATTCCAAAGCGTCTTGCTAACTCTTGTTTTACTCTATCGGGGCTAACATTTCGGTACCCTAAACCTACAAGTGTATGGTATAGTAAATCGGCACTTTCGTATATTACTTGCTCATCACTCTCTTCGTTAATAGCTACGCAAACTTCATCTGCCTCTTCTCTTATTTTGCTAAGAAGCAACTCTTTATCGTTAAGTAGCTTTTTAGTCCAAGACTTCTTACTATTGTCATTTTTACGCTCTAAAATAGTGTGGTATAGAACATCTACTACACTATATTTATCTTCTACATTTACCTCTTTTTCCAGTACCTCTTTGCCCTGAGTTACTGAAGTAAAGAAGCAACTTTTTCTACCAGTATGGCACGCTACACCCTCTTGCTCTACTTTCATTAAAATAGTATCAGCATCACAATCTATAAGTAAATCTTTTACCTTTTGTGTATGTCCACTCTCTTCGCCTTTTTTCCAAATGCGTTGTTTAGAGCGACTAAAGTAGTGTGCAAAACCAGTTGCTAAAGTAAGTTCGTAAGCCTCTTTATTCATATATGCCAACATCAAAACATCGCCAGTTGTTGCATCTTGTGCAATCGCTGGCAAAAGTTCGTGTTTACTCCAATCTATCTGCATATTAATTACTCGTTGTTGTTACTTTTTGCTTATCTTTAGAGTCTATCCAAATATTTGGAACAGCCCCACCAGGTGTTAAGAAAATCTTTGCATCTTTGTTTACTTTTAAAGCTTCGTTAAATGCATTTTGTGTCTGAATCTGTTTAAGTTGCAATAATTTATCTGTTAAAGAGTCAGAAATCAATTTATTCGCCTTAGCCTGAGAATCAGCTTCGATTCTAATCTTATCCGCATGTCCCTGAGCTTCGATTCTCTTCTTCTCGGCCTCACCTTTAGCAATCTCTGCTTTTCTCTCTGCCTCTCTTTTTGCACGCTCTTTTTGTTGCTCGGCAATCATAACATTTTGCTTCTCTGCTTGTAACTCTTCTATTTTAGCTTTAATCTTTTGTGGTAATGATATATTTCTTAAATTTACTGCATCAACAACAACAGGCTTACCTTTTAGAGCATTTACTCTATCTATAAGTTGTTGCTGAATCTCTTTAGCAATCTCTTCTCTTTTCTGTGGCAAATTCTCAGCTGCATATCTACCAATAACATCGCGCACGATTTCACGCACCTTTGTATTGATAATTTTATCTTCCCAAGCTGTACCCCAAGTAGCAATAGTCTCAGGTGCTGCTTCTGCTCTTAAATGGTACTGAACAGCCAAATCAATATCTACATCTAATCCTCTGCTATCCATAACTCTAATTGCAGGGTTTCTCTTCAATCCACCTTCGTATCTTGAATTACCATCACTAATATCACGCTTATTTTCATTACTATATGTAATCATACGCACACGCACATTTACAGGTATAATTTTCTCAAAAATCGGAATATAAAAGTGTAATCCTGGCTCTAACGGAGTCTTTTCAAACTTACCAGTAGTAACTTTTATACCAACCTCTCCAGAATTTATAATAGTAAATGGTTTCAAAACAAATAGAGCAATCGCAACAATAGCAATAATTACTAAAGTAGTAATTCCTTTTCCACCCATATTAGAACCTCCAAAAGGGTTTTCAAAGTTAGAGCCTCCGTTGCTATTTCCATTACCACTATTGTTTGGTTCTCTATTTGGTTTTCTCTTCTTAAAATAGTCATTCATATCTGCTGGCATTACGCCTCCTTAAAATTAATACTTTCAATGCAATTATAGGTTCCTTACAATGCCATTAAGTTAAGCTTTATGTATTTTATGGAGTTAAAACTCTTAACTTAATGGCAATGCAGGGCATCTTTAATTATAAAGTTGTGCACCATATAAAATGCACAACTTTAGCTTATATATAGGTTAAATAGTGCTCATATTTAGGGTTTCTTCCATAAACTACATCAAAATACGCCTCTTGTAATTTCTTTGTAAGTTCTCCTCTTTTGCCATTTCCAATTACTCTATGGTCAAGCGAATTTACAGGTGTAACCTCTGCTGCTGTTCCTGTTAAGAATAGCTCATCTGCAATATAAATCTCATCTCTTGTAATATTTCTTCTCTCGATTTCAATACCCATATCTTTAGCCAACTCTAAAACAGTAGCCTGAGTAATAGACTCTAGTGAATTATCGTTCGGAGGGCTAATAAGCTTGCCATCTCTAACAATAAATATACACTCACCAGTTCCCTCAGCAATAAATGCATTTTCATCAAGCATCAATGCTTCATCAAAACCATTCTCTACCGCTTCAAACTTAGCCATTTGGCTATTTAAATAGTTTGCAGCAGCCTTCGCCTTACCAAAAGTAGAACGGTTAGGGTTTCTAGTAATAGAAGAGGTACAACACTTAATACCATTCTCTAAACCTTCATCGCCCAAATAAGCACCCCACTCCCAAGCAGCAATAGCCGTATTTACAGGTGCATTTTTATGATACAACCCCATAACACCATACCCTAAATAGATAAGCGGTCTAATATAAACATTCTCTTTAAAGTCGTTAGCCTTTAATAACTCTATATGAGCATCATAAACCTCTTGGTACTCTCTATTTGGAGTAATAGCAACAATCTTAGCCGAGTTATAAAGTCTCTTTACATGCTCTTCTAACTTAAAAATCGCCAAACCCTTTTCTGTTTGGTACGCTCTAGTACCCTCAAAAACAGCATTCCCATAATGCAAAGTATGAGTCAAAATATGAACCTTAGCATCCCCCCAAGGCTTCAACTCACCATCCATCCAAATATATTTAGCTTCATTCATTTTATATAATTCTCCTTAAACCATTTAACCCGATATTTTATCTAAAAGAGGTTAAAACACGGTTGAAAAGTTGGAGGGGTTGGCGGATTGGTTATTTGTATATTGGTTTATTGGTAATAGCTTGTGTTATTTAAAGAGCTGAGAATGAGAGCCAATACGAATTAATGTCAATGCCTGCTCATCAATCAAATAAATTACAAGTAAATCTCCACTAATATGAAATTCTCTACAATCTTTATATTCACCACTTAATGAATGATCCAATGCTTCTTTAGGTAATTCTTCACCATTTAATAGTTTTGATATATACAAAATAAATTTAGCATAATGTTTATCGCTCATACTCACTTTACGCATATCTTTTTTAAAAAGCTTATGCCGAATTAACTCCAAAAGTTGCATCTATTTTTTAAACTCACTTTCTAAATCATCTAAAGTAATTTTCTCCAAATTCACTCCATTTCTCGCCTCTTTTATAGCTTTTTGAGTCTCTTTGTTTGGAATCTTAACTTCAAACGGCAAACCTTTATTAAGTGTAACTTGAGTCAAAAATATATTAACAGCCTCCCCCATAGTAAGCCCCAACTCTTTTAAAATCTTCTTTGCACTCTCTTTTACCTCTTTATCAAGCTTTATGCTTGTGGTTTCTTTTTTACTAATCGTCATTTTGTATCCTTTATAATACTTTAGTATTATTTTAGCAAGTATTTTACTTTTTGTCAAATTTTATAAATTTGCATGAGTTTATTTAAAACTTCAATTAATATATCAGTAGAAATATTATTAATATCTTCAAACAATACCACTATTAATTCAAATTCTTCTTTAGTTAAATACAATTTATTATTATCTAAAAACAACTTTGTATTTTTAACCATTTCTTGATACCATTTTTCTTCTTCTTTATTATTTCTATTCAAATAAGCATTATATTGAGAAAGTTTCCATATTTTATAAATACATTGAAATAAAATACCAAGTTCTTTATTTTCTTTTTGTTGTTTAACTGTAATACTAATTGGATTCAATAATTCTTCTGTAAATTTTAAAATTGGCAATAACCCTATAAAATCATCATCTTCATATTTCTGTTCATCTAATATTGTTTCTAAAAAAGTTTTTGAAACCCTAAAGCCACCTATTGCTTCTTGATTGTCAACAATTATTATATTTATATAATCAATATCTAAAAATTTAAAATCAATCAATTCATATAGTATGATTTCCAATAAATTTTCTTCATACCCTTCAATACCTATAGTAATTTCTTTATAATTATTAACTTGTGTAATTTTTGTAGGTTTAAATAAGTTAAAACCATAAACACTTAGACTATCAAATATGGTATTTGCATCAAACAATAATTTTTCTTCTCTTTTATTTATCCAGTTTTTAATGTATTCTTTAGCGTTATTGATTTTTTTCAAATCTGAATTTATATAAAATTCTATGGTATTTTTTAATCTTTCATACCAATAATTTTCTTCTACTTTTAATTCATTTAAATCAAAATAATGATATGTTTCTTTCTGAATTACTTCAAAAGAATTTTGCATATTTTGAAGTTTAAAAAAAGCATCTTCTAAATTCATAAATGGTGATGTCATATTGCTTCTATCAAGAAGTTGTACTAATTGATTCATAAAATTTCGAAATGCTCTTACAAAATCGTTTATATTTTTTCGCTCCTCTTCAAATGGTTCTTTGATACCCAATTTAATTGATATAGGAAAATCTTTTTCGGTTCTAAACAATTCAAAAACTTCATCATATATCGGTTCAATATTTTTTGTCTTTTTCCCTTCAAAAATATATTCAAAAAGCCTATTGCACTCCATAGTAAAATTTATTAATTTTTTACGCAACTGAACATAATATAATTGCCATTCATATATACTCTCATAACTATAATATTTCATAATTGTTTTTCGCCAAATTACATTTAAATGTACATCAAAATCATCAAATAAATTTTCTTTAGGAATCGATATTTCTGCGTCAATAATCGACCATTTATATATCTCATCATTGGGATAT
>Ga0256829_1000315_pt1 | contig 53667 bp, 47 predicted proteins | sample 131447metaG_FD_185979 | JGI IMG/M metagenome (GOLD analysis project Ga0256829, IMG submission 185979) | Hydrothermal vent microbial communities from Lau Basin, Pacific Ocean - 131-447 | ecosystem: Environmental > Aquatic > Marine > Hydrothermal vents | place: Pacific Ocean: Lau Basin | collected...
TCGCAAAAACGATGCGCCGCCAGGAACAACCGTCATTTGGCGAGGATTCTCGCGATTGGCGGACCTCGTCGACGGATTCAATGCTGCAAATCCCGAGGCCCCACCGACTTGTGGGTAATTGAAAGGTCATGGGGGCGCTTACCGCTGCGCGTGCGGCGGCCTCGGGGCGGGTGGCACAAACCGGTCTGGACATTCTGCGTTTGGGCATGACGCGGCGCGAACAGGCGATTTCGGGCCTGCGCGATCTGCAGAGCCGTGTTTTACAGCTGGCCGAAAAACGTATCAAGCTGCGGGAGACCCTGTCTCATCTCGACATTCGCGCCCCGGTCTCCGGCACTATTTATGGCCTGAAGGTGCATGGTACCGGAACGGTCATTCGCGCGGCCGATCCGTTGATGTATATTGTTCCCAGCGACCGTAATTTGATGGTCGTCAGCCAGATCCCCATCACCAGCATTGATCAGGTCCGTGTCGGCCAACCGGTTACCCTGCGGTTTACAGCCTTTGATCAGCGCAGGACTCCGGTGCTGTTTGGTAAGGTGGTGGGACTTTCTGCCGACGCCTTTACCGATCCGGGGAGGCGGCACTCATATTACCGTGCCGAGATCCGGCTGGTCCGCGGTGAAACAGACAAGCTCAGCGGGTTGCAATTGCTGCCCGGGATGCCGGTTGAGAGCTTTATCAAGACCGCCGACCGGACATTATGGAACTATTTGACCAAGCCAGTCACCGATTATTTTGGCAAAGCCTTTCGGGAAGGCTGAAAAAGCAGTTTTCTCGCGCCGGGTTTGGGGTTAGCGTCGCGTCGAGTGAAACCCGACCGAAGAGGGGCGAGATATGGCCGGAGAAATTGACGCCAAGCTGGCGCAAATGGGAATAACTTTGCCCGAGGCCCCGGCCCCGGCGGCGAATTATGTGCCCTGTGTCAAGGTGGGTGACGTGATTTATGTTTCGGGGCAGATTCCGAAGGATGACGCCGGCTTGGTCTGCGGAAAACTGGGCGAGGATATGGACATTGCGACCGGTCAGGCAGCGGCACGGCTGTGCGCGTTGAGCCTTCTGGCACAGGTGCGTGCCGCACTGGAGGGGGATCTGGACCGGCTGGTCAGGGTGGTAAAACTTGGCGGCTTTGTCAACTCGACCCCCGATTTCACCGACCACCCGGAGGTCATCAACGGTGCCTCCGATTTTTTTGGCGAGTTGCTGGGTGAAGCCGGGGCGCATGCCCGGGCGGCGGTGGGCTGCGCGGCGCTACCTCTTGGCGTTGCCGTTGAGGTCGAGGGAATATTTCAGGTTCGCTGATGATGTTGGACCCGTCCTTTTTGAGCCGTCCTTTGGCGCATCGGGGTTTGCACGATCTGCAGGCCAACGCGCCCGAGAATTCACCCGAGGCCTATCGCCGAGCCATTGCTGGGGGCTACGGGATCGAGCTTGATGTGCAGATCTCTGCCGACGGGCGGGCGATGGTCTTTCACGACGCCGATCTGGACCGGATGACAGGGGCGCACGGTCCAGTGCGTGCCCAGACGGCCACCGATCTTGCCGGGATCCCGTTGAAGGGCGGTGATAGCCAGACGATTCCCACCTTGCGCGATATACTTGGTCTTGTCGCGGGGCGCGCGCCTCTGTTGATCGAGATAAAGGATCAGGATGGACGGTTGGGCCGGAATACCGGCGCGCTGGAGCAGGCCGTTGTCGAGGATCTGGCGCGCTATGATGGCCCCGTTGCGGTCATGTCGTTCAACCCCTATGCGGTGAAAAACATCCATGATGCCAGTCCTGGTCTTGCGGTTGGGCTGACAACCACCGATTTCTCTAACCCGTTCTGGAGCCGCCTGCCCGCCGCGCAGCGTAAATCTTTGAGCGAAATCAGCGATCTTGAGCGGGTCGGCGCCTGTTTTATCTCGCATGATCAACACGCGCTGGCTCGCCCACGGGTCGCCGAGATAAGGGCCTCGGGTCGGGCGGTTCTGAGCTGGACGATCCGCTCTCCGGCAGAAGAACGCGCGGCGCGGAAACTTGCAGACAATGTCACCTTTGAAGGGTACCTTGCCTGAGAGCGGCGCGGGCAGATGAGGCCGGTTTTGACAGACGATATCACCATTTCCCTCCATCGCGGCATTGCAGAAATTCCGGCCCGAGAATGGGATGCGCTGTCGTCTGCCCCGGGGGAAAAGCCGCCGGATCCCTTTACCTCGCACCGCTTTCTGTGTGCGCTCGAGGACAGCGGTTCGGTCGGTGCCGGCAGCGGTTGGACGCCGTGCCATCTGCTGGCCCGCCGCGGCGGGCAAATAATCGGGGCGATGCCGCTATATGCAAAAAGCCACAGCCAGGGCGAATATGTGTTTGATCACTCATGGGCACAGGCCTTCGGTCGCGCCGGGGGCTCATATTATCCAAAGCTCCAGTCTGCGGTGCCCTTTACCCCGGCCACGGGACGGCGGTTTTTATGCCGCCCCGAATTCGAGGATATCGTGCGTGCGGCGCTGCTTGAGGGGGCCTTGCGGCTGTGCCGGAAAAACGCGCTGTCGTCGTTTCACATCACCTTTTGCACCGCGGCCGAGGCCTGTGCAGGTCAAAAGATGGGCCTTATGCACCGTGTCGGACAGCAGTTCCACTGGGTCAATGAGGGCTACCGGGATTTTCAGGACTTCCTGTCCCGCCTTTCGTCGCGCAAACGCAAGGCCATCCGGCGCGAGCGCACGCGTGCGCAGGCGTTTGGCGGGGAAATCCACCTATTGAGCGGCAATCAACTGAAGCCCGCCCATTGGGAGGCGTTCTGGCAATTCTATCAGGATACCGGCGCGCGAAAATGGGGCACGCCCTATCTGACCCGCGCGTTTTTTGATCAGGTGCAGGCGCATATGCGCGAGGATGTGCTGCTGGTCATGTGCGAAAGAAACGGGCGCTGGGTTGCGGGGGCGCTGAATTTCATCGGCGCAGATACCCTGTACGGGCGCTATTGGGGTGCAATCGAGGACCACCCGTTCCTGCATTTCGAGGTCTGCTATTATCAGGCGATCGAATTTGCCATTCGGCAGGGCCTTGCCCGCATCGAGGCCGGCGCGCAAGGCGAGCACAAGCTGGCCCGCGGGTATCTGCCGGTGGCCACCCATTCTCTGCACTGGATCGCCGACGCCGGATTTCGGCGCGCTGTTGCCGAGTTCCTGTCACAAGAGCGTGCCGCCGTGGACGAGGACATCGAGATCCTCACCAGCATGGGCCCGTTCCGGCGTGGCGGTGTGGACCGGGATTGAGCCCCAGAAATTCCACCATTCCGATGCCGGATTCTGGTCTCAGATCTGCGCCAGCAGGGATTCCGCTGCGGTCAAATCACAGGTGCCCGCCTCGGTTTCAAAGTTCAGGACCTTGATTGTGCCATCCTCGATATAGGCCGAAAAGCGCTTGCAGCGATCGATAAAACCCAGCGCCGGGGCGCTGAAGGCAAGGTCAAGCGCCTTGGTCACGCTGGAATCTCCGTCGGCTAGCAGTTCCACCCCGGCTTTGGCAGCCCCCTGCACGTCGTCCCACGCCTGCATCACAAAGGGGTCATTGACTGACATGCAAACGATGTGATCGACGCCCTTGGCGCGAAAGGCGTCAGCATTGCGGACAAAGCCGGGAAGGTGGGCGCTGCTGCAGGTCCGCGTGAACGCCCCTGGAAGGCCAAACAGCACCAGTTTCTTTCCGGCGCTCAGGTCTGCCAGCGAGACAGTTTCTGGCCCGTTTTCGCCAATTCGGACCAGTGTTCCGTCCGGCAGCGTGTCTCCAACCGCAATCGTCATCTTTTTTCCCTCTTTTTTATTGCCCAATGTTCAGGCCAACATATAAGTTGTCGCGACAGGCAGGGCCAGCAAAAAGCCCGGAGCCGCGCTTGGGGGTGGGATGACACATATCGCCGTGATCGGAGCAGGTCAGGCCGGAGCCGCGTTGGTGGCCCGGTTGCGCAAGCTGGGTTTTGATGGGCGGATCACCCTGTTCGGGGCCGAACCGACCCCTCCCTATCAACGTCCGCCCCTGTCCAAGAAATACCTTTTGGGCGAGATTGACACGGCGCGCCTGTTGCTGCGGCCAGCATCCTTTTATGCCGAGAACGCCATCGACCTGTGCCTGTCAACGACGGTCGAAGCGATCCGGCCTGCGGACAAGGTGCTTGTGGCGGACGGCAAAGAGGTCGCGTTCGATCAACTGGCTTTGACCACGGGGGCCAATCCTCGGCGGTTGCCGAATGCCATCGGTGGTGCGCTGGACGGCGTTTATACGGTGCGCAACCTTCAGGATGTCGATGCGATGGCGCCGGAATTGCAACCGGGGCGGCGCTTGTTGATCATCGGGGGCGGTTATATCGGGTTGGAGGCGGCTGCGGTTGCGGCCAGTCGCGGTCTTGATGTGACGCTGGTGGAAATGGCCGAACGCATCCTGCAACGTGTCGCCTGTGCTGAAACGGCGGCCTATTTTCGTTCCTTGCACCGCGCACATGGCGTTGATTTGCGTGAAGGTGTTGGCCTTCAGCGTCTGCTTGGAGAGGGCAGGGTCAGCGGCGCCGAGTTGACCGACGGCAGCCGGCTTGGGGTTGATTTTGCCATCGTTGGCGTTGGCATTACCCCGGCGGTTGGGTTGGCCGAACAGGCGGGGCTGGACATCGACAACGGGATCAGGACCGACGCCCTCGGGCAGACCAGCCACGCCGGCATCTGGGCGGCGGGCGATTGCGCATCTTTCCCGTATCGGAACGGCCGACTGCGCCTTGAAAGCGTGCCCAATGCCATCGATCAGGCCGAAGCCGTTGCAGCAAACATGCTGGGAGCCGCTGCACCCTATGTGGCCCGGCCGTGGTTCTGGTCGGATCAGTATGACATCAAGTTGCAGATTGCCGGCCTGAACAGCGGCTATCAGCAGGTGGTCCAACGCCAGAGCGATAAGGGGACCTCGTTCTGGTATTACCGGGGCGAGGAATTGTTGGCGGTTGACGCGATGAATGATCCACGCGCTTACATGATCGCAAAACGTCTGATCGAAGCCGGGAAATCCCCCGCCGCCGGACAGATCGCCGATCCGGGCTGCGATCTGAAATCCCTGCTTTAGGCCGATGGTGGTCTTGTGCGCATAATCGCTGGCCGCCACAGGGGCTTGACGCTGGCCTCGGTGGGCAGGGGAGACGCGCGCGCCCATCTCAGGCCGACCAGCGACCGGGTCCGCGAGAGCATGTTCAACCTGCTGCAAAACGGTGGCTATGGCGATCCGGTCCGGGGCGCGCGGGTGCTGGATATGTTCGCCGGAACCGGGGCGCTTGGGCTTGAGGCCCTCAGTCGCGGTGCGGCGCGAGTGGTGTTCATCGATGATGGGAAAAAGGCCGCCCAGTTGATTGGGCGCAATATCGATCTCTGTGCGGCCAGCGAGCTTTGCCAGCTTGTGCGGCGCAACGCGATTCGGCCCGGACCTTGCCCCGAAGCGCCGTTCGATCTGGTGTTCATGGATCCTCCCTATGGATCGGGTCTGGGCGAGCAGGCCCTGATTGCCGCACAGGCTGCGGGATGGATTGCCGAGGATGCGCTGATCCTCTGTGAAGAAAACGCTGCAATCACCGCATTGCCGTCGTTCCGGCGGCTGGATGCGCGACGATATGGCGACACATGGGTCACGATCCTGCGCCAGAGCGGTGGATCGTAACCTTGTTCCGGCGCGGGGTTTGTGGGACAGTCGTCGCAAACCCGAGAACAGGCAGATGACAGGCATGACACGACCCGAAAACATCCTTGGAACGGTGTTTGGTTTCGACCATTTTCGCCCCGGTCAGCAAGAGATCGTCGAGGCGGTTCTGGCCGGCCGAAACGTATTGGCGATCATGCCCACCGGCGGCGGCAAGTCGCTGTGTTTCCAGCTGCCGGCGTTGATGGGAACGGGGGTCACGGTGGTCATATCACCGCTGATTGCCCTGATGCGCGATCAGGTGCGGGCGTTGCGCGAAATCGGGGTTGTGGCCGGCGCGCTGACCAGCGGGAATACCGAAGAAGAGACCGAAGAGGTGTTTCAGGCGCTTGAGGACGGTCGGCTGCGGCTGCTCTATCTTGCCCCGGAACGCCTTGCCAACCCGGGGACCTTGCGCCTGCTCAGCCGGATCAAAACCCGCCTTATCGCAGTTGACGAGGCCCATTGCGTCAGCCAGTGGGGGCATGATTTCCGTCCCGACTATCTGCGGATTGGCGAGCTTCGGCGTGCCCTCGGGGTGCCGCTGGCGGCTTTTACCGCAACGGCGGATGCCGAAACCCGGGCCGAGATCGTAGAGCGCCTGTTTGACGGGGCCGCGCCGGAAACCTTTTTGCGCGGGTTCGATCGTCCCAATATCACCCTTTCGTTTCGTCCAAAGGACAAGCCGCGCCAGCAGGTGCTGGAGTTCGTCGCCGCGCGAAAGGGTCGCTCGGGCATCGTCTATTGCGGCACCCGTGCCAAGACCGAAACGCTGGCGTTGGCGCTGGCCGCTGACGGGCACAATGCGGTCGCCTATCACGCCGGTCTCGGGGCCGAACAGCGGCGCATTGTCGAGAGCCGATTTTCCCGCGAGGACGGTCTGATTGTAGTGGCCACTGTTGCCTTTGGCATGGGGGTGGACAAGCCGGATATTCGCTATGTCGTGCATGGGGACCTGCCTAAATCCATCGAAAGCTATTATCAGGAGATCGGGCGCGCCGGGCGGGACGGGGCGCCGGCCGAGACCCTGACGCTTTATGGCGCCGATGATATCCGCCTGCGCCGCGCCCAGATTGACGAGGGGCTGGCCCCGCCCGAGCGCAAGGAGGCAGACCATGCACGGCTGAATGCCCTGCTCGGGCTGGCCGAGGCGCGCCACTGTCGCCGCAGTGTTCTGCTGGGCTACTTTGGCGAGCAGGCCGAGGCCTGTGGCAATTGCGATCTCTGTGCCTCGCCACCCGAGATTTTTGATGGAACCGAGGTCGTGCGCAAGGCGCTTTCGGCCATTCTGCGCACCGACGAATATTTTGGCGCCGGACATCTGATCGATATCCTGCGCGGGGTGAAAACGGACCGGGTGATGCAGCGCGGCCATCACAGTCTGCCGACATTCGGCGTGGGGGCCGATCTGTCCAAGGGCCAGTGGCAGGCGATCTTTCGTCAGATGATGGGCCATGATCTGATCCGCCCCGATGCCGCGCGTCACAGCGCGCTCAGGATGACAGCACGGGCGCGACCGATCCTCCGTGGCGAGGAAATAATCGAACTGCGGCGGGACACGATCACAACCCGGACGACGTCAAGGCCCGCCCCAAAGGCGCTGGTTGCCGAGGAAGACGAGGCCCTGCTGGCGGCGCTGAAGGCCCGGCGCCGGGCGTTGGCCGAGGCGATGAAAGCGCCGGCCTATGTGGTGTTTCCGGATCGCACCCTGATCGAGATGGCCACTCGGCGACCGACGACGCTGGATGCATTCGCCCACTTGCCCGGCGTAGGGGCCAAGAAGTTGCAGAAATATGGCCGCGTCTTTCTTGAAATCATCACGCAGGCCCCCGGGCAGGAGATGCACCCGGCGCGACTGAAACTGGCGGGCAAGGATAGCGGCCCGTTGTTTGACCGTCTGCAATCGGCGGCGCGGGCATTGGCGCAGGGCGCTGACGGCTGCGAAAAGCCGCTTGGCTGTTCGCCGGGGCTGCTGGCGCGTCTGGCGTCGCAAAAGCCCTCGGATCTGGCCCGCATCGAGCGTATCCTCGGACCCCAGCGAACGGCGCGTTTCGGGGCGCGGTTCCTTGAAATCCTGACCCAAGTCTGACCGAAAAAAAGGAGATCCTATGCTGACTGTCATTTCTCCGGCCAAGCGCCTGAATTTTCAGCCTGCCCGGGCCCCCGTTCCGTCTAGCGCGCCTCAGTTTCAGGCGGATGCGGTTGCTCTGGCCAGAACAGCGCGACGCCTCAGCGTTGCGGGCTTGCGCGAGCTGATGTCGATCAGCGAGGATCTGGCACGCCTCAATCAAAAGCGGTTTCGCGCCTTTTGCGAAACGCCCGACCCTGACCAGACCAAGCCGGCGGTTCTGGCCTTTGCGGGGGACACCTATGTTGGGCTTGAGGCGGGCTCGCTTGATGCGGATGAAATGCGCTGGGCGCAGGCGCGCTTGCGAATCCTGTCGGGGCTTTATGGTCTGCTGCGCCCGATGGACCGGATACAACCCTATCGTCTGGAAATGGGCAGCCGACTGGCAACGCGGCGCGGCAAGACTCTTTACCAGTATTGGGGGCAGCGGATTGCGGTTGCGCTGAACGCGGCTGCCGCCGAGGCAGGGGCCAAAGCGCTGTTGAACTGTGCCAGCGTTGAATATTTCTCGGCCGTTTCGCGGGACATGCTGGATTTGCCGGTGATCACGCCGGTCTTTCTTGACGTGAAAAACGGCGAGGCAAAGATCATCAGTTTTTTTGCCAAGAAAGCGCGCGGTGCGATGGCGCGGTTCGTGATCCAGAACCGGATCACGGACGTCGAAGGGCTCAAGGATTTTGACACCGGGGGATACCGCTATCAGACTGAACTGTCCGAGGGAGAAAAGCTGGTCTTTCGTCGTGAGGCCGCGGTTTAGATCTACGATAGCATTTCAAGAAATCATCGAAACAAGCGCAAGCGCCGATGATCCAAGGGCGTATTGCGCGGCAGGGTATTGGTGATTCATCCTTTTTCAAACGCGTCAGGCGAACACGCCCTGACAGAACCAGCCGCCGGATTTCAGTCCGCCATAGGCATAAAACAGCCACAATCGTATGCCCTGTCGGGTCTCGATCCGCCAATAATCGCGCGTTCCCGTACGCCAGTCGGGGTCGTCCAGCCACCATTCCGGCGCGATCCGTTCAGGCCCGCTGGCATTCTGGTTCTGAAAGCCGTATTGCCGCCAGCGAAAGCTGTCCGGCGGGCGCGGCACATCGGGCGCGGTGACGATCTCGGGGGGGAACAGCACCAGCGGGCGCGGGTTTTTCGGCGCGCACCAGTCAGGGGCGGGGTCGGTCCAGGCGGCACCCATGACGGTTGCGGTTTTTTCGGGAATATGACTGTCGGCGGGGTGAAGGCGGGTGATGGCCTCAAGCCCGATGCGCGCGCCAAGCCGAGTGATCAGGTTGTCAAGCGCAGTCTCGTCTGCAGCGCGGGTCTGCGCGCTCAGAAGGGCGGCCTTTGGTCCGGCGTGCTGTGTGGGATGGAGCGCTTCGGTTGCCGAGGCTTCCAGCCGGATCACGTCAATTCCAAAGCCGGGATCGACCTCGGTCAGCTTCAGGGCCAGCAATGGGCGGATCTGCCCGGGGTCATGGCTGGGGCGGGCCAGACCGGCCTCGATCCGCTGGCAGCTGTGATCGGCGCGAAACAGCCAGAGGCGCAGGCGCCGTGCCCCCTGACCGTGGGTTTTCAGCCGGGTGCAGAGCGGCGGCAGAAGGCGCTCGATTGCGGCCATGATGTCGGTGTCCAACCCGATCGGTTCGGGCAGGCTGAGGCGGGTGGCAAAGACGATTTCAGCGCGCGCCGGGCTGATCGGCTCGGGCTCTGCGCCGAGGGCCTGATCCAGCCGTTTGAGAACATCCCGGCCAAACCGGCGGGCCAGCGGAGCGCGGGGCAGCACCGCCAGCTCACCGATCCGCTGAACCCCGAGGCGCTGGATGTTCAGCGCGACCGTTTCAGGCAGGCGCAGGGCGGCCACGGGCAGGGGCGCGATGGCTGCCCTTGTCTGTCCCGGAGGCGCGATACAGAGGGGGGTGCGCTCCCCCGCCAGTGTAAGGTGTCGGGTCGGTGCGCTGTGGTTCTGGTGCCGCCGGATGGCACGCGCGCGGGTGGCGCGGGCCTCTTGATCTATGGTGTCGCCGCTGCGCAGATTTGGGGCGGCTTGTCCGGCGTAGCGTGCCAAGGCCCAGGCCGCCCCCGGCGTGTCGGCAAGCCCGATTCGCACCGATAGGTGCAAGCGTGCACAATCGGCCTGCACGCTCAAGGCCAGCCCTGCCTCGCCGCCAAACAGATGCGCGCATCCGGTGATATCCAGCACCAGCGCATCCGGCCGCTCTTTGGCCACCAGCGGGGTGAATTTTCCTGCCCAGCGCGCCAGACGGTGTAAAAAGGCAGCCTCGGCTGGCGGGTTTGCGGGTCGGGTCAACAGCGCCGGGCAAAAGGCGCGGGCATCGCGCAGCGCCTGACCCGGGTACAGCCCCTCGGCCTCGGCCTCGATCGACAGGCTGACGAGGGTTTGGGTATTGCTTTGGGTTGCGACAATGGCAAACGGGCCGATAAGGGTGCCACGCTCCTGCCGCAAGACACGCTCGGCCGCGAGATGCGGAAACCAGAGGGACAGGATACGGCGCGGGCTGGGCATGGCTGCAAATGTTCCCCTTTTGTTCAAAACTGTCACAGCTCGTTTCCAGAGTCGAGGGGAATATCGAGGAGAAGGCTCAACACACGCAAAAATTAGGCTTGAACGGTTGTTTCCGACATTAAGGTCGCGAATGATCACGACGACGAGGTTTTTTGCCCGTGAACTGCTGAAAAACGGTGACAAGCGGGCGCGGATATGGCGGGAGAGAGTGATGCAGACAGGATCATGTGAATGCGGGGCGGTGAGGTTTCGCATAACCGGCCCCATGCGTGCGGTTATTGCCTGCCATTGCACCCAATGCCGCAAAACCAGCGGTCACTATTGGGCGGCGACAAGCGTTCCTCGCAAGGCTCTGATGATAACGCGGGCAGACGGATTAAAATGGTTTTGTTCCTCAGATCACGCCCGGCGCGGATTTTGCGCGGGCTGTGGTGCCAGCCTGTTCTGGGAGGAGGATGGCAGCGGGCAGATCTCGATCGGCGCAGGAACGCTGGACCAAAAAACTGGACTGCGCTGCGAAAAGCACATCTTTGTCGCTGACAAGGGCGACTATTATGATATCCCTGAGCATATGTCGTATTAGGAGGCCTCCCAATGATAGACACCCTTCTGGCAATGAACCCGCTGACGATCAGCGCATTCATGGGTGCTGCGCTGTTGTTATACCTGACACCGGGGGCGGACATGATGTTCACGCTGGCAAGCGGTATGTCAGGTGGCCCCAAGGCCGGGCTGGCGGCGGCGGTGGGGATTGCGCTGGGGGTCCTTGTTCATGTCACCATGGCGGCGGCTGGTTTGGCGGCGCTGATCCTTGCCTATCCGGCGGCCTATGACGCGATTCGCTATCTGGGGGCGGCGTATCTGGCGGTACTGGCATGGCAAAGCTGGCGTACGGACACTCGTCTTGAGGCGCAAAGGGGCCGCGCCAACGTCTGGCGGGCTTTTCGGCGCGGCTTTTTGACCAATCTGATGAATCCGAAGGTGGCGCTGTTTGTGCTGGCCTTTTTGCCACAGTTCACCGACCCCGCTGCTGGGCCGGTTTGGCATCAAATCCTGTGGCTGGGCCTGTTTCTGGGTCTTGGCGGCATCCTGAGCGACGGGGCCTACGGCGTGTTTGCCGGGGTCATGGCCGCCCGGCTGCGGCGCTCGTCGCGCGTGATGCACAAGGTCTCGGCAATCGTGTTCGGCGGCCTTGCGGCGCGTCTGGCCCTCGGCTGAAGGATCGTCTCATGCCCGGTTCCCCGACCTCCTCTTTGCGCCCGTTCCCGACCACGGCGCGGGTTGTCATCATCGGTGGAGGGGCGGTGGGAACGTCCTGCCTCTATCATCTTGCGCGGGCGGGCTGGCGTGACTGCGTCCTTCTGGAAAAGAACGAGCTGACGGCAGGCTCGACCTGGCATGCGGCGGGGAATGTTCCGACCTTCTCTACCAGCTGGTCACTGATGAACATGCAGCGATACTCGACCGAGCTTTATTCCGCGCTTGGGGCGGCGGTCGATTATCCGATGAACTATCATGTCACCGGCTCGATCCGGCTGGCCCATTCCAAAGAGCGCCTGCAGGAGTTTCAGCGCTGCAAGGGCATGGGGCGCTATCAGGGGATGGACATCGAAATCCTGTCTCCCGCAGAGGCCCGCGCGCACTATCCGTTTCTGGAACTCCATGATCTGGAGGGGGCGCTTTATGATCCCGCCGATGGCGACATTGACCCGGCGCAGTTGACACAGGCTCTGGCCAAGGGCGCGCGGGACATGGGGGCGCGGGTTCTGCGGTTCACGCCGGCAACCGGAATTGCGCGTGAGGGCAACGAGTGGATTGTCAAAACCGAAAAGGGCGATATTCGGGCCGAGATCGTCGTCAATGCCGCCGGATATTATGCCCGGCGCGTGGGCGAGTGGTTCAGACCTTTTGGGGGCCGAACGGTTCCGATGGCGGTCATGAGCCATCAATATCTGCTGACTGAGGAAATCTCCGAACTGGCCGCGTGGACCAAGGAGGTTGGCCACAAGCTGCCTCTGCTGCGCGATGTGGACACGTCCTATTACCTCAGGCAGGAGAAAAATGGCCTGAACCTTGGCCCCTATGAACAGGAATGCCGTGCTCATTGGGTCAGTCCTGACGATCCGCTGCCCGAGGATTTCAGTTTTCAGCTTTTTCCCGACGATCTGGAGCGGCTGGAATGGTATATCGAGGACGCCATGGCGCGCATTCCGATCCTCGGGCGGGCCGGGATCAGCAAGGTCATCAATGGCCCGATCCCCTATGCCCCTGACGGGAATCCGCTGATTGGCCCAATGCCGGGTGTGCCCAACGCCTTTGAAGCTTGCGTTTTTACCTTTGGTATCACGCAGGCAGGGGGTGCGGGCAAGGTTCTGGCCGAATGGGTGACCGAGGGCCAGACCGAGTGGGACATGTGGTCTTGCGATCCGCGCCGCTTTACCGATTACACCGATCACGATTACTGTGTCAGAAAGGCACGCGAGGTTTATGCCAACGAATACGCCATGCATTTTCCGCACCATCGCTGGCCCGCAGGGGCGAATAAAAAACTGTCCCCCGTGCATGAAAAAGTGACCGCGCTGGGCGGGCAAATGGGGGCCTATAACGGCTGGGAACGCGCCAATTGGTTCGCCCATGCCGGCGATGACACCTCAAAAGCTGCGACACAAACCTGGAATCGTGCGGGGCCGTGGCAGGCGCGGGTGCGCGATGAATGTCTGGCGGTGCGTGATACGGTGGGTGTTCTGGACCTGCCGGGCTTTGCCCGTTTCAACCTGTCGGGACGAGGCGCAAGCGATTGGCTGCGTGGCCTAATCACCGGTGCCCTGCCGCGTGTCGGGCGCATGGGGCTGGCCTATTTTGCCGATAGCCGTGGCCGCATTGTGACCGAGATGTCGGTGATGAAACACGCGCCCGATTTCATGACGCTGATCACCGCGGCGGCGGCGGAGTGGCACGATTTCGAGTATCTCCGGCGGCAGCTTCCTGAGGGGCTGACCCTGACCAACCACTCGGCCGATTTTGATACGCTGATCGTGACCGGCCCAAAATCCCGGGACCTGTTTTCGGGAATGACCGACGCGGATCTGGATCTGGCATGGCTCAGCCACCAGCGGGCCCATATCGGCGGGCATGAATGCACCTTGGCGCGGGTCTCATACGCGGGTGAGCTGGGCTGGGAAATCCATGCCCATAACGAGCACATGCCGGTGATCTATGAGATGGTGCTGGAGGGTGGCGCACGTCCCTTTGGCATGTGGGCGCTGGACAGTCTGCGGCTGGAAAAGGGATACCGTGCATGGAAGGGCGATTTGTCCAGCGATTATACTTGCCTTGAAGGCGGGCTGGATCGGTTTGTGCATCTGGATAAAGAGCAGGACTTCCCCGGCAAGGCGGCGCTGATTTCGCAACGACGCCAAGGTGTTGCCAAGCGCTTTGTAACCCTGATCGTTGACGCCGGTGAGGCCGATGCCCCCTATATGTCAACGCTGTGGCATGACGGTCAGGTTGTGGGCGAGACCACCTCGGGTGGTTGGGGGTATCGTGTCGGGGCCTCGATTGCCTTGGGGATGCTGCGCGCCGATCTGACGGTGCCCGGAACCCGGATTGAGCTTGAAATATACGGTGAGCGCCACAGCGCCGTTGTACAACCCGACCGGCCTCTGTGGGATCCCGAGAACCTGCGGCTGAGAGGGGTGTGACATGGGCGAAATCACCCTTCTGGATGGCGGTATGGGGCAGGAGTTGCTGAAACGCTCGGCCCAACCGCCGCATCCGATGTGGTCGGCCAAGGTACTGCTGGATGAACCCGAGATTGTCGCCGCCGTACATCGGGACTATATTGCCGCAGGAGCGCGCAGGATCACCCTGAATACCTATGCGGCCAGCCCCGAAAGACTGGCGCAGGGCGGGCGGAGCGATCTTTTTCGGCCGCTTCAGACACGCGCGATCGAATTGGCCAAGTCAGCGGTCGCTGCCAGCGGTCAGGACGTGCGGATTGCTGGATGCCTGCCGCCGTTGTTTGCCTCATACCGGCCCGAACTGGCACCGGATTTTCAGGCCAATCTGGTGCTCTATCGTCAGATCGTTGCATTGGAAAAGGACCATGTGGACCTTTTCCAGTGCGAAACTCTTGGATCCATCGCCGAAGCGACCGCTGCCTGCACCGCTGCCGTGGAAAGCGGTCTGCCGGTCTGGGTCAGCCTTAGCATCCGGGACGATGACAGCAAGACCCTGCGCTCGGGTGAGCCGCTTCTGGATGCGCTGGCCGCGCTTGAGGGGTTGGGCGCCGAGGCGCTGTTGCTGAATTGTTCAACCCCGGAAGCAATCAGTCACGCCCTGCCCGATCTGGTTGCAACCGGATCGCCGGTGGGGGCCTACGCCAACGGGTTTGCCGGCGTAACGGCGCTGGAACCTGGCGGCACCGTGGATGTTCTGCAGGCGCGTCATGATCTTGACCCGGCGACCTACGCCGATTTTGCAATGGGTTGGATCGAGGCGGGCGTAACTATCATTGGCGGTTGTTGTGAAACCACTCCGGCCCATATTGCCGAGATCGCCCGTCGCCTGAAGGCGGCCGGATATGACATCATCTGAGAGACTGGCATGACAAATCTTCCCAAACAGGCGCGCGTTGTCATCATCGGGGGCGGGGTCATCGGTTGTTCGCTTGCCTATCATCTGGCCCGGCTTGGCTGGCGGGACGTCATTCTGCTTGAGCGCAAGCGCCTGACATCTGGCACCACTTGGCATGCGGCGGGATTGATCGGACAGTTGCGCGCAACTGAAACTATGACCCGCCTGGCCTGCTACTCGGCCGAGCTTTATAACGGTCTTGAGGCAGAAACGGGTGTTGCGACGGGAATGCGCACGCTGGGCTCGATCTCGCTTGCGCTGAGCGAAGCGCGGCGTGAAGAGCTGTTCCGTCAGGCGGCAATGGCGCGCGCCTTTGGTGTGCCGGTCGAGGAAATCTCGCCGACCGAGGCCAAGGCACGCTATCCGCATCTGAACATCAAAGGCGTCGTTGCCGGGGTATTTCTGCCCACGGACGGGCAGGGTGACCCGGCCAACATCGCATTGGCGCTGGCCAAGGGGGCGCGTCAGAAGGGGGTGTTGATCGCGGAAAACACCTGTGTTCGCGGGCTTGTAAAATCTGGCAATCGGGTCAGTGGGGTTGACTGGCAACAGGGCGAGGCGCGCGGTCATATTGCCGTCGATCACGTGGTCAACTGCGCCGGCATGTGGGGGCACGAGGTTGGCCGCATGGCCGGGGTCAACGTCCCCCTGCAGGCCTGTGAGCATTTCTATATCGTGACCGAACCGATCCGCGAACTCCAGCGCCTGCCGGTGTTGCGCGTGCCTGATGAATGTGCCTATTACAAGGAGGACGCGGGTAAAATTCTTTTGGGAGCATTTGAGCCGCGCGCCAAGCCCTGGGGCGTGGACGGTATCCCCGAGGATTTCGAGTTCGATCAGCTTCCCGAGGATTTCGACCATTTTGAACCCATTCTCGAGCGCGCCATCGACCGTATGCCGTTGCTGGCCAAGGCAGGGATTCACACGTTTTTCAACGGTCCGGAAAGCTTTACCCCGGATGACGCCTATCATCTGGGCCGCAGCCCCGAGGTGGAAAACTTCTGGGTTGCGGCCGGGTTCAATTCGATTGGCATTCAGTCGGCAGGTGGGGCCGGCATGGCGTTGGCGCAATGGATGGACGATGGGGCGCGCCCGTTTGACCTTGGCGATGTCGATATCCTGCGCAACCAGCCGTTTCAGGGTAACAAACGTTATCTGGCGGCGCGCGCCACGGAAACGCTGGGCCTGCTTTATGCCGATCATTTCCCGTTTCGCCAAAAGGCGACCGCCCGCGGGATAAGGCGCAGCCCGTTTCACGCCCATCTGCTGGAGCAGGGTGCCGTGATGGGCGAGATCGCCGGTTGGGAGCGCGCCAACTGGTTCGCAAAAGACGGGCAGTCGCGCGAATACCAGTATTCCTGGGGGCGTCAGAACTGGTTCAAAAACGCCGCGGCGGAGCATCGTGCGGTGCGCGAGAATGTCGGGCTTTACGATATGTCGAGCTTTGGTAAGCTGCGCGTTGAGGGGCCCGACGCTGAGGCCTTTCTGAACCATGTCTGCGGCGCCAACATGTCGGTGCTGGTCGGCAAGATTGTCTATACGCAGTTCCTGAATCCGCGCGGTGGGATCGAGGCGGATGTCACCGTGACGCGCCTGTCGCCAAGCCTCTATCTTGTGGTGACCCCGGCGGCGACGCGACTGGCCGAGGAAACGTGGCTGCGGCGGCATCTTGGCAATTATCGCGCTGTCATCACCGATGTGACCGCCGGTGAGGGGGTTCTGGCGGTAATGGGGCCGAATGCGCGGGCGCTGATGCAGGCGGTCTCCCCCAATGATTTTTCAAACGCCGCCAACCCGTTTGGTACCGCCCAAGATATCGAAATCGGCATGACGATCGCGCGGGTGCATCGGGTCTCATACGTGGGTGAGCTGGGCTGGGAGATATATGCCTCCACCGACATGTGCGCGCATGTTTTTGAAACGCTATGGACGGCGGGTCAGGACATGGGGCTGAAGCTGTGCGGGATGCATATGATGGACTCTTGCCGGATCGAAAAGGCGTTTCGGCATTTTGGCCACGACATCACCTGCGAGGACCATGTGCTGGAGGCGGGGCTTGGGTTCGCGCTGGGTCGGGGCAAGGCAGATTATATCGGTCGTGATGCGGTGTTGGAAAAGCGCGAGACCGGATTGCAGCGGCGGCTGGTACAGTTCTTGCTGACCGATCCTGCGCCGCTGCTTTATCACAACGAACCGATCCTGAGGGATGGAGAAATTGTCGGCTACCTTACCAGCGGTGCCTATGGGCACTGGCTGGGCGGGGCTGTTGGCCTTGGCTATGTGCCATGCAAGGGGGAAAGTACCGATTCGGTTCTGGCCTCGCGCTATGATATCGACGTCGCCGGGGTGCGCATTCCGGCGCGGGCCAGTCTGAAACCGCTCTATGACCCTCAGGGCGCCCGGGTGCGAATGTGACCGTCGATTGAGTATTTTTGCAAAGAAGACACCTTTTGTCTATCAGCCGCCAAGCGGCCCGCTTGTGGTTATTCATCGGGATCAGGATCTGTTGCTGGTGGACAAGCCTTCGGGTCTTTTGTCGGTTCCGGGCAAGGCGGAGGGACATCGGGATTGTCTTGAAAGCCGAGTGAAGGCGGCGGTTCCCGAGGCGCTTCTGGTGCATCGTCTGGACATGGACACCTCGGGTCTGATGGTCTTTGCCATGAACCGGCGCGCACAGCGGCACCTCGGGTTGCAATTCGAGCGGCGGCACCTGGAGAAAACCTATGAGGCCGAGGTTGTGGGGTGCGTCGCCGGTGAGGCTGGTGAAATTGATCTTCCGCTGACCGTGGATTGGCCGAACCGACCGTTGCAAAAAGTCTGCCACGAGACAGGCAAGCCGGCCCTAACCCGTTGGCAGGTGATTGGCCGCGGGGAGTCGCGCACGCGGGTGCTTTTGATGCCGAAGACCGGGCGCAGCCATCAATTGCGGGTTCATATGCTGGCGCTGGGCCATCCCATTCTGGGGGATCGGTTTTATGGCACGGGCGATTTGGCGCCGCGGCTGTTGTTGCACTCGGGCTGCCTTGGGCTGTATCATCCGAGCGGTGGGGCGTGGGTCAGTTTTGTCAGCCGGTGTCCGTTTTAGGAATTTGCAATGGCCGATGATTTTCCGGATACGATAACGCAAAAGATTGGCGTCCTGTTGCGCCGTGAGACCGAGGCGCGGGTTCTTGCGCCGGTGATCGAAGCTCTGGCCGAGGTGTTTGGCCGTGACCTAGTGCTGGCGGCGGTGAAAACAGCGATCGTCGATCTGGCCCGCGCGCAAGGGGCCAAGATGGCAGCGGAATACGGCAACGGCGCGGCGGATTTTCTTACCACCCTTCAGTTCTGGCTGAAAGATGATGCGTTGGAGATTGATGTTCTGGAGCAAAGCGATACGCGACTTGATTTCAATGTCACGCGCTGTCGGTATGCCGAGATGTATCGCGCGCTGGGGATCGAAGAGTTGGGGGCAGTTTTTTCCTGCAACCGGGATTTCGCCTTGATCGAGGGTTTTAACCCGGCGGCGCGTTTGAGTAGGGAAAAAACCATTTTGGAAGGTGCTGATTGTTGTACATTTCGTTATGATTTCAGTAAAACGCAGAAAAAATAGTAAATTTTTCCTCTCGCGCCAAAATTTTGCCAAACTCAGGGGTGAAGCGCGGGCGACAGGATAAGGGGCGATTGATGCAGGTGATTTCAACAAGGCTGCCCGATGTTCGGGTGTTGACGCCGCGCCGGTTTGGCGATGCGCGGGGGTTTTTCTGCGAGACATGGAGCCGGCGGCGCCTGGAGGACGCGGGGATTGTGCATGATTTTGTGCAGGACAACGAAAGCCTCTCGCGCGATTCCGGTACGTTGCGCGGGCTTCATTATCAAGCGCCGCCATTTGCCCAAACCAAGCTGGTGCGGGTGGTCGCGGGGGCCGTTCTGGATGTAGCGGTGGACGTGCGCAGGGGCTCGCCCGATTATGGGCGCTGGGTTTCGGTCGAGCTGTCGGCCGAGAACGGGCAGCAGTTGCTGATCCCCCGAGGGTTCCTGCATGGGTTTCTGACCTGCGCCCCAAACACCCATGTGATCTACAAGGTGGACAGCTACTATAATGCCGAAAGCGATGGTGGCGTGCTGTGGAATGATCCCGATCTGGGCATCGACTGGGGGCAGCCGGCGGGGGTTCTGCTGTCGGACAAGGACCGGGTGGCGCCGCGATTTGCTGATTGGCGCAGTCCCTTTCGATTTGGAGACGAATGATGAAGATACTGGTGACGGGGGGGTGCGGGTTTATTGGCTCTGCCGTGGTGCGGCAGGCGATTGGCGATGGGCATCAGGTGGTCAATCTGGACAAGATGACCTATGCGGCCTCGGCCTCAAACGTGGCTGATGTGGCAAATGATCCGGGGTATGCCTTTGAAAAAGCGGATATTTGTGACCGCTCTGCCCTAGATCGTCTGTTTGCCGTTCACCAGCCCGACGCGGTGATGCATCTGGCGGCAGAAAGCCACGTGGATCGCTCGATTGATGGGCCCGGTGCGTTTATTCAAACCAATGTCACCGGCACGTATACGCTGCTGGAGGCCGCACGTGCCTATTGGCAACGCAAGGGTTGCCCCGATGGCTTTCGCTTTCATCATATCTCGACCGATGAAGTTTATGGTAGTCTTGGCGCCAGCGGGAAATTCACCGAAGAGACGGCGTATCGACCGAATTCCCCCTATTCGGCCAGCAAGGCGGCCTCGGATCATCTGGTTCGGGCCTGGGGTGAGACCTACGGTTTGCCGGTTCTGGTGACCAATTGCTCGAACAATTATGGCCCTTTTCATTTCCCGGAAAAGCTGATCCCCGTGGTCATTCTGAACGCTTTGGCCGGGCGCGAGATTCCGGTCTATGGCACGGGCAGGAATGTGCGGGACTGGCTGTTTGTCGGAGACCACGCCCGCGCGCTGTTGCTGGTCTTGGCCCGAGGTCGGTTGGGGGAAACCTACAATATCGGCGGGAATGCCGAGGCGACCAATATTGATCTGGTGCGCAGGCTTTGTTCCATTCTGGACGAGGCCGTGCCTAAGCGCGCGCCGCACGCTCGCCTGATCACCTTTGTTGCCGATCGTCCCGGTCACGATCTGCGCTATGCGATTGATGCTGGCAAGATTGGGCGCGAGCTGGGCTGGCAACCCTCGGTGACGCTGGATCAAGGGCTGCGGGAAACCGTGCGCTGGTATCTTCAGAACCGCGACTGGTGGCAGGAAATTGAGGCGCGGGGCGATCGTCCGGACCGTCTTGGTCTGGGAGGGTAGGATGCGCCTTTTGGTATTTGGCAAGAACGGGCAGGTCGCACAGGAACTGGCGTTGGCCTGCGCGCGAGACGGTGTTCCGGCGCGGTTCCTGTCCCGTGACGATGCCGACTTGACCCTGCCGATGGCGTGCGCACGCGAAATTTCCGAAACGGACGCGGATATCGTGATCAATGCCGCGGCCTATACGGCGGTTGACGCAGCCGAGGAAAACCGCCCGCGGGCCCGTCTGATCAACGCCATCACCCCGTCAGAGATGGCTCGGGCGGCACAGGGGCGGGATTTGCCGTTTTTGCATATCTCTTCGGATTACGTTTTTGATGGCAGTGGCAAGATCCCATGGCGCGAGGAGGATCGCCCCGATCCGCAGGGCGTTTACGGGCGCACGAAATTTGCTGGCGAGACGGGGATTCAAGCGATCGGAGGACGGTATGCAATCCTGAGGACCTCATGGGTATTTTCGGCCCACGGGACAAATTTTGTGCGTACGATGCGCCGTTTGGGGGGCAGCCATGATGCGCTGAACGTGGTTGATGACCAAAGGGGGGGGCCGACCCCGGCGGCGGCGATCGCCGAGGCATTGTTGCGGATGGCATCTGCCTTTCATGCGGGCTCGGGCGTGGCGGGAATTTTTCATTTTTCCGGCGCCCCGGCGGTCAGCTGGGCCGATTTTGCATGTGCAATTTTTGCCGGACAAGCGAATGCGCCCGCGATCAACCGGATTCCGACCTCGGCCTATCCCACACCGGCAAAACGGCCGCTGAATTCGGTTCTGGATTGCCGCAAGATATTCAAGACATACGGCATTGAACAGCCGGACTGGCGCGCCGGTCTGCGTGAGGTTCTGGCCAGACTGGAGGCAGAGGCATGACGATAAAATCCCGCAAGGGGATCATTCTGGCAGGGGGGACGGGAACGCGGCTGTATCCGATCACGCATATGGTCTCAAAACAGCTGTTGCCGCTTTATGATAAGCCGATGGTCTATTATCCGCTGTCGGTCCTGATGCTCAGCCATATCCGGGAGGTTGCAATTATCTCGACCCCGCGCGATCTGCCGCTTTATCGTGAGCTGCTGGGCGATGGGACACAATGGGGTATGGCGTTCAGCTATATTGAACAGGCGGCGCCTGAGGGGCTGGCGCAGGCCTATCTGCTGGCCGGGGAATTTCTGGACGGGGCGCCTTCGGCCCTTGTTCTGGGTGATAACGTATTTTTTGGCGAGGGCCTGTCTGCCAAGCTGAAGGCCGCCGATGCGCGTCGGCAGGGCGGGACGGTATTTGGCTATCAGGTCGCTGATCCCGAGCGCTATGGCGTGGTCGAGTTTGACCCTGCCAATAACGTGCTGTCGATTGTCGAAAAGCCCGAGCAGCCAAAGTCGAACTATGCGGTGACCGGGATCTATTTTCTGGACGAGAAGGCCCCCGATCTCGCCGGGCAGATTAGGCCCTCGGCGCGTGGAGAACTGGAAATCACCGATCTGTTGAACCTTTACCGTCAAGCGGGCGCGTTGTCGGTGGAAAAGTTGGGGCGTGGCTATGCCTGGCTGGATACCGGCACGCATGACAGCCTGCTGGAGGCGGCCGATTTTATCCGCACGATTGAAAAGCGTCAGAACCTGAAGGTCAGTTGCCCCGAGGAGATCGCCTTTTTGAATGGCTGGATTACGCGTGATGCGCTTTTGATGCAGGCGGAGCCCTATTTAAAGACGCAATACGGGCAATATCTGGTTCGTATCGCGAACGAAGAGTAACCCGGTTGCGCCCGGTCTCGGCCGCCGGATTTTGAGTATTTTCGCAAAGAAGATCTGGCCGGTTCAAATCCGTTTCGGCCGCGCCAGTTTACGCGTCGCCAACAGTAGATTGGTCTCGCTGGTCGCCACGCCGTCAAGCAAGCGGATTTCGCGCAGGATGCCGTCGAGCTGCTCGAGGCTGGTGGCGCTCAGCTCCAGAATCAGGTCCCATTTGCCGTTGGTTGTGTGCAGCGCCTCCACCGCATTCATGGCGCTGAGCTGGCGGATGACGCGCTCGGTACCGCGTCCCTGAATTGCAATCATCATCAACCCGCGCACCGGCGCATGGGCCGCGTCGCTTTTCAGGATGGTGGTAAAGCCGATGATTTCACCGCTGCTTTGCAACCGGGCAAGACGCAGCCGGATTGTGCTGCGTGACAGGTTCAGATCATGCGCAAGCGTGGCAATCGCCGCGCGCCCGTTCTTTTGCAGGGCGGCTAATATTTTTCGGTCGGTATCATCCATAATGGGCAACTAAATACACCAAAACGGTTTGATTTACAGGAAATAACCGCCGATTGGCAAATTAATATTGAGCATAATGGTTGGTATTCTGCCCCTGACGCGTGGAGAGGACAGTCATGAAACAGTGTATCCTTGTCGGGGCCCCGGTCCAGAGCGGTGCCAGTCAGGCCGGATGTGTCATGGGCCCCGCGGCCTATCGAACGGCGGGACTGGGCCCGATGCTGGAGCGGCTTGGCCATTGCGTCAGCGATATCGGCGATGTGGTGCCGGACATTCCGTCGCTGCCCGAGGGGGCGCTGCCCGGTTGCCGCAATCCTGCAGAGATGATCGGCTGGACCGAGGCGCTGACCAAAGTGGCCGAGGAGTCGGCAGGGACGGGGTTTCCGATCTTTATGGGTGGAGATCATAGCCTTGCGGCCGGCACGGTTTCGGGGTTGGCCCGGCAGGCCGCCCGCGTGGGACGTCCCCTGTTTGTCCTGTGGCTTGACGCGCATCCCGACCTGCATTCACCGGACACCAGCACCAGTGGAAATCTGCATGGTGTGCCAGTGGCCTATTTTACCGGCCAGCCGGGATTTCAACCGTATTTTCCGCCGCCTCAGGCGTTGGTTTTGCCGGAAAATATCTGCATGATGGGAATTCGCTCGGTCGATCCAGCCGAGAACGACCGTCTCGCCAGCTTGCCGATTGCGGTTTATGATATGCGCGCGATTGACGAGGGTGGAGTTCTGGCGCCGTTGACCCGGTTTCTTGACCGTGTGCGTGCCATGGACGGGCTGCTCCATGTCAGTCTGGACGTCGATTTCCTCGATCCGGCGATTGCGCCCGCCGTCGGCACGACGGTTCCGGGAGGTGCCACCTTTCGCGAGGCGCATCTGATCATGGAAACCCTTTGTGACAGCGGCCGGGTCAGCTCGCTCGATCTTGTCGAATTGAACCCCTTTCTGGACGAACGCGGGCGCACGGCCCAATTGATGGTGGACCTGACCGCAAGCCTGCTGGGGCACAAGGTTCTGGATCGCCCGACACGCGGATATTGAATGGAGAATGCAAGATGACCACCCCCTCGAATCTGGCGCTGGTGCCCTTTGTCAGTGTCGAACACATGATGAAACTGGTGCAAAACTTGGGGCTAGAGGCCGTCCTAGCCGGGATTGCAGCGCGGATCGAGGCTGATTTTCGCCGCTGGCCCGAGTTTGACAAGTCGCCGCGGGTTGCGGCGCATTCGCGCGATGGGGTGATCGAACTGATGCCGACCAGCGACGGGGCGCATTACGGGTTCAAATATGTCAATGGGCATCCGAAAAATACCCGCTCGGGGCGGCAGACGGTCACCGCTTTTGGCCTATTGGCGGATGTGGCTACGGGGTATCCGGTGCTGTTGTCGGAAATGACGATCCTGACGGCGCTGCGCACCGCGGCCATGTCGGCGCTGGCGGCACGATATCTGGCGCGTCCCGACAGCCGGGTGATGGCGGTGATCGGCAATGGAGCGCAATGTGAGTTTCAGGCCCGCGCCTTTCAGGAAATTTGCGGCATAACGACGGTGCGCCTCTTTGATATCGACCCGCGAGCGACCGCCAAAGCCATGCGAAACCTTGCGGACAACGGCCTGACGCTGGTGGCCTGTGACTCGGCAACAGCGGCTGTGGCAGGGGCCGATATCGTGACGACCTGCACCGCGGACAAGCAGTTTGCCACCGTCCTTGGCGACAATATGGTGGGCGCTGGCATGCATCTGAACGCAATCGGTGGCGATTGCCCCGGCAAGACCGAGCTGGCCCGCGAGATCCTGCACCGCGCCGATATTTTCGTCGAGTTCCCTCCCCAGACCCGTATCGAAGGGGAAATCCAGCAGCTTGATCCCGATCATCCCGTGACCGAGCTCTGGCAGGTTTTCTCGGGTCAGGCGTCGGGTCGGCGTGACGCGCGCGCAATCACGCTGTTTGATTCGGTCGGCTTTGCGATCGAGGATTTTTCCGCCCTTTGTTATATTCGCAGCGTTCTGGAGGAAACCGGGACCTATGCGAGGCTGGATATGCTGGCTGACCCCGATGACCCGCGCGACCTTTACGGGATGCTAGCCCGGGCGGCGGCGCCTGACGCGGTGGCTCAGCCCTGAAATACGCTGTCCTTGACCGCCTCCATCGAGACGTGGGTCGAGCTGCTGGCAACATGGGGCAGCTTGGAAATGACCTCGCCCAATATCCGGCGATAGGCGTGGATATTGCGGGTGCGCACCTTCAGAAGATAATCGAATGAGCCCGCAATCATGTGGCATTGCTCGATTTCCGGCACTGCGATGACGGCGGCGTTGAACGCGCGCAGGGCGGATTCGCGGGTGTCGTTCAGGCGAACCTCGGTGAACGAAATGTGATCTTGTCCCAGCTTGGCCGGGTTCAGAATAGCCCGAAATCCCAGAATATATCCTTTCTCCTGCAGACGTTTGACGCGCATCTGACAGGGGCTTTTTGACAGGCCGACGGCGCGGGCCAGTGCGGTCACCGGCTGACGGCCGTCTTGGGCAAGGCGGGCCAGTATCTTGCGGTCGTATGAGTCAAGTGGACTGAAACTATCGGTGGATTCCATCATAAGACCCGTAAATAGATTTAAATCAGGCCCAAATGGCCGTGATTATAAAATATACAGGAAACGTGACTTTTGGCAATATGCTAGACTCTGGGGTATGTCGCTATGGGACGGGCTTTGCCCTTGGCGATGAGAACGCACTCTGACGGGTAAAACAGGGGATCAGACCATGCAAGAACGTCGCGCGCAGATCACCTCGGACCATTTTGCACCGGCATCGAATGTCCTTGAACGGCTGTCGCGCGAGGCGCCGTTGGATGACGTGTTTCGCGCCCGTGCGTCGGCGCGTGCTGTTGATCTGGTGCGGGCAATCCGAGCCGACAAAAATCCCGGTCTGATGGAGGTCTTTCTGGCCGAATACGGCCTGTCAACCCGCGAGGGGGTGGCGTTGATGTGTCTGGCCGAGGCGTTGTTGCGCGTGCCCGATCCCCAGACCATTGACGCGCTGATCGAGGATAAGATCGCGCCCTCGGCCTGGGGCGAACATCTGGGCAAGTCCAGTTCGCCCCTTGTCAACGCGTCGACCTGGGCGCTGATGTTGACGGGGAAGGTTTTGAAAGAGGAGGATGGCACCGGGATTGCCGCGACCCTCCACAGCACCATGAAACGCCTGGGCGAGCCAGTCATTCGCAGCGCCGTTGGCCGCGCGATCCGAGAGATGGGGCACCAGTTCGTGCTGGGGCGCACCATTGATGAGGCCCTTGCGCGCGGCCAGAAACTGGCCGAGGCGGGATACCGGTTTTCCTATGACATGTTGGGTGAAGCGGCGCTGACCGAGGCCGATGCCAAGGCCTATTTTGCCGCCTATATGAATGCGATCAAGGCGTTGTCGCCACATGCAACAAATGCCGATATCCGGGATAATCCGGGGCTGTCGGTGAAACTGTCGGCGCTCCATCCACGCTATGAAACGGCCAAATCTGCCCGGGTCATGGCCGAGCTGGTCCCAACCACCCGCGACTTGGCCCGCGCGGCAGCGGCGGCAGGCATGGGGTTCAATATCGACGCCGAAGAGGCTGGCCGACTGGACCTTTCGCTGGACGTCATCGAGGCGGTTCTGTCCGATTCCGAACTGGCCGACTGGCAGGGATTTGGCGTCGTCGTTCAGGCCTATGGCAAGAGGGCCGGGGCGGTTCTGGATTGGCTTTATGCGCTGGCGGAAAAGCTGGACCGCAAGATCATGGTCCGTCTGGTCAAAGGCGCCTATTGGGATGCCGAGATCAAGCGCGCGCAGGTGGACGGGCTGCTGGATTTTCCGGTATTTACCCATAAATCCCACACCGATATGGCCTATATCTTGTGCGCCAAAAAACTGCTGGGGATGGGTGCGCGCATCTATCCGCAATTTGCCACCCACAACGCGCATACCGTGGCCGCGATCCTTGAAATGGCGCCGCCTTTGCGGGGGTTTGAATTTCAGCGCCTTCAAGGCATGGGGGAATCTCTTCATGCCCGGGTCATGGCGGCCGAGGGAACGCGTTGTCGTATCTATGCCCCCGTTGGCACTCACCGTGACCTGCTGGCCTATCTGGTGCGTCGCTTGCTGGAAAACGGCGCCAACAGCTCATTTGTCAACCAGATCGTTGACAAGGATGTTGCCGCCGAGGTTATCGCCGCCGATCCTTTTGCCATTGGCGCGTCCCTTATCGACAGGTTGCCGGCGGCGCTCGCGCGCCCGGTCGATTTGTTTGCTCCGGCGCGGCGAAACTCGGCCGGATTCGATCTGGATGACCGGGCGACACTCGCGCGAATAGATGCCGCCCGCGATCCGTTCAAAACCCGCATCTGGTCGGTTGGCCCGTTGATTTCCGGCCCGACCCATGGGGAAGAGATCCATCAGGTTGTGAATCCCGCGATCCCCACAGATCGGGTTGGCGACGTGCGCGAGGCCGCCCCTGAAGACGTTCAGACCGCCCTTGCTGCTGCCCGAAACTGGACCGATGTAACCCCGGCAGAGCGGGCTCGGGTGCTGGTGCACGCATCGCAGATTTTTGAGGAAAATTTCGGCGAATTCTTTGCCATCCTCTGCCGTGAGGCTGGAAAAACGCCACGGGATGCTGTGTCAGAACTGCGAGAAGCCGTTGATTTCCTACGCTATTACGCGGCTGAATGTGTGAAATACGACGATGCCGCTCCGGCGGGGATATTTGCCTGCATTTCACCCTGGAATTTTCCGTTGGCGATCTTTACCGGCCAGATTGCCGCGGCGTTGGCGATGGGAAATGGCGTTTTGGCCAAGCCTGCCGAGCCCAGCATGATAACCGCCGCAATCGCGGTCCGGCTGTTGCACAAGGCAGGCGTTCCGCAGGATGTCTTGCAATTCCTGCCCGGAAAGGGAGCCGTTGTCGGGGCCGCCATCACGTCGGATTTGCGCATCAACGGGGTTTGCTTTACCGGCTCGACCGCGACTGCGCGGCGGATCAACCGCAGCATGGCCGAGAATCTTGCGCCCGCCGCGCCGCTGATTGCCGAAACCGGCGGTCTCAATGCCATGATTGTTGACAGTACGGCCCTGCCCGAGCAGGCGATTTCCGATATCCTGACCTCGGCATTTCAGTCTGCGGGCCAGCGCTGCTCGGCGCTCAGGATCCTGTATTTGCAGGACGAGATCTACGATGATTTCCTGACCATGCTGTTTGGCGCCATGGATCAGTTGCAGCCCGGTGATCCGTGGCAGTTTGCAACCGACCTTGGCCCGGTAATCAGCGCCGGTGCGCAGCAAGAGATTGGCGCCTATGTGGCCGAGGCCGCCGCCAAGGGGCGACTGTTGAAACAGATCAAAGCCCCGAAAGCCGGTCACTTTATCGCCCCCGCGGTGATCGGGGTCTCGGGCATTGGCGATCTTTCGCATGAGGTCTTTGGCCCGGTTCTTCATGTCGCCCGTTTCAGGGCCGAGGGGCTGGATGACGTGGTGAATGAGGTCAATCGCGCCGGTTATGGGCTGACCTTCGGGATGCACAGCCGCATCGATGACCGGGTTGCGCGGGTCACGGCGCGCCTCAGGGTCGGGAACATCTATATCAACCGCAACCAGATCGGCGCGGTGGTCGGCAGCCAACCGTTCGGCGGAGAGGGGCTGTCAGGCACCGGTCCAAAGGCGGGCGGGCCGGGTTATCTGCCCCGATTTGCCAAGACTGCGGCGGAAAGGTTTTCCCCGGTTTCCGGTGCGCAGATTTCGTTGGCCGAGGCGCAAGACGCGCTCGATCATTGCCGGCCGGTTGCGGTGCCTGCGCCGTTGTCCACGACATCTTTGCCGGGGCCGACGGGCGAATCAAACCGCCTTTCAACCTATCCTCGCGGCACTGTCCTTTGCCTTGGGCCGGGGCGCGAGGCCGCAACCGCGCAGCGCCGGATTGCCGAGGCGAACGGCTGTGCGGCATTTGTCCTGACACCCGGTTGGGAGGGCGATCGGGGTCTGGATGGTGCGCTGCCGCTTCCGGCGCTCAGCGATCTCGGGGGCTTTGATCTGCTTGCTTTCTGGAGCGAGGATCCAGCGGCGCAACACGCGGTGCGCGTCGCCCTGTCGCGCCGAAAGGGCGCCATCCTTGCCCTCGCGCAAGGGCGCGACGATCTGGCTCACCTCTGCCGGGTCGAGCGCCACGTCTGCATCGACACCACCGCCTCGGGGGGCAACGCCCGACTGTTGGCGGATGTCGGGCGCGCGTTTGGTGGGTCTACGCCCTAGTGGGTCGAACGCAACCTATGCGGCGTCCCAGCCGCTGACCGCCTTGATTTCCAGAAACTCCTCAAGGCCCCAGACCCCGCCTTCGCGGCCATTGCCCGATTGTTTGACCCCGCCAAACGGGGCACCGGCGCTGCGGCTTTTTCCATTCATTTCGACCATTCCGGCACGCAGGCGGCGGGCAACCCGGGCCGCTTTGGTTGCGTCGGTGGTCTGGACGTAGTCGGTCAGGCCATAGGGGGTGTCATTGGCAATGGCGATGGCCTCGTCCTCGGTCTTGAACGGGATGATCGACAGCACTGGCCCAAAGATCTCTTGGCGCGCAATCGTCATGTCGTTGGTGACATCGGCAAAAACCGTGGGGCGCACGAAATAGCCCCGGTTCAGGTTTTCAGGCCGTCCGGGCCCTCCGGCGACAAGACGCGCACCCTCCTTGATGCCGGTCTCGATCAGCCCCTGAATCTTGTCATATTGCGGTTTTGAAACCACCGGGCCGATATGGCGTCCCTCGTCCGAGGCCGGGCCCACCGATATTTTTGCGGCTGTTTCTGCCGCAATTTCAACGGCCTGATCGTATATTTTGCGCTCGACCAGCATCCGCGTCGGTGCATTGCAGGATTGACCCGAGTTGTTCATGCAATGCATGACCCCGCGTTTGACCGCCTTTTCATCGGCGTCGGCAAAGATGATATTGGCCCCCTTTCCGCCCAGTTCCAGCGCCACGCGCTTGATCGTGTCGGCGGCGTTTTTCTGGATCAGTATCCCTGCCCGGGTCGATCCGGTAAACGAGATCATGTCGATATCGGGATGCCCGGACATCTCAGTTCCAACCCCGGGCCCATCGCCGTTCACCAGATTGAAAACACCTGCAGGAAAGCCGGCTTCGTCCATGATCTCGGCAAACAGCATCCCTGAGAGGGGGGCAATCTCGGAGGGTTTCAGGACCATCGTGCAGCCGGTTGCCAGCGCTGGAACCACCTTCAGAACGGTCTGGTTCATAGGCCAGTTCCACGGCGTGATCAGGCCGACCACGCCCACCGGTTCCAGCAGAATACGGTCGTTCGGAGCGTGAGCACCCAGCATCCGGTCAAACTGAAAATCCTTGAAGGCCCGAAGAAAGTTCTTGATATGATAGGCGCCGGCGGGCACTTGCGCCTGACGCGCCAGATCGATTGGCGCTCCCATTTCCAAGCTGATCGCCTGGGCCATGTCCTCGGCGCGGGCCTGATAAACCTCAAGCAGCTTTTCCAGCAGGGCGTACCGCTGGGCCTTGGGTGTGTTTGCCCACGGCTCAAATGCGGCGCGCGCGGCGGCGACCGCAGCGTCGGTATCGGCCGCCGAGCCCAGCGAGATGACCGCACAGACATCTTCGGTTGACGGATTGATAACGTCAAGATCTTGCGGTTTGGAGGGTGAGACCCACTGTCCGTTGATATAAAATTGGCGCTTGTCCAGCATCTGTTTCGCTCCGCTACTGGGGTGAATTTTTGCCGCACATTGTCATTGCATGCGACGGGATGCAAGGGGCGGGCTGGCGTATTTGATCAAATTTTCCACGCCTCCCGCCGCCCGGCCCAGACAGGGCAAAACCCCCGGGCAAAAAATCCCGGGCGGGCCATGAAAAAGGCCCCGCCAAAGCAGGGCCCCTTCGTGTTGTCAGCGAAAAAAAGCGGAGCTATGCGTTCTCGCGCTTGATCTCTTCGCCGGTTTCCTGATCGACGACTTTCATGCTCAATCGAACCTTGCCGCGATCGTCAAAGCCCATCAGCTTGACCTTGACCTCCTGACCTTCTTTTAGCACGTCGCGCGGGTGATTGACCCGCTCGTTGGCCAGTTGGCTGACATGCACAAGGCCGTCGCGTTTGCCAAAAAAGTTCACGAAGGCACCGAAATCCATCAGCTTGACCACCTTACCGGTGTAGATCTTGCCAACTTCGGGCTCAGCCACGATCGCGTGGATCATGTCATAGGCCTTCTGGATCGATTCATTGTTCGGCGAGGCGATCTTGATCACGCCATCGTCGTTGATATCGACCTTGGCTCCGGAAACCTCGACGATCTCGCGGATCACCTTGCCACCCGAGCCGATCACTTCGCGGATCTTGTCGGTGGGCACGGTCATCGTTTCGATACGCGGCGCGTGGATCGAAAAATCACCGGCGCTGGTCAGCGCCTTGGCCATCTCGCCCAGAATGTGCATCCGCCCACCCTTGGCCTGCGCCAGCGCCTTGCCCATGATCTCGGGCGTGATGCCGGCCACCTTGATGTCCATTTGCAGGGACGTGATGCCGTTTTCGGTGCCGGCGACCTTGAAATCCATGTCGCCAAGGTGATCCTCGTCGCCCAGAATGTCGGTCAGAACCGCAAACTCGCTGCCTTCAAGGATCAGACCCATTGCCACGCCGGCAACCGGCGCCTTCAGGGGAACACCGGCATCCATCATGCTGAGCGAGCCACCGCAGACCGACGCCATCGAGCTGGAGCCGTTGCTTTCGGTGATCTCGCTGACAACCCGGATCGTATAGGGAAAGTCCGTCGCTGCCGGCAGCACCGCCTGCAACGCGCGCCACGCCAGTTTGCCGTGGCCGATCTCGCGCCGCCCCGGGCCCATCATTCGGCCCGCTTCGCCCACCGAGTAGGGGGGAAAGTTATAGTGCAGCAAAAAGTTCGACTTGTAGGTCCCGTTCAGTGCGTCGATCATCTGCTCGTCATCACCCGTGCCCAGCGTGGTCACGACCAGCGCCTGAGTTTCGCCACGGGTGAACAGGGCCGAACCGTGGGTGCGTGGCAGAACCTGCACCTCGGCGTTGATCGGGCGCACCGTTGTCAGGTCGCGCCCGTCGATCCGCTTGCCGGTTTTCAGGATGTCGCCACGTACGACGCTGCTTTCCAGCTTTTTGAAACAGGCGTCGAAATTCTTGTCGGCCTGATCTTCTTCGCTGAGCGAGTCAAGGATCGCCGTCTTGGCCGCCGAGATCGCCGCCTGACGTTCCTGTTTGTCCGTGATCGCAAAGGCAGCGCGAATGGCGGTTTCGCCAGCTTTTTCCACCTTGGCATACAGTTCGGAATAATCCGGGGCCTGAAAATCGAATGGCTCCTTGGCGGCTACTTCGGCCAGATCAATGATCATGTCCAGAACTGGCTGCATGGCGTCATGGCCGAACTGCACAGCCCCCAGCATTTCGTCCTCGCTCAGCTCATAGGCTTCGCTCTCGACCATCATCACGGCGTCTTTGGTGCCGGCAACCACCAGATCCAGCCGCTGCTCGGGGTTTTCCCTGAGCTTGTGCATGTCATCGACAGCCGGGTTCAGAACGTATTCGCCGTTGACATAGCCCACGCGACACCCGGCGATCGGCCCCAGAAACGGCGCGCCCGAGATCGTCAGCGCGGCACTGGCAGCGATCATCGCCACCATGTCGGGGTCATTCTCCAGATCGTGGCTGAGAACAGTGCAGATCACCTGCGTTTCGTTTTTAAAGCCGGGCACGAACAGAGGCCGGATCGGCCGGTCGATCAGACGGCTGGTCAGAGTTTCCTTTTCGGTCGGGCGTGCCTCGCGTTTGAAAAATCCGCCGGGGATTTTACCCGCAGCGTAATATTTTTCCTGATAGTGAACGGTCAGCGGGAAAAAATCGAACCCCTCTTTGGGTTTCTTTTCAAACACCACGGCACACAGCACCGAGGTTTCGCCAAGCGTTGCAATCACGCAGCCATCTGCCTGACGCGCAACCTTGCCGGTTTCGAGTGTCAGCGTTTCGCCACCCCACTCGATTGATTTCTTGAATTCTTTGAACATTTCGTTTCCTCTAAGGAGCCTTTCCGGGCCTTCCCGGATCTCCTGATTTCATGGCGGCCCCATGCCGCCGATCCCTTTCATCGTCACAAGGCGCCGGGATCACAGCGCCAACTCTCAGATTTCGCGCGTTTAGCGGGTTTTGACTGGAAAGGAAAGGGGGATCATCCCGCAGACCAGCGGCGTGGTGTTTACAGGGTCGCGCCCAGAAACAAAACGCGCCCCGGTTGGGGCGCGATCAGCTGGTGTCGTTCTGTCTGGGTTGCGCGCGTCAGCGGCGGATCCCAAGGCGTTTGATCAGGCTCTGATAACGGGCCTCGTCCTTGCTTTTGGTATAGTCCAGCAGCTTGCGCCGCTGCGCCACCAGTTTCAGCAGTCCACGGCGGGAATGGTTATCCTTTTTGTGGATTTTGAAATGCTCGGTCAGCGTGGCAATACGCGAGGTCAGGATTGCGACCTGTACCTCGGGTGAGCCAGTGTCACCCTCTTTGGTGGCGTATTCTTTGATCAGCTCAGCTTTGCGCTCGGGCGTAATCGACATCGGGTTCTCCTTTGTTTCTAAGGGTCATGGGCGCAGGCCGGGATGTCGTCCAGCGAGGTCCGAAGAATCTCCGCCCTTTTTCGGCGGATGGGCGCATATAGGGGGTTTTGCGTCAAAAGAAAAGGGGAAACTGAGCATCGCTCAGGAGGGCGTGGGCGCCCTGTCAGGGTCCGGCCACGGCATCGGTTGCACCCGGTAGGCGATATAGAGCGGATGCTTTGGGTGCCCTTCCTTGGTCAGGCCCAGATGCGTCAGGGGTTTGCCGGCACGTCGCAGCAGGTTTGCAACAGCCGCGCCGCGAGCCAGATGGGCGCCGTGTGTGCCCCAGGCGCAGACGAGCGCATCCGCCCAATCCGCCCCGTCAAGGATGGCCCGGTCGTTTTCCGGCCCCACGGGATCGGGCTGGGCGCGCATGTCGCGCGGGTCGGTGGCGCGCCAGGCAAAGATATTGCAGACCCGAAAGGCGCCGTAACCCAATGCGCGGGCGCGCCGCTCGCAGCGTTCGACCGTCGGGTCGTTTTGCACCTCGGTTGCAGTCGAGGGGTTCAGCATGACAAACAGAACGCGTGGCCCCGCGGCATCCCATACCCGCGTCAGGGCATAGCGATACCGCTCGCAATCCGAATAGAGTGCAACGCTTTTGGCGTCGCCCTTCTGATGGTCGCGGCGGATCATTTTCCGGCCACAATCACGCGTCTGGGATGCAGTTCGCCGCTCATGTAAACCCCGATGGCCACCGCGCGCCCGTCATGCGAGGCCCAGGCCTCGTCACCATATTCAACGTTGCTGCTCAGGACCATGCCGGGGTTGCCGTTTCGCATCCGGGCTGCGGCCTCGGCGGAGCAGCGCAGCTCGGGCAGGTCGGCAAGGCCGGTTTCCAGCGGCAGCAGATAGTCATCGAGCGCGGGCGATTTGGCCAGCGCATCCAGCGTTTCAAACGTGATCCCCCGGTCGGCTTCGAACGGCCCCGACCAAAGCCGTCGCAGCGCGCTGACGTGGCCGTGACAGCCCAGCGCCGCGCCCAGATCGCGGGCAATCGCGCGCACATAGCCGCCTTTGCCGCAGACCATCTCCAGCACCACATGATCGGCGTCGGGTCGGCTGACGAGGTCAAGGGATTCAACCCACAGCGGGCGGGCGGCCAATTCGGTTGTTATGCCGCCGCGCGCCAGTTTATAGGCGCGCTGCCCGTCTACCTTGACGGCCGAGAACTTTGGCGGGACCTGCATGATATCGCCCTTGAACGGTCCCAGCGCCGCCTCGATCTCGGCATCGCTCGGGCGAAGATCGCTCTGGGCGATCACCTCGCCCTCGGAATCATCGGTGTTGGTCGCCTGTCCCAGCCGCACCGTAAAGCGATAGGCCTTTAGCGCATCGGTGATATAGGGCACCGTCTTGGTTGCTTCGCCAAAGGCAATTGCCAACAGGCCGGTTGCCTCGGGGTCCAGCGTGCCGGCGTGACCGGCCTTGTTGGCGCCAAAGGCCCATTTTGCCTTGTTGACTACGGCGCTCGAAGTCACCCCGGCGGGCTTGTCCACCACCAACCAGCCCGAGATGTCCCGCCCCTTCTTTTTCCGTGCCATTATCCTAATCCTGCTTTGGGCCGCGCCCCCAGCGTGCGGCGACGCGTACATAGGTTTCGCTGTCCTCGGGGTAAACCCGCAAAACCGCCGCGGCGATTTCCGGTGTCATGATTTCGGCCCGCCCGAACGGTTTCCGGCTTTCGTTGCGCACCCGCACTGCGGCCATCTTTTCGGCGATGTCGGGAATCAGCGGCGACAGCAATTCCGGCAGTTGCCAGGACAGGCCGCCGAGGGTCAGAAGGCGCGGTTCAAGGTCACGGATCCGGTTCAAACGCAAGGATTGGCGCTGCCAGTGGGGGTTCGGTTTGCCGGCCTCTCCGGCCAGGTTCTTTTCAAACCATGCCAGCGTTTTCAGGCAATTTTCGCGGTGGTCGTCAAGCGACATGTCGCTGGCCAGCTTCAGCCCTGCGGCCCGGGCCACGCGCGTGCGCATGCCAGTGTCATGCTGGTTTTCAAGGTTGGCGAGCTTGTCGAAATAGAGCGACAAAAAGCGATCCACAGGGTCACGGATCACGGCAAAAAGATAGGGCGATTCGCGCAGAAACCGGCGCGGAATTCGGTCAGCCTTCAGAAAATCCGCCTCATGTGCGTGGATTCGTGTGCTGTCAGGGTGCAGCGCGTCGTGGTCGAGGTAATAAAGCAGGTTGCGCAGAAAGGTGCAGCCGCATTTGGTGATCTGCAGATAAAACAGCGGATAGCGCCGGGTGGTGTAAAAGAACCGCCCCGGTCCGGGCTTGTCCAGACCCTTGCGGGTAAACCAGTCGAATTCGGTCATTGCGCCGCATCATCGCTGTCGCCCTTGTGGACGTCCCGCTGCACGGCCTCCTGTGACAGAAGACGCCGGGTCTCGTCCATCTGGTCGAATGTCCGGTCAGCGACGAATTTCAGATCGGGTGAGTATTTCAGCTGCACGTTGTTGTTGAGATGGCGGCGCAATTCGCCCTTGTTGCGGTGCAGGGCGGCCAGTGCGATCTCGACATCATGGCCACCAAGTGGCAGCACGAAAACCGTGGCGGTTCTGAGGTCCGGCGTCATGCGAACCTCACCCACGGTGATCGACATATGGGCGATGTCCGGGTCATAGAGGTCGCCGCGGGCCAGAACCTCGGCCAAGGTGCGGCGGATCAGTTCGGCCACCCGAAGCTGGCGCTGGCTGGGACCGGAGGGTTCACGAAAGGGGCGTTTGCTCATCGAGGTTTCCTTTTTCCGCGCTTTTCCTAGGCCGTTTGCGTGCCTGTTGCAACCGGCGCGCGGCTCTGCCAAAACGCGGGCAGGGACATTTGCAGGGGATGACAGCATGGAAAATTTGCCGGCAATCGCGATCATGGGGGCGTCCGGGCGCATGGGGCAGATGTTGATTCGGACCGTTGAGGCCAGCGACAAGGCGACGATTTCGGGCGTCACCGAGCGTCCAGGGCACGACTGGATCGGGCGCGATCTGGGGCTCTGCATGGGGCAGGCCGAGACGGGGATCATCGTCACTGACGATCCGCTGCCGGTGTTTGCAAAATCTCGGGCGGTGATCGACTTTACCGCACCCGAGGCGTCGGTGGAAACCGCGGCTCTGGCTGCGCAGGCGCGCCTTGTGCATGTGATCGGCACGACCGGATTTTCCGCCGAGCAGCTAGAGCGTCTGAAACCGGCCGCGCGCCATGCGGTGATCGTGCGGGCTGGAAACATGAGCCTTGGCGTGAATCTTTTGATGCAACTGACCCGCAAGGTGGCCGCGGCGCTGGATGCGGATTTCGACATCGAGATCGTCGAGACCCACCACCGCCACAAGGTCGATGCGCCCTCGGGCACGGCACTGATGCTGGGCGAGGCCGCAGCCGCAGGGCGGGGCGTTGTCTTGGACGAGGTTGCCGCGCGTGGCCGGGACGGTATGACCGGCGCGCGTCGACGTGGCGACATCGGCTTTGCGGCAATTCGCGGCGGCGATATCGTTGGCGAGCATGACGTGATCTTTGCCGCCGAGGGCGAGCGGATCGTGTTGCGCCACATTGCGACTGACCGGGCGATCTTTGCGCGGGGCGCGTTGAAGGCGGCGCTGTGGGGGATCGGGCAGAAACCCGGTGAATACGACATGCTGGATGTGCTGGGGCTGTAGATGCAGACCCGTCAATCCCGCGCCTGCCTGACCGCGCGGAGGCCTTTGGCAAACGGTTAACATCCGGTTTATGCCGAAAAGGGCCATTAACAAAAGCGTTTCGCGCGCGAAACAATTGCCCCTCAAGCCCTTGAAATCAAAGGATCCGCATTTTGCGTGCGGTTAATTTTGGCGCCGCTCCAGTCGGCGGATGCGGTCATGGGGGTCAAAAATCCGACAGGATACCCTTTTTTTCCCAGTCGCCATATCGCGTCGGTTCGGGTCCGTCGCGCCCACCCAACTCTTCGGGCAGGTCCGGTTTTTGCGCCGATTTACGCCGCGCCTCGGCCTCTTTCAGGGCGCGGATGGCGGCAGCGGGCAGGTCTTTGCGCGGGGTCGATGTGTTTTGGTCCGTGTTGCTTTCATCTGGCATGGGGTTAGGCTCCTTGCTCTGGCTGCGGCCTTGATATACCCCGCAAGATGGAAACGGCAAGAAGGGATCGGCCGATGGCGGGCAAGACAGCAGGCAGGACCGGGGGCAAGCCCGGAGCCAAGGGGATTGCCGCGCGTCTGGCGGCTACGCAGCTTTTGCATGCGGTCATGTTTGACAAGCGCCTGCTTTCCGATGTGATCACGGCTCAGGCATCGCCCCTGACGCGCCTGTCCCCTCCCGAGCGCGCCCGGGCCCAGTCCATGGCCACCGGGGTCTTGCGGCACCTGGCGCGGCTGGATCAGGTTCTGGACAATTTTCTGGATCGCCCGACGCCGCCAAAAGTGCGCAATACCCTGCGTCTCGCCGCCTTTGAGATGCTGCATGACAACGCCCCCGCGCATGGGGTGGTCAACGCTGCGGTCGAGATCGTCCGGGGCAGTCAGAAATACCGGCATCTTGCCGGGCTGGTGAACGCGGTCGCGCGCAAGGTTTCGACCGAGGGGGCCGCGATATGGCAGAGTCAGCCGCCACAAGCCCTGCCAAGCTGGCTGGCCAAGCCCATCGCCAAGACCTATGGCAAGGCAGTCCTGCCCGCGATCGAAGCGGCGCATCAGGCGGGCGCGGCTATAGATCTGACCCTGAAGGAGCCCCAAATGGCACCGGCGATGGCCGCCCGGCTGCAGGCAACGGTTCTGCCCAGCGGCAGTTTGCGCCTGAAGGGACGGCCGCAGGTCTCGTCGCTTGCGGGTTATGCCGAGGGCCAGTGGTGGGTACAGGATGCCGCCGCGGCGATGCCGGCCCGCCTGCTGGGCAAGATTTCCGGTGCCCGCGTGCTGGACCTTTGCGCGGCCCCCGGCGGCAAGACGATGCAACTGGCCGCGGCTGGCGCGCGGGTGACGGCGCTTGACCTGTCGGAGGGGCGGCTGTCGCGCCTGCACGAGAACCTTGGGCGCACCGGCCTGTCCGCTGAGGTGGTCGCAGCGGATGCGCTGCACTGGCCCGATCAGCGCCTGTTCGATGCCGTTTTGCTGGATGCGCCGTGCTCGGCCACGGGCACCATCCGCCGGCATCCCGATCTGCCGATTGTCAAGGCCGGCGCTGACATGGCGGCGTTGTTTCAGCTTCAGGCCGACATGATCGACGCCGCGCTGGGCCATTTGCGCCCCGGTGGAAAACTGGTTTACTGCACCTGCTCGCTGTTGCCGCGCGAGGGCGAGCGGCAGATTGCCGAGGCCCTCGCCCGCCATCCGGGGCTGCAGGTCGTTTCGCCTCAGTCCGCGGTGCCGGGGCTGGATCCGGCATGGCAGACGCCCGAGGGCGGTTGGCGGCTGCGCCCTGACTTTTGGGCGGATCTTGGTGGTATGGACGGGTTTTATCTGGCGCTGCTGCAAAAGCCCGACGCGAAACAGGCAACAGGACCGGCTGGTGGCCCCGAAATGTTCGGGTGACAGGCGCGGCACGGGCATTTATGCTTGGCTCGAAACACAGTGACAGGATCGGCAGCGCCTCTCGAATGGATCAGGAAAACCTTTCCCGCACAGCATGGGGAGCCGAGATCGCGTCGATCCGCGATCGGGTTTTGAATCGCCTTGCGGCGCGCCTTGCCGGGGTTTCCCGACCGGTTACCGCATTCGTGTCCCAGCCCGAGCCAAAGACCATTGGCAGCATCGCCCGGGGGCGACAGTTGATGGCCGGAAATTTCCTGTTCGCCGGTTATCTGATCGAGGCGCCGGACAAGTCGATCTGGCAGATCCGGCAGTCTCAGGTGCCGTTTGATCAGGCCCGCCACGGGTTTGGCTGGCTCGACGATCTTGCCGCGGTGGGCGAGGTCGCCGCCCGGCGTCTGGCGCAAGGTTGGGTGGTTGAATGGATCCGCTGCTATGGTCGCGGCACCGGCCCCGGCTGGCAGCCGGCGCTGGCGGGCCGGCGGTTGATTCGCTGGATCAACCACGCCTTGTTTCTGCTCAAGGGTCTGCCCCGCGAGGATCAGGACCGCTTTTTTCGGGCACTGGCGCGGCAGACGCTGTTTCTGGGGAAACGCTGGCGCGCCGCTCCGGCGGGTCTGGCGCGGTTCGAGGCATTGACCGGCCTGATCTATGCCGGGCTGGCTCTGGAGGGGCTGGACCATCTGGTCGCGCCGGCGATGCGGGCCATTGCCGATGAATGTGCCCGCGAGATCAGTCCCGAAGGCGGCATCCCGTCGCGCAACCCCGAAGAGTTGATGGAGGTTTTTACCCTGCTCAACTGGGCGGCGGCGGCCCTGAGCGAGGCGGGCGAGATGCCCTTGCGCCCGCATCTTCTGGCAATCGAGCGGATTGCCCCCACCCTCAGGGCGTTGCGCCATGCGGATGGCTCGCTTGCGCGGTTTCATGGCGGCGATCGGGGCCGCGCCGGGCAACTGGATCAGGCGCTGGCCTCGTCCGGGGTTCGGGCAACGGCGCTCAGCGGGTTGGCAATGGGCTATGCTCGTCTGGCCGCCGGGCGCACCACCATCGTGCTGGATGCGGCACCACCGCCAGCGCCAGAATATTCGCGCAATGCTCATGCCAGCACGCTGGCGTTCGAGCTGACCTCGGGCCGTCGGCCGTTGATCGTGAACTGCGGTTCGGGGGCCGGGTTCGGGATCGAGTGGCACCGCGCGGCCCGCGCTACGCCGTCCCACAGCACGCTGGCGATCCACGGGTTTTCCTCGTCACGACTGGCTCATGGCGACAGCCGCCCGACGCCGCCAATTCGCGGGCAAGGTCGCGGTGCGGCCAGACTGGATGAGCGCCTGCTGGATGCGCCGCGCGATGTGCGCGTGCAGCAATCTTCGGGGCTGGACGGCTCGACGGTTCTGGCGACCCATAATGGCTATGCGCCGACCCACGGGCTGCTGCATGTCCGGCGGCTGGATTTGTCTCTGGACGGGCGCGAGTTGACGGGCGAGGATACTCTGGGCGCGCTGTCGGAGACCGATCGCGTGACGTTCGAGCGCTTGATGAACCGGACCCGCCTGTCGGGGGTGCGCTATGATTTGCGCTTTCACGTTCATCCCGAAGTCGAGGTCGAGGTCGATCTTGGCGGCAACGCTGTCTCGCTTTCGCTGAAAAGCGGCGAGGTCTGGGTTTTCCGCCACGACGGCGTGGCTGAACTGTCCGTTGATGCCAGCGTTTATCTGGACAATGGCCGGCTGAAACCGCGCGCGACAAAACAAATCGTTTTATCCGACACGGTTTTAGATTATTCGAGCCGCGTCAGCTGGTCCTTTTCGCGCGCACAGGACGGCACGCGTCATGTGCGTGATCTCGATCTGGATGACGAACTGACCGAGATCTAAGAAAAAGGGTTGTCCTGTCATGGCAAAAGAACTGGTGCCGCTGCGCCGCGCATTGCTGTCCGTTTCCGATAAAACCGGTCTGATCGAATTGGCCTCGGCCTTGGCCGAACGGGGGGTCGAGCTGTTGTCCACGGGCGGCACCGCCGAAGCCCTGCGCAAGGCGGGGCTGGTGGTGCGGGATGTCTCTGATGTGACCGGCTTTCCCGAGATGATGGACGGGCGGGTGAAAACCCTGCACCCGATGGTGCACGGCGGTCTGTTGGCGGTGCGTGACGATCCCGCTCATGTCGCGGCGATGGACGCCCACGGGATTGACGCCATCGACCTTTTGGTGGTGAACCTCTACCCGTTTGAAGAAACCGTCGCGCGTGGTGCCGATTTTGCCACCTGCGTCGAGAATATCGACATCGGCGGCCCGGCCATGATCCGGGCCGGGGCCAAGAACCATGCCTATGTCTCGGTGGTCGTGGATGTGGCCGATTACGCGCCGCTGCTGGCCGAGCTTGACGCCCATGAGGGCGCGACCAGCCTCGGGTTTCGCCGGTCGCTGGCCGAGATTGCCTATGCGCGAACCGGTGCCTATGATGCGGCGGTGTCGGCGTGGATGGCGGCGACGCTGGGCAATGACGCGCCGCGCCGGCGGGTTTTTGCGGGCGAATTGTCCGAGCGCCTGCGTTACGGCGAGAACCCGCATCAGGAGGCGGCGTTTTACGCCGTTGCCCCGGCGCGCCCGGGGGTCGCCAGCGCCCGGCAGCATCAGGGCAAGGCGCTGTCCTACAACAACATCAACGATACTGATGCGGCGTTTGAACTGGTGGCGGAATTCGACCCCGCCGATGGGCCCGCGGTCGCGATCATCAAACACGCCAACCCCTGTGGGGTGGCACGGGCGGACAGCTTGCGCGAGGCCTACAGGCGCGCCTATGCCTGTGACCAGACCTCGGCCTTTGGCGGAATTGTGGCGCTGAACCAGCCGCTGGACGCGGCCACCGCCGAAGAGATCACCCGGATCTTTACCGAAGTGGTGATTGCGCCTGCGGCCGACGATGCCGCCATGAGTATTTTTGCAAAGAAGAAGAACCTGCGCCTCTTAACCACCGGCGCTCTGCCTGACAGCCGCGCGGCGCTAACCAGTTTTCGCAGCGTTGCCGGGGGGATTCTGGTTCAGGACAAGGACAACGGTCATGTGGATGCAGGGGCTTTGCAGGTGGTGACCAAGCGGGCGCCGGATGCCGCAGAGATGCGCGATCTCATGTTTGCATGGACGGTGGCAAAGCATGTCAAATCGAATGCCATTATCTATGCCCGGGACGGGGCCACCGTTGGCATCGGGGCCGGGCAGATGAGCCGCGTTGACAGCGCCCGGATCGCGGCGCGCAAGGCCGGGGACATGGCTGCGGCGTTGGGGCTGGAAACCTCGCCGGCGGTGGGATCGGTGGTTGCGTCGGATGCATTTTTTCCCTTTGCTGACGGGCTGTTGTCGGCGGCCAAGGCGGGGGCCACGGCGGTTATTCAACCAGGCGGCTCGATCCGCGATGACGAGGTGATTGCGGCTGCTGACGAGGCGGGGCTGGCCATGGTCTTTACCGGCATGCGGCATTTCAGGCATTGACGAAAGCGGGGCGGCCATGTGGCGGATATTGACCGGGGCGGCACTGGCCCTGATGTTGGATCAGGGCAGCAAATACTATGTTCTGCACGTTCTGGACCTGCTGGGTGCACGTGTGATCGGGGTTGCTCCGCCGGTTTTGCAATTCAGGCTGGCGTGGAACCGGGGGGTGAACTTTGGCCTGTTCTCGAATGATTACGAGGTCATGCGCTGGGTTCTGGTTTCGCTGGCGGTTGTGATCTCGGTCTGGATCTTTCGCTGGGCGCGGCATCTGCCAGTGCCAAGCGGGCAATTTCTGGCCGGGCTAGTGATTGGTGGCGCGCTGGGGAATGTAGTCGATCGCCTCGCCTACGGGGCGGTTGCCGATTTCCTGAACATGTCGTGCTGTGGCCTGAAAAACCCATATGCGTTTAATTTTGCCGACGTCTCGATTTTTGTAGGTGCTTTCGGGCTTGTGCTGTTTTCCAATAAGCTGGACAAGAACGGGTGACGGCGGGAATAATCTGCGTTAAAGCTGTCCTGACCCGAGGTTGGAGAGAATGATGCCCATGTTGAGACCCCTATCGGTGCTGGCCTTTGCTGCCGCGATCGGTGTGTCGGCATGTGCGCCCAAAGAGGGCGGCCTGATGAATCTGCGCTCGGCCGGGGCGGGGCCTGATGAGTTTGCGATCCTGCCGACCAAGCCTCTGATCATGCCGAAGGATTACAAGACCCTGCCGCCGCCCACTCCGGGCAGTGCGAATTTGACCGACCCGACGCCACGGGCGGATGCGGTGGTGGCGTTGGGAGGCAACCCGAAATACCTGACGGCCAAGGGAATTCCGCGTGCGGATCGTGGAGTGATCAACGTCGTATCGCGCTATGGAATCACCGCCAATATCCGGCAGATTCTGGCCAAGGACGACGCGCAGTTCCGCAAAAAACATCGCGGCAAGCTGTTGGAACGATTGTTCGGAAACACGGTCTATTTCAGCGCCTACAAACCAATGACGCTGGATCGCTACAGCGAGCTGGCACGGATGCGCCGGGCGGGTGTGCGCACGGTGGCCGCTCCGCCCGACCCCCGCAAGAAGAAAAAGAAGCGGTAGCGGATTTTCGCCGCCTGTCAAAGCGTCGCATCACATCTTTGTGGGGGGCGATTGTGTTGGGCCTTGACGCTGGGTAGTGTTTTGAAAAATCACCTGAATTCTGGAGGTTGCGGATGCGCAAGCTGATCCTGTTCATTTCTGTTGTCCTGTTTTTCCCGTTCAGCGCCTTTGCGGCCGACAATGTCACCACCTTTACGCTGAAAAACGGGCTGTTCGGGGTGGTCATTCGGGACACGCGCGCGCCGGTGGTCACGCATATGGTCTGGTATCGGATCGGTGCCGCGGATGAGGTTCCGGGGAAATCGGGTCTGGCGCATCTGGTCGAACATCTGATGTTCAAGGGAACGCAAAAACATGGCCCCGGCGAGTTCTCGCGTATCGTGGCAGCCAACGGGGGCTCGGAAAATGCCTTCACGTCGTTTGATTATACTGGTTATTACCAGCGAGTCGCGGCGGACCGTCTGCCCCTGATGATGGAGCTTGAGAGTGACCGGATGCAAAATCTCGTGCTGTCCGAAAAAGACGTGACCACCGAGCGCAGCGTGGTTCTGGAAGAGCGCAGCACCCGCACCGACAACAACCCCGGCGCGCTGTTCACCGAGCAGCGCAATGCCGCCCTCTATCTGAATTCGCATTACGGCATACCGGTAATTGGCTGGCGGCACGAGGTCGAAAAGTTGACCCGCGCCGATGCGCTGGCATTTTATCACAAGTATTACGCCCCCAACAATGCGGTTCTGGTGGTGGCGGGGGATGTGGACCCGGCAAAGGTCAAGGCGCTGGCCGAGAAATATTACGGCCCGATCCCCCCCTCAAAGGGGCTGAAGCCGCGCAACCGGCCCAGTGAGCCGCCGCAGCTGGCGGCGCGCCGGGTGCAGTTTTCCGACAGTCGGGTTTCGCAGCCATATGTTATCCGCACCTATCTGGCGCCCGAGCGCAATGCGGGTGAGCAGAAACAGGCTGCGGCCCTGACCATGCTGGCCGAGGTTCTGGGCGGCAACGGGATCAACTCGGTCCTTGGGCGGGAGTTGCAGTTGAAACAGAAGGTGGCGCTGAACGCCTCGGCTTTTTATGACGGGTTGTCTCTGGACAAGACCAGTTTTGGCCTGTTCGTGGTGCCAGCCAAAGGCGTCAGCCTGCAAAAGGCCGAGGATGCGATGGATGCGGTTGTGGCCAAATTCATGCAGGATGGCGTGGATCCTGCGCAGTTGAAGCGGATCAAGGCACAGGTGCGGGCGTCGCAAATCTATGGCCGGGACAGTTTGCAGGGGATGGCGCGAAAATACGGCGAGGCGTTGACCTCGGGGCTGACTGTCAGGGATGTGCGCGACTGGCCGAACCTGCTGCAGGCAGTCACCGCCAAGGACATCATGGCGGCGGCCCGAAAGATTTTCGATCGCAAGCAATCAGTTACCGGGTGGCTGATGCGTGCCAACAAGGAGGCGGGCAAATGAAGCGGCTGATTGCACAGGTTCTGGTTATTTTTCTGCTGGCGGTGCCGGCGCATGCGGCGCTGAACATTCAGAAAGTGACCTCCAAAGGCGGTATCACGGCTTGGCTGGTCGAGGAGCACTCAATTCCGTTTACCGCGCTTGAAATCCGTTTCAAGGGGGGCACCTCGTTGGATTTGCCGGGCAAGCGGGGGGCAACCTATATGATGGCCGGCCTGCTGGAGGAGGGGGCGGGCGATATGACCGCCACCCAGTTCCAGACGGCGCGCGATGCGCTGGCGGCGGATTTCAATTTTGCCGCCCACGGCGATTCGGTCAGCATCTCGGCCAAGTTCCTCAGTGAAAACCGGGATCAGGCGATGTCCCTGTTGAAACAGGCGATCGAGGCCCCCCGCTTTGATCCCGAGGCAATCAAGCGGGTGCGGGCGCAGATCCTATCCCTGATCGCCCGCAACAAGAAGGATCCGCAAGAGATTGCCAGCAGCACATTTGACCGTCTGGCCTATGGCGACCATCCTTACGGAAGCTCTTCGACAGGTACGATCAAGAGCGTCAGCAGCCTCGGGCGCGACGACCTTGTAACCGCCTACAGGAACAGTATGGCGCGCGATCGGGTTTATGTCTCGGCGGTGGGGGATATCACGCCCGAGCAGCTGGGGGTGCTGATGGACGAATTGTTGGGCGGGCTGCCGGCCAAGGGGGCGCCGATGCCTCCCAAGGCAAAGATCGTGTTGACCGGCGGGGTGACGGTCGTCCATTTCCCGTCGCCGCAGTCGGTTGCGATCTTTGGCGAGCGGGGGATTGAGCGGACGGACCCGGATTTCTTTGCCGCCTATGTGATGAACCGCATCTTTGGTGGTGACGGCTTTGATGCGCGCCTGACCCGAGAAGTGCGGGTCAAGCGGGGGCTGACCTATGGGGTTTACTCCTATCTCGCCGATTTCGATCTGGCCAGCATGTTGCAGGGCTCGGTCTCGTCGGACAATGACCGCATGGCCGAGGCGCTGGACGTGATCCGCGCCGAATGGAAGAAAATGGCGGATAAGGGGGCGACGCAGGCCGAACTGGACGCGGCCAAGAAATACCTGACCGGCGCCTATCCGCTGCGCTTTGACGGCAATGGGCGGATTGCGGCGATCCTTGCCGGGATGCAGTTGGACGGGCTGCCGGCCTCGTATGTCAAAACGCGCAATGCCCGGATCAACGCGGTAACGCTGGCGGATGTTGCGCGCGTTGCCAAACGTCTGTTGCGGCCCAAGGACCTGCGGATCGTGGTCGTCGGCCAGCCGGTCGGGGTAAAAAGCACCGATTAGCTGAAATTCGCGTCATCACGGTGATCGCGATGGCCCGATTTTTCCCCATTCGGGCGTGGTCGAATCGGGGTCAGGCATGCTATCTGTTGTAGCATGAGCATGCCTGACCTCCATATAAAGGGTCCCCCCCCTGTCATTCGTCAGTTGGACGAAGCAGCCATCAACCGGATTGCCGCTGGTGAGGTGGTCGAGCGTCCGGCCTCGGCGGTCAAGGAGCTGGTCGAGAACGCGCTGGACGCCGGTGCAACGCGGATCGGCATTGTTATCTGCGACGGTGGCAAGACCCTGATCCGGGTGACCGACGACGGTTGCGGGATCCCCAAGGATGCGCTGGCGCTGGCGCTGGCGCGGCACGCGACCTCCAAGATAGATGGCAGCGACCTGCTGAATATCCACAGCTTTGGCTTTCGTGGTGAGGCCTTGCCGTCGCTGGGCGCGGTGGGCCGCCTTCGGCTGACCTCGCGGGCGCAGGGGGCCTCGGGCGCGGCCGAGATCAGGCTGGATGCAGGGGTGATGTCGCCGGTGCGGCCCGCGGCGCTGGGTCACGGTACGGTGGTCGAGCTGCGCGATCTTTTTCATGCGACCCCGGCGCGGTTGAAATTCATGCGCTCTGATCGGGCCGAGACGCAGGCCATCAACGACGTGGTTCGCCGTCTGGCGATGGCCGAGCCTTATGTTGGCTTTACCCTGAGCGACCTAAGTGCCGGTGGTGCCGGGCGGGTGACGTTTCGCGCCGATCCGCAATCGGGCGATCTGTTTGATGCGCTGCACGGGCGGCTGCGTCAGGTTCTGGGGACCGAGTTTGCGCAGAACGCGCTGTTGATCGACGCGGCGCGCGAAGGGATCGGCCTGACCGGTTACGCTGCCTTGCCGACCTATTCGCGCGGCTCTGCGGTGCAGCAGTTCATGTTCGTGAATGGGCGTCCGGTGCGGGACAAACTGCTGGTTGGCGCCCTGCGCGGGGCCTATCAGGATGTGCTCAGCCGGGACCGCCACCCTGCTGCCGCGCTGTTTGTCGAGTGCGATTCCGAGGCGGTAGATGTGAATGTCCACCCCGCCAAGGCCGAGGTCCGGTTCCGGGCCCCCGGTCTTGTGCGCGGGCTGATCGTGTCTGCCATTCGTCACGCCTTGGCTGAGGCGGGGCATCGCGCGTCAACCACGGTGGCCACGGCGACCTTGGGGGCGTTTCAGCCGGAGCGCCCCGGGGCTCCGGTCTATCAGATGGACCGTCCCTCGCGAGCAGCGATGCAACAGGCCTATCGGGCGCAGGCGCCGGCGGAGGATGCGGCCCCCGGGTTTGCCGAAACCGGCGGCGTGTTCGCCCGGGTCGAGCCGGACGTCGAGGATCAGGCGGCGTTGACGGCCCACCCGTTGGGGGCAGCGCGCGCGCAGTTGCACGAGAATTATATTATCGCCCAGACCCGGGACGGCATGGTAATCGTCGATCAGCACGCCGCCCATGAGCGGCTGGTTTACGAGCGCCTGAAGGCGCAGATGGCCGATAGCGGGGTGCGCGCGCAGGCCCTTTTGATTCCGGAAATCGTCGAGCTGTCCGAGGGCGACAGCGCCCGCCTGCTGGAGCTGGCCGCCGAGCTTGGCTCATTGGGTCTGACGATCGAGCCGTTTGGCGGTGGCGCGGTCTGCGTGCGCGAAACCCCGGCCATTCTGGGGGAGGTCGATGCCAAGGCCCTTGTGCGGGATATTCTGGACGAACTGGATGACCTCGGCACAAGTCGCGCGGTGGAAACGCGGCTGAACGCGATCCTCAGCCGCGTTGCCTGCCACGGCTCGGTGCGCTCGGGACGACGGATGAGTGCGGATGAGATGAACGCCCTTTTGCGCGAAATGGAGGCCACCCCGCTGTCCGGGCAGTGCAACCACGGGCGCCCCACCTATGTCGAATTGAAGCTTGCCGATATTGAAAAACTGTTTGGCCGGACATGATCAGGATTGGCGCCGTCACCATCGATCCCTCTGATCCGGTCGTTCTGGCGCTGGGGGCGCTGCTGGTTCTGTTGCTGCTGCTGCTGGTCGTTGTCCTGCGCCTGTCGGCCCGGGCCGGGCGCCCGGACGGCGACATGACCCAGCAACTGGGTCGGCTTGGCGATGTGGTGCGGGGGCTTGCGGACGGGCAGCAGCAGTTGTTTGGCGGGCTGTCCACAGTCTCCAAGGCGCAGGCCGAGGCGCAAAGCCGGATGATTCAGGTGATGGAAGCCCGTCTGGCTGAGGTGCAGCGCAACATGACCGACAGCCTGCACGGCAGCGCCGTGCGCACGACCCGCTCGCTGGCCGAATTGCAAGAGCGTCTGGCGACCATCGACAAGGCCCAGCACAATATCGAAAAATTGTCAGGAGACGTCCTCAGCCTGCAGGATATCCTGTCCAACAAGCAGACCCGTGGAGCCTTTGGCGAAATCCAGCTGAATGACATCGTGACCAAGGCGATGCCCGCCAACAGCTATCAATTTCAGGCCACCCTTTCCAATGGCAAGCGCGCCGACTGCCTGATCGACCTGCCCAACCCGCCCGGCCCGATCGTGATTGACAGTAAATTCCCGCTGGAGGCCTATGAGGCGCTGCGCGGGGCCGAGACCAAGGCCCAAAAGATCGAGGCGGCGCGGTTGATGAAGGCGGCGGTGCGGCTGCATATCAAGGCGATCTCGGAAAAGTATATCATCGAGGGCGAGACCGCGGACGGTGCGCTGATGTTTCTGCCCTCCGAAGCGGTCTATGCCGAGTTGCACGCCAATTTTGGCGATGTCGTGCGCGAGGGCTTTGCCCAGCGGGTCTGGATCGTTTCGCCCACGACCTGCATGGCGACGCTGAACACCATGCGCGCGGTTCTGAAGGATGCGCGGATGCGCGAGCAGGCCGGGGCCATCCGCCGAGAACTGGGACTGCTTTACAAGGATGTCGAGCGCCTGGGCGATCGCGTGGACAGTCTGGACCGGCATTTCGGGCAGGCCGCCAAGGATATTTCGGATATCAAGATATCCGCCGGCAAGGCTGGGAACCGGGCAAAAAAGCTGGACAATTTCGATTTTGAAGAGTTGAGCGAATCCGCGCGGAACGATGACGTTGTGCGTCTGGCTTCGGCCGCGGCGGCACCTCCCAAAGGCCCGTCCAAGCCGGCGTCGTAACCGCTGCGAAACAAGGATATAAGCACGATGAAAGACCACCCACGGCGCTATGATCTGGCCAATGAGCTGCATTCGCGTCCGTTCCCCGAGATCGAGGGGCGGGCGCTGGCGCTGTTTTTTGCCGCCTCCCTGAAGGCTGGACCCGAGGCGGCGCGGGCGGACCTTTTGGCGCTGCTTGATCGACACGGCGCCGATCATCCGGCTCCGGGGGCGAACCATTATTACGGCACGCTGGGGCGCGACCGGATAAAGTGGGAAATGCATTCGGAATTTGTCAGCTATACCCTGTTTACCGATGCCGGGGCGGAACCGGGGTTTTCGCGCGACCTTGCGGACGGTTTTCCAAAGGACTGGCTGGCCGCGGTTGGTGGCGAGGTCATCACCTCGGCGCGGGTTCTGATCGAGCGCGATGCAAGTGCCGATGCTGTCGAGGCGCGAATGGGTGCCGATTTCCGACCGCTGTTCGTTCAGGAGAGCTTTGCGGCGGCCTATGTGCTGGACCGGAACGCCGTGATCGCCGGTGATTTTCGCATCGATTCGGCGGGGCATATGCGGTTTCTGGTGGTGGGGATTGGTGACATCGGCGCGCGGCGGATGGGGCGCGTGGTGCAGCGGGTTCTGGAGGTCGAGACCTACAAAGCGATGTCGATGCTGACCTATCCGGTTGCGCGCGAGGTTTTTGCGGACGGCAATGCGCTGGATTCGCGTCTGTCTCAGATTGCCCGGGACATGACCGACGCCGGGGCCGAGGCACGGACCACCCTTGACCGGCTGCTGACGGTTTCCGCCGAGATCGAGCTTTTGTCCTCGAACGCCGCCTATCGCCTCAGCGCGGGACGGGCCTATCGCGCGCTGGTGGCCCAGCGGATCGCGGTCTTGCGCGAGCAGCGCATCCTTGGCGCACAGCTCTGGAGCGAATTCATGATGCGCCGCTTTGACCCGGCGATGCGCACCTGCGAAGCGGCGGAAAAGCGTCTGGAGGATTTGTCCCTGCGCGCGTCGCGGGCCTCGCGCCTGTTGTCTACGCGGGTCGGGGTGCTGACGGCCGAGCAGAACCGGCTACTGCTGGAGAGCATGAACAAGCGCGCTGCGTTGCAGATGCGTTTGCAGGAAACCGTCGAGGGGCTGTCGGTGGTCGCGGTTAGCTATTATGCGGTCAATCTGCTCAGCGATCTTCTTGCCCCGCTTTTTGGAGAATGGCTGGGCAGCACCCATTTGCTGACGGGCGCGCTGGTGCTGCCGGTCGTGCTGGTCGTCTGGCTTTTGATCCGCCGGATCAAGGCGCGGGTCGGCAAAGGAGCCGAGTGATGCCGGCATGATGCCGGGGTGAATTTGCGGCGGTGCCGTTATCCTTTTTCCACGCGAACGGCAGAGAACTTGAATTCGGGGATTTTGCCCACCGGGTCGAGGGCCGGGTTTGTCAACAGGTTGGCGGCGGCCTCGACATAGGCAAAGGGCAGAAACACCATATCCTCGGCTACGGCGCGATCGGCGCGGGCCATGGTGGTGATCGTGCCGCGTCTGGTGGTCAGGCGCACCGGACCCCCAGCCTTTATTCCAAGACGGCGGAGGGTTCGTGGATGGATCGAGCAATTCGCCTCGGGTTCAACGGCGTTCAGGACGCGGGCGCGACGAGTCATCGAGCCGGTGTGCCAATGTTCGAGCTGCCGGCCGGTGGTCAGGATCATCGGATACTCGGCATCCGGGGCCTCGTCCGGCGCCGTGACATCGGTCGGGGCAAACCGTGCGCGCCCGTTCGGAGTTGGGTAGCCGTCGCCAAAGACGATGGCCTGTCCGGGGTCTTTTGCCCCACGTGAGGGGTAGGTCACGGCCTCATGCTCAAGCCGCTCCCATGTGATGTTGGCAAGGGATTTCATCCCCTGCGCCATTTCCTCGAACACCTCGCGCGGGTGGCTGAATGACCAGTCCAGACCAAGGCGGTTGGCCATATCGACCAGAATTTTCCAGTCGGGGCGGGCCTCGCCCGGCAGCGGTACGGCGGCCCGGCCCATCTGCACCTGACGGTTGGTATTGGTGACCGTGCCGCATTTCTCGGCAAAGGCGCTGGCGGGCAGGATGACATCGGCATAATTCGCCGTTTCGGTGACAAAGATATCCTGCACGACCAGATGCTCCAGCCGGGCCAGCGCAGCGCGGGCATGGGCCACATCGGGGTCGGACATGGCAGGGTTCTCGCCCTGAATGTAGAGGCCACGAATGTCGCCGGCATAGATCGCGTCCATGATCTCGACCACGGTCAGACCTTTTTCGGCCGAGAAATCCTTGCTGTTCCAAAGTGTGGTAAAGGTGGCGCGGGCGAGGTTGTCGGTAACGCTTTGGTAATCCGGCAGGAACATCGGGATAAGCCCGGCATCCGAGGCGCCCTGCACGTTGTTCTGGCCTCGCAGCGGGTGCAAACCGGCCCCCGGCTTGCCGACATTTCCGGTCATCAGCGCCAATGCGATCAGGGCGCGAGCATTGTCGGTGCCATGGATATGCTGGCTGACCCCCATGCCCCAAAAGATCATCCCGGCCTTGCCGCGGGCAAACACACGCGCGACCTCGCGCAGGGTGTCGGCGGGCACGCCGCAAACGGGGGCCATTTTCTCGGGGGTAAAGGCCGCAAGGTGGTCTTTTTCGGCCTCCCAGTTGCTGGTGTGGCGCGCGATATAGTCGGCGTCATAGAGGTTTTCCGCCACGATCACGTGCATGAGGGCGTTCAATAGCGCCACGTCGGTTCCGGGGCGGAACTGCACGCTGTGGCTGGCGTATTTTCCCAGCGTCACCCGGCGTGGGTCCATCACGATCAGCTTTCCCCCGCGGCGGGCGAATTGCTTGAAAAAGGTGGCGGCGACGGGGTGATTCTCGACCGGATTGCAGCCGATGACCAGCGCCACATCCGCGTGCTCGATCTGGTTGAAGGTGGCGGTGACGGCGCCCGAGCCGATGTTCTCGATCAGGGCGGCAACGCTGGAGGCATGACACAGGCGCGTGCAGTGATCGACGTTGTTGTGGCCAAAGCCCTCGCGGATCAGGCGCTGAAACAGATAGGCCTCTTCGTTGGTGCATTTGGCGCTGCCGAAACCGGCGACCGAGGCCCCGCCGTGTTGTTTGCGCAGCCGTGCCAGACCGCCGGCGGCGACGGCAAGGGCCTCGTCCCAACTGGCCTCACGAAAATGGGTCAGCGGGTTGCCCGGGTCCACGTTCAGCCCCTTGGCTGGGGCGTCCGCACGCCGGATCAGCGGGCGTTTCAGGCGGTGTGGGTGGGTGATATAGTCAAAGCCAAAGCGGCCCTTGACACACAGCCGACCCTCGTTGGCCGGGCCATTCAGCCCCTCGATATAGCGAATGTGAGCGGTCCCTGTCCGGTCCATCTTTGTCTTGATCGAGATCTGGCAGCCGACGCCGCAAAACGGGCAGACCGAGGCGGTTTCGCTGTCGTAATCGTCGCGCCGCCCGCGCCCCTTTTCGTCCAGAAGAGCGGCGGGCATCAGAGCGCCGGTGGGGCAGACCTCGACACATTCCCCGCAGGCCACACAGCTGCTGGCACCCATCGGGTCGCCGAGGTCAAAGACGGGGTGACTGTGGCGGCCGCGCCCGGCCATGCCGATCACGTCATTGACCTGAATTTCGCGGCAGGCCCGCACACACAGGTTGCACTGGATGCAAGCGTCGAGATTGACCTGCATGGCAACATGGCTGTCATCCAAAAGCGGGATATTCGGGGCTGCGGTCAGGGGAAAGCGGCTGGTTTCAACGCCCGCCGCAGCGGCGGTTTTCCAGAAATGCGACGCGCCGTCATGGGCTATTTCGCGCGCGGGCTGATCTGTCGCCAGTAGCTCGATCACCAGACGTCGTGCGGTCTTTGCGCGGCTGCTGTCGGTTCTGACCTCCATGCCGTCGGTGGGCTGGCGGATACACGAGGCGGCCAGTGTCCGCTCGCCCTTGATCTCGACCATGCAGGCGCGGCAGTTGCCATCGCTGCGATAGCCGGGTTTTTCGCAATGGCAGAGATGGGGCAGGGTCGTGCCCCGGTCACGGGCAACCTCCCAGATGGACTGACCGGGGGCGGCGGTGACCTCGTTGCCGTCAAGCGTGAAGCGGATCAAACTGGCCATGGGGTCCTCCGGCTGTGGTGTCTGGGGATGCTGGGTGCAGTTTAACCATGCGGACGCGGGCGCGCAATTCACCAAAGCCGACGCCGGATCGGTCGTTTGCGCCCTCTTATCGTCAGGGGCCAAAGGGCGCGCGTTACACAGGAAAGTCTGAACAACAGGGCTTTTGGTTCTCGTCGGTTTTCGATTGCCGCACGAATGCGCGGCGCCAGCCATTTTGAAACTTGAAGTTACCTGAGGTGGCCCGGTTTGCTTGATCAGCATCTTGCGAGGGGGAAAGGCTCAAAATGGACGGGGCGTTCGCACTTGAAGTTACCCACAAGTTTTCGCGGGCATGCATTTTTCTCTTGATCGAGCGGACGTGAACGTGATTCGTTTTCTGGCACCTTCAACAAATCGGGTGCAGGCATGGGACAGAGTTGGGTGG
>Ga0256829_1000316_pt1 | contig 53632 bp, 46 predicted proteins | sample 131447metaG_FD_185979 | JGI IMG/M metagenome (GOLD analysis project Ga0256829, IMG submission 185979) | Hydrothermal vent microbial communities from Lau Basin, Pacific Ocean - 131-447 | ecosystem: Environmental > Aquatic > Marine > Hydrothermal vents | place: Pacific Ocean: Lau Basin | collected...
CCGCCATCGCCGCTTGGGCCCGTCTTTTCGCCTCACCCATCGGGTGAACGCCTCCTCAGCAGATTGTGTCGTCAGGACAACAGATTACATAGAAACGGCAGCGTGAATCTACGCTTCTAGGATGAAACCGGTCCGTCGGTTCGGTGGATTCCGTGGATTCCGTGCCCCCTTCGACCGACGGCGCCCCCGCCCCGCGCTCAGGCGCGCGTGTACAGCGCCAGGTAGGCCTTGCGCTCGAGCGGGGGCACGCGGGCCACGGCGAGGGCGTCGTCGAGGTGGGCGGGATCGCTCATGCCCACGAGGGTCGTACCCAACCCCGGGGTCGACCGGTTGAACTGGATGGCGCGCTGCGCGGCATTGGGCAGATCGGCGAGGGCGCGCGCCACGGCGTCCGGCGATTGGCGCGCGAGGTGGCCCTTCATCAGCGTGTGGCTCGCCATCACATAGACGTTGAGCTGGTGGCACGCCTGCAGCGTGGAGGCGACGTTGCCCTTTCCGGTCGCGCAGTTGAAGCGCGTGAAGCCCTCGGCCATGACCTGATTGAACGGCAACTCCACGATGCGCAGGTGATGGCGCGCCCGCTCATCGCCGCTTGCCTCGCGGGCCGCGCGCTCGGCGAGTCCGAGCAGCGAGGGAATCGACTGGAACATACTGTGGTCGGTCTCCACCCGGAATCCCTCGAAGGTGGAGATCCCGTAGCAGCCGATGCGCCCGGCGTGCACCGCCCGCTCCAGCGAGACGAAGACGCGGGCGAGCTTGCGGTTGAGGTGCTCCTTGCCGATCACCGGGATATGGACCTCGGGCTGATCGACGAGGAAGGCGTCGATCGTCTCCACGCCGAGGCGCTCGCGCGAGTACTCGATCTGATGATCGATGTACTCGGGGCTCAACAGGTGCACGCCGCGCGCGAGGTCCTCGCGCGCGCCGAGACCGGCGCGCGCGATGTTCGCCTCGAACCACGCCTCGGGATCGGCGGGCGGCCCGTCCTCGAAAGTCAGGAATCCCCCCTTGGAGACCAGAAAGACCGCCTCCCGGTCGATTCCACGGGCGAGCGCACGGTGCAGCCCGGCCCCGACGGCCGCGAGCGAGCGCCCGTAGCGGTAGTGCGCAGCGGTATCGATGACGTTGATGCCGCCGGCGAGCGCGCGTTCGACGATCGCCGCGATGCGCGTGTCGACCTCCGGGGTCGCGGCGCCCGGGAAGGTCCCCACACCGATCGAACTGAGGAGGATGCGCCGGCGCGTGAACTCGCTGAAGTGCCCGGGCGCGGTGAGCGCGGCCATGGACTCGGCGTATGCGCGCGTGCCCGCGGGGGTCGCGGCCCCGCTCACCGGAGAAAGTACAGCCGCGTGCATCCTCATCCCCGCCCCCGGGGCCGCACCGCACACCCGGCGCGCGCCCTACGCGCGCAACAGCGGGTGCGCCGCCAACAGCCGTTCGAGCGCGGCGGGGATCTCCTCCCGCACCGGCCCGGGCTGCGGGGCGTCGGTGCGGTGGGTGAACAGTTTCCCGAAATAGTCCGCATCCTCGTCCAGGTCCCAGTCCACGGCGCGCAACAACTGCGCGCCGGCGGGCGGCAGGGCACGGGGCAGGGTGCGCCCGGACAGCAGCGCCCACACCCCGGTCCAGCAGCGCGCCAGGGCCAGGGGATGGTAGCCGCCCCCGCCCAGGACCAGCAACCGCGCCGCCCCTCCCGGACCCGTGGGCGCCCCGGCGAGCACCGCCGCGACGACCTCGAGGAAGACGTCGGTCGAGATGCGCAGTTTGCCGAGCGGGTCCGGCAGCAGGATGTCGGTACCGGCCTGCAACACAACCGCGTCCGGGCGGAAGTGTGCGCGAACCGCCGGCCACAGGGTGCCGAACGCCAGCCGGTACTCGCTGTCGTTGGCGGCCCGCGGGAGCGGGAAGTTGACCGCGTTGCCGCCGCCGTAGTCGTCGATCCCGCCGCCGGCGAAGGGGTAGGCGTAGGCGGTGTCCATGTGCAGCGAGAGCGTCGCCGTCCCGGGATCCGCCGCGCAGGCCTCCTGCACGCCGTCGCCGTGGTGGGCGTCGATATCGACGTAGAGCACGCGCAGGCCGGCGCGCCGCAGGCGCCGGATCGCGAGGACCGGGTCGTTGAAGAAACAGAAGCCGCGCGCCTGATCGGCACGCGCGTGGTGCATCCCGCCGGCGGGACTGAAAGCCGCGCGTCCGGTCAGCACCGCCTCCGCGCCCTGGACGCTGCCGCCCGCGGCGGTGGCCGGGGTGCGGAAGAATCCGGGGAAGTAGGGGTTCTCGTAGTTGCCGATGTTGTGCCGGCGCCGGTAGCGGTCGGGGACCTTGCCGAGCGCCTCGCACCGGCGCATGGCGGTGACGTATTCGGGCGTGTGAAAGCCGAGAAGCTCCGCGTCCGTCGCGCAACGCGACTCGAGGTACTCCTCCGCGCGCAGGGCCCCGTAGCTGCGGATCAGGTCCACCGTAAGCGATACCCGCGGAATGGCGAGGGGATGGTGATCGCCGTAGCTCGCACGCCGGTAGCGATCGGCGGCGATCAGCACCGCCGGGCGGGTCGGTGCCGGACCGTCGTCGGCCGCCGCACGGGTTTGTCTCCCGCCGGCCGGCAGCGCCCGGGAGTGCACGCTCACGCCGCGCCTCCACGCCGCAGCCGCAGGTAGATCTCCGGCAGCCGCTGCGGCAGCCGGTCGACGTCCTCGAGGACGAGATAGTGTCCGACGCCGAAGATCGCCGGCAGGTACGTCCCGGCGCGCGGATCGAGCGTCACGCAGAAGGCGTGGATCCCGGCGTCGCGCGCCTCCTTCATGGCCAGGCGCGTGTCCTCGTGCAGATAGCGCAGGTCGCCGCCGTCGTCGTAGTCGGCCGGGCGCCCGTCGGAGAGGATCAGTAGCAGCCGCCGCTGCGCCGGCGCCGCGCGCAGCTCATCCACCGCGCGGCGGATCGCCGCCCCCATGCGGCTGGCGAGACGCCCGGTGAGCCCGGCGATGCGCGCGCGCCGGTCGGCGTCGAGGGGTTCGTCGAATGCCTTGATGCGGTAGTACTCGACGCCGTCGTGGTATTTCGAGGCGAACCCGCGAACGGCGCAGGGATCGCCGACCTCCTCAAGGGCGTCGGCGAATACCAGCAGCGCGGCGCGCAGGCGGTCGACGACGCGCCCGCCCCCGTCGGGCGTCGTGGCCATGATCGAGGTCGAGAGGTCGGCCAGCAGCAGCACCGCGGTGTCGCGCCCGCGCGCCGCGCGACGGACGTAGACGTCCGGGCGCGGGGCGAGGCCGGCGCGGCGCGCCACGACGTAGTCCACGGCGGCGTCGAGATCGAGATCCTCGCCGTCGGGGCGGCGGCGCAACGGCGCGCGGCGCACCGGGCGCTGGCGCTGGAGCGCGCGCCGGAGCCGGCGCCGCAGGTGCGCCGTCGCCTCCCACATCCGCGCGGCGCCCGCCGCATCGTGCTCGCGCAGCTCGCAGTCGTGCACGCGCGCCCAGCCCTCCCGGTAGGCCTGCGCGCGGTAGTCCCACTCCGGATAGGCACGCCCGCCCCGGCGCGGGGCCCGGGGCGCGGGCGACGGGGGGACGCGGGCGACGGAGCCCACACCGGCGCCCCGGGCCCCGCTGCCGCCCATGGCCCCGCGCGATTCCACGCGCGGATTCCGCCCTGCCCGCGCACCTGCGGGCACGGCGGCGGGGCGCCGGGTGTGCGCCTCCCCGGCGCCCTCGTCCCCCGCCCCCGCTGCGGCGGCGTGCGCGGCGGCGACGGCCCCGGCCGGGCGCGGCGCGTTGGGGCCGCGACCCGGCAGATGGAAGGCCGCGGCCGGAGCCGGCCCGGCGCCGTCCGCGTCCGTTTCCGCCCCTTCGGGCCCGCCCGTCTCCCGAAACCACGCCCGCGCGCACGCGAACGCCGTCGCGACCGTCGCCTCCGGCGCCGCCAGCGGGGCCAGGCGCGGACCCAGGGCATCGGCCGGGTGGTCGGCATCCAGCGCCCCGAGGCCCGCGCACAGGGCGTCACGCAGCCGCCCGGCGTACCCCGACGGGCGCGGGGCGGCGCGGGCGAGGCGTTGCAAGCGCTTGGCGTAGCCCGGAATCCGCCGCGCGAGACGGAGGTCCACGCGCAGGTCCTCGCACAGGTCGAACACGGCGCGGAAACGCCCGTCCGCCTCCCCCGTGACGGACGCGCACCGCCGCGTCCACGCCTCCGCAGGCCCCTCTCCGGGCCCGCCGGAACCCGCCTCGGCGGCGAGCGCGTGCGGCTCGTAGGTGCCGTAGACGAGGTGCCCCGCCGCGTGCAGCACCCCGAGCACCGCGGCCTCGCGATCGGGGAAGACCGCGGGCAGCCACAGGCGGCGCCCGTCGGTCTCGACCGCCGCCGCACCGCCCCCCGGGCGCCAGTCGCTCTCGCGCCAGGCGCGCGCCGCCTCGGGCAGCGCCGCGCCGAACCACGCCTCGAGCAGCAGGCGCAGGAGACGCCCGCGGCGCCGCACGGAAAAGCCCGGCATCAGCTCGAACAGCGAATCGAGCCCCTCGCCCTCGAGCCGGAAGTAGCGCTCGCCGCGGGTGCGCGCCGCGCGCAGCACGTCCGCCCCGCGCGCGGCCCAGCGCGCGAAGGTCCCGGCGTCGACGGTGCCGCGCAGCCGCAGGGCCGCATCCAGGTATGCGCCGAGCGCCGTGCCCCCCTCGCCGAGGGACTCCGCAGGCGCCAGCAGGGCCTCGAGGGCCTCCACGCCCGCGCCTGCCCCGGCCAGCGCCTCGAAGGGGGTCTCGAAGTAGCGCCCCCCGGCCCCGGCGTCGCGCACGGTCCAGCGCCGCCCGAGGTCGAACCAGCGCCGCTCCCCCGCCCCGCCCCAACGCGCGCGCACCGCCCCGGCCTGGGCCATGAAACCCTCGACCGCCCGCCACGCCCCGCGCACGCGCCCCAGCGACAGCGCCTGCTCGAGCCACGGATCCAGCCCCGCAAAGGCGCCGGCCAGGGCCGGCGTGCCGCGCCAGAAGGCCCGGCCGGCATCGCGGTCGCGCAGGAACAGCTCGCGCCCGGCCTCCAGCCAGCGCGCCGCGCCGGCCGCCTCGACCGCGCGCACCGCCGGCAACGCCGCGCAGGCGTCCCGGTGCGCGACGTAGCTCACCGCCTCGAGCTGCGCGAGGATCTCCTCCTCGGGAGTGTCCGGCTGCGCGCGATCGGTCACCGGTGCGCGCCGCGGCTCAGGCCGGGGGATCGTCCGCCGGGCGCGGGGCGGCGGGGGCCGCATCCGGGCCGAAATGGGCGTCGACGATCTCCTCCAGGGCCGCGACCAGTTCCGGGTCGTCGGTGAGCGGATGGACCATCGCCGCGCGGCACGCCGCGGCCGGGGCGAGTCCGGCCTGCATGAGCTGGGCGGCGTAGACCATGGCGCGGGTCGACGTCGCCTCCTCGAGCCCGTGGTCCTTGAGCCGGCGCGCCCGGCGCCCGGCCGCGACCAGGGAATCGATCACCCCGGCGGGCAGACCGCCGGCCTCCTGCGCGACGATCGCGCGCTCGGCCGCCGCATCGGGATAGTCGAAGGCGATCGCGACGAAGCGCTGCTTGGTGGAGGGCTTGAGGTCCTTGAGCACCGTCTGGTAGCCCGGGTTGTAGGAGATGACCAGTTGAAAGTCCTCGTGGGCCTCGACCACGCGGCTCTTGCGGTCCAGGGGCAGCCGGCGGCGGTGATCGGTCAACGGGTGGATCACCACCGTGGTATCGGTGCGCGCCTCGACGATCTCGTCGAGGTAGCAGATCGCCCCCTCCCGCACCGCCCGCGTGAGCGGACCGTCCTGCCAGACCGTGGCATCGCCTTCGAGCAGGAACCGCCCGACCAGGTCCGCGGCGGTCAGGTCCTCGTGGCAGGCGACCGTGACCAGGGGGCGTCCGAGCCGGTGCGCCATGTGCTCCAGAAACCGGGTCTTGCCGCAGCCGGTCGGGCCCTTGAGCATGACCGGGAGCCGACGCCGGCTGGCCGCCTCGAAGACGGCGATCTCGTTGCCCTGGGGAAGATAGAACGGCGCCGCGCCCGGTTCGGGCGCGGCGACCGCGTCGCGTTCCCCGCCGCGCACCCGGTCGAGCAGCTTCTTCATGCGCATCTACCTCGAAGCGGGGGGCCGAAACGGAACGGGAGGACCGGGCCCTCCCGGCGGGGCGTGTGCGGCCCGCCGCGGAGCGGGTGACTATATCACAGCCGCCTAATATAATGGGCGCGCGAAACGGCGCGGGACCTGAATGAGGGCAGGGGCAGTGATCAAACGGATTCTACTGAACAACGTCCAATACAACCCCAACCGCGACCCCCAGTTCTACCGTCGCACCGTGGGAGAGGAGTTCCGCCTCCAGGTGTTCCTGGACGGGAGCGGACGCGCGCAGGCCCGCCTGGAGGCGGAAGGCACGGCGCTGTGCGAGGCCGAAGTCGCGCTGCCCGGGACCTTCGACTGCCGCTTTCGTTTCGACCGGCCGGGCACGCGCGTGGGCACGGTCACCGTCGTGCGCGACGGCGAGACCATCCGACAGGACATCCGCCTGGACGTCGAGGCCCACGCCTGGGTCGGTTGACCCAGGCGCCGCACCGCCCCCGGCGGCGGGGCCGTCAGTGCAGCAGTTCCCGCCCGCGCCGGTACAGTTCCTCGGCCTTGGCCTCGTCGATGGTGAGCTTCACCACCTTGCGGCAGGATTCCAGGCAGGTCGCGAGACCTTCCTCGGAATCCGGGGCCTCGCGCAGCTTGCGCACGACCTTGCCGGCGTCGGGCCCGAGGATCTCCCCGGCGAGCCCGATCAGCCGCTCCCGCACCCCCGCCGCGGCGTTACCGTTGCGCGGCGCCGGGGCGTCGTCGACCGATGCGCCCGGGGCGGGGACCCCGTCGCCGGCCGCATGCACCAGACCCTGGCGCTGCAGTTCCTCCAGGATCTCCTCCAGATCCGGGATACCGGCGCTGCGTGCCTTGAGCTGGGCCACGGACGAGCGCCCGTCCACGAGAATCAGCACGCGCCGCTGATTGAACGGCAGCCCGCAACTGCGGTGCTCGATCTCGTCCTTGCCCTTCTCCGTCTTGAAGAAGATCGTCTCGATGTCCATGAGTCAGGGGTCCCGGCGGATCGCGGCGGCTACTCGGTCAGCTCCTGGATGATGGTGTAGATGAGCTTCACCGTGATGATCACGTAGATCGCGCCGCCCAGGAACACGAACGAGACGATCATCCGCAGGATCTCGTCCGGGATGCGGTTGAAGAACGGCAGCGCCATGTACCCCGCGGTGAACATCGCCACCAGCAGGATCACGATGTTCCACTTGCTCCCGACCACCCCTCCGGGGATCTGACTCTTCAAGGAGACCACCATCCACATGCAGTACAGCATGGCGGCAATCGCGATCGTAATCACGACTGTAACGGGATCGAACTCCATCGCCCTTCTCCTCTGAAAATCCAACGCGCTTGCAGACCAAGCCTTCAGTACATCGGCCGCTGCGGCCGGACCTTTAATAGGGGGGTCTCCCCAAGTATCGGATCCCCGGCCGCGGGCATCGATGCGCCACCCATCAGCCCCTGGGACAGCGGCAGGCAGGCGGGCGAGTGAAGTCCCGGAAGGGTACGGATCGGCGTCAGGCGGGGCCGCCCCAGCCGTAGCGCTCGAAGAGCGCCGGCAGCAGCTCCAGGAGGGCGTCCCGGTCGAGGAGGCGGTCGGCCCGCGCCAGGCGCATCTCGTCCCGCAGGGCCGCGTCGCCCCCGAAACAGAATACGGGGAGGTTGATCTGGTGGACCACCCGCAGCTCGCGGATGACATCCAGGGGATCGAAGGCGTCGATCTCGTCGAGATCGAGGATCAGGAACCGGTACAGCAGGATCTCGTGCCAGTCCCCGAGCGCCTCGAGCTCGGTGACCCGGCGCAGCTCCCACCCCGCCGGCATGCGCTCGCGGACCGCCGCCTCCATGGCCTCGTCCCGGCTCATCAGGACGAGGCGCCGGCGCAGGCGCTGCTCAATCGTCGGCCGGTTCATCCCCCGCCTCCTCCAGCGTCTGCCGTGCCAACGCCACGGCGGCCTCCGCGACCCGGGCGGCACACGCACGCGCGGGGGAGCGGGCGAGCGCACCCTGCACCGCGTCGCTCCGCAGGGCCCAGGCCCCGAGGATCTCGACCTCACCTTCGCCGCCGCTCTCCCCGGGCCACCAGCCGAGGCGCACGATGCGCCCGTCCCGCAGGACCAGACGAACCGTGCCGGGACACCCGCCGCGCTCGACGAGGAAGACCCGCTCCCGGATCTTCACTCCGCCGGAAATCCGTCGCCGGCCGGCGGCAGTCTCGCGCTGGTCCAGTTCCGCGCGGGCGGCGGGCAACGCCGCCGTCTCCGCCGACGTCAGACCCGATGCGGCGAACGACCAGCCCATCTCCGCGGCCACCACATCGCGAAAGCGCGCCTCGAGCGCAACCGCGTCGGGTCGTACCCCTTCCCGCGCCCAGTCGGTCATCCCGTCTTCGAGTTCCCGGCGCAGCCAGTCGCGGAAACCGGGGCTCGGGGCCCGCACCGCGGTCGCGAACGCCGCGACATCGAAGCGCAACAGGAAACTCGCCCCCCACAGGTACACCGCACCGAGGCTCGCCGCCCCGCTGCCCAGGATCTTGCGCCCGTTCACCCACAGGTCGGTACCGCCCCCCGGCGCCGCGGCGATCCCGAAGCCCGCGCAGGTCACCGCCGCCGTCGTCAGGCAGCGCTCCAGGAATCGCGCGCGCGCGGCGGGCGCCGCGCGCCGCGGCACGACGAAGATGAAGCACCACTGCCATGGATCCACCCACACCGCCCCGCCGCCGAGCGGGCGCCGGTGTACCGGCAGGCCGGCCGCCCGGCACGCCGCCAGGTCGAGTTCGGCCGCCGCGTCCTGGGCCGCGCCGATGCACAGGTGCGCCCGGTCGCAGCACCCCCACAGCACGGCCGGGGCGTCGTCCGGTCCCATGCACTCGCCCACGGCCTGCGCCGAGGCGTAGAAGGTCCCGGGGGCGACCCGGCCGAGGTGAACCCAGCGCGCCCGCACGGGCGGCCCGCATCAGCCGCCTTCGTGCCCGGCCGGGTCACCGCCGGTCGGATCGGGCGCCGCGTCCCCGTGCGCCCCGTCCTCGGCCTCGAAGAAATGCTCGAAGTAGAAGTCCCGCCGGCGCAGCTCCTGGTAGAGCGCGGCGCGGTCGCGCACGCCCTGCTCCAGGATCTTCGCCAGGGCCGCACCCTGGGCGTGGTCGACGATGTGCATGTGCCCGACGAGGTCCTGGTCGGGGTCGAGGAAGTGGGCCGCGAACTCATCGGGGTCGGCGACGTGGAGCAGGAACGATTCGCATTCGGGATCCTCGGGCGCGAGCGGCTGCAGCGTCACCTTCCCCAACCAGGCGATACGCGCCACCTGGTTGAACTGCCAGATGTCGAACTTCTTCCCCTTTTTGTAGCGGTTGAGTTCGTTGCGGATCGCGTTGAGGTTGGTGACGTTGAGGGATTTCATGGGCCGTTACCCGTCTCCTGGTCGCCGGATCCCGCCATTCTCCCCCACTGCGGCCGCGAATTAAACCGCGGGGCGGCGCGGTTTCCCTCCCGGTCACGAACCGCCCCGGACCGCCGGGATCGCGCACAGCGGACGGTCCCAAAACCCGCTACAATAATGCCACATAACCCGTTGAAGCCGGTCGCGTTGCCGCCGATGACGGGCGCGCGGGCGAGGACAACGTCAACAACAACGGCAGGGGAAGGAGGGACGGAGATGAGCAGACTGACCACCCGGGCGCTGTGCGCGTTGTCGATCACCGGCGCCCTGTGCGCGGCGACCACCGCCTACGGCGCCGGCTTCGCGATCACCGAGCAGAGCGGCAGCGGCATGGGCAACGCCTTCGCCGGGGCCGCGGCGAGCGCGCAGGACGCGAGCACGATCTACTTCAACCCCGCCGGCATGACCCTGCTGCCGGACCGTCAGGTCGTCGGCGCGCTAAACTTCATCGATCCCTCGACGAAGTTCACCGGGACCTCCAAGCTGATCCCGGCCTTCGGCGGGGGGACGATCAGCGGCGGCGACGGCGGGCAGCCGGCGCTCCTCGGGATCGTCCCCAACTTCTACGCGCAGATGCAGGCGCTGCCGCGCTGGCGCGTGGGCCTGGGACTGAACGCCCCGTTCGGCCTGCGCACGGACTACCCGGAGAGCTGGATGGGCCGCTACCAGGCGGTCAAGTCCGACCTGAAGACGATCAACATCAACCCCGCCGTGGCGTTCGCGGCGACCGATCAACTCTCGATCGGCGTCGGCCTCGACATCCAGTACGCGGACGCCACCCTGACCAACGCGGTGGACAACTCGGCGGTGTGTCTCGGAACCCCGGCCCTGGCCGCGGGCTGCGGCCTGTTCGGGCTCACCACCCCCGGCAATCCCTCGACCGACGGCTTCGCCCGGGTCTCGGGCGACGACTGGGCGCTCGGCTACAACCTGGGGATTCTCTACGCGCCGGTGCCGGGTACGCGTTTCGGGTTGAGCTACCGCTCGAAGGTCCACCACACCCTGACGGGGACCGCGCGCTTCTCCAACATGCCGACGCTGTTCACGAGCAACGGGTTATTCGTCAATACCGGGGCTCAGGCCGAAATCACCTTGCCGGAGACGGTCTCCGGCGGCGTCTACCACGAGGTCGACTCACACCTGGCGGTCATGGGTGGGTTCACCTGGACGCACTGGTCGCGCTTTGAAAACCTGGTCATCCAATACGACCAGGGCCTGCAGGGACCGACGGTGCAGCGCGAGTCGTGGCAGAACACCTGGCGCTTCTCAGTGGGCGCGAACTACCGCTACAACGACCGCCTCACCCTGCGCGGCGGGCTGGCCTACGACCCGACGCCCATCCCCGACCCCTCGCACCGTACCCCGCGCATCCCAGGGGCGACGCGACGCTGGCTCGCGGTCGGGGCGAGCTACGCCTTCAACCCGGCGCTGCGCTTCGATCTGAGTTACGCCCACCTGTTCGTCAGCAACAGTTCGACCAACGATCTCGGCAGCCCGGGGCACGTCCTCGCCGGCACCAACGAATCGGACGTCAATCTGTTCAGTGCGCAGGCGGTGTGGTCCTTCTGAACACCCGAAGCGGGCGGGCGGCGGAGCGGGCGCGGAATGCCCGCCCCGCCGCCCGCATCGGGATCCGCAAACGGCCACTCAGAGGGTTCAAGGCGCCGCTTTGCGCGCCCCGGGTTCTGTGATACTTTTCGGCGCAGGGTCCGGGCTCCGGACCCCGTGCCCGGAGCCCGCTTTCGCGGGTAGAGCGGTGATCGTTCACGGCGATTCGATACAACACAGGACGACGCGCAGGAACGTGCTATTGGAGGAGAAAACAATGAAAACGGCAGCATCTCTGTTCAGGACTCTCGTATTCGCGGCCGGCCTGCTGACGCTTGGGCTCGGCCAGGCCTCGGCGGCCAAGCTCAAACCGTTCATCCTCGCCTACACCACACCCTCCGGGGACGTGGCCGCGGTGGCGGCGAAGGTCAAGGATCAACTCACCAAGGCCGGCTTCCAGGTCGTCGGCAGCTACGCCCCGTATACCAACGCCAAGTTCTCCAACGGCGAGGTGGTGTCCGCCGAGGTCATCGGTGTCACCGACAAGGCGATCCAGGACGCGGCGGCGCAGACCAAGTTCGGCGGCTTCGCCGTCGTCCAGCGCGTGACCGTGACCAAGGTGGACAAGAACGGCAAGGTGGAGACCCAGGTCGCCTACACCAACCCCGTCTACATGGCCAACGCCTACCGTCTCAAGAGCGACATGTCCGACGTGCTCGCACAACTCTCCAAGGCGCTCGGCGACCAGGAGCAGTACGGCCCGGCCGAGGGCCTCAGCCCTTCGGCCCTGCGGGACTACCATTACAAGTGGCTGATGCCCTACTTCGACGACCGCTGGGACCTCGGCAGCTACGGCAGCTACCAGGACGCCCTCAAGGCGATCAATGCGGGGCTCGCCGCGCACAAGGGCGGCGCCAGCAAGGTCTACGAGGTGGCGGTGCCCGGCAAGGACGAGACCCTGTTCGGCGTCGCGCTCTCCGGGCCGAAGAACAACGAGTGCAGCGGCGACGAGTACATCATGAGCCGGATCGACTTCAAGAACATCAAGTCCACCGGTCACCTGCCCTACGGCATCCTGGTCCTGGGGAACAAGGCCTACGCGCTGCGCGCCAAATTCCGCATCGCGATCAACTTCCCGGACCTGAGCATGATGGGCTCCAACAGCTTCATGAGCATCATGTGCGCCCCGGGCTCGATCGAGACGGCGCTCAAGGCAGTCGCCGGCAGCTCCTGACCGGTCGATTCGACGGTTCGAGCCGCACCCGGACCCCGGCTTCGGCCGGGGTCTTTTTTTACGTCGCGCAGCAACGCCGCCCGGATACAGGCCGCAGGCCGGAATCCGGCAATCACGGCGCCGGGAGATACTTCGTTCCCGGATTGCGCTGCGCTCCATCCGGGCTGCATCTTCATCGACACCCGGTCCGGCATCAATCTACGTAGCCCGGATGCAGGCCGCAGGCCGGAATCCGGGGAATCACCGTGCCGGGACATCCGTCGCCCTGGATCGCGCTGCGCGCCATCCGGACTACGGGCGTCGGGGATTTACGAAAGCCTCGCCACTCATGCCGCGGGCATACGCGACACCTCCGCGCCGGAGCCTCAGAAGGTCCCGCGCCACCACAGCGACGCGGCCGGCACGTAGGTGACGATCGCCAGCCAGATCAGCATGAGCGCGAGGAACGGCAGCGCCGCCCGGAACAGGACGAAGACCGGTTTGTCGAACCGCTGGCTGGCGATGAACAGGTTGAGCCCCACCGGCGGGGTGCTGTACCCGATCTCGAGGTTGGCCAGGAAGATGATCCCCAGGTGCACGGGGTCGATGCCGAAGCGCAGAGCGAGCGGCAGGATCAACGGGACCACCACCACGATCGCCGAGAAGACATCCATCATGCACCCGACGACCAGCAGCAGCGCGTTGAGCAGCAGCAGAAACTGCACGGGGGTGTGCACCACGTGCTCGACGTAGGCGAGCACCCGCGTCGGGATCTGGGCGTTGACCAGCAGGTTGGTCAGACCCATGGCGACGCCGAGGATGATGAGGATGCTGCCCACGAGCACCGCGGCGTCGCGAAACACGGCGAACAGGTTGCGGTCGAGCTTGAGCGTGCGGTGTACGGCCACCTCCATCAGCAGGACATAGGCCGCCGCACAGGAGGCCGCCTCGGTGACGGTGACGTAGCCGCCGAAGATGCCGAGCACGATTCCGGCCGGGAGCAGCAGGTCCCAGAAGCCCTCGCGCGCCGCCGCTCGCAGTTCCCCCCACTCGAACGGCCGGCGCGGCACCTCGAAGCGGGCCCCCGAAAATGCACTGTAGGCGCTCATGAGCACCAGCAGGATGAGGCCCGGGACCACCCCGGCCTTGAACAACTGGTCGATGCCGACCTTGGCGACGACGCCGTAGAGCAGCAGCGGGAGGCTGGGCATGAACAGGATCCCGAGCGATCCGGACGAGGTCACCAGACCGAGGGAGAAGCGCTCCGGATAGCGGCCGCTTCGCAGTATCGGGTACAGCAGCCCGCCCAGCGCCAGGATGGTCACCCCCGATGCGCCCGAAAACGCCGTGAAGAACGCGCACGAGGTCAGGGCCACCACCGCGAGCCCCCCGGGCATCCAGCCGAGCAGCGCGTTGAACACCCGCACCAGGCGCTGCGGCGCCCCGCCCGCGGCGAGCACCGAACCGGCGAGGGTGAACAGCGGGATCGCCACCAGGCTGGCCGAAGCGGTCAGGCTGTGCATCTCCAGGATCAGTACCGCGGGATCCACGCCCGACAGGCGGCTCGCGATCAGCCCCAGGGCCCCGAGCACGACGAACAGCGGCAGCCCCAGCAGTGCGGCGGCCACCAGCCCCAGGGCGATGGCGGCCGTCACGTGCCGGGTTCCGGGTGACGGGCGGTGATCGCGGCGCGCAGCAGGAAGTGCAGGGCGAGCAGCGCGAGACTCACCGGAAGGATCAGGGACAGCGCCGTGAGCCACTGGCGCCCGGCCGCGGCGTAGCGCCACGCCTCCATCCAGTAGCGGACCGCCGCCCAGGCCAGCAGAGCGCAGACCAGCGCCGAGAGACCGTCGAACAGGATGCCCAGGGGCCGTCTCCAGCCCGCGGGGATCAGGCCGGCGGCGGCATCGAGGCGGATGTGACGGCGCTCGCGCACGGCCAGCACCGCCCCCAGGAAGGTCACCACCAGGACGAGGTAGCGCAGCAGCAGGTCGACCCCGGGGAGGCCGGTGTCGAAGAGGTTGCGCGCGAGCACCTGCAGTACGGACAGCAGGACCATCGTGGCGAACGCAAGCACGGCGATCCCCGCCTCGATCCGCGCCAGGATGCGCTCCAGCCGGATCACGGCCCGATCACGACCCGGTCCCGCACACACGGGCCGCCCGCATACACCGACCGCAACGGTTCATCGGGCGGAAGGCGGGACACCCGCGGGAAAGTAGGTGGCGGGCCCGCGGTCGTGCGGATGGGCGGCACGGTACTCCGCCAGGAGCCTTTGCACCTTCGCGACCAGCGCCGCCGGCATCAGGCCCCCGCCCTCCAGGTCCTTGAGGACCCGATCCCGGATGCGGAAGAACTGGCGGTGATCGACCTGCCCCCAACCCGGGCCGAACTTCAGGCCGTAGCGGCGCAGCGTCTGCAGGCTCTTGACGTCGTCGGCGCGGCTGACCTCGATCAGGCCGCGGCCGGCTGCGCCACCGGTGCGGTCGAGGACCCGCTGCAGATCGACCGGGAGGCGGTCGTAGAAGCGGCGCGTGACCACGAGGGCGGCGACCGCGTCGGCCATCGGAAAACCGGAGACGTACCGCGTCTGGGTGAACCACTGCATGGCGATCGCCCCGAGGGCGGGCGCGTACACCGTATTGATCAACCCGGTCGACAGGCTCGTGTACACGTCCGTGATCGACAGCGGGATGGGCGAAAGCCCCGCCGCGCGGAAGAAGGCGCGCGCGAGCGGATCGCCCTGCCACAACCAGATCCGCAGCTGTTTCATATCGGCGATGTCGCGCACCGGGTGGCTCGAGAACAGCCGCACCGGGCCGACCTCGCCCCAGCCCACGAGCTCGAATCCGTTCTTCCGGAACCCCGCCCGCAACTGCGGCAGGATCCGTCGGCGCACGGAGTCGATCTCGCCGTAGTTGCGAAACAGGAACGGGATCTCGAGTATCCGCGCCGGGAAGTAGATCTCGCTGATGCCGCGCCCGGTGATGGCGGCGCCCTGGATCTGCCCGAACCGCATCTTGGTGATGACGTCGGGCTCGTCCCCGGCGACCCCTCCGGGATAGAGCTTGATCTCCAGCCGCCCGCCGCTCTGCGTGCGCACCGCCTGCGCCCAGCGCGAAAGCACGGTCATCCAGCTCGTCCCCCGGGGGGCGAGCGTGGCGAACTTCAGCACATAGCGTTCGCCGGCGTGCACCGGCGCGCACATCGTCAGGCCCAGAATGACCACCGCCCACCAACGGCGCATCAGAAGTAGTCCCCTTCCTTCGCCAGGAGGCGACGCGCCTTGGCCTGGGCGATGTGGTTGAACAAGGCCAGATCCGGCACGGTGTCGGGATCCGCCGCCAGGACGGCATGCAGCTTGCGCGCGAACAGCGCCCGATTCTGGGTCTGGACCGCGAGGTACTTCGCGTACAGGACGTCGACCAGCAGCAGCCGTCCGTGGGTGAGCCGCTGCGCGCGGCGGAAATATTCGCGCGACTTCGCGTAGTTTCCGCCGAGCATCGGCGGCCGGCTCCCGTAGTAGACGCCGAAGAAGAGGTCGGCGCCGGCGTGGAAGTAGCCCTCGTCCAGTTTCAGGACGCGGTGCATCAACACCGCCGTGCGGCCCAGCTCCGAGGCGCGGACCGGGTCGTCGCGATTCATGTCGATCCACTTGGCCCAGCAGGAGGCCGTCCAGAACAGGGCCGGGACCGAGGCGCGCCCGAGCCGGTCCACCGCCGCCTGTACCTGCTGCTGGCGCGCGTCGAGCGGGTCGAGCCCGAGCCCCTCCGCGCGCAGGGCGCGCAGCCCGTAGCGGAAACAGCGCTCGTAGAGGCGCGAGGCGCGCCGCGGGTCCCGGTCCTCGACGAAACCGAAGGCATAGCCGTAGAAGCCGCGCGCGGCGTAGAGCAGCAGTCGGGTATTGTGCGGGTCGTCCTGCAGGAGTCCGCGGATCAGGCTCAACTGCGCCGGCATCGCATCACGGGCGAGCTGGAGGTCGGTCTCGCGGTACATCGCCGCCTGGCCGCCGGCGAGGATGGGCTCGGCCCCGATCACCGCCAGCCGATTCATGGAGCAGCCCGCGAGCGACAGCAGGAGGGCGGCGGCGACCGCCGGGAGCCATCCGCTGCGGATCCGGTCGGGGTTCATCGTGGCCGCTTCATTGTTGTTGTGAGCTCCCGCGCAACGCCCCGGCGAGCGGACTCGAAAAGCCGGCTGCTGCCGCGGCCCGGTGTCCGTCCCGTCTCCGTCCGGCGGAACCCATCATGCAGCCCGGATGGAGCGCAGCGCAATCCGGGGGACCGCGCATCTCCCGACGCCGCAATTCCCCGGATTCCGGCCTGCGGCCTGCATCCGGGCTACGAACCTCCGATGGAACCCATGATGTAGCCCGGATGGAGCGCAGCGCAATCCGGGGAGGAAATTCCTCCCGAACCGCGATTTCCCGATTCCGGCCTGCGGCCTGCATCCGGGCTACGAGGTGCGGTCCGGGCGGCGCGCAACGCGATCCGGCGGCCGCGGGCGTCCCTCGGAGGCGATCCGGTTCGCCCTCAGTCCTCCACGGACTCGTGGAGGGTGCCGACGTCCTCCCCGGCGAGCTGGCGGCGCACCACGCCGACGTCCTTCGGGCCCAACGCGAACGGGAACGAGCGGATGTCGCTCGGGCTCGAGTCCCCGTAGGGGCGGTTGCAGGCCGAGACCTCCTCGTCCGTCTTGCCCGGGCAGCCGGAGGTCTGGAAGGGCTTGCCCGAGGCGATGACGGCCTCGAGTTCCGCGCGCTCGAGACCGAATCCGGTCACCCGCCCGTCCGCGTCGAAGGCCATGTCCTCCAGGCGCACGCCCGCGTAGTCGATCAGGAAACGCGCGAGCTGGACCCGACGCCACTGATCCCGCGGCACCGGCTCCCAGTCCTCCATCATCGATCCCTGTTCCGGGAAGAAGGCGAACATGTGGTTGTGCCCGCCGAGGTCGCGGATGCGCTGCACCACCTCCAGGATCTCGCGTTCGGTCTCGCCCATCCCGGCGATGAGATGGATGCCGAACTTCTCCGGCCCGAAGATCTCCGCCGCCCATTCGATCGCCTGCCAGTACTTCGCCCAGGTGTGCGGGCTGTCCACCGTCTTGCCGCGGGTGCGCTCGAAGATCTCCGGGGTCGCCGCGTCCAGGGCCACGGTGAAGATGTCGGCCCCCTCGGCGTGCAGCGTCTCCAGGTCGGCGCGCTTCATCGTCGTCGGGTTCGAGAGGATCGATACCGGGATGCGCGGCACCTCGGCCATCCAGCGGCGCAGGAGCGTGAGGGTGTCGTGATCGGAGTTGGGGTGAGTGATCATCGAGATGCACATGCGCTCGAACTGCCCGCGATCGTCGTCGCGGCGGACGCGCTCGATGATCTCCTCGTAGCGCACCGCCGGCCAGTCCACGCGGATGAAGTTGCGGTCCGCATAGTCGCGCGCCTCCTCCCGGTGGCGCGCCAGTCCGCAGTAGCTGCAGTTGGCGCGGCACCCTTCTGGATAGGTCACCAGGAGATTGAGGCAGTGGGTGCAGGCCGTGCGGTGCATCGTCCCCGGGACCAGCCCGAGGGTGATCGCGGCCGCGGTGGAGAGCTGCACGTACTCCGGGGAGCGCATCTCCGGCGTCTTGACGTGATAGTTCGGCCGGTAGAAGTTCAAGGGTGCAACGACGCTCTCCCGATTGGCACTCATCTCGCTGTCCTCCCGGCCCCGCCTGCGGACACCCGCGCCCGCCCGGACCTCAGGCCGTCTGTGCAAAGTACTCTTCGAACGCGATCCAGCCGCGGCGCAACGTACGATCCTCGCGCGCCCGCGGCGTGTCCCAGCACCGGTCCAGGAAGGCCCGCCGCTCCACGGCCCGGCCGATGCTCTCCTCGTACTGGTCCCTGACGTCCTCCTCGAACTCCGCGAGCGCGTCGGAACCCTGCGCCGCGAAGTCCGCGGCCGCCGCGCCGGCACGCTCGCCCGACACCACCGCGGCGGCGATGCCGGCGCCGGTGATCGGGTGGGTGAGACCGGCGGCGTCGCCGACGAACATCACCCTACCCGCGACCAATGCGGGGCGCAAGCCGCCCACGGGGATCGGCCCGCCGGTGCGCGCGAGGATCCGGGTGCCGACCGTCCCGGTGTCCACGAGCCGGCGATGGAGCCGATCCAGCGGCGTCTTGAGATCCGCATCGACCCGGTCGCGGTAGGCCCCGAGCCCGACGTTGGCGACCTCCCCCTTCGGGAACAGCCAGCCGTACCCGCCGGGGTATTCGTCCGAGAGCCAGATGTCCGTATCCGCATAGGGAATTTGCAGCGGCACCGTATACTGGCGCGTGTGCACGATCGGCAACGGCGCGAGCCCGAGCAGTCGCGCGACGGTCGATCGCGGCCCGTCCGCAGCGATCAGCACCTCGTAGCCGACCTCGAACGCCCCTCCAGGCCCGGCCAGGGAGGCCGTACGGCGCTGCGGATCGAGTGCGCACAGGCGCACCGCCTCCCGCAGTCGCGCGCCGGCGGCGCGCGCCCGCTCCGCGATGGCGCGATCGAAGCGTGCACGATCGATCATGATGCCCGGAAACGGCGTCGCCTCGCGGGCGCCCGATGGCAGGACGCTGTGCATGCCGGTGATGCGCTGGACCGCGACGCCGTCGGCGGCGTACGCGGCGAGCGGCGCGGGAATGAACTCCGCGCATTGGACCGGCTCGCCGATGCGGCGGTTGCGCTCCACGCCCAGGACCCGGCACCCGCCTGCGGCCGCGGTCCGCGCGGCGCTCGCGCCCGCGGGCCCGAGCCCGATCACCAGCACGTCGACGCGTTCCACCGCCGCCCCCCGCCCCGTCTCCGGCGCGACCCCGCCGCCGGCGTCACCCACGGCCGGTGCCGGCGACGGCCGCCGCGGGCGCGGCGAGGGCGCGTTCGACCACGGTGGCGAAATCCGCCGGGGCGAGGTGGAGCATCTGCACCGGATAGGCGGCGAAAAACTCTTCGATGCGTGCCCGTACGTCCGCGCACGGCGCGTCCTTGAGGGCCGCCTCGAGGTCCGGGACCATCCGCGCCGGAGTGACGAAGAAGTCGCCGGTGATCCACAACTGGGTGATCCGCCGCGCATCCGGATCCAGGCACACATGGGCGCGCAACAGCCCGCCCCGGGTTCGATGGACGCCTGCGCGCACGCCCGACCCCGTCGGCGCATGGTCGCGCTGATAGACCCATTCGGGCGCGGCGATCTGCGCGTGTGCCGCGCGCAGGCGGCGCTCCTCCTCGGGACTCAGACCGGCCGGCTCGAAGGCGACGCCGAAGGCCGTGCCGAAGGCCGCGGCCAGGGCCTCCTGCACCGCCGCGAGCGGCGGCGCCCGCCCCCCGAGCAGTTCGCGCAGGCTGGTGACACGCTCGCGCGCGGAGCGCAGCGCCTTGTCGGATAGCTTCTCCGCCGGGACCCGCAGCACGCGCAGCATGCGCTCGAGGTCGAAGTCGACGAGCACGGTGCCCTGATAGAGGAGCGAGTCGCCGTCGAAGGCCCCGCCGGTCCCCGAGATCTTGCGCCCGTCGACCTCGATGTCGTTGCGCGGGCGAAACCGGGCGTCGACTCCGAGGCGCCGCAGACCCTCCGCGGCCGCCTCGCAGATACGCGCCGCCACGGCCCCCATGTCGGCGCTGCCGGCGGCCGCCTTGTCCAGGTACAGCTCCCAGCCGATCTGACTCGGATCGAAGTAGATCGCGCCCCCGCCGGTGATACGCCGCTGGATCTCGATCCCCTCGCGCCCGCAGTAGTCCGTGCGCAGCTCCTGGCGCACGCTCTGGTGGAACCCCACCAGGGCCGACGGCGTGAAGCGCAGGAAGCGCAGGGTATGGGGCGAGAAGCCTTCCTGATGCGCCTCGAGCAGCGTGCGGTTGAGGGCGATATTCTCCGCCGCCCCGCGCAGCCCGGTATCGAGGAGCCGCCAGCGATCGCGGCGGCCGGCGCTCATCGCCCGCCGCCGGCCGCGGTGGCGGGTTCGCTCACCACCGGGATACGGCCGAGTCCGGTCCCGCCACGGCGGGCGCGCTCGTCGGCGAGAATCGTTTCCAGGTCCACCTCGACGCCGCCCGCCCCGTCGAGCGCCATGACCTCGTCGCCGACGACGATCGAACAGCAGGCCGGCGTGACCCGCACCCGGCGCCCCAGCCGCGCGGCCAGCTCCACGGTACCGTCCGAGGGGTGGGCGATGCCGTTGAGACCCGCCAGCACCGCATAGGCGTCGATCTGCACCTTGGTCGTCCCCGGCGGGCGGGCGCAACCCAACAGCAGGGGCAGGCCCGGCAGGGCGGTGCGCGCGTCGAAGAAGAAGCGACCCACCGCGCCCGCGTCGGGGGTCGCGAAGGGGCGTTTGGCGGGCGCGTAGAACGGCATCACCACCACCAGCACCAGCGCCGCGGGACGGTGGCGGCGGACCATCGCCAGGGCCTCCCACTCGCCGAGCAGCCGTCCGTAATGCAGGCCGACGACGATATGCGGCACGACCTTCATGCGGGTGGCCACCAGGGCCTCGAGAGAGCGTTCGAAGTCCTCCACCCGGCGGCGCAGGTGATAGACCTGGGTCACGGTCTCCTGCGCCCCGATCACGTCCATCATCGCGGCGTCGATCCCCGACTGTTCCATACACCGGGCGATGTCGTCGTCGACCAGCGCGGTGTGCAGCGCGATGCGGAAATCCGGGAACTCGTCCTTGATGCGGCGGATCGTGGAGTAATACGGGCCGTACTCCACCTCGTTGCGGTGGTTGGAGCCCCCCGTCAGGAGCATGCCGCGCGCACCCTCGGCGATCACCTCGTTGGCGACCCGCCACAGATCCTCCGGCGTACGCGCCGGAATCATCGGCTCGAGGATCTTCGCCTTGCAGTGATCGCACTGGAGCTTGCAGTCGCCCGCGGTGATCGATACCGCCGGCCAGGCGTTCTTCCCGCAGCCGGAGATCTCCGAGGTCTGGAAGCTCTTGAAGGTCGGGGTGTAGAAGTGGATCGCACCCGCGCCGGGACCCGTCTGCGCCGCGTGTGCCGCCTGCAGGTCGGCGATCAGGCCGCGCTCCAGGGGCACGTCCTCGAGAGACTCGACGCGGCGTGCGATCTCGTACCAGTCGCTCATGCTCATGCCCCGGGCCCGGCGGCGGCGCATCCGCCGCCGGCGCCGCTCAGCAGCCGCCGAAGCCCTCGGCCTCCATCTTGGCCTCGAAGGCCGCGAGCGCGTCGGCGCCGGTCTTGAGGTCGGCGGAATCGGCGTCCCAGTCCGCGGGCTTGATCTTGACCAGCCAGCCGCCGCCGTAGGGATCTTCGTTGATCAGCGAAGGCTTGGCGGCCACCGCGTCGTTGATCGCCGTGATCTCCCCCGCCACCGGCGCCTTGGCCGGACCCACCCACTTGCCCGATTCGACGGTGGTGCAGGACTTGTCCTTCTTGACGTCCTTGCCGACCTTCTTCGGCGTATAGGAGACGATCTGCCCGGCCAGCGAGGCCGCATATGCGGTCAGGCCGACGGTCACCGTGCCGTCGCTCTCCCGCCGCGCCCAGACGTTGTTCTCGACGTTGTAGAAGAGATCCTCCGGGAAGTTGCAACCACGTACGGCGCCCATCTCTGCCTCCTCAGTCGGATTGTCGTCATACCCAGTCGGCCCCGCCGCGAAACGGCGCGGCGCCCCGTCGCTGCGGGCCGTCAGAAGGAAAATACTTTGTTACAGGACAGGATCAGTTCGGCGAGTGTCCCTGCCCTGGAAACGTGGTCAACCTCGCCGATCAGGGCGGAATCTGCGTCGATTCTATACCCCGGCAAAGCGGGTTGGCAAACGTGCAGGATGACCCCGGCGCGCTTGGCGTCGCGGATGAAATCGATGATACGCTTACCCCCCTCCATGGCCGTCAGATTCTCCGCCACGCCCTTCTCCATCAGGCGCACACCCTCCATGGTGAAGAAGATGTGCACCTGCGCATCCATCGCCGCCAACAGCGAACCGAGATAGAACGGCGTCGCACAGCGCTCCCGCGCGCTCGGCCCGCTCGTCATGATGATGACGACGATCTGGTCGCCGTCGACGTCGAGCTGCGGATCGTCCGGCATGGCACCCTCCAGCGGCATCGCAGGTCCGGCCCCGCCCGGTTCGGCGGGCACCCGTAAGGCGGGCCTTGGCCCGCCGGCGTCGTCCGACCCGAACGATTTACACCGATCCACGGCGTCGGCCCGCAGGCCGGGCAAGCCCGGCCCTACAACCGCCAGCGACGTCCGGCATCGGGATATCCGTCCGCGGGCGGCGCCCTTCGAAAAACAGAGGAAGGCGCCATGGAATCCACGGAACCCACGGACCGGTTTCATTCTTTCCGTGCGTTCCGTGGGGTCCGTGGCCTCTCCCTGCGACCTCGGCCGGGCAACCCCGGCCCTACCCCGTGTCCCACGCCGACCCGGACACCCGTGGGACGGGCCTTGGCCCGCCGGCGACGTTTAACCCAAACCACATCGGTCCGATCACCGGCGTCGGCCGGGCAACCCCGGCCCTACCCCGTGTCCCACGCCGACCCGGGCACCCGTGGGACGGGCCTTGGCCCGCCGGCGTGACCCAAACGATTTCACACCGATCCACGGCGTCGGCCGGGCAAGCCCGGCCCTACGTCGGTTCGCGCCGGCAGTGGATATCCTCGCTGCGCGCCCGCGCGCAATACCCCTCGCGTGCCGCATCGCCGGTGAGAAATTCCGCCAGCGCCGCTTCGGCGCCGGCGCTCGCGCGCACGCGCGCCACCCAGGCGCCGTAGGGGTCGGAGTTCAGGAGCCCGGGGCGCTCCAGCACCTCGGCGTTGCCCTCCACGATTTCACAGTCGAAGAAGTTCGGGATCGGGCCCGCCCACTTACCGCTTTCGATCGTCGCCACCGGCTTCCCGGGCGGGCGCCGCGTGCCGGGTCGGCGCACGCGCACATGCAGGATCCTGCCGGCGATCGTCTGCGAGAGGTCTGTCATGCCCACCGTCAGGGTACCGTCGGATTCCCTGCGCACCCAGATCTGGAATTCCGCGTCGTAGTAGAGTTCGGGGCGGAACTCGCAGCCGTTGCAATCCATGAGGATGGCGTCCCCTGCCCGCGTGCGGCGGGCTCAGATCACGCCTTTGTCCTTCAGGAAGTCGATCGAGTCGCTGACGTTCTCGTGGATCCCGAGCTTGCGCGCGGACAGCCCCATCGCCAGTCCCAGGAGCTGCGTGAAGTAGATGACCTTGACCTGCGTCTTGATGCCGAACTCCTTCTCGGCCCGGACCTGGTGCATCTCCAGCCCCGAATGGCAGGTGGGACACTCGGTGGCGATGACTTCGGCGCCCGAGTCCTCCGCCGACTGCAGCAGGTTCAGCACGAGCTGCGTCGAGGTGTCCGCGTCGGAGAGCGTATGGGCCCCGCCGCAGCACGCCGTCTTGAGCGGATAGTCGACGTTCACCGCGCCGGCCGCTGCCAGCAGATCGTCCATGAAATGCGGCTGATAGCTCGACTCCGAGCCCGGCCCCTGGTCCTTTTCGGGGAAGATCTGGCGCGGGCGGGTATACATGCAACCGTAGTAGTTGGCGATCTTGATGCCGTTGAGACTCTTGGTGAGCCGCTGCTTGATACCCTCCGGCCCGAGTTCCTCCATGAGCCACTCGAGCAGGTGCAGCGTGCGCACGTCGCCCTTGTAGACGGGGTCGTCGGCCTTGCGCGCGAGATCCTGGACGGTCTCCATCGCCTGCTCGGAGGTCGCCAGCTCGAACTCGGCCTTCTTGAGATTGTGATAGCAGCCGTTGCAGGGCGCCATGACGGCGTCGAGACCCATCTGCTCGCTGGCGATCGCGAGATTGCGCGCGGAGAGGTAGGTCTGGAGCATCGGATGGACGTTCTTGACCTCCATCGCCCCGCAGCAGTTGTAGTCGCGCAGGTTGACCATGTCGAGGTCGAGCGCCTTGACCAGGGCGCGGGTCGAACGATCGTACGGCCCGCCCGAACCCTCGAGTGCACATCCCGGATAGTAGGCCACCTTGGTCATTACGCCGCCTCCTTCGCCTGCCGGGCCTGCTGCCGGCGCTCGCGCGCCTCGGCCTCCTGCTGTTCCACGAACTCGCGCAACACCTTCCCCGTGCGACCCCAGGAGCGCGTCCGCGGTGTGAACACGAAGTTCATACCCATGCGGAACAGGTGCGCGAACGGGAGGTGTTTGATCATCCGGGTCGTGAAGGCCGTGAGCCATTCCTGGATCAGGGGCTGCTTGGTCTTCTTGAAAAAGCCCATGATGACGTGCGCATCCTCGATCCGCCCGGTCCGCTCGACCTGTTCCCAGAACTCTTCGTCGAACAGATGCGAGGGCTTGACTTCAGTGTGCCCCTCGTCCTCGAGCCAGTGGGCCAGCGCCTTCATCACTCCTTCCGGGCGCACATCCTTGGGGCAGATGTTGGTGCACTTGTTGCATGAGACGCATTGCCAGATGATGTCCTTGTCTTTGATGATCTCGTCCTTGAGGCCGAGCCGCGTCAGGTAGATCCAGTAGCGCGGATTGAAATCGGTGTTCACCGCGTACATCGTGCAGGAGTTGGTGCACGAGCCGCACTGCCAGCAACGGTGCACGTTCTCGCCGCCGCCGTAGCTCTGAATGATCTTCTCGAAATCGTCGTCGTAGTCCGCGATGTAGCGCGGCTTGATCATGGTGTTCCAGTGACCGGACACGTCGACGCCGTCGACCACCAACGAGTCGTGCTCCATGATCCGGTCGGCGTCGATCAGCGACTTCTCGTGAATTGCCATCGTGCTCTCCGTAACTCCAGGCCGCGCCCCGGTCCCGGGGTCCGCCGCTAGTGCACCGTAGCCCTTTTCGCCCGCGATCGCCCCCCGCGCCGGTGCGGGTCGATCCCCAGCATCTTGGCGACGAACTCGAGCGGGTCGTTACGCGCCCCCAGCTCGGCCGCGAACACCCCGACGCCTTTCGCCATGTCCTGCACGTAGTCCGCGTACGCCTTGGCCAGCAAGAGATCGATCAGGAACGGGACGTCGCGGTAGTAGCCCTCCTCGGACAGAAAACCGGCGATGTCCCGCCGCGCGCCTTCGAACATCTCCGGCCGGCCGTCGAGCGGGATGTTGCGCATCGTATCGTTACCGCGTACCAGCTCGCGCAACGCGCCCGACATCGTGTTCACGTCCCACACCCACCGGCTCATGAGCGGATACTGCACCGGCTCGCGATAGTGCAGCAGCTCCGCCCCGAAATCCCAGGCCGCGCGGGCCTCTTTCGCACCCTTGACCCCCAGCGCCCCCGCGAAGCCCTCCAGGCGTTCCGCCAGCGGCGCCTCTCCGTACAGCAGCTCGCGTATCGCCGCGGCGATGCGGTCGAGGTCCAGCCCCTGGAACGCCCCCGGAAGACGCCGCCGCGCGGTGAAAACGGTCTCCAGCAGCGCGTCGAGTCCCTCCTGATCGATCGTCCCGAGCGCCTCCGGCGCCAGCAGGCGCGCAAACAGCTCATGCTTGCGGGTCAGCGCCTCCAGAAACGGCGCCAATCCCGCCGTACCGGCGTCGTCATCGCCCGTACCGGCATCCGCCGCCTGGGCGGACTCTTCCTGCAACGCTGCGAGCTTGCGCGCACAGATCGCGCGGTCCAGCGCGAGCGGCAGCGGCGCCGGATCGATCGCGTCGCGTGCCGCCGGGGCGGCCTCAGCCGGCTTTTTTCCGAGCCAGAGCATGCAGTTCCGCGATCGCCCGGGCCGCTGCGGCGTGGCCCTGCGAGATCGAATCGTCGATCGTCTCCGGTGCGTAGCACGAACCGGCGGCGAAGACACCGCGTCGCGTCGTCCCGCACGTGCTCGTGTAGAACTCGGCCCGATCGATGAACCCGTGCTTCTCCAAGCCCACGCCGAAGACCTTGGAGATCTCGGGATTGTCCTCGTTGGGATCCATGCCGATGGCGTGCACGACGATGTCGAACGGGATGACGATCGGGCGCTTGACCAGCGTATCCTCGCCCTTCACCAGCAGACGGCCGTCGCCGGACGTCGTGACCTCGGCGATCCGTGCCTTGACGAACTTGGTCTTGAACTCTTCCTGCGACTTCCAGTAGAACTTGTCCTCGTAGAGGCCGAAGGTACGGATGTCCATGTAGTAGATGAAGACGTCCGTCGTCGGGGACAGCTCCTTGATCTCCATCGCGAGATTCGTGGAGACGGTGCAACAGATCTTGGAGCACCACTCGCGTCCGATCTGACGGTCGCGCGAACCGACGCACAACAGGATCGCCACGCGCTCGGGGACGCGCCCGTCCGAGGGACAGAAGATCTTACCCCCCGCCACCATCTGCTCCATCTGGGTGGTCGTGAGCACGTCCTCGTAGGTCCCGAAACCCCACTCCGGCTTGTTGATCGAGTCGAAATGCGTGAAGCCGGTCGCAAGGATGGCCGCGCCCGCTTTCACGTGTTCGCCGTTGCTCAGCGTGGCCGTGAAATCGCCCGGCTCGCCTTCGAACCCGGTCACCTTGGTGCCCTTGAACACGGTCGTGGAGGCGTCCTGCTCCACCCGCGCGACCATGCGGCCGATGGCGTCCTTGGCCCACTCGCCGGAGGGGACCAGTTTGGCGTAGCCGGAGAGAATCGGCGCCCCGCCGAGGACGTCCTCTTTCTCGACGACGACCGGGCGGAAACCGGCCGCGGCAATGCTCGCGGCTGCAGACAGGCCGGCCGGACCGGCGCCGACCACGAGGACGGTATCGGAAGCGTCTCCTTGCATTACTGCGCACCCCCGTAGGCGAGTTCTGGATTATAGAGGTATTCGATGTTGCCCTGCTCCACTTCCTTCAGGTATTCCTGGAACCGCTTCTTGGTCTCACTCCAGCTGATACCCATCTTCTCGACCAGATCCTCGCACGGCGAGGCGTGCCACTGGAGCTGGACAATCTTGAACGGGTCGGCGCCGCAGGCGAGCGCCGCGAACTGGATGTCGGCCATGATCGGGACCTGGAAGTTCTGCTCGTGCGTCTTACCGATCCACTGGTTCTTATCCATGGTCGTCACACAGCCGGTGTCGTTGGCCAGCATGACGTCGGCATTGGCCTCCTCACGGGCGACACGGATCTTGCGGTCCATCGTGAACGAGCGCGTGAACTCCCGCTCCGAGATGATGTGCCGGAAACCGAAGCCGCAACAGTCGTACCAAGTGGAGTAGTCGATCACCTGGGCGCCCAGCGCCTGAGCCACCGAGGTGATGATCGCCGTACGGTTGCCGCCGAGCACGTCGGCGTCGTAGACCGCGTCTTCATGGACCATCTTGTAGTAGTGGCAGGCGACGTGCGCCGTGACGCGGATGTTGGAGACGTCGATCTTCTGCAGCTCCGAGGCGATGCGGTTGCGCATCACGTGCACCCACTCGGAATAGTGCACGATCTCCTCGGGGATCACCAGCTTGCCGTCCACCAGGCGACCGAGTTTGCCGAGGATCTTCTTGACCTTCTCGCGCAGCTCCGCCGACTCGATCAGGTACTTGCGGATCTCCTTGTAGTTGCCGAAGGAGGTCCCGCAGTGCACCAGCGGGAAGAAGTGGCCGGCGTCGAAGCCGTGCTGCTTGCCGGAGATGTAGGCCTGGTGGAAATTGCGCAGGAACACGGCCGCCAGCGACTCGACGTTGCCGATGCCCGAGCCGTGGTAGTTCCATGCGGTACAGGAAGTCTGGTCGGTCTCGTCGAGATAGTCGCGACCCGGCTGCATCCCGAGCTGGTTCATGGTCCACAGGAGCGAGGTCGGGTAACCCGGGATGTTGCCGCACTGGCCGCAGGACTTGTGGTGCCAGAGCTGGTTGGTGGGAATCTTCTTTTCCCAGCCGAAGAGCGTGCGCACGGTCATCGGCTTGTGGGCGTCGGTGATGCGGTGGACGATGATCTCGCCCTCGCGCTCCAACTCCCACATGTGCTCGCGGATGTCGTCCATGCGGTCGCCGAGGTCGACCGTACGGCGGTCGACGTGCTTGCGCACCCAGTCCGTCGCCTTGACCGCCTCCTCGCGGGAGAGGTTCGTCTCCTGGAAGAAGGAGCCGTGGCCCGCGATGCCCTGACCGTCGGTGTTGTGGAAACCAGGCTTCGTCGCACCATCGCCGTTCGCGTTGTGATTGCCGGGGGTGTTGTCGGTCGGATTCATGATCTGCCTCCTGAATCGATTCGGCGGCGCACCGGGGATGTCCGGTCGTCAGTCCTCGTCCTGCTCCTCGAGCCAGTCCTCGTAGTCCTCCTTCTTCTCGTCGATGAAATCCTCGATTACATCGAAGAGATTCTCGTCCATCATTTCCAGGGACTTGAGGACACCGGTCATCTCCCAGATGGTGTACATCTCCACGGAGGTCTTGAGCGAGACCTCCCAGGCGGTATCGACAGTCTGCAGCGTCTTGACCGGGATCGCCTTGCGCAACACCTTCAGGTCGCCCTCCACCTTCTGGATGTTCGGACCCCAGTCCGGAAAGTGATCCGGCTGGATCATGTCCGGGGAGAGCTGGTTGCCGGTCGTGATCAGCTTGAGCATCACACGCCCGAACGGGCGCAACACGTCCTTGGCCGATTGCAACCCGCGGGCGATGGCGACCTCGCGCATGATCGCGACCAGCCCGCCCGGCGAATTCTTGAAGGGACAGCGGGCCGCGCAGGTCATGCACTGGGCGCAGGCCCAGATCTTTTCCTGCATCGCATCGTAGATCTGCTCGACGTTCTCGGTCCACAGCAACTGCACGATCTCGCGCGGGCTGTAGTCGTAGAAGTGGGCCGAGGGGCAGGTCGCCGTGCACACCCCGCAGTTCAGGCAGCCGTTCAACTCGTGATCGTAGCGGAAGTCGCTGCGGATATCGTCGAAGATCTGCTGCATCTCTGCGTAGTTCGCCATCCGCTTCACCTCGTCCTGGTGGGGTCGGTGCGCACCCGGATCCGGTCGCGGATCCAACGGCGCCCGAGACCCTCGGGCCAATACCCAAGCAAATCCGTCAACTATTGTCGCGGAAGGCGGCGGCGAACGCAAGCGCCGCCGCCCCGCGCGTCCGGCTCAGACCTTCTTCAGGAGGAAGAGGTACTTCCCACCTTCCTCGCGCGCCTCCAACAACTCGTTGCCGGTCTGCTTGGCGAAGGCGTCGAAGTCCTTCATCGCCCCCGGATCCGTGGCGATGATGTGCAACACCTGCCCGCTCTTCATCCCGGTCAGCGCCTTCTTCGCCCGCAGAATCGGCAACGGACAGTTCAGTCCGCTCGCATCCAGCTCCTGGTCGTATTCGGCCATACCCGTCTCCTCCTTTTTTTGTCCGGGTCGCCACCCGCGGGCACGGGCGCCTGCGGGCACTCGATCGAACGCGCCGCAACCACCAGAGGTCGGGAGCGGCGCCGTTCGACGGCGGTTATAGGACATGCACCGCACCGGTGCAACCGGACCCCGGACGAGGGGGTTGGCCTGACCCAGTATATTAGCGTATGCTTAAGAATCATTCAACGGGCGCAGGCCCCGGCAGCGGCCTTGTCGCGGCCCCCGCCCATGTGGTATTCAGCGAGTCCGCCGCCGCACCGGCGGCGTCACCGGGCGTACGACAGGAGAGACGGGGTGGAGAAAAAAGACTTCGCGGTGGATACCCGCTACGTGCTGACCCTCAGCGACCCGGAAGGGGGCCGTCTGCGGCCGGCCAACGTCTACGTCTACCGGCTCTATGACGACTACATGATCGCGCGCATGACCGACCGCGAAGGCTCCCTGCGCAAGATTCCCTACGATCAGGTGGTGCGGATCGTGCGTACGATCCCGGTCCCGCCGGAGCGCCGGTTCATGGTCCCTGCCGCCCTGCTCGACGAGCGCATCTGGAAGGAGCGCTCGTCGCTGACGATGTATTCGTCCTCTCCCGCACTCGGCAAGTAGCCGCGCGCACCGTTTCGGACGGCGGGGGCGTGGCCGGCCCCGCGGGCGCGCCATTCGCGGCGCCGGTCTGATATCCTGAGGGACGTGAAAGCGTCCCCGGATCCCCGAGTTGCGGCCCCCGACCGACCCGCGCGCGCGTCCCGGCGCCGCCGCGGCCGGGCCTGCGTTGCGCCCCGCCCACGCTGGACGACCGTCCGCCCGGGGTGAGGTGTGTACGCCCCAAGATTGTTCGCCGCCGCCCTGTTGCTGGCCTGGATGCTGCCCGCACCGGCCGACCCTAGTCTGCCCGACCTCGGCGACGCCTCCGCCACCGCCATCTCCCCGCATCAGGAGGAGGTGCTCGGGCGCGAGTTCATGCGCGAGGCGCGCCGTCATCTCCACATCCTCGACGACCCGCTGCTCAATGAGTATCTGAGTTCTCTCGGCGCACGGCTGGTCTCCAACAGCGACGAGGCGGGCCGCACTTTCACCTTCTTCCTGGTCGACGACCCGACCATCAACGCCTTCGCCGTACCCGGAGGGTTCATCGGCGTTGACAGCGGGCTGGTTCTGCTCACCCGCTCCGAGAGCGAACTCGCGGCGGTGCTGGCGCACGAGATCTCGCACATCACCCAGCACCACATGGCGCGCGCCATCGCCGACGCCAAGCGCCTCACGATTCCCACCGCCGCCGCGCTGCTCGCGGCGATCCTGCTCGCCACGCAGAATCCCGAGGCCGGGAGTGCGGCGATCGCCGCCTCCCAGGCGGGCATCGTGCAGCACCGCATCAACTTCACGCGCGGCGATGAAGAGGAGGCCGACCGGGTCGGGATCGGGGTGCTCGCGCGTTCCGGCTACAATCCGTACGCGATGGCGGACTTCTTCGAGCGCATGGCGCAGGCGACCCGCTACCAGGGACTCAATCTCCCGCCGTTCCTGCTCGACCACCCGGTGACCACGGCGCGGATCGCGGACGCGCGCGCGCGTGCCGCGCGTCTGCCCGTCGCGCACCCGCGCGACCGTCTCGTCTACTATCTCGCGCGCGCCCGACTCGACGTGCTCGTCTCCCAGGACCCTGCGGCCACCGCACGCCACTTCCGCAAACGCATCGCCGCCGGCGACTACCAGCGCGCGGAGGCCGCCCACTACGGTTACGCCCTGGCGCTGATCCGGGCGGGGGACTACGCGCAGGCGCTCGACCAGATCGCACGGCTCCTGCGCAAGGACCCGGACCGAGTGGAATACCTGATGGCGCGCGCGCAGGCACAACTCGACGCCGGCCGCACGGCGGCCGCGCTCGCCACCTGCGCCTACGCCGCGCGCCTCTACCCCGACTTCTACCCGCTCACGATCGAGTACGGCCACGCGCTGCTCAACGCCGGCGAGCCGGACCGGGCACGGCGACTGTTGCTCGCCTACCTGCGCACCGGCCGGCCCGACCCGATGCTCTACAGCCTCATTGCGCGCGCCGCCAGTCGCGCGGGCTTCGTCAGCGAGTCGCACGAGTTCCAGGCGGAGTTCTACTACCTCAACGGCGCGCTGCACCCCGCCATCGGCCAGTTGGAACAAGCCCTCAAGGCCGCGACCACGACCATCCAGCGCGAGCGCATCCAGGCGCGCCTGGCGCAGTTCAAGCGCGAGGCGAAGGACAAACAGCGGTAGCGGGGCGCACCGGACCGGGGTAGGGCCGGGCTTGCCCGGCCGACACCGCCGATCGAACCGGCGTCGCCGGGGTGATGCGTCGCCGGCGGACCGAGGCCCGCCCTACCCGTGCCCGGGTCGGCATGGGAGGTGGGGTAGGGCCGGGCTTGCCCGGCCGACGGCGTCGTTCGAACCGCCGTCGCCGGCGTGATGCGTCGCCGGCGGACCAAGGCCCGCCCTACCCGTGCCCGGGTCGGCATGGGAGGTGGGGTAGGGCCGGGCCTGCCCGACCGACGGCGTCGTTCGAACCGGCGTCGCCGGGGTGATGCGTCGCCGGCGGGCCAAGGCCCGCCCTACCCGTGCCCGGGTCGGCATGGGAGGTGGGGTAGGGCCGGGCTTGCCCGGCCGACGGCGTCGTTCGAACCGATGCCGTTCGGATCAGGATCCGTCGCGGGACGACCCCCCGGATCCGTCGGTCATCAGCTTCAGGCCGATGCGCTGGGCGAGGTCCGCACTGCCGACCGCACTTCGGGGCAGCTCGGCGGTGGCGTCGTTGAACAGCACGGGGATCCCCAACGCCTCCACCGCCTCGAGCAGCGGTTCGAGTGTCGGTCCGCAGTCCTCGTCGAGGTCGAGCAGGAGGAGGTCCGCATCGGTCGACCGGCAACCCGCCAGGGCGGCGGCTTCCAACTCGACGACCGCGGCGACCTGCAATCCGCTCGCGGCGATGAGCCCCCGGAGCCGTTCGCGCCGCTCGTCGGAGCCCGCGGCGATCACCACGGATAATTTTTTTTTCCGCCCGCCGCGAAATCGGTGTCGGGAGCGCGATCGCCGCAGGCCCCGGTTGCCGGCTCCGCGGCGACGGAACGCGGCCCGGCACCGGCCGACGCGTCACTCGACGGCGCGGTTCCCGCCGGCGCCTCGGGTTCGCCCCCCGGAAACAGCCCGCCCTTGCGCTTGTCGCGCGCCACGTCGCGCACCAGCGCCGCCGTGATACGTTCGGCCTGCTCGGCGTAGCCGTAGACCAGGGCGGTGTCGCACACCAGATTGACCAGCCGCGGCACGCCGCGGCTGGCTTCGTGCACGGCGGCACAGGCCTCGTCGTCGAACAGCCCCGGGTCCCCTCCCGCCACCTCGACGCGGTGGCGGACATAGTCGCGGGTCTCCTCGACGTTGAGGGGTTCGAGATCGTAGTCCACGGCGATGCGCTGGGCGAACTGTTCGAGGTCGGGACGGCGCAGCGTGTCGCGCAGGCCCGGCTGGCCCACGAGGATCACCTGCAGCACCTGGTCCTTGTCGGCGTTGACGTTGGAGAGCATGCGCAGCTCCTCCAGCGTCTCCGGCGCCATGTTCTGCGCCTCGTCCACGATCAGCACGGTACGCCGGTTGTGCGCGTACTCGCGGATCATGAAATCGACGAAGGCGCGATAGCGCCCGACCTTGTCGAGTCCCTGGTCGTCGAGGTTGAAGGCGAGCATGATCCATTGCAGCAGATCGCCGAAGGAGCGATGGGTGTTGGAGATCAGCCCGACCGTGGTGTCCCGGTCGAGGTTGTTGAGCAGGTGGCGGATGAGCGTGGTTTTGCCGGTGCCGATGCCGCCGCTGATGACCGTGAACCCGGCCTGGTTCATCAGGCCGTACTCCAGCAGGACCAGCGCCATGCGGTGCTTCGGGCTCAGGAACAGAAAGCCCGGATCGGGGAGCAGCGAGAAGGGTTTCTCGCGGAAGCCGTAGAAGGCCTCGTACATCGGTCAGGTGCCGCCGGCGAACAGCCGCCGCAGCCAGCCGCGGCCGACCGGACGCTCGTCCTCGTCCGGACCCTGTTGCGCCTTGTTGAGAACGGTGCCGATCAACTGCGTGTCCTTGAGCAAGCCGGCCGCGCGCTCCAGCTCGTCGGTGCCGGTCGCGCCTTCCTCGACGACCAGCAAGGCGGCGTCGACGTAGGGCGCGAAGGCGAGCGCGTCGGCGGCGCTCAGCAACGGGGCAAGATCGAAGAGCACGATGCGCGTGGGGTAGCGGCGCTTGAGTTCCTCGACCAGGCGCGCCATCTTCGGCGAATTGAGCATCTCCGCCGAGTCGAGGATCGGTTTTCCGCCCGGCAGCAGCACGAAGCGACCGATGCCGTCGGGGTGCACCAGGATCTCCTCGAGCGGCGTGTCGCCGGTGAGGTAGTCCGAAAGGCCCGGGGATCCCGGCAGGCCGAAGAGTTCGTGCACGCGCGGGGCGCGCAGGTTCGCGTCGACGAGGAGCACCGTCCGGTTCACCTCGAGGGCGAGGCTGATGGCGAGGTTCACCGCGGTGAGGGTCTTGCCCTCGTGGGCCCCCGGGCTGGTCACCGCGAGCGCGTTCCAGCCGTTTTTCTGCAGGCGCTTGAGGACCTGCGTGCGCAGGATCCGGTAGGCGTCGGTGAACGGCCCCGGGTCGAAGCCCGCGATCACGCGGTTGGCGCGCAGGGTGCCGCGCAGCACCGGGGCGGTACGCGTGCGGCTGTAGACGATCTCGGCGGGGTCGGCGGGTGCGCCGCCCGCACGTCCCACCGCTCCGCCCCCCGCGCCGCCGCCCACCGCGCGCTCCTGGCGGGCCTTCTCGAGGGCTTCCTTGATGCGTTCCATAGGTCAATGACCGGCTTGCGCCGTCTCCGTCGGTCGAATCCTCGGGCCGGAGGCCCGTGCGGGCACCGCCCCCCGTCGATCTATCGGGTTCCGCGGCCGGGCCCTTGAGGCGGGCCGACCCGTCACCGTTGTCGGCATTGTAGGGCCGGGCTTGCCCGGCCGACGGCCTCACCGTGCCCAACGGCGTCGGAACGTCGCGCGTCGTCGGCGGGCCAAGGCCCGCCCTACCCCGGCCGGCGGCCTTTCAACCCCGACGGGGTCGGGACACCGTGCGTCGTCGGCGGGGCAAGCCCCGCCCTACCGCATTCGCGTGCGCCGTGCCGCCGGCCGGCGCCGTCAACCGAACGTGCCGTGGAACTTGTCGAGCACCCGATACCAGAGCACGTCGAGCGGCATCCAGAAGATCTGCACCAGCAGCAGCACCACCGCGATCCCGACGATCCACGCGATCCACAGCGACCACCTGCGGTTTCGACGCCGGGCCCGGTCGGCGTCGTTCTCGAGATACGGGATCGCCGCCAGCGGCGGGACCTCGAGCACGGCCGCGATCCCCTTCACGCCGCGCACGGAGCGATCCATCGACTCGAGCACCGCGGCGGTGCCGACGCCGCCGCCGAGCGAGAGCACGAAGCCGAGCAGCAGGATCGCGAGCCGGTTGGGTTTCACCGGACGCTCCGGGAGCTGCGGCGGGTCGATGAGCACGAAGCGCTCGCCCTTCTGGTCCTGCTCGAGCTGGCGCGCGATCGACGCATCGGTCTGCTTCGCGAGCAGGAGCTGATACTGCTTGGCGGTGGCGTTGCGGTCCAGGCGCAAGGCCTCGTAACGGCGTGCGACCTCCGGGGTCTCCATCAACCGCTTGTCGATGCGCGCGATCTTGGCGCGCAGCGCCTTCGCCTGCGCGCGGTAGGCCTTGAGCTGGCTGTCGACCCGGTCGAGCTGCGCTTTCAGGGTGATGTAGGCCGGATTGGTCGGCTTTCCGCCGGCGTCCGTGTCCGCCGGCGGGTGGTCCTTGGCCGCCTTCTCCGATTTGGCGACGTCCGCCTCCAGGGCCGCCACCTTCTTCTTCAGGCGCACGACGTCGGGATAGCGGTCGGAGTACTTGGCCTTCAACTGCGACAGCTCCAGGCGCACGCGGCGCAGCTCCGCCTTCAGCTCGTCCACGTCCGGCGGGATCCCGGTCTTCTTCTCCAGTGCCTTGATCTGGCGGCGCAGGCGCACCACGTCCGGGTACTCGGGCCCGTAGGCCGCGCTGGCGCTGAGGTACTGGCTGCGCAGCGCCCGCAACTGCTCGGCCGGATCCAGCACGGGCCGGCCGTCGGCGCCGGCTATCGACGAATAGGGATTCAGGCCCGCGATCTGCCCCATCAGATACACCCGCTGCCCTTCGAGCGCCTGGATCTGCGTCTGCGTGTCGGTCAGGTCGCGGTCGGCGCGCGCCACCATCTGCAGGTTGACGTCCTGAAGCTGGGGCAGGCGGTTGATGTTCTTCTGCTCGAGGGCCGCGATCTCGCGGTCGAGTTCGTCGAGGTGATCCTTGAGCCGCTTGGCCTCGCCGGTGAGGAACGAATAGGCGTCGGTCGCCTTCTCGGTCCGCGTCTTGATGTTCTCCGACAGATAGAGCGAGGTCAGCTCGTTGGCGACGCGCTGCACCTTGCCCGGGTTCGAGCCCTCGAACGACAAGGTGAAGGCGATGGTCGCCTTGGTCGGCTGCCCCGTGCGCGGGTTGATCACGTCGGCGCTGATCGGCTCGACGTCGATGTCCTTGCGCATGCGATCGACCAACTGCTCGTCGGTGTCGGACTCGCGCAGCTTCGTGTAGAGGTTGTACTTGTCGATCAGCCGCATCAGGTTCGCGCGCGTGAGCACGCGCTGCGTGATGACCTGCACCCGTTGCATGGCGTAGCTGGTCACCGTCGACTGGACCAGATCGGGCGGGACCTCCTGCTCCTGGATGAGAATCGTCGCCGTCGATTGGTAAGTCGGCGGCCACAGGAGCGCGGCCGCGCCCGCGGCCGCGAACAGCACCGCGACGACGACCAGCATCGGGCGCCTGCGCCGGCGCAGGACGTCCAGGTAATCCCTCAGGTCCCGGGCGGGTTCGAGCGGCTCTTCGAGCATGGGGGGTTCCGTTGCGGCTCCTCCGGCGGACCGTACCACGGTCTCTTTTTACCGGGAAAGGGTTATCCTAGGCCAACGGTAGGATAGCGTCAAATAGATGACATTATCTCGCGCGATCCGGCTGTCGGGCTGGACACGCGTCCACGTATAGGCGTAGGACAGATCGACCGTTGCGCGCGGGGTCCACCGCCAGCTCAGGCTGGGACTCAGGCGCGCCCAATCCCGGTCCGCCGAGGTGGGAACCGATACCCCGATGGTCCGGGCGCGCAACAGGTTCAGCGACAGGCTTCCGCTCAGGCGCCGGCTGATCCGATGGTCCAACGCCAGGGTCAATACGTTGGTGTCCACCTCCGTTCCGAGGCCGTTGGGGCTGAGGCTGCGGGTGAACGACCCGCGGAGCCTTCCGCGCTCCAACTGCTTGGTGAAACTCGCGTCGACGGTCACCCCCGTATTGAGGGCAGAGACGGGGACACTCCGAGTCCCGACCTGAACCAGAACCAGCTGCCCCTTGATCAGCCGGATGCCGAACTGCGGAACCGATTGGGTCCCGCTCAGTTGCGTGCGCCGTCCACCGATCGAGACGGTGGCCGAAAGGGTCGGCGAGAAGACCCGCATCACCCCAACGCGTAGGCTCGCAGTGCGCGACTGGAAGCCGTTCGCCGGGACGTCGAACACCGAGTAGGACGGGACGGCGAAGACCTGCAGGCGCGAGCCGAAGTCGTGCTGGTAGGTGACGCTCCCCTGCTGATAACGGAAGCTCGACAGGCCGAGCAGGGCCTCGTCCTGATATTCGGTATCCTGAAATAGATACGACCACTTCACCAGATCGGTCGGAGTGATCTGCCAGGTCAGCGACGGGTTCGCCGTGCCGGTGGACGCCTGCGACTGGAACTGCACCAGGGGCGCCTGGGGCCCGGACCCCTGCGTGGTGCCCAGTAATGAACTTCGGACAAAGGAGCCGTCCAGACTCCAGCGCAGCCGTTGGGCATCATAATACGAGGAAACGTCCACATTATTGTCGTTCCGGTTCAAATCCGATTCGCGCGGATAGCGGCGCAGGTGCGCGCCCCCAACCACCGTCGCGCCCCATCGAGGTGCCCGCGCGCCCAATTCCAGTGTCGGCGCCAGATCGAAAACCTCGGTCGCCCGCCCCCCCGAGATGGCGAACCGCGGATTGTCGTCGTACCCCGCCTGCAGCCGCACTGCCGGCGCGGCGTACCATTCGGCCCCGACCGCGGTACGCACGCCGCCTGCGGCGCACAGGCCCAGGGCCGCGAGCGCATACGCGACGGGACCAGCCGGGTGGCGCCTGCCCCGCATCCAGAGTGCGCCGGCCTACCCGCGGGCGCCGGACGCGCCCGCCCGCGACCGCCGATCCCCGCCGCCCGGGAGACCCCGTAGGGCGGCCCTCGGCCCGCCGACGCCATCGAGCGCCGACACCCCGGCATCCCCGCCCCCGAACGTTGTCGGCCGGGCAAAGCCCGGCCCTACAGGAGGTTCGGAAACACCACCGTGTAGGGCGGGCCTCGGCCCGCCGGCGCCGTCAAACGCTTTCCCCCCGCGCGCGGTTCCGCCGCACGACCCGCACGCCCCCGTCACGGCACCACCACCACGTCGCCCGCGTGGAGCAGGATGTTCTGCCGCAGGTCCTTGCCCTTGGAGACCTCGCCGTACTCGAACGGCAGCGCCACTTGGCGCCCACCCTCGCGGCGCAGGATATGGATGTCGTTACGCGAGGCGAACGGCGTCATCCCGCCCGCGAGCGACAGGGCCTGCATAACGTCGATGGGACCGGAAGCCATAAAGGCCCCGGGTTTGTTGACTTGGCCGATGACGTAGACGAGGTTACCCGCAGTCTGCTTCAACGCCACCGTAACTGAAGGATCCGGAATGAATTTTTGGAGTTTCGCACTCAGCTCGTGCTGGAGTTCCAGGACCGTCTTGCCGGCCGCCTGCAGGTGCCCCACCAGCGGAAAACTGATCCCGCCCCCGGGCCCGACCAGCACGTCACGCTGCAGATCCTTCTCCTTCCACACTGTGACTTCCAGCTTGTCGCCCGGATGCAGCGTATAGTTTGACAAAGCCGACGAAGCATTCTTGCCCTTCGCGGAATCCGCCCCGGGCCCGCCCACCGCGGCGCAGGCCTGCACCAGCAGCGCCGTCGCCAGCACCAGAAAAATCGTGCGCAAGACCTTCATCCCCGTCCTCCTTATAGATGCCGCGAATACCCGGCGAAACCGGCGCCCCGCAACGCCCGCCGACGCGAAGCGCTGCCATTGCAGCAGAGCGGCGACAGGGCGTCAACCGCGCAACCGGCGCCCGACACAAACCCGGCAACACCGCAACATCTCGCGTCGTCGGCGGGGCGAGCCCCGCCCTACGGGTACCCCGCCGAACCGGCGTAGGGCCGGGCTTGCCCGGCCGACGCCATTGGACGACGCACCTCCATCCGCGAAACGAACCCGCGACGCATCTCGGGGGCGGAAGCCCCCACACACAGGCAGCTACACGGAGCCCCCGGGGGCCCCAAGAAAGAACGGCGGACCGCGCCTCCCTGCGCCGGTCCGCCGCCGGTCTTCGATGAACCTTCCGTTAAAATTTCCAGGAATAGCCCATTTCGAACGCGTTCTGATACATGCCGATCTCGGTGCGCCCGAACAGCGGCGATACCACGCTCTGATTGTGCCGCACTGCGTGCATATAGGCGACGTTGATCTCCTGAGTGGCCGTCGGCTTGTAGCTCAACCCCAGGGTCCCGGTGTACTTGATCACGCCCGGCGCCAGGATATTGAACAGGAGCTGGTTGTTCGGGATCGGGCTGTCGGTGTAGTCGAAACCGGCGCGCACGGTGAGCCGGTCGTTGACGTCATAGGCAAGACCGACTTTGTAGACGGTGATGTCCTGCCACCCGAAACCCGCACCGCCGGCGGACCCGAGGAGCCGCGGCAACGCCTGAGGCGGCGGAGGGGTCATACCGTTGCCCGTCAACCAATTCTGGAAGCCGCCGAGAAACGCCCCCAACTGGGCATCGCTGAATCCGGCGTTACCGATCGATGAGACCTGGTTGTAGAGAATGCGCTGGGCGTCGAACGCGACCACCAGCCCCGGCGTCGGTTTGAGCGCCAGACCGACCGCAAAGTTCGACGGGATGTCGAACGAGCCCCCGTCGGCGAACAGCCCCCGATACTTGTCCAGGTTGGACATATAGACCTTCGACGCCCAGGTCGCACCGACCGACAACCAGTTCGTCAGGTTGCTCTGGATCCCGACGCGCACGCCGCCACCGTAAGAGTAGTCGTTGCCCTGGTTCGTGACGTGGCTCGGATCCGAGGAGAAGAACGGATTGGCGAAATCGCCCAGCCCGTAGGCCCGGAAGGCCTGGATCCCGATCAGCGGCGAGACCCCGATGGACGTGTTCGGAAGCACCTTGTAGGCCACCGTCGGGGCGATGATGACCTGCGCCAGATTGACGCCCAAGGTGCCGGTATTCGCCGGGAGCGGCACCCCGAACTTCGCGTTGGCGGCCTGGTTCAAAGGACCGAACGCATTGTCGTACAGGTTCGAAGCGTAACGCGTGTTCATCCCGCCGTTGGCATAGATCGAAACCCCATACGCCAACGGCCCCTGATCGATCACCGCGCCCATGTTGGGGATGGCGAACAGCGTCGCCCCGCTGTCGACGTCGGTCGTCCCGCCGAGCGAGGCGTCGCGCTTCGGGCTGAAGAGCTGCACCCCGATATCGAACCGATTACCCACGAAGGCCATCCCCGCCGGGTTCGTGGCCGCCGCGATCGCATCCTGCGGATACGCGACCCCGGCGCCGCCCATGCCGAACTGCTTGGTGCCGTAGCCGAGCTTGAAATAGCCGTTCGTGGCGAACGCGGCCGTCGGGGCCGCCAGCCCCGCCGCCACCGCCAGAGCCAGTACCGTTTTCACCGGTGATTTCATCTCCATCGCTCCCTCTGCCGTGGAAACAACCCAGGATTGTTCAGCCCGTTACTATCGGCTTCCGGATCCGAAACTTTAACACCGCCCCGGAACCCATTGGGCCGGCCCGAATTCTAGTCGATGATACGGATACGCGCCATGCCGGAAATTTGACGATACGGCCCCGGCATACGCCGTCGATCGGACCGTCATCGCTCGGAGAATGCGCCGTCGGCGGGCCAAGGCCCGCCCTACCGGCGCCCGGATCGGCGTGGGAGGTGGGGTGGGGCCGGGCTTGCCCGGCCGACACCGTCGATCGACCAGGGGTCGTTTGGATGAAACGCTCAGGGGTCGCTTGGATGAAACGCCGCCGGCGGGCCGAGGCCCGCCCTACCGGCGCCCGGATCGGCGTGGGAGGTGGGGTAGGGCCGGGCTTGCCCGGCCGACGTCGCCGAACACGCACCGCCGCCGTTCGATGCCGGCAACGCGTTTCCACCAGAAAAAACGCCCGGCCCCGTACGATGACGGGGCCGGGCGCGTGTTGCTCGCGCCGAATCGCGATCCGGCTAGGATCGCCGCGACGCGCGCCGCCGCCGGCCGAAGCCGAGCCAGCCGATCACCGCGCCGAATAGCCACCAAGCGCCGCCGTTCCACGCACTGCGCGGCGTAGGATCCATGCTGCAACCCAGCCCCCCCGTTGAAAGGCTCGCAGCGCCGCCCGTTGAGGCGGCTGACGCTGGCTGGGTGCCACTCCCTACGCCGCCTGGATCCACGACCTGGCTGTTTGCGATGCCGTCCGAGTCGTTTACACCACCGTCGGTAATGAGCATCTCCACGCAGAAATCGCCCGGCGTCAGGCCCGGCTTGTAGGATGCACTGTTCGCGGCAGGACAACTTCCCAGCGGGCCCGGAGCCGACAGCAGTTCATCCGCCTTCCCCGACGTTGCATTCACGGTGGTCGTATCGAAATCCTTCCACTGATTGGTTCGAGGATCAAACTTCCGGTAGCGCGGCTGCGACGGAATTGGCGCCGAGAGCGGCAGCACCACCGCGATCTGCGCGCCGGTGGCAATCCCGGTGACCTGATAGTCGAAGCAACCGCCCACACAGGATTGCAACACGCCTTGACCCGGCGCGTCATCCTTGGGAAACACACTGAACAGATTTGCGCCTGTCACGCGCCCACCGGAGTTCCCGGGGATCGCCGGCTCTCCAGCGCTCGCCGGCCGCGCGCCGATGACACCCGACGATGCACTAAGCGGCTGCACCGTGACAACGGGGGTAGGCATGCTCCCAACCCCCTTGAACTCCCACTGGACGAGGTTGTTCTTAAACCCCGCAACGGTCACCTCGTCGGCCGTCATGCTATACGAGCCGTGCATGTCAAAATCGAACGTCGTGGTACCGCCGGAAGAAACCACATTCGTGATCGGGCCGGACATCGTGACTCCGGGCCCGGCGCCCTTGACAAAAACGTCCCCGTTGGTTGAAGGATTCGGGTCGGCACCGATGATGTAGTTTCCACCCGCCCACTGTGCCTGAAGGACCGGAAAGTGGATCGTGATATTCTTGTTAACCAGATCCACGTTCGCCGTCGCCGGACCATATGTATTGCCCGGGATGCTTCCGGACACCGGCGCAAGAAAATTGAACGGGAGGAAGCTCTGCAAAAAGGAGGCGTTCTGCTCCAGCGTCGGGCAGCCCGTTTGGCCGGCTGTCGCACAGATCGGATATCCGCTGAGGCTGGCGGTGATCGGCGCCCGGTTGGTAGTACCTGTTCCCGACCCGACGTTTGGGGGAGTGCCGCCGACCGCGGTCAACACCCCGCCGCTACCGCTGCTGAACGTCCAGGTCTCACCGCCACTGATGACGTCCTTGAATCCATTGTTCGTTTTCGTCCCAGTGGGGGTCATGACCCGAAACTCGGTGTTGGGCGCGAACGCGATACCGGATCCCTTCGTGCTCCCTGTCTGGTCCGTGAACTGCGGATTGGTGTCGGGGGTAGCGTTGTTTTGGAACGTCAGGGTAAGGGCCGAATGCGCAGCCGGGGCTGCGGCGACGCCGAGCGACAGCATAACCGCGCTCGCGAGGGCTCGCCTCTTGATGATTTTGTCGAGTACCCGCATGGCTTGTTCTCCTGGAATAAGTGTGAGCGGTTTCGTCGGGCACACTGCGAGCGCTTCGAGCGCCGACCCGATCGAAACGAGATGGGCTAGAATTTCATGCCGATCCCAAGATCAACCGAATTTTGAACCATCTCGATTTTCGCGCCGCCACCGGGCGAAATCGGGAAATTGGCGATGCCGATGGTGGACTGGCTGTGCGCGAACGCGTGCATATACGCGAACGACAACTCCAACACCGGGTTCGGCCGGTACGTGAAGCCGACCGTCGCATGCCATTGCGTGGTCGCAGGCGCGAGAGTGGCCACAAGCAGGTTGTCGTCATTGGGGATCGGGCTCTTCCCATAATTCAGCCCGGCGCGCAGCGTCAACGCCGGGCTCCAGTTGTACGCCGCCCCCAGTTTGTAGACGGTCTGATCGGACCACCCAAAACCGCCGCCCCCATCCTGTCCAAGCCGCGGGCTGATGTTGTTGGGCTTGTTGTTGATCGTGATATTGATCGAATTCCCCAACGCGGGAACGTCGCTGTAGAGAATCCGCTCGACGTCGAACGCGACGGTCAAGCGCTCCACGGGCTTCACGGCAAATCCGATCGCATAATTGGCGGGAATATTCAATCGGCCGTTGGGCGAGAACAAGCCGCTGTATTTGGTAAAGTCCGACATATAGATCTTCGACGTATACACCGCACCAACGGACACGCGGTCGTTCAGAAACCGCGCCAGGAAGCCGATACGCCCGCCATAGCCGTAAGCCCAATCCGTACCCTGATTGGTCAATCGGCCGGGATTTGCCGTCACCGCGGGCGTAATAAATGTCCCTAGTCCATAGGCCCTGAAGGTCTGAATGCCGAAAATCGGCGAAAACCCGACGCTGTAGTCTCCGATCCCCCTGGGGTCGGAAAAACGATAGGCAACGGTTGGGGCAAGTTCCATTTGCTTGAGATCGACCCCTTGGGTCTTCGACGGACCGCCCGAGACGAAGATATCCCGCCCGTATCGGGTGCTTCCGCCGCCCACGCCCCCGGCGACGAAACCGACCGCAAGGTGCCCCATACTGGCCGCGAATCCCATACTCGGAAGCGCAAACAGCGTGGCGCCGCTTGTGGCGCATTCGGGAACCGCCTGGGTACACGCGAGCCGCTTGGGGCTGAAGAGGGTGACATCGAAGTCGCCACGCATCCCGAGATAGCTCGCGAGCGCCGGATTACTTCCGAGCGCGGTGGCATCCAACGGCAGCGCGACGCCGACCCCGCCCATCGCGCGCTGCATGGCCCCCGAACCGATGAGAAATGATCCGTTGGTAGCAAAAGCCGCCGGTGGGCAGACCGCGGCAAGAAACACGGACGCGTAGACCACCCTTGACAGGAAGCGCATAATCAGGACTCCTCCGATTGGCAAGCGGAATTAACGATCCGCTATTATTGTGTCCGGTCGGCTCTTTGCCGTGTTCTGGGTAGCGGCCGGCCAGATACCGCGGCCACGCTCCTGGGCCTTTGGCATGAAATCGAGCGCGCCTTCCGACTCAGGACGGGAGAGCGGCCGTCACCCGGCACCCTGCCGCCCGACCGCCGGCACCCCGGTCGCCGGCGTCGCGGGATCGCGGCCCGCAACTCACACGGCGACCCCGTGATTCGATTCTTTGTACGAGCGGGAAATATGGACGAAAGACAATCGCATTGTCAAGCCGACCCCACGAAGGGCCGGCGGTCGCGCCGAAATGTCGGCGACCCACCATCCCTTTCTGCAGGGAGAGTGGAACGTATCAGCGTCATGCGGTCCACCCGGGCCGTCCGGCCGGGGCAGCGGCGGTGCCACGGCCGATCCAGAATCCGGCACACGGGGCCTGCGGCCCGAGCGGGCGGCTACGGCCGGTCGGGCGCGCACCGGACCGGCACCGCTACAACCGCACGACCGACCCCGGTCGACCGTGCGCCTTCGACCCTTCCACGGAAGCGCAACACCCGCGGGGGCGGCGTGGGGGCTGTAAACGGACGTGGGCCTTACGCATGAAAGGACCGCCGGCGAATCCGAGCAGCAAACGTCGCAAAGCCGTCTCGCTGCTTGAGCAAAACCGAGTCCGGGAGGCGCGCAGTTTGTTGCGGAAGATCTGCGGGAGTCCCGCAAGCGACTCTGAAAGCTGGATCTGGCTCGGCATCGCCGACGCGCGCCTCGGCGAATACGCATCGGCTGTAGCTTCGTTCAAACAAGCCCTTGAACTGAATCCGACCTCCGCCGATGCACACTACTATCTCGGCGCTGCGCTTGACTCCCTTGGGAAGACCGATGAAGCGCAAACCCGGTACCAGGAGGCCACCCGCCTCCAACCGGGGTTCGCCCGCGCGCACCTCGCCCTTGGTAATCTTCTGCTCCGCACGGGATTTCCTGACCGCGCCGAAACGGCGTACCGTGCAACCTTGGGCATCGAGCCCGAGCACCCTGACGCCCTCGCCAACCTCGGCGTCGCCCTAAAGCAGCAGTCCCGGATGGAAGCGGCGCTGGACTTTTTCTCCCGGGCAATCCGGTTGCGACCGAACGACGCCGGGCTTCACACCAATATCGGGAACACCTACCTCCAGTTGGAGGAATTCCAATCGGCCATCGCGGCGTTTCGCCGCGCACTGGACCTCGACCCCGACCAGACGGGGGCATATTCGGGATTGGCGGGCGCCCTGATCAGACTCGGCCAAACCGATGAGGCCGCCGCCCTCCTGCGCACGGCGCGTGGCCGCTATCCCCACGTGCCCGTCCTCGCTGCCAGCGAGGCGGACCTGCAGGACACGCTGGGACATCCTGAGCAGGCCGCGGAACTGCTGGAACCGTTTGTTTGTGATGGCACGGCGGACGTAGATGTCGCCGTGACCTTCGCGAATATCGCACCGCGGCTCGGGATGCGGGAACGCGCAATCGCGCTGCTCGAACGTTCTTCTACAGAAGCCCCACTCGACGCGCACGACCGTTTACGCGCACACTTCGCACTTGGCAGCCTGTACGACCAAGCCGGAGAATACGACCGTGCGTTCTCGCATTTTACGAAGGGCAACCGTCTAAAACCGTACCGATACGACCCGGAGGCCACCATCTCCGACGTGGATGCCATCATTTCCACGTACGATGACGGTTACTTCGCAAAGGCACCGGTTTCGTCCAATACGTCTCGCGCGCCCGTATTCATCGTAGGCATGCCCCGCTCCGGCACCACTCTGCTGGAACAGATCCTGGCCAGCCACCCGGCGGTCCACGGAGCCGGGGAACTTACCCACATACCGCGCATCGCATTGTCACTGAAGTGGCTGGAGCGTGCCCGAGGACAGGGGCACATTTCGCCGATCAGTTCAGAGGCCCTGAACGAATCGGCGGCGGCACACCTGCAGCGCCTGGAGCACCTGTCAGGTGGAGCTGCGCGAGTAGTCGACAAGCTTCCGGGAAACTTCAAGTTTCTGGGTCTGATCCAGAGCCTGTTTCCCAACGCTCACGTGATTCATTGCAAGCGGGACCCAAGGGACACTTGCCTCTCCTGTTACTTTCACGATTTCGAAGGTTACCACCCGTATTGCTATGACCTCATAAACCTCGGCATCTATCATCGCCAATATACGCGGCTCATGCGACACTGGCTGCATACCTTGCGGTTGCCTATCCTGGAAGTTCGCTATGAAGACGTCGTCTCTGACCTCGATAGTCAGGTTCGGAGAATGATCGCATTCCTGGAACTCGAATGGGACGATCGTTGCCTTTCGTTTTTCCGTACTGGCCGTATCGTGAACACCGCGAGCTACGAACAGGTACGTCGGCCGATCTACTCCAGCGCGATCGGGCGTTGGAGGAAATATGAGCGGCACCTCCAGCCGCTTCTCGACGTTCTTGCGGCGGGCTCGACCGGCTGCGTGCGCGGCGACGATTCCAGTTGAGAACAATCAGGCGCGTGCGCAAATTCGTTTCCAAGAAGGGGATCCGATGGGAAGCAACTCGGGCAAGCTGACGCGCTTCAAAGCACAAGCGTGGGCGGCTCTACAGGCGCGCAAATTGGATGAGGCGGTGGCGTGGTTCATGCGCGCCGCGCAGCTAGCAAAGTCCGATGTCGAATCGACCTATATGGTCGGGCTCATTTCGGGGCAACTGGCGGACTACGAGAAGTCCGTTCAGTGGTTCCGCCGCGCGCTAAGCATGCAACCAGACATGGCGGAGGGGTATTTCAACCTCGGCCTGGCGCTCCAGAGCAAAGGGGATCTCGTCGATGCCATCGATGCCTATTCCGAAGCGGTGCGCCTGAACCCCAGACTGGCGGAAGCGCACTATAATCTCGGAAATACTCTCTTCCAGATGGGGCGAAGCGAAGAAGCCGAACGGGCGTATCGCGCGGCCTTGGACACTCAACCCACATACGCCGATGCGTGGTCGAATCTCGGCGCTACACTCCGCGCGTTGGGCAGAAACGGCGAAGCGCTCGACGCCTACGAGCGCGTACTCAAACTCCGGAACGGCTCACCTGATGACTATCACCGGCTCGCGTCTTGCTTTATGGAGGCAGGCGACCTGGATTCGGCGGTCCGGACAATGGAGAACGCCGTCGGTCGGCATCGCGAGGACGCCGAATCCCGCTATCGACTCGGCACGCTCTACCACGCACAGGGCCGACTTGATCTCGCCGAGCAGAGCCTGCTCGCGGCTCTTGGACTCGACGCGCACCACGCCGCGGCGGGAACGGTCCTGGGGATGGTGTACAACGAGGCCGGGGATCAACAGCGGGCGCTGGAATGCTTCCGCAGGGTCACGGAGACGGCCCCGGAACACGCGGATGCGCATGTGGGCTTGGCATCATCGCTCCTTTCGGGTCTCGTCCCGGACGCCACGCCGGAGGATGCCCTCGCGGCCTGCCGGCGGGCCGCGGAAATCGAGCCAGGGCATGTCGGCGCAGCGATTGCCGAGGCCCACATCTATGAGCGCATGGGGAAACTCGACAAGGCGCTGGAGAAGATAGCGCCGCTGATCGAGGGAAACTCGGTTACCGCGGACGCGGCGGTCGTATTCGCCGATCTCTGCCATCAACAGGGAAGGTTTTCGGAAGGGGTTGAGGTCCTCGAGCGGGCCTTCCAACGTCGAGGGCTTCCCGTCGGAGCGCGGCGGCAGATGCATTTCTCTCTTGGCCGGCTCTATGGTGGCCTCGGAGACTACCGCCGATCGTTCGAGCATTATCGCTCCGGCAACGATTTGAAGTTTGCGTACTTCGATTCCGATGCCCACAGCCGGTGGGTCAACGATATCATCGAGACGTTTAACGAGACGTTTTTCTCCCGTATCCCTCATAGCTCGAACCGTTCTCGCAGACCGATATTCATTGTTGGCATGCCACGATCCGGAACCACGCTGGTAGAACAGGTGCTCGCCAGCCATCCCGATGTATTCGGTGCGGGAGAACTGAACAGGATTCGAGAACTTTCGAATCGAGTCGGAGAACTCCTGCAGACAGACCTCTGCTTCCCGGCGTCCGCGAGGGGGCTCACCGGCGCGATCCTTGATGCTCTGGCCGGCGACTATCTCGACCACCTCCGTGAAATTGAACCGGATTCGGCTTTCGTCACGGACAAGATGCCGAGCAACTTTCTATACCTTGGGCTGATCAACCGGATGTTTCCGGGAGCGAAAATCATTCATTGCGTGCGCGATCCGCTCGATACCTGCCTGTCCTGCTATTTCCATGACTTTGCCGGCCACAACCCGTACACCTACGACATCGAACATCTGGGCCGTTATTACCTGGACTACGAACGGCTGATGGAGCATTGGCGGTCGGTCCTTCCCAGCCCGTTGCACGAACTGCATTACGAAGCGCTGGTTGCTGACCAAGAATCGGAAACGAGACGCCTGCTGGCGTACTGCGACCTGCCATGGAACGACGCCTGCCTCCGTTTTGACAGGACGCAACGGTTTGTAAGCACTGCGAGTTACGGTCAGGTGCGTAAACCGCTCTATCGAACGTCGGTCGCGCGCTGGAAACGGTACGAAGCGGACCTGGCCCCTCTCGTGAGACTGTTGGATCCCGTGTATCGTGCCCGCGGCAAAATCGCGGCCCAACGAGACGCCTAGCGCAATTCGAAAACGGCCCGTCGAAGGCGGGTGGCGCGCCCCGCCGGCGACGCCGACACGGGGCGGTCGAACGGGCAGGGGCCGTGCACGGACCGGGGCCGGCCGAGACAGGTCAGAGAAGGTCCGTCACCGGGCTTTTTACCGCGTGATCAAGGATCTCCTCACGCGTGTCGCGGCGCTTTCCGGTCAACGCCAGCACACTGGACCGTCCTGGAGCCGACGACGCGTGTCGGTTTTTTTTACAGCCGTTTTCTCCTTAACATGCTGTTGTTTAAGTCGAACTCTGCCATTCGGCTCCCGAGCGAGGGTCAAAGGCAAGGAATTGCGGGGCGGATGAATCTGGGCCAAGCCTCTCGATCGGGCTCGTTATTTTCCATCCAATCCACTGAAATTCCAGAAGTATCACGGGCACCGTGCGGTCGCCGGTTTGTGCGGCCGATATGGACGGTCTGTCGGAATTCCTTACAACATGCCTTTCCGGCCGGGGCGACGACGCGCAGAATTCATGGTAACCAATTTAAATACAAAGAGTTTCTGTAATGTGGCATTGAATTTGCTTTCCTCAAGATGGTGAAAACCGAAACCGCCCCCCAGCCTTCGGTGGATCGCGGGATGGCAACCGCCAGCCAGTCGTCGCGCGGAATCCGGGGCGGGACCGGAATCGAGCCTCGATACAACCTCAAATCTGTGGAGGAGTACACGATTATGAAGCTGAGCAAAAAGGCTTTATCGATCGCCGTTACGGCCGCGCTCGGCGTCGCCGGTGGACTGGGCGCAGCCCAGGCCGCCACGGTGACACTGACGTTCGCCAACAACGCGACCCCGGACACGAACCCGCAGTTCGTCGCCCAGACCGGCAGCACCGCCGGTTCCGGCATCGCCTTCGCACCGAACACCGAGTTCAGGGTGATGACCCCCAGCGGGACGAAGACGAACAATGGGTTCAAGGACGTCATCAGCGGCGGCGAGACCTGGACCTTCACCAACGGGGTCTTGACCGCCGTAGGCGGCACCGCCGGCAATCCCGGCTCGGGTACCGGCACGACCAGCCGCGCGCCGATCACCTCCAGCCTCTCGGGCTTTCCGAAGTGCACGACGGCCGGCGCCTGTGCCGGAATCCAGCAGAACGCGTCCTTCCTCCAGTCGTTCCTGCCGTTCGGGATGATCGCCCCGGTCGCCGGTTCGGTCGCCGGCAACACCTACGGCCCGGGCACGGAGACCATGAGCGGCACGAGCATGACCATCAACATGCCGGTCCTCCAAACACAGTGGGCGGGCGGCAACTACATCATCGGTGCGGACCCCAATCCGACCACCGGTGGCGATGTCTTCTCCAAGGGCGCGGGGCCGGGAGTGACGTTCCATGCAGTCCTCACGCCCACGGGCACAAACACGGGGACCTTCGACATCCATGCGTCCTACATGATGACCGCGGACGAGGTGGCCGTCGCCGGGTTCGCCAACAATTTCGTGCAGTGGGAGCTGAAGGGCACCTACGCGGTGACGGGGGCGGCGCCGGTGCCGATTCCTGCGGCCGCTTGGCTGTTCGGCTCGGGCCTTATCGGCCTGGTGGGCATCGCCCGCCGCAAGAAGGGTCTCGGCTGATCTCGGTAATCTATCGGGTTCAGTTGCACGGACATCCGTGTTCAGCGGGGCAGGTATCCTGCCCCGCTTTTTTTCGCCCCCGCTGCCGCAACTCCAATGCCCGTCGTGAAACACGCCGGTTGGGCCGACGTCAGCCCGATACGTCCCGGTGTTTCTCGCACCAGCGTTTCCAGATCGCCCGGTACCCACCCTCCACCTCGCGCGCGACAGTGTGACCGTCGCACAGGGGTGAAGCGGCCACCCGGCCACGCAGCCCTTCCCGAAGACTGGCGAGGCGCCGTCGATCCCGAGCCAAACCGGCGGCGATTCGACGGTACCCGTCGGCCGACTCGGCGACCAGGTCGCCGAGTCCGACCTGCGACAGTAAACTGGCCCCCTGGCGACCTGCGTGCGTACGACCGGCGAACGTCACCACCGGGACCCCCATCCAGAGCGCCTCGCAGGTAGTGGTCGTGCCGTTATAGGGAAACGTGTCGAGCGCGAGATCGACCATGGCGTACATTCCGAGGTGTTCTTCGGTACTTCTGGCAATGCCGAAGAACTGCAAGCGCCCCGGATCGACCCCCGATGCGGCGAATCGCGACTTCCACTCCTGCTTCACGGATGGGTCGAGAAACGATTCGTTCTTCAAGACCAATCGGGATTCCGGAACCTCTTCCAGCAATCGCGCCCAGCATTGCACGCAGCCATCGGAGGTTTTCGATAGATGATTGAACGATCCGAAGGAAACATAATCCCGCTCCAGACAGGACGCCGGAGCCGTCTGCGGGGCGCCCCGCGGGGGCTGGTAGCACAGATAACCGTGCGGCAGCCGAATAATCGCTTCCGCACTGAGTTCGTCCGCCGCCCCCTCCGGATCCGCCCACTGGTCCGAGATACGATAATCGATGCGCTCGATCCCCGTGCTATGGAGATAGCCGATATATTCGACCTGTAGCGGTGCCGGCTTACGCATAAACATCGGGAGTCGGTTCCCGGTCGTATGCCCGGCCAGATCGACCAGAATGTCGATGCGGTCCTCAAGGATCTGCGCCACGGCCTCCTCGTCCGATCGCCCCCGAAGATCTCTCCAGGCAGTCGCCATTTCCTTGAGGCGATCCGTCGTCGCGTCCGGTCGATCGACATCGGCATAACAATAGATTTCGAACTCGCCTCGATCATGATGCGAGAGAAGCGGTTCAAAGAAATACGCAACCGAGTGTTGATAGAAGTTCGGAGATACGTAACCGATCCGCAGCCGCCTGTCCGGATCCTGCGCCACCCGCTGCCACCAGCCGGGCACGGGCTCTCCCCCACAGTAGGTCTGCCACTCCCCATGGAGATCGGCCAGCCCGCGGCCGTCATCTCTGTACAGTAGCGAGATAAAGAGCAAAAGGGATCGGGTCCTCGTATCCTGCGGCTGTAGCGCCAGCGCCCGGAGACAAGCCTCGGCCGCTTCCCGAGGCTCGCCCCGCCCCAGTAGCGCCGACGCGATTGCGCTGTGCACACGCGCCTCGTTGGGCCGCATCCGGAGCGCGCGCTCAAAGACCGACCGCGCATCCGAAAAGCGCCCCATCCAGCGTAGAACTCCACCGAGATTGAAGCAGGCCTCAAAGAAATCCGGGCGCAAACGCAACGCCTGCTCATAGCCCTCCGCCGCGCCGGCGTAGTCTCGCTTCGCCTCCCGCAATCGGGCAAGATTATAATGTGCGATCGCGCTGTTCGGCTGGATAGCTACCGAGCGGAGCAAACACTGCTCAGCGAGATCGGGCTCCCCCTCCATGGCGTGTAACATGCCGAGATAACACCACGATTCAAAGTCCGATTCGTCGATCCGACAGATCTCGTGGAAGACGCGTTTGGCTTCCGCATACCGCTGCTGCTGAAACAACGCCAAGGCCTGTTGACGGCGGCGCTCAGTCACCATGCCGCAGACCCCGCATAGGCACCGCCCCCCGGGCGCCCCCGATTGATCTGATTTTCGATCCAACGATACAGGCTGGAGATCCCCTCGCCCAGACCGATCCTCGGCGACCATCCCAGCAACCGCTCGGCCTTCGAGTAGTCGGCGAATCGCCACTCATCGCCCTCAGGGCGACTCGTATCGTATTCAATGCGAATATCCTTTCCAGATACTGCGACCACCATTTCCGCTATTTCGCGAATGGAGGTACAAACCGCAGGGCCGATTTGGATTACGCCGTGTCCGTACCCGGAACGTCGTGCCGCAACAAGGGCATCCACCACGTCATCCACGTGTACAAACGCACGGCCCTGTGCCCCACTGCCCCATACCACGAAATCCTCGGCCGGATAGCGAATCGCCTTCCGGATCAATGAAGGCAGAACCTGCGAACGCGACGCGTCGAAATCACACGGCGAACCGTAGACGTTGTGAAGACTCAGGACCGCAACCGGAAGCCCGCATTCCTTTTCCAGCAAGAGGCTCTCATATTCGCCCATGAGCTTACTCCACCCGTAGGCCGACTCCGGAGCCGCCGGATATTGGTCTTCCTCGCGCAACGGAATTCCGTATCCGCGCGTCTGCTTGAATGCCGGAAAGCTGCACGCCGTTCCGACGTAGATAAATCCTCGTAGAGATTTGGAGAACCTTTTCGCAGAATCGACTACGTTGGAATTGATCAGTACATTGCTTCGGAACAACGATCCCTGATTCTCAAATACGTATCCGATACCCGCGACCACATCGGCAAGATGGTAAAGGTGTGTTACCCCGTCGAGCACGGAGTCGAGGACTCCAACCTGGGTGAGATCCAACCGATGAAAATCCTTGTCCAAATCGATAACGGGATCCCCATCGACGAAAAGGTTGTCGAGTCTCCCACGAGACAGATCGTCGACGACCTGTACCCGGATACCCTGCGACCGCAGCCGTCGCACCAAGTTGGAGCCGATCATGCCGGCACCGCCCGTCACCAGAATCTTTTCCCGCATGTTCGTATATGGTCCTCAGGGCCCGTCTCCCGGTCGACCCCAAAGCGGCCAGGGGGCGCTCTACAAACCGATCCGGGGCATGGCGGAATGGCGGGACGATCCACCGCCCGCGAGTTGCTACCCATTTCAAGAATAGATGGTTGTCCTTTCAAGCACAAATTCGGTAGTCTCGTCACGTCCCGGAGATACACGATTAGAGGTTTTCAATCGGTTGAGGCCAGTTCGGTTGGCACTGTCTCTCACGGGCCGCGGGTAAGGACAGGCGGCGGGGCGAAGGCAGGGCGTTCGCATGGCTCGCCAGGACCCCGTTTCCTCGCGACCTCAACGATCCCACAGAAGGGGGTCGGCATGAACCTCCCCCAGTTTAACGGACACCCGGAAAGGGGCTAGCATGGTCCCTGAGGAGTGTTCGATGATCCGGAAGAAGTATCGGAGTTATTCGAGGGAATTCAAGCTGGAGGCGATCCGGTTGGCGG
>Ga0256829_1000317_pt1 | contig 53447 bp, 58 predicted proteins | sample 131447metaG_FD_185979 | JGI IMG/M metagenome (GOLD analysis project Ga0256829, IMG submission 185979) | Hydrothermal vent microbial communities from Lau Basin, Pacific Ocean - 131-447 | ecosystem: Environmental > Aquatic > Marine > Hydrothermal vents | place: Pacific Ocean: Lau Basin | collected...
GAAAAGTCCAAAAAAGCGTAACGCGACAATCAGGCTTAAGGGTAAAACCTTTTTAATCATCTTGATATCTCCGATAGGGTAAAATTTGTCCCAATTATATTCCTATTAAGTAAAATGAAGGTTAACCGAATGAAGATGGTTCTTGCAACAGGCAATAAAGGCAAACTTCGTGAGTTTCGCAACATGTGTAAAAATGAAGTGGTGCCTTTCTCCGATCTACTCGGAGCGTTTGATATTGTTGAAGATGGAGAGACCTTTGCGCAGAATGCGCTGATCAAAGCGCGTACCATTTATGAAAAGCTGGGAAGTGACTACATAGTCATTGCTGATGACAGCGGCATATCCCTGCCCGTACTCGGCGGTGAGCCGGGCATCTACTCGGCACGTTACGCAGGAGAGGATGCAACGGACAAAGAAAACCTTTTCAAACTTGTTGATGCCGTAAAAGCCAAAGGGCTCAAAGAGACCCCAGCATACTACACCGCAGCCATCGCTATCGTCTCCAAATACGGCGAGTATGTCGTACACGGATGGATGCACGGAAAGGTCATCGACGAAGTACGTGGAGAGAAAGGCTTTGGTTACGATCCCGCCTTCATCCCCGACGGATACGACAGAACACTGGGAGAGCTCGATGACGATGTCAAGAGTGCCATCTCCCACCGCGGCAAGGCGCTGGTGCTGGCGAAGCCCATCATAGAGATGCTTCAAAAAAAGATATAATGACGTTAAAGGAGTCGGTATGCTTAAAGATGAGGTATTGATGCAGTTGCGTGAATTCTACAGAGCAAATGCCAAGCAGTATGCGCTGAAAAAGATGGGGCTCTTTGGAAGTGTGGCGCGTGGAGAAGAGACCAAAGAGAGTGATATCGATATTGTGGTTGAATTTGAAAATCCCAATCTGCTCAAACAGGCGGAATTGATGCTGCAACTGAAAAGACTTTTTGGCAGAGATGTGGATGTGATTGCTTTGTGGAAGCGTATGAACCCGCGCTTAAAGCAAAGAATAGAAAAAGAGGCGATTTATGTCTGATACCTCACTGGTGTATGATTTTCTGACAGAGATGCTTGAAGCTACTGACAAGATAGTGGAACGTTGCGGCAGTGTATCCTGTGTAGATGACTTGATGAGTAAAGAGGGACAGGTGCTTCTTGACAGTATTTGTATGCAGTTGATTGCACTGGGTGAAGGGGTCAAAAAGGTAGATAAGTTGACAGAGAAACAGCTTTTTGCGGAGTATCCTGAAGTCAACTGGCGTGCTGTAGCAGCAATGAGAGACATTCTTTCACATTACTATTTTGACTTGAATGCCGAGACTGTGTATGGTGTCTGTGTCGATGACATTACAAGAGTTCGGGAAACACTGCAGAAAATCGTAGAAAAATACAAAACAAAATAAAGGGATATAGGTGACAAAACAACAATTTATGAACGACCTGCAGGCAGTTTATCTGGAACTGCAGGACAGACAGGCGGAGCTCAACGGCTATTATGATCTGCTTGATGAGACAAAAGGGCATGCCAAGGCCGATGAGGTGGTGGGTGCCTTTTTGCAGTTGGTAGATCTGCCGCGTAACAAAGAGAGTGAAATGGCGGCCCTTACACGTATTGTCAATCTGCGGGAGGACGCGCTCGAACAGGTGCTTGAGAAAGAGGGCTTTGGTGAAGATGAGATACGTATTAAAAAAGAACTTGCCTACGGGTTTGTCAGTATGCTGCACATTACAAGGCATGAGAGTTTTATAGGCTGGATTGAAAAGCAGAATCTCCTGACGCCGTTTTACCGCGGGCTGATCTTCGGTGTGCATTTTGTGGGACTGCGCCTTTCGGAGTGGCAGAGCCACTGGACACACCACATTATCAATACAATCAATCCTGAACTCTCCGAACTTTTTAACGGTGACGATGCCAAAGTTTTCGAAATGCTTCAGGCAGAGTCATTGCTCGATGAGCGTGAAGAAGGGTGCGTGGGAGACCGCTGCTACTCTGTGCTGGTCAGAGACAACGAGCAGGGGGCAGAGAGTGGGGATCAGCCCAAATACAAGGTACTGGCATATGCCGAAGCGTTCGAGAAGGAGGCGGCAGCTGTTGTGACGGCACTGGAGCAGCTCATCGCGCTGCTTGGACAGCACGAAGATGAGGTCTTCGGGCAGAAGCAGGAGTGGATCGCCTACTTCACCGCGCTCAAAGAAGCGTTTGGGCACAGGAATACCAACGAGCTTATCAAAATGTGGGCAGAGGTGGACCGTCGCTGGATGGCGGTGACGACGCCGATTCAGGTGGGACATCCGTTGGAGTACTACGAAGATCATTACCGTAAAGCTGTCGCATTGGAGTGGGATTTGCGTATCATCAACCCCAAGCTGCAGGAGGGGTCGCATACGCGTGAGAACATCAAGAAGTTCGCCTACGAGATGGCGCAGCGCTTTGGTGATGATGCACAGCACACTATTGCCAAGAATCTTCTGCAGGTAGACGGCACACAGCTCTATATCGGGCAGCCGATGCTCTACTATGCAGCAGAGTTCAACGGCCTCTTTTCTGCGCAGGTGGTACCCAACGACGAACAGGTCAGCAGCGAGCTTGGCAAGAAGATCTTTGCCTATGCCGACTTCGTCCTCGAGAGCAAAAAGTCCAAGCCGGTGATGAAACTCTCAGTCGAGACGATGGGAGAGGATTTTGTACGAAAACAGCGCAAGCTGGCCGAAGAGGAGCCCGAACTCTGGCACAAGCTCTACGACATCTCCACGATCGGGCACGAGTACGGGCATATACTCTGGATAGACAGCGATACCGAAACGGCTATGAATGCCACAGGACAGTTCAAGAACATTGAAGAGTTCAAAGCCACTACCGGCGGGCTAATGGCCTTTTTTGTCAATGAAGAGGAGGCGCTTAAACCGCACATTGTCGATGATCTGGTCAGCCGTGCGGTAGGACTCATAGCGTGGCGTGAAGTGGGTGAAGTGTTGCCCTACTACTGTGAGGGACTCATTCACCTGGATATTCTTTTTGCTTCTGGTATTGTCACCTATGACAATACCATTGTCATCCATTATGACCGATATGAAATGATGAAATCAGCCTACACAGAGGCGTATGAATCGCTGGCAAAACATTATCTGGGCAAGAGTGACGCGAATGATTACCTCAAACGCTATGTTGTTAGAGAAGAGGGTGTATTTCTGCCTGCCAATTCCGAAGTGCGCGCATTCGTCGAACACTACTATGCGCGCTACAAAGCGATTGGGCAACAGACAGTAGCACTGGACTAAAAGGGTGTGCTAAAGCCCTTTGCAGCGCTTTTCATCCGCTTTAATGTAGCGTGAGAGCGCTTTGCAAAAGTCAGAGTAACAGACGTAATTTTTGTTCCCGACCTTGTCACTGTGTTTCATTTGTAGGCGGAGGTAGTCTTTCTGTTTATGCCACAAAAACATAACCCCGCAGTAGAAGAACCCCCGTTTATTCATGATGTTGACGACTTTTTCTATCTGGGGAATATCCTGCAGTGATACATCAGCGTAGATCATGTCGCAGTGCTTGGCACGCAGCTGTGCCACCAGCAATAAAAACTTGCGTTTGAAGTCTTTGCCATAGCGGTCAATACGGATGGTTGCAATATTGGTCGGCGGATCGAATTCGTAGGAGAGAAAGACATGTGTGTGCTCCTTTTTCTTTTTTATCTTGGCTTTTTTAAAATCGATACCGGCATTTTTGTAGGTTTTGGCAATCTGTTTTTTGTAGACATCGGGTAGAAAGAGCTTTCGTTTCCATGTTTGGAAGAATTTGTATCCTATCAGGACGGCACCGCGTTTTTCCACTTTTGTCAGTTCATTGTTCTCAAGGGTAATATCTGCCGGCGTTCTTCCGATCATCAGTGCGCTTTCGGAAAATCCGTGCCGCAGGTTGCTCCTTTGGCTGAAGACATGGTACATGATCGCTTCGCCGAAGACCGCATCAAGTCCCACTGACTGAGCCTTTTGAAGAATACGCTCGATCATTCTGTTCATGATACCGCGTCCTTTGTAGCGTGGATCAACAACAACAATGCCTATCTCAGCGATGGTAGATTCGGGGATCAGTACAAAGGCGAAGTGGCCGACAATCTTTCCTTCACTCTCTGCAACGACAGAGTAAAAGCGCTCTCCATGCTCCCGGGCGATACGGCGGGGGTAGTAAAAACTCTCCTTGATATAGCTGTGGCCGTAATTTTTGTAAATAAGGTAGGCGATACCCTCTTCATCCCCTTCCTGAAAATCCCTGATGGTAACAGGAATATTATCCGGTACAGTTGTTTGTGGGGGATGCAATGCCGGTGTATGCTTCTTGCGTTTGTGTACGGGGTGTGAGAGATATTTGATGATAATGAACTTTTTGCCCTCTTTGCCAAGGTTTTTGTATTCAAAACGGTCGACAAGCCGGTAGATACGGTTGAAGCCCTTGGAAGCATTTGGATCGAGAGGAACACTCTGGTATTTGCTGTGTGACATAGGCACACCCCAGTCATGGACATCGACACGTACGCCTGTTTCAAAAGGATGAACAGAGATTTGCACATATCCCTCCTCCCCGGGATAGGCATGCTCGATGGCATTCTCCACCAGCTCTTTGCTACTTTCTATAACGGCATTGAGATCTGTCTCGTTGAATTCGGAAGCTGCACAGACATCGCGAAGGGTATCTTCGACAAGCTTGATGTATTTGTGTTGTGCCGGAACTTTGAGAACTACGCTTTGGGGCATCACTCCTCCTTTTTCGAGAGGAAAGCGAGTGCACTTGCTCCCATGATTTTCATACCGTACTGCAGGGCATCGTCGTCAACATCGAATCGGCTGTTATGTTGCGAGATGCAGGTCTCTTTGGCTTCGTTGCAGGTGCCCAGACGGAAGAATGCCCCAGGAACGATCTTGAGGTATTCTGAAAAGTCCTCCCCTCCCATGACCGGGTCTTTGAGGTCGATGCAGTTCTCTTCGCCAATGACCTCTTTGGCTTCACTTACGACGATGTCTACCATGGCATCGTCATTGATGAGTTCAGGCTGCCCGAATTCGTAGTCGAAATTATAGCTTGCTCCCATCGATTTGCAGATCCCGTCGATGGAACTCTTCATCATTTCGGGGATATTGCTGCGTACCTCTTCATTGATGGTACGCACAGTGCCTTTGAGAACAACATGGTCGCAGATGATATTGGAAGCTTTCCCTCCCTCAATGGTGCCAAGTGAAATAACTGCCGGATGCAGCGGATCTATTTTACGTGAAACAATGTGGTTGAGAGAGTTGACGATCATTGCGGTGACCAGAATGGCGTCGACCCCTTCGTGCGGTCTTGCCCCGTGTGCTGATTTTCCGAAAATCTCGATGGTGAAGATGTCTGCCGAAGCCATCATGACGCCGTATTTATAGCCGATCTGTCCTGTTCTAAGGTAAGGATAGGCGTGCAGTCCGAAAATGCCGTCAACACCTTCGAGCGCCCCCTCTTCGATCATCTCCACACTGCCCCCTTCCTTGCTCTCTTCAGAGGGTTGAAAAATGAAACGTACATTCCCCGGAAGTGCCGCTTTGTGCTGTGCCATGGCAATGGCGGTTCCCAGCGCAATGGCGGTGTGACTGTCGTGACCGCAGGCGTGCATGATACCCTTTTCCCGGGAAGCGTAAGGTTTCTGAGTCTGCTCTTCAATGGGCAGAGCATCCATATCGGCACGGATAGCGACGGTTTTTGCATTTTCATCCACACGTAGGTCGGCAACCAGCCCATAATGCCTGTCACTCTCTTTTATGTCGTAGCCGCTTGCTTCAAGTATGCCCTTGACGAGGTATTTGGTATGCTCTTCGTGACCGGAAAGTTCCGGATGCATATGCAGGTCGCGGCGGATGTGAACGACCTTTTCATTGATGGCATCGATACTTTCAAACAGTTTGTTTTTGAGTGTTTCCATTCTATTTCTCCTCATGTGCTCAATACTTCATTATACACCTTTCGACCGTTATTTTGCAACTGCTTTTTTGTTTAGAAAGTTGACAAAACTACCTGTCATTTTCCTGCGGAAGCTTTGAGCTTTACCCGCCTCTAACCGCTTTTTGGCTATAATCCTCACAATTATGCCGTCATATATGCGGTTTTATGAGGACAGTTTATGTTACTTTTTACTCCCGGACCAACCCCTGTACCAGAGTCTGTACGCCTTGCAATGGCGGAGCCGACACTGCATCACCGCACACCTGAATTCGAAGCGATTTTCAAGGAGACCAGAGAACTTCTTTTTGAACTGATGGCAACCGATGAGGTAGTCATGATTGCCTCCACAGGAACAGGCGCAATGGAAGCGGCAGTCATCAACCTCTGTCACAATACATTGCTCAATATCAATGCCGGAAAATTCGGTGAACGTTTTGGAAAGATCGCCAAAGCACACGGGCTGGACAATATTGAGATCAAGCACGAGTGGGACACTCCCGCAACGGTCGAAGAAGTGCTTGAAGTACTCAAAGCCAACCCCGCTGTCGATGCGATCGCTATTCAGATCAGTGAATCTGCAGGCGGTCTCAGACATCCTGTTGAAGAGATTGCCAAGGCGGTCAAAGCCGAGCGTCCGGATGTCATGGTCATTGCTGACGGCATTACTGCAGTAGGTGTTGAGCGTATCGATGTAAGCCACATTGACGCACTGATCGCCGGAAGCCAGAAAGCACTGATGCTGCCTCCAGGGCTGGCGATTGTAGGCTTGAGTGAAGCGGCAGTCGTGAAGATCGGTGAAGGGAAAGGCTACTACCTTAACCTTGCCAGTGAGATCAAGAAGCAGCGCCAGAACACGACAGCGTATACTGCTGCGACCACACTTGTTATCGGACTGGGTGCTGTTCTCAAGCAGATCAAAGAGGGTGGCGGTCTTGGTAAACTCTACTGCGATACCGCGCGCCGTGCCAAAGCGACCCGTTTCGCACTTGAAGCGTTGGGACTGCACTCTTACCCGAAAGTACCTGCGCGTTCTATGACGACGATAGATGATGTCAATGCCAAAGAGATCCGTGATCTTCTCAAAACCGATTTCGGTGTCAATGTCGCCGGAGGGCAGGATCACCTTAAAGGCAAGATCTTCCGTATTAATCAGATGGGACTTATCGAACCATATGAAATGGTCTGGGTGGTCAATGCTGTAGAACTGGCACTGGCGAAACTCGGCAGACGTGACTACGATGGTACAGCAAGCCGTGTATTTAACGAAGAGTACTTCAAAAGTACGCTGAAAAAAGAGGGTGCATGATATTTGAACACGAGATCCCAAGCGGATCAAAGCTCTATTTCGGACAGTCGGCACGCATCAAACGTGAGATTGAATTTGTCTCTGCCGAGATGCTGGAGAACCTTGGTTTTGAAGAGATCGTCACGCCGCTTTTCTCCTACCACCAGCATGAGTATTTTGAAGACAAAAAACCACTGGTGCGCCTCAATGACGCAGAAAATCACGAAGTAACGCTTCGTGCGGATTCTACAGCCGACGTTGTACGTATTGCGACCAAAAGACTGGGGCGTACTACAGAGTCGAAGAAGTGGTTTTATATTCAGCCGACCCTCTCTTTCCCTACAAAAGAGCAGTATCAGGTAGGTGCAGAGATCCTCGGAGGCAGTTTTGAAGAAATTGTCCGTACCAGCAGTATGCTGCTCAATGAGATCGGTGCAAGTCCTTTGCTTCAGGTTGCCAACATTCGCATTCCGCATCTTCTGAATGAAAAGTATGGTGTATCGCTCGAGCTTCTTAAGGCGATGCATGTAGAGCAGATTCTGAAGAGTGATCTGCCGTGGATCGAACAGTTGGTACGTCTGAATACAGTTGAAGACCTTGAAGATCTCAGTGCTTTTCCGGATGATATTCGTGAAGAACTTGAAAAAATTAAAGTTGCTACCTTGACTGTCGCCTATGAGAGAATGGTTATTTCGCCGCTCTTTTATGCCAAAATGCGCTACTATGATTCATTGACTTTCCGTATGTTCGAAGGCAATAGTTTGCTGGCAATGGGGGGTATTTATACGATTGACGGCATGGAAGCAGCGGGGTTTGCACTCTATACCGATGAGTGTATTGTGAGTAAATTGAACAGGGAAGAAAAATGAGTAAAGCAGATTTGATCGTAGGGCTCCAGTGGGGTGATGAGGGAAAAGGGAAGATTGTTGACCACATGGCGCAGACCCATGACTATGTGTGTCGTTTTGCCGGTGGACACAATGCCGGGCATACCATCGTCATCGGTGACAAGAAGTATGCGCTGCACCTGATTCCGTCGGGTGTACTCAACCCTGAAGCCAAAAATATCGTCGGTAACGGTGTTGTACTCTCACCTGTCGATTTCATCAAAGAGATGGAACAGTTCGACGATCTTACCGGACGGCTTTTCCTGTCAGACAAGGCACACATTCTGCTGCCGTACCATGCACAGATTGATCAGGCACGTGAGCGTCTCAAGGGTGACAAGGCCATCGGTACGACAGGTAAGGGTATCGGGCCGGCTTACGGTGACAAGGTTGCCCGTGTTGGGCACCGGCTGGGTGAACTGCTGCATCCTGAAAAGCTGACCGGAAAGATCATGGAATTTTTTGCCATCAACAAACCGGTTTTTGATGCGATGGGTCTTGAAGCCCCGGTAGAGAGTGAACTGCTTGCCGAGCTTCAAAGCTATAAAGAAGTACTGTCTCCATTCATTTGTGATACAACACAACTGATGTGGGAAATTCTCGATGCTGACAAAAAGGTACTGCTTGAAGGAGCACAGGGGACAATGCTTGATATCGACCATGGTACCTATCCTTATGTTACTTCTTCCACAACGGTGAGTGCAGGTGCCTGTTCCGGACTTGGTATCAACCCTAAAGATATCGGCAAAGTGACCGGTATTGCCAAAGCCTACTGTACCAGAGTGGGCAACGGTCCTTTCCCCAGTGAAGACTTTGGTCCAGAGGGTGACAGACTGAGAAAAAACGGTCATGAGTTTGGTACAACTACAGGACGTCCAAGACGCTGTGGTTGGTTCGATGCTGTGGCAATGCGTCATGCGGTACGCGTCAACGGTGTCGACCAGGTGGCACTGATGAAACTCGATGTACTTGACGGCTTTGACGAGATCAAGGTCTGTGTTGCCTATGAGTTTGAAGGCAAAGAGATCGACTATGTACCTTACGATCTTGAAGATGTCAAAGCCATTTACAAGACCTTCCCGGGTTGGGAGAAGACCGAAGGCGCACGCACTTTTGATGAACTGCCAGAGACAGCGAAGTCATATATTGAAGCGCTCGAAGCGATGATCGGTACCAAGATAGGCATCATTTCGACAAGCCCTGAAAGAGAAGATACTATCGTACGGTAAAAGCAGGGTCAGGCCTTGTGCCTACCTGCGTGATTGCGTTAAGAAATAATAAAACACAAGGAGTATCAAGCAATGAGATTGAAACCACAACAGACGGGATATGTAGCGACCAAGATAGGGATCGATTTGGCAAATGCTCCTTTTGTAACACTTCCAAAAGGAAAAGAAGCAGTCGTAGAGGTTGCCAAACGCATTATTGATGAGAACCTGGCCAAGGAACGTGCACTCGATGAGCAAGTCAAGAAAATACTTGACGAGAACTATGATGAGATCGAGTTTCAGCATGCTGACGAGCGTCAGCTCTTCTTTATGATCAAAAAGAAGATGGCACCGGAATACGGGGTGATCATGAATTATGACGACCGCTACAATGACCTTGCACACGTGATCCTTGACGAACTCTATGAGAACTATCTGGCAGAGTACAGTGTCAGTGACAATCAGGTGAAGAATGTCATCTTCAAATCCTTCAAAGCCTTTGCCGATGCTTTTGATGAAATTGATGATATTGTCTATGAAAAGATTAGAAACATGGAACGTGAGATCGTTCCCGGCTCCCAGGACTATGAGCTTCTGTATGACAGACTTTACCAGGAAGAGTTGGCAAAAAGAGGCATGCTGTAGCTGTAGGGTGTGTAACCATACACCGAAAAGAGAATGTAGGGTGCGTAACCACGCACCAAGGAGAGTAAAATGAATAAAGTAAGCTTGTATTTTGAAAACGGTTTGATGCTGGAAGCGAAGAGTTTCGGTGCAGAAGGAACGGCGGTTGGTGAGATTGTCTTCAACACCTCTTTGACTGGGTATCAGGAGATCGTGACCGATCCTTCGTATGCGGGACAGTTTGTGACGTTTACCATGCCCGAAATCGGCAATGTCGGCTGTAATGCACAGGATATGGAGAGCAAAGGTGCTTACTGTAAAGGTATCATTGTACGCTCCTATCAGGCGCGCCCTTCGAACTTCCGCTCTGAAGAGAGTCTCGATGCACTGCTGAAGCGTGAAAACGTACTTGGTATTACCGATGTTGATACCCGGTTTTTAACCAAAATGCTTCGTAGCGAAGGGGCGATGATGATGGTTGCTTCCACAGAAGTGCATGATGAAGCAGCGCTGAAAAAAGTACTTGAAACTTCGCCGCGCATCGAAGAGATCAACTACATTGAACAGGTGAGTACCAAAGAACCGTACGTGCATAAAGAAGCGCGTTACAACGCCTTTACCTTCGCGTATGAAAAACCTGACACCACGAAGAAGATTATTGCACTTGATTTCGGGATCAAGCGTAATATCCTCAACGAACTGACCCATGCCGGCATGGAGGTGACAGTGGTACCAAACTCAATGAGTGCCGAAGAGATCATCGGTAAGTTTGAGGCAAAAGAGATTGACGGTGTCTTCCTTTCCAACGGCCCCGGAGACCCGCTTATTCTCAAAGAGGAGCAGGCAAAGATTAAACAGCTCATCGCTGCGAAGGTACCGATGTTCGGTATCTGTCTGGGGCATCAGCTGCTCTCTATCTCACACGGTTACGATACCTACAAACTGAAATTCGGCCACCACGGAGGTAACCACCCTGTAAAGAATACACAGAAAGGTACAGTGGAAATTACCGCGCAAAACCACAACTACAATGTCCCTGACAATATTGTAGAGGTTGCAGAAGTGACACATGTGAACCTCTTTGACAACACGATTGAGGGGCTGCGCTATAAAGATGCACCCATCATGTCTGTACAGCACCACCCCGAAGCGAGTCCTGGACCCCATGAGAGCGCCTATATTTTCGGCGAATTTGCAAAGATGCTGTAAAATTAGAAATTAGAAATTAGAAATTAGGGAATTACTATGAATATCGCAATCCTGTTTGGCGGGTCGAGTTACGAGCATGAGATCAGCATTGTCTCTGCCATTACAATGAAGAAGGTACTCAAAAAGAGTACGCTGACATACATCTTTGTCGATGCCAACCGCGAATTCTATCTGGTAGATACAGACAAGATCAACTCCAAACTTTTCTCTTCGGGAGCATATAAAAAAGGGAAAAAGCTGACACTTAAGAAAGGCGGGTTCTTTACTGAGGGTATGCTTGGAAGAAAACAGTTAGGCTTTGATGTCCTGCTCAATCTCATTCACGGACGTGACGGAGAGGACGGCAAAGTTGCTTCACTCATGGAATTTTTTGGCATTCCCTACATTTCACCGCGTCTGGAAGCTTCCGCACTTTCTTACAACAAACTCTATACAAAATATCTTGCACAGAGTCTTGGGATCAAGACAGTCCCCTATGAGCACCTGCGTAAGAACGGTGAGCGTAAGATTTCTATGGCATATCCGGTTATTATCAAGCCGGTACGCCTTGGCAGCAGTATCGGGGTGAGCATTGTTAAAAACGAGAGTGAGCTTGACTATGCGCTCGATGTTGCGTTTGAGTTTGACAGCGATGTGATCGTAGAGCCTTTCCTTGAAGGTGTCAAAGAGTACAACCAGGCAGGCTGTCTGACCGATAGATGGGAACTCTCCATTGTCGAAGAACCGCATAAAGAGGAGTTCCTGGACTTTGAAAAAAAATATATGGACTTTGCACGAGACGCTCAAGTGCTGGCAGCAGATATTTCTGGTGAAATGAAAGAAAAGATCCGGGAAAGTTTTAAAACCATTTACGATCCGCTCTTTAGAGGCAGTATTATTCGTTGTGACTTCTTTGTACATGAGGGAGAAGTGCTGCTCAACGAGATCAACCCGATCCCGGGATCTATGGCGAACTATCTCTTCGAAGACTTTGAAGGGATGCTGGGACGGCTTGCCAAACACCTTCCCAAAGAGCCCGAGATCAAGATCGACTATCAGTATATCCACTCTATCCAACAGGCCAAGGGAAAGGCGTAAAAAATCGCCTTTTTTTCGTTTAAATAGGAGTCCTTTTCTCCTATTAATCTCTCTGCAAAGCCCCATGAGATCGAACTTTGCTACGATTTGGTATCTTTTGTTAAATAATTTTTAACAAAACCCTTTTTTACCCCACTTCTTTAAGCTTCATATGGGAAAAGTTAACCTATAATTAACGCTGAATGTTGTTATTAGTTACAACATAAATTTTTACAAGGGGGTATGCATGCAGTCAAACGCAGCATTGGAATACGATTATTCCGTAGCAAAATTGTATACATATACAGCAATTTTGTTTGGATTTGTAGGGATGCTTATTGGTACGCTTATCGCGGCACAATTAGCATTTCCGGAACTGAACTACCTATTCGGTGAATACGGTACGTTCTCAAGACTTAGACCACTTCACACAAACGTCGTGATTTACGGCTTTACAGTAAGTGGTGTTTTTGCGACATTCTACTACTCTGCACAAAGGGTACTGAAAGTATCTATGGCGGAGTCCAAGTTTATCATGTTTGTCGGTAAATTGCAGTTTGCGCTTTACCTTATCGCTGCTACAGCAATGGTAGTAACCGAATTGATGGGGATTACACAGTCAAAAGAATATGCACAAATGGAATGGCCGCTTGATCTCCTTATCGTAGTGATTTGGGTACTCTGGGGTGTCGCAATGTTCGGACTGATCGGTATCAGAAGAGAAAAAGCACTTTACATCTCTATGTGGTATTTCATTGCATGTTTCCTCGGAGTAGCTATGCTTTACCTCTTCAACAACATGGCAATACCTACTTACTTTACATCTGGTAACCTCGGTAGTGTTATGCACTCTGTTTCTATGTACTCCGGTACAAACGATGCACTGGTACAGTGGTGGTGGGGACACAATGCGGTTGCATTCGTATTTACTGTGCCTATCGTTGCGATGATCTACTACTTCCTGCCAAAAGAGTCTGGTCAGGCAGTTTACTCCTACAAACTTTCACTCCTCTCTTTCTGGGGTCTGATGTTCGTATATCTCTGGGCAGGATCCCACCACCTTCTGTGGTCAACAGTTCCAGACTGGATGCAGACAATGGGTTCAGTATTCTCTGTTGTTCTTATCCTCCCATCTTGGGGTTCAGCGATCAACATGCTCCTTACAATGAAAGGTGAGTGGAACCAGCTGACTGAGAACCCACTGATCAAGTTCATGGTACTGGCATCTACATTCTATATGCTTTCAACACTTGAAGGGCCAATCCAGGCGATCAAGTCAGTCAATGCAATTGCACACTTTACTGACTGGATTCCAGGTCACGTTCACGATGGTGTACTTGGTTGGGTTGCCTTCATGATTATGGCAGGTCTTTTCCACATGGCACCAAGAATGTTCAAAAGAGAGATTTACTCCAAGAAATTGATCGAAGCTCAGTTCTGGATTCAGACCACTGCGGTTGTACTCTACTTCACATCTATGTGGATTGCAGGTATCACTCAGGGTATGATGTGGAGAGCGGTTGATGAATATGGTAACCTGATGTATTCATTCATCGATACTGTTACAGTACTTCATCCATACTATGCGATCAGAGCGCTTGCCGGTGTACTTTATGTAACTGGTTTTGCAATGTTCGCTTACAATATGATTAAAACAATGACTTCTTCAAGAGAACTTTCTGAAGAGCCACAGTTTAGATCACCTATGGCATAAGGGAGGTAGGTTATGTTTCATTGGTTGGAAAAAAGACCGTTTTTCTTTGCGGTAGGTGTATTTTTGGTTATCGCATTTGCAGGGCTCATCGAGATCCTGCCAAACTTTGCTGAGGCATCAAGACCGGTAGAGGGACTTCGTCCTTATACTGTCCTGGAGCTTGCAGGAAAAGAAGTCTATAAAAAAGACAACTGTATTGCATGTCATTCACAGCTTATCCGTCCGTTCAAAGCGGAAACAGACAGATATGGCCAATATTCACTTTCCGGTGAATATGCTTACGACAGACCATTCCTGTGGGGTTCAAAAAGAACCGGTCCGGATCTGCACCGTGTAGGGAACTACAGAACAACTGACTGGCATGAAAACCATATGTGGGAGCCAAGTTCTGTGGTACCTGGATCTATCATGCCAGCATACAAGCATCAGTTCAAGAACATTGCAGATCTTGAAACAGCCTATGCTGAAGCTGTGACAGTTAAAAATGTATTCAACGTACCATACGGTGACGACATTAAACCTGGCAAAGCAGCATGGGAAGCATATAAGCCGAAAGTACTGGCTGAAGCGAAAAAAATCGCTGCAGACATGAAAAACAAGGATGTAAAAGATGCGGTAGCAGCAGGGAAAGTACCAGAAGTGGTAGCACTCATCGCATATCTTAACAGCCTTGGATCAAGCCGCTACGAGGCGAAAAAGTAAGCAAATGGGACTTAGAGAACTACAAGGATATGCGAGTTTCTTTATGACCATTTTCCTGGTGGTGATGTTGTATTGGTACATTGTGTACCTTTATAGGAGTGAAAAAAAAGGGGAGAAAGATTATGAAAAACTGGGGAAGATCGCGCTCGACGACGAGCTCGATTCTACGCCGGTGAATACTTCTGATCCTCTTCCGACTGATAACAAGGAGCAAAATAAATGAATGCATTAGTAATTAAAGCATTGGCATTTGCAGCGATACTGATTGTAGCAACATTGATCGTTGTAAAGCAAATGCATATTGACCTGAGTGACCCGATTAACGCTATCACCATGCTTGGTGCTGTTGCGATTGCGACACTCGCATTTGGTGTCTCGGCGAAATATATCGCTCAGATGAAAACAGACAAGGCGCAAGGTGAGCTTGCTGAAGAGAACTGGGATGGCATTGGCGAGTACAAAAACGAACTTCCTTCCGGTTGGGCATACTCTTTCCTTGGAACACTGATCTGGGCATTGTGGTATTGGACAGTAGGCTATCCTGTCAATGCGTTTAGCCAAATTGGACAATACAACGAAGAGGTAAAAGCGTATAACAAAAAGTTTGAAGCGATGCATAAAAATGCCGACAAAGAGACATTGAAGCAAATGGGTGAATCGATTTTCCTGGTACAGTGTGCACCATGTCATGGAACGACGGGTGACGGACTTTCAGGGAAAGCGCAGGACTTTACTTCACGTATGACCAAAGCACAGGTGCTGCACGTCATCAACAACGGTCAGCATCAGCTTGATTTCCCAATGGGTGCAATGCCTCCTGGAATGGCGTCCGGTAAAGATGCTGAAGATATTGCTGCATGGATTGCAGGCGGTATGAAAGGTGAAAAACCGGCAGCATTTGCAGCATGTGCTTCTTGTCACGGTGCTGATGGCAAAGGTAACAACGGTATGGCGCCGAACCTTACAGAATATGACGTGACATTGGTTAGCCACGTACTTGAGCATGGCAAGAAAGGTATTATCGGTAGAATGCCTTCATTCAAAACAAGAATGACACCGGTACAGGAAAAAGCATTGGCTGAGTACATTCAGTCTCTGAAAGACTAAGGAGTAGAGTATGACAGAAAATACAAACAGATCCGTATTTGGACTCAACGGTGTGACGGGAATGCTGATTGCAACAGTACTGTTGCTTTCCATTCTTGCTTTCCTGACAACATGGAGCTTGAAGGTACAACAGGCATCGGCACAGAAACCGTACGATCCTACACCGATTGTCAGTAGCCTTGACAATGTCAAGATGATCAGCAAAGACAATGCAAAATTTGCATTCCAAGATCCGAAATAAGAAAGGATAGACTATGATTACAATTATGGATAAAGTACTGGGCTGGGGAATGGTAATTACTGCTATTTACACTGCATGGGCAGTGCTCACACCAAACCATCTGTACGTAGGGTAACCTATGATAAAAGCAACAGCAAGGTTCGCCTTGCTTGCTTTGTTCCTTCCACTTTTACTTCATGCAAACTATATTCTCAAGAATGACCTTCTAAATTCTGCGGCACAGCAGTACGTCAAAAAAATGGCAGAAGAATTACATGCCAAGACGGGGGTTAACGGATATTTGATTGCCACCAATGAACATTTCCCTGTAGGTTTTAATCTGGTGAAATACAGTAAAACATACGAAGCGAACATGAGCAAGCCTTACGTATTATTTATATTTGCACCTTTTGCATTGATTACTCAGAAATCGGAACATAGAGGTAGAGTAGCGTTCATTCCTTCCTCTCCCAAAGTTGCTTCTATGTATGACAAAAGCGATGTGATGGATGCGACAATCGGCGTTCTGGAAGGTGTCGACAAAAACAAAGCTGAAGACAAACATGCCATTGCCATTGTGCAGGGGTTTTCAGAACTTGCAGATCAGATCGCTGATACAAAGGGTGTGAAATTAAAGAGCACCATTAAAGATTCACGAATAGGATTGCGGGTTGTACAGGTACTTGTACTGTTAGGATCAGCAGTTGTATTTTGGTTTTTTCTCATTAACCCAATATATCGAAGGATAAGGTATGGCAAAAAAAAATAAACAAACTTCCTATTGGCCCCATATGATACTGGGCTTTTTGCTTGTAGGTATTACATTGGGATACTGGACGGTCAAGTCGGCAACTTCGGTTCCTGTTCAGGAAACGAATGACTATATGCTGAAATATCAACAGGCAGACCTGCATATCAATGACATTTTGGACAAAAAGAAGCGTTTTGACAAAGGGTATACCATTGTCATCGATGGTGTCAAGAAGGGTACCCTTGAACTGGAGCATGTCAAACGTGCCAAAGAAGAAGAGGTCATACTGCTGAAGAAAGGTCCCAATACCTTTACATACCGTGTGCTTGACAAAAGCGGCAAACCGGTCGAAGGTGTCAACGTTACGTTTATGCTCACCCGCCCACATACCGACAAGGACAATGTGGTTGTTAGCAATATTCCCCTCAAAAACGGTGAATATGTGGTTGCGGATGTCAATATTAGCAAGCCGGGACGATATATTTTGCGTCTTAAAGCGGCGGTTGACAAAGATACTGTCGGCTACTCAGATCTTCCTGCCTATCTTAATCCGTAGGGGGAGATCCTTACTCTCGATAAGACAATCATTTAAAAATGATGCGTCTTATCAATATAGGGGTGCGTAGTCACGCACCCCTATTAATACGCTTCCTCTTTGATGTGGCTTTTTGCCCACGCAGCAATTTCATCTCTCTGTGTTTTTGTCAGTTTGGCATCTTTATGCATGCTCAGGTACATTGGCATAGGCATACGGAAGTGGATGGTCTTGACAATACCTTTGTATATTTTCTGCTTCTTGGCTTCATCGTAATTTCCCCACTCCTGAAAATTGGCAGCTTCACGTCCTTCTTTGATATGGCTTTTAACTTCCAGTGATACGGGAGAGATGTATCCATACCATGGCATCTTTGTTTGGTAAGAGTGGCAGTCATAACAGGAGTGTTTGAGCATGGCCATAATCTTTTTGGGAGCCTTGATCTCTTTTGCCGGGTCGATATGCTTGGGCGCTTCAGGGATCTTGATTTGAATGAGCTGCAGCAGCAGAAATACACCGAGTACCCAGAGGGCAAGTGTTTTAAACATGGTAGTCCTTTTTTGCCGTGATTATACCGTGCTTATGTAAACGATAATATATGACAATTTGAAAGATCCCCTTTGCTTTGGCGTGACTGTATGCTATACTCTTTTTCATGAATACCTTACACATCTATCCTACCTCCAGAGCCATTCGTACACAGGTTGCAGCTGCACGTGAACGTGATACTTTTTTACCCGCTTATATGCGTATGGATGAGTTCGAACAGCGTATGGTGTTGCTGCCAAACATGCAGCTTGTCGATACGATGCAGCGTATACTGCTGCTAAGAGAGGCAAGCGGCTTTGAAGCCTTTGAAGGGTTGAAGTTTGACAGAAAGCTGGTACGCTTTTTTGGCAAAGGGGAGGCAATTTTCCGTTTTTTTGAAGAGCTTGCAGGGGAAAAAGTGGACTTTGAGACGCTGGCGCAGGCAGATGCCTATGCAGAGTTCGGAGAACATCTTAAAATCCTCGAAACACTCAGAGAAAATTATAGAAACATACTTGATAAGAGAGGATTGACCGATCGCTGTTTCATTCCTGAGCTTTATCAGGTCAACAAAGCTTTTTTGAAGCAGTATGAAACCATAGAGATTTTTCTTGAGGGGTACCTGAGCCGTTTTGAACTGGAGCTGCTTGAAACGGCAGCCCAGGAGACGACCCTGCTGATCCACTACCGCACCTCAGCTTTTACCAAAAAGATGCAGGAGCGTTTTTGCGAAATGGGAATTGTCCTGCCCGATAACAGTGAAGTCTGTTTTGACCTTGGCAAACGCAGTATCGTCTCCCAAACGCCTATGAACAATACCCTTAGGGTAAGTGTCAAAAGCGTGGAGGAGCGTGAAGCGCAGGTGGCACTGGCACTGGCGCAGATAGAGAAGATGGTACAAAGCGGCATGGATTCTCAGAAGATCGCACTGGTGCTGCCGGATGAGTCATTCAAGGAGCATTTCATGCTCTTTGACCGGCTTGGCAATCTTAACTTTGCGATGGGCTATGACTATAGCGGCGGGAGTATCTACAAGAAAACCGAAGCGCTTCTGCGTTATTTGCAGACAGGTGAACAGGCGTATGTCGATATGCTTGAGCGCTATGGTATGCCAAAAGAGCGTTATGTACATTTGAGAATCACAACAAAAATGTCTGTTGCCACTTTTTTCGAAACACTGGATACTTTGGAACTGATAGAGAAGAGTAAGGAGCGCGTTGAGGTGTTGGAAAACGATTTCCTGACACTTTTCGGAGGCTATGAAGAGTCACTGGAGAGCTGGCTCTTTCTCTGGCTAAAGGCACTCTCTTCTGTGACACTTGACGATGTTCGGGGCGGAAAGGTGACCGTCCTTGGAGTACTGGAGACACGTGGGGTAGTGTTTGACGGGGTTGTAGTTGTGGACTTCAATGAAAACATTGTCCCTGCTACCACCACCAAAGACCGCTTCCTCAACTCTGAGGTACGCAGGTTTGCCGGACTGCCTACACGAACCGACAGAGAGGCACTGCAGAAACAGTTTTATCTGCATTTACTTGAGAGCGCAAAAGAAGCTGTGGTGATCTACAGCAGTGCAGATGACCGTCTGCCCTCGAAGTTCCTCTATGAACTTGGTCTTGAAAAGGCACCCTGCAGCCGTGTGCCGCTGAAGCTGCTCTATGATGAGCCTGTGCAGATGGTCGAGGAGCGTGACCCGGTGGTTGAAAATTTTGATGCTTCAAAGGTTGTCTGGTCACCGTCCCGCCTCAAGACCTATCTAAGCTGTAAGCGAAAGTATTACTACCGATACATCCAAAAGATAGAAGCACCCAAAGAAGAGACATTGAACGAAGGGCTCTTTCTGCACCAGGTACTTGATAGACTGTTTGAAAGTGATACCTATTATGAGGAAGAGGCGCAGATGCAGCAGCGGCTTGAGAAACTGCTCTATGCACTGCATCCCGATAATGATACAAAAGCTGCATACCAAAAACTGCTCTGGGCACAAAAACTCAAACCCTTTGTGGCAAAGCAGATAACGCATTTTCAAAACGGCTGGCGTGTTGTTGCGCGTGAAGAGGAGATTGCCGGAGAGGTAGGCGGACTGCGCTTCAAAGGACGTATCGACCGGATGGATCAGCATGAGAGCGGAACACTGGTACTGGACTACAAGAGCGGTTCGACGTCTGAAGCACAGAAAGTTAAGAATCTTGAGAGTCTGACCGATTTTCAGATGAGCATCTACCACCATCTGCTTACGCCCCGTTACCAGAATGTTACGTTGGCTTTTGTCAAGATCCTCGAAGAGGGGCAGATCGAGGAGATCAAAGCACTGGAGGAGAAAAACGAACTGCTTGCCGAACACATCGTGGCACTCAAGCAGACCCAAAGTTTTGTTGCCCAAAAGTGTGAATCGCTCCAGACCTGTAAGTATTGCGAATTCGCATTGATGTGTGGGAGAGGAGAGTATCTATGAGTTTCAAACCTTTTTTAGCCTACTCCGCAAGTGCGGGAAGCGGCAAGACCTTTGCGCTGGCAGTGCGCTACATATCGCTGCTCTTTATGGGGGAGTCGCCTGCAACGATTTTGGCAGCTACCTTTACCAATAAAGCCGCTGCTGAGATGCGTCAACGTGTACTTGAATCACTCAAACATCTTGGAGCCAATGATGCCTTTCTCGATGCCGTTTGTGTGCAAACAGGCATGAGCAGGGAGGTGCTTTTTGCCAAACAGCCTGAAGTATTGGCACGTTTCCTCTCTTCAACATCGCATATTGTGACACTGGACAGTTTTTTTGCCTCCATCCTGCGTGCTGCATCACTGGAGATTGGGCTGGAACCCGATTTTGTAACCAAAGATGAGCCGCACGAAAAGCTGGAGATACATTTTCTTGATGCCCTTGAACACGAAGGAAGGCTTGGCTCGCTTGTACAGCTTGCACTTGACATTGAAGACAAGCGTTTTTCAAAAATCTTTGACCTGATGCAGACATTCTACAAGGTCGATCCGCTGTTGCCCCAGCCGCCAAAGGTCAGTCGGAGTATCAAAGCGCTTGAAGCAGACATCGAGTCGGCACGTCAAACGCTCTACGAGGCAGTTGTCGCTTCAGGTGCCTCCAAAAGTGCCGTCAACAATTTTGCTCCTGCCGGTGCCAAGACACTGTTTGGCAAAAGCGTATTTTCCAAAGCGTCACTGCATGAGCATAGAAACTACAAGAAGTATATTGAGAGCCATCCGGAGATTGAAACGGGCTATCAGAGGCTCAGGATGCTGTTGGGTGAGTGGGCACGGACAAAAGAAGCGATCGTGCTTCAGGCGGTATTTGATGTGTACAGCTACTACAAAGATGCTGTTGTAGGCAGTGCGGTGGCAACTGGGGTTTTGAGCTTTGATGACCTTGCCTACTTTACCTACCGGCTGCTTTACGAGAGTGTCAGCAGGGAGTTTATCTACTTCAAGATCGATGCGAAGTTCAGACATATTCTGCTCGATGAGTTTCAGGATACCTCTACACTGCAGTTTCTGCTACTCAAGCCGATGATCGATGAGATCTTTGCGGGCAAAGGGCAGGGGGAATTTAGAAGCTTTTTTTATGTGGGGGATACCAAGCAGTCGCTCTATCGTTTCCGGGGCGGGGTGGAGGAGTTGTTTGACAAGGTTGCCGAGCGCTACAACATCGAGATTGAGCAGATGGATACCAACTACCGAAGCGCCAAAGCGGTTGTTGAACAGGTCAACCGCTGGTTTGAACCTGTTATGCCGGGCTACGTGCCGCAAAAGAGCGGTCCAAACGCTGCGGAAGGGTATGTGGAGGTTATTGAGAGTGACGTGCTGATAGAGGAGGCGGTTGCACAGGCGAAGCGTCTGATGGAAGCAGGCGTACGTGTCGATGATATCGCTTTTCTCGTCAGTACAAACAAAGACGGACAGGCACTGCAGGAGGCGTGTGAGAAGGAGGGTATCCATACACTGCTGAAGACCTCTTCGTCACTGAAGTATCTGCCCAAGATCGCTGCATTGGCTGCTATGGTATCGTACCTCTTTTATGGAGAACGTATCGATGCTGAGCCACTGTTGCAGAGAATAGGGAAGAAGATCGATGAGATAGATACGGCATGGTTCCACCCGTTCATGTCGCCGCTGCAGGTACTTGACCGACTGGTACGGGTGTTTGGCTACTTCGATGATGATCCGAATATATTGAAGCTGTTGGAGTTTGCCTCTGCTTTCAGTGACATACCTACCTTTTTGGAAGAGTTTGAAACCTCCCGTATTGCCATCGCTTCCCACTCGGTGCACGGTGCCAACATTATGACCATACACGGCTCCAAAGGGCTGGAGTTTCCCTATGTCATCGTCATGGACAAGCTGACCAAGCCCAACAACGATACTGCACCGCTTATTTTTCACTACAACGATGCACTCTACATTGACAAGATCCTCTACCGTACCAAAGGGCGTGAACATTTTGACGAAATTTACGCACAGATTCTTGAAGCACGTAAGAGATCGTCAGAAAAAGACAGGCTCAATGTGCTCTATGTGGCACTGACAAGAGCGATAGACGGGATGCTGGTGCTTAGAAAGCCGGAAGGCTCCATATTTGACCTGCTTGGGATTGTCTCCGGCAGTCTGGGAACTTTGCGTGTCCTCACGGAAGATGCACAGGGGGAGCGTGGGTGTGTGGCCGAAACACTGCCTGAGCGTGTAAGCTTCTACGGACGTTTGGAGGTGAAGGGCGAAGAGGAAGAGGAGAAAGACTATGCCGCAATACAGTTTGGGATCGCACTGCACTATGCGCTGGAGATGATGGGCAGTTTCGATATGGAGAGCCTTGAAGCGGCGATGATCGCGGTGGAAAACCGCTACGGTCAGCGTATTGGCAAAGAGGGGCTTGAAGAGATACGAAGGCGCATTGCCATGCTGCTTGTACATGAGCCGTTTATGCAACTGCTTGAAGGTGCCAAGATCAGCAAAGAGCAGGCACTCAGCTACAACGGAGAGCTCAAGCAGGTCGATCTGCTGCTTGAGCATGAGGAGTATGCAGTGGTGGTAGACTACAAAAGTTCGCGCCGGTACAGTTTCAAGCATCAGGAGCAGGTTGCATGGTATGCCAAAGCGGTTGGTGCCTTGCTGCACAAACCTACCGTTGGGGTGTTGGTTTACCTCGAAAAAGAGGGAATTTCGCTAATAAACTTAAAGTAAACTGAATTTAAAATTATTTTAAGAATAACTGGGTACAATCCGTCCACAAAAAGAGCTGCAGTGCAGTTTTTTATTCAAAACAAGGAAACCATCATGAAAATGACAAAAGTCGTAAAACCTCATGAAGTACAGCGTGACTGGGTTCTGGTCGATGCGGAAGGCAAAACCTTCGGTCGTATCCTGACTGACGTCGCTTCTATCCTCAGAGGGAAACACAAGCCCTCTTTCACACCAAATGTTGACTGTGGTGACTACGTAGTGATCATCAACGCTGAGAAAGCAAAATTCTCCGGTGTCAAAATGGATGAAAAAGAGTACTTTACACACTCTGGCTATTTTGGTTCTACAAAGTCCAAGAAGCTTAGCGATATGCTTGAGAACCACACTGAAAAGCTCTACAAGCTTGCAGTAAGAGGGATGCTCCCTAAAACAAAACTCGGTAAGCAGATGCTCAAGAAACTGAAAGTGTATGCCGGTTCTGAACATCCGCACACTGCACAAATCAATAAGGAAGCGTAATCATGGCAACTATTTATGCAACAGGAAAAAGAAAAGCGGCGATCGCGAAAGTCTGGATCACTCCGGGTAACGGTGAAATGCTCATCAACGGCAAAACACTTGATCAGTGGCTCGGTGGTCACGAAACTCTGAAAATGAAAGTCAGACTGCCGCTTGAAGCAACAAAGCAGCTTGACTCTCTGAACATCAGAGCGACAACGCTTGGCGGTGGTTACTCTGCTCAGGCAGACGCTGTAAAACACGGTATCTCCAAAGCACTCGTAGCGTACGAGCCTTCTTTCAGAGCAATCCTCAAACCTATGGGTCTTCTTACCCGTGACTCAAGAGTTGTTGAGCGTAAGAAACCAGGTAAGAAAAAAGCGAGACGTTCTCCGCAGTTCTCAAAAAGATAGTCGGTACCCTCTACCGCACTCTCTTTGCTCCGAACCTTTTTGGGTTTGGGGTTTTTCTTTTATCTATTTTTCTCTAAACACATTTTCCTTTTCTATCAACCATTCAAATCAGAAATAAGCAGATCTATTTAGTTGACATTTTTTCTATTATAGAGTAAAATATAGTCATAATGACCATTAAGGACTCTATTATGGTAGTAAATGCAGCAGATGCAAAAGCCAAATTCTCAAGCCTGCTGGCACTTGCCGGACTCGGAAAAGAAGAAGTGATTATTTCAAAACGTAACAAGCCGACAGCTGTGCTTATTTCGTATGAAATATTTTTGAAAATGAAAAAAAGAGATGAAGCAGTGATAGATAAAACTGTGTGGGAGAGCTTGCCCTCATCAGTGAACCAGTTTATCGGCATTGTGTCTGAAGATGAGATAGACGATGAATACAGAAGAAGCAGGGAAGCATACCTTAAAGAGAAATATCTGTGAAAATTTTTGTAGATACCAATATCTTTATTGATATATTGTTAGATAGAGAGCCTTTTTCAGAATCTTCTGCTCTTATATACAAGTTATGTGAAAACAGTTTGGTTGAAGGATATATTGCACCTATTACTGTAAATAACATTTACTATATTTGCAGGAAAGCACATAATATTGCGGCAATCAAAGCTTTTTTACATAAAATATCCAAAGATTTTACGATAACTCCCATGGACAGCTTAAGCATAGAAAAAGCGAACAAGTTGTCTACGAGTGATTATGAAGATGCTTTACAGTATGCAATGGCACTTCAAATTGGAGCTGAATATCTTGTAACACGCAATACCAAAGATTTCAAACACATGACGCACATAAAGGTTTGTACGCCCGAAATGTTTATTTCTGAGATAGGATAATATAAAGGTACTAACTGGGATTAACCAAAAAGTAAGCCCCTACTGCAAATGCGATAGCCGCAACACTCCGTTTGATAACCACACCGATGTTGTTACCCACCTGACAGGAGGAGCACTGTTTGTACTTTTTTGATTCGTAAAAGGCATAGACAAAGAAGCCTGCCATCAGCAGCAATACAGACGGGAAGGCGATCTTGTCGAACATATAGATGTTCTCTACAGTCGTTTTTTCAAACTTGAAAAGTGGTGTCAGTAGACTCAATCCCATGAAGAAGAGAATCTTGTCGGCAAAAGAAACGAAGTAGTCTTTGCGTGAAAAAGTAGGGCAGACATCACCCACTTGCGGGACAAGTCCTTTGCCTTCCAACGCATCGAGAATGCGCTGTTTTTGTTTTTTGTCAATGCGGTCAAGCATGGTGCCGCCAAGTGAGAAGTCCATCATTTGCTCGAACATTGCAGCGAAGTGTCTGTCATTGTCGGCATCCATGTAGCAGGTGTTGCCGTTACGATCTTCATAGACAATTTTGAGTTTTTCATGGCGGGGAACGATGGCGGTTACATCCGGGTAGTAACTGCTGCGCTCTTCAGCCTCAAAGGGTTTGCTTTTTTGCAGAATACGCGGATTGGCAAATTCAATGTATTCACCATCTTTCTTGACAATAAACATATTGAAAGGGTGGGCGACCTGCATAGCGCTGAGTGCATCGAGACCGTGATGATCCATCGTCTCTTTGATGTCGTCGAAGAGTCTGCCTACACTTTCATCGAAGCCGCGTACATCGCCACACGCCAAAATGCGGTCATCGGGGTAGATTACCAGTTCTTTGATCATTAGAGCATCCTTTTTTCAATACTTTCTAAAACATTCGGTTCAGGGAAAATTGTAGGAAATACTGGGGTTGACAGGATGCAGGCCGAAGCCTGCAAGAGGGGTTAGTGGCTTTTTTGAACCACAATGATCATTTTAATGTTGATGATGATGAAGCGAATGAACTGCCAAATCAGGCATGTTCTCATGAATTTTACAAAAGGTGTCGGTACCATTGCTTCAAAGCTTTGTTCATACGCTTTAATGTTCTTTTCAATTGAGTGGTCTACACTTGCCATTGTTTCTCCTTACTTTATTTCTTTTTCTTTGTCTGAATAATCCGAAGCGGATTATTCAGGAATCAGTGTCCAGCCCGGCTTGAGCTTCGCTTTATAGATGAACAGGTGGTGCAGGATATGTTTGATCCAGTGTCCTGCAAGACCAATCTCACCGAAGGTATAGTCAAGGTCACGACCGATTCCGGGATACTTCTCGAAGTCAGGTACAACAGGGTAGACAGTCAGTGCTGCGGCAGTACCGTCAGTCAGACCTTTACCTGCAGATGCCACACATGCTGCACCCATTTCTGCCATAGAAGCTTCATGAATATGTGCGTTTTCACCATTTTTGATCATATCGACAATAGAGTGCGCAACCGCTTTACCGATGATACCGGAAGGCATACCTGTTCTTGGCGGTGTCGGGGTGATCGGTGTACCGTTTGGCGACTGCATTGGCTTGGAGATAGGGTGTGGCGGTGCGAATGCAATACCTGCCGCAAAGATGTTTTTGTACTCAGGGTTCTGATAGGTTCTTGGCCAGTCACTTGCTTTCCACTCTTCATACGGTTTTGCAGTATAGTCGGCATCGACTTTAAGGAATCCGTTTGGTGCAAAGATCTTGTCTGTCATATCTTCGCCGTTCTTGTCATAGGCTTTGAGACCCACGCCGGCAAATGGTGGAATAAGCATTGCAAAATCGAATTCCTCTTCACCTGTAGAACCGTCAAGCAGTTCGTAGTGTACTTTTCCCTCTTCGACTTTGTTGACATGGGCACCGACCATCCAGTCGACACCACGCTCAACAAAGAGTGATTCTGCAAAGAGTTTGGAGCTTGCCGCATACATACCACGCTTAATGTGAAGACCTCCGATTCCGAAGTCGCCAATGAATGACTCGTTGGAGATCCATTTGATCTCGAGGTTGTCTCTAACGCCTGCTTTGCGTGCTTCATGCTCGATGTTGAAGATGTACTCGAATGCTGCACCCTGACATGTACACAGACCGTGACCTGTACCAACGAGTACTTTCTGTTTTTCGGTTTTTGCTTTTTCAAAGAGTTGCTGCAGTTCAAGGTTTGCATGGATCGCATGGTCTGCCGTACAGACAGAAACGGTGTGGTCGCCAAGCTGTCCTTTGCCGTTGCCAAGACCCGGTGTTGCATCGAAGTTCAGTTTCGGACCGGTAGCATTGATAAGATAGTCGTATGTGATCTCTTCAGTTTGACCCTCTTTGCCCTGACCGGTATATTCGATGGTGATATACGGTGTGTCACTGTCTGCTTTTCCATCGGGATGAATGGAAACCGCTTTTGCCTGTCGGTAATCGATACCTGCTTTTTCATAAACTGGTGCGAGAGGGAATACAACATCCTCTTTCTTCATCTGTCCAACCCCTACCCAAATATTGGATGGGATCCAGTTCCATTGTGCATTTGGAGTTACTACCACTACTTCATGGTCGCTTCCAAGCCACTTTTTTGCAAATGTTGCGGCAGTGTGTCCGGAGACGCCACCACCCATTACTACTAATCGTGCCATAGCCTTCCTTCTTGTTAAAGTCATTGTTACGGAACTATTGTAGAGCATACGCGTTTAAAAGGAAATAAAATCGTAAATATTTATCTTGATTATTCTGCTTTCTTATGAGATAGATAATTTTTGGATTCATTTAAGCTTAAAATAATATAAATCAAATCAATTTATTTGATGAAATGTGGAGATATATTATCCTATTTATATGGTATCTGGATTAGGGAAGTTATGGTAAAATCGCCAAAACCGATAGAGAAGGAAAGAATGTGCAGGCTTGGCTGGTGAAATGGTGTATGGTACTGTCACTTTTCACGGTGCTGCTGCATGCTGCCGTATGGAATGCGCCTTACCCTGTTGAGGAGATACGGGGGAATACGCTATTTTCTGCTTTCTCTTCCCCTCCAAAGCACCTGGATCCGGTACGCTCCTACAATGCCAACGAATGGATGTTTCTCGGACAAATTTATGAGCCGCCGCTACAGTATAACTACCTTAAAAAACCCTACGTTCTTGAACCGTTGACATTGACACAGATGCCGCAGGTGGTATATCTCGATAATAATGAAAGTAAAACGGATGCGAAGAGTCCGGCAGTCAAGTTCACGCTTTACCGTTTCCACTTTCGTGACGATCTTGTCTATCAGAACCATCCTGCTTTTGTGAAAAATCCTGACGGCTCACTGCGTTACGGCAACCTGACGGAAAAGGTATTGAAAACAATTCAGAGCCTGGATGATTTTCCAATGCAGGGGAGCCGAAGTGTAACGGCTGCCGATTACGCCTATGCCATGAAACGCATGGCGGTACGGCAGTACCATTCGCCCATCCTCGATACGATGATGCAGTACATTGTAGGGCTGCGTGACTATTCAAAAGAAGTTACCCGGGAGGCGAAAAAACGTTTTGCGAACGGAGAACGTCTGGATCTTCGAAAATTTGAAATCCCCGGTGTAAAAGTTGTCGATGATAGAACACTTGAGATCCGTATTTATGGAAAATATCCGCAGTTTCTTTACTGGATGGCTATGAACTTTTTTGCACCCATTCCCTGGGAAGCGGATCTTTTTTATCAGCAGAAAGGTTTGAAGCAGAAAAATATTTCACTCGATACACAGCCTGTGGGCAGCGGTGCCTACTATCTGGCTGAGAACAGTCCCAACAGGCGTATCAGGCTGGTAAAAAACCCCCATTTTCATATGGAGCGATATCCCGGACTGACAGCAGAAGAAGCCAATGCTTCCGGTGTGTCAAAGCAATTGCAAAGAGACAGTGGAAAAAGGCTTCCTTTCATCGATGAAGCGGTCTATTCGCTGGAGAAAGAGAGCATACCGCTGTGGAACAAGTTTCTTCAGGGCTACTACGATGCTTCGGGCATCAGCTCTGAAGCGTTCGACCAGGCGGTACAGATAGGTTCCGGCGGGAGTATGGGGCTGAGCAATGTGATGAAACAGAAGGGGATTCGAATGGTCTCTTCTGTGGAACCTTCCATTTTTTATATGGCGTTCAATATGGCAGACCCTGTTGTGGGCGGCTATACAGAGCCACAGAAGAAACTGCGGCAGGCTATCAGCATTGCGCAGGATCAGGAGGAGTATATTTCTATTTTTCTAAACGAACGGGGCGTACCGGCACAAGGACCTATCCCTCCGGGAATTTTCGGTTATGAGGAGGGTAAAAAGGGAACCAACCCTGTTGTGTATAACTGGGTAAGGGGCAAGCGGGTACGCAAAAGCATCAATGTGGCCAAAAAACTGCTGACGGAAGCAGGTTACCCCGGCGGTATTTCGGCAAAGACAGGCAAACGGCTCAAACTCTACTACGACACCACTGCCACAGGGCCGGATGACCGGGCATTGATGGACTGGCGGCGCAAGCAGTTTGCCAAATTGGGCATTGAACTGGTGATCCGTGCCACGGACTACAACCGTTTTCAGGAGAAAGTGCGCAAAGGAAAAGTGCAGCTTTTCTCGTGGGGATGGAATGCTGACTACCCTGACCCTGAAAATTTCCTTTTTCTGCTTTACGGCAAAAATGCTGCTGTCGATACGGATGGTGCGGGTATCAACAGTGCCAATTACAAAAATCCGGAATTCGACAGACTCTTTGTGCAGATGCAGACCATGCCCAGCTCGCCAGAACGGCTTGCTGTCATTGAAAAGATGTTGAAAATTGTACGCGAGGATGCGCCGTGGGTATGGGGGTTCTACCCTAAAAGTCTTGCACTCGTGCACGGCTGGTTTCATAATGTCGTTCCCAATGCCATGGCGAACAATACGCTTAAGTACAAGCGTATCGACGCTGCAAAGCGTTTTAGAAAACAGCAGGTGTGGAACCGTCCGGTACTTTGGCCGCTGTTGATGCTTGTTGTTGCAATGTCATTGCTGATATGGGGGCTTAGGAGAGCTTACCGAAGACGGCAGTCAAGTGTCATACGAAAGGAAGATGTGTAGATGCTGACCTACATTATTAAACGGATTCTTTATGCCATACCGATTCTCATTGGGGTGAACCTCATTACTTTTATGCTCTTTTTTATGGTCAATACGCCGGACGATATGGCGCGGGCACAGTTGGGTGCCAAGCAGACCACCCCGGCGATGATCATAGCATGGAAAGCTGAAAAAGGGTACGATAAACCGCTTTTTTACAATGCCGGGGCTTCCGGACTCCAAAAAGTCACCGATACCCTTTTTGTGAATGAATCTCTCAAACTCTTTATGTTTGATTTCGGGCTCTCCGATGCCAACCGCAACATTGCCGAAGATATCAAGGCACGTATGGGTCCCAGCCTTGCCATTGCACTGCCGACCTTCCTGATTGCACTGGTGACCAACATATCGCTGGCATTGCTGCTGGTGCTTTTCCGCGGTTCGGTACTGGATATGTCTGCGATGGTTGTTGCCGTGATGATCATGTCTGTTTCGGGACTTTTTTATATCATCGCCGGGCAGGTACTCTTTTCAAAACTCTGGCACTGGGTGCCTATATCGGGCTATGAAAGCGGCTGGGCTGGGGTGAAATTCGTACTTCTTCCGGTTGCCATCGGCGTTTTTGCCGGGCTGGGCTCAGGGGTGCGCTGGTACCGCTCAATTTTCCTTGAACAGATTCATCAGGACTATGTACGTACGGCTCGCGCCAAGGGACTTTCGGAAATCGCGGTACTCTTCCGCCACGTACTGCCAAACGGGATGCTTCCCATTCTGACAGGTGTGGTGGTGATCATTCCATCACTTTTCATGGGTTCTCTCATTATGGAGTCATTTTTCGGTATCCCGGGTCTCGGATCCTACACGATCGATGCGATCAATGCACAGGATTTCGCCATTGTCAAAGCAATGGTCTTTTTGGGATCGGTACTCTACATAGTGGGACTGATAGTGACCGATATCTCCTATACCCTTTTTGACCCGAGGGTAACACTGTGACGCTTTTCTTTTTGTGGACAGATATACTGGTATGGACACTGGTTGCCGTAGCAGCTGTGGGTGGCTGGATACTGCTACGCTCCCCTGTCTCCCGGCAAAAGTGGGTGATGATTTTCCGTTCAAAGATTGCTATGGCATCTGCGATTGTACTCATGTTCTACCTGGCATTTGCCTTGCTTGATTCCGTCCACTTCAGAGTCAACAAGCCCAACGGAGGAGCCCCCATTGTATCTCTTCTTGATATGGCAATGGCACACCAGAAGGACTTTTCAGAACGTACCTACTCCGCACCCTTTGCGACACACGAATATACCAAAAGCATTGTTGTCAATGCCGAAGGCAGAAGTACACAGCGCTACCTGCCGTTGAAGTATGTTCAGGGCGGACAGATGCTTTCGGCTTCTCTCAAGGGGATTTTTACAGGAATACTTTTGGCTATTGTGTTGATCGGGCTGCATCTGCTTTGGCGTTCAAAAGGCAATTTTAGTATGCGGATCAAGGCAGTTTCCCGGGATGAAATGCAGCTGCCGTGGCGAACGGCATATGGGGTGTTTACGCTGATGACGGTGCTGCTTGCCTGGCTTTATGTGATGAGTTTCTCCTATCATGTACTCGGTACCGACAAGGTCGGTGGTGATGTTTTCTATGCGGCTCTCAAAAGTATCCGTACCGGAGTGCTTATTGGTACGCTGACAACACTGGTGACGCTGCCGCTTGCAATTTTCCTTGGTGTAAGTGCAGGATATTTCAGAGGGTGGGTGGATGATCTTATTCAGTACCTTTATACCACACTCAGTTCCATCCCCGGCGTGCTGCTAATTGCTGCTGGTGTGCTGATGATGCAGGTGATGATGGACAACCATCCGGACTGGTTTTCTTCGACAATCGAACGCTCCGATCTGCGACTGCTCTTTCTGATCGTTATTTTGGGGGTAACCAGCTGGACAGGGCTTTGCAGGATGCTCAGAGCGGAAACGCTTCGCATTGCAAAAATGGACTTTGTGACAGCGGCAAAGGCGTTTGGGGTAAGCAAGTGGCGTATTATGGCCCGGCATATCGTACCCAATCTGACCCATATCATTCTTATCTCTATCGTGCTGGATTTTTCCGGGCTGGTACTGGCCGAGGCGGTTCTTTCGTATGTTGGTGTAGGTGTAGACCCGACCATGTACAGCTGGGGGAACATGATCAACCAGGCACGCCTTGAGATGGCACGTGAGCCGATGGTATGGTGGTCACTCTTTGCATCGTTCATTTTTATGTTCATTCTGGTGTTGGCAGCCAACCTTTTCTCTGACAGGGTGCAGCAGGTACTTGATCCAAGAAATGCACAATGAAAGAATGCACAATAATTTCGTCCAAACACTGCCAAGGAGATACTATTATAGATGAGATGAAAGAAAAGCCGGTACTGGATATTGAAAATCTGACCGTGAGTGTGGCGGATAAAACGCTGCTTGACAATGTCAGTTTTACGATTGGCCGGGCGGAAACCTTTGCACTGGTAGGAGAGTCCGGCAGCGGTAAGTCACTGACCTCTTTGGCGATCATGCGGCTGCTGCCCGAAACACTCAGGATTGGGAACGGTGATGTCAAACTGCACGGCACATCACTCTTTAAAATCCCGGAATATGAGATGCAGCATATTCGAGGCAGCCGTATTGCAATGATCTTTCAGGAACCGATGAGTGCACTTAACCCTGTCATGACTGTCGGTGCACAGGTGGAAGAGGTGGTACGGCTGCATCTGAAGCTCTCAAAAGCTGAGGCAAAAGCACGTGTTCTCTCCCTTTTTGAAGAAGTGGCAATTCCCGATCCGGAGATACGTTATAGATGGTACCCCCACCAGCTCTCCGGCGGACAGAAGCAGCGTGTGATGATCGCGATGGCGCTGGCATGCGAGCCGGATCTGTTGATTGCCGATGAGCCGACCACCGCGCTGGATGTCACCATTCAGGCACAGGTGTTGCAATTGCTGAAGCGCATTAAAAAAGAGCGCGATTTTTCTATTCTTTTTATCACCCATGATCTGTCTGTCGTGGCACAGGTAGCTGACCGGATCGCAGTCATGCAAAAAGGACGCATTGTAGAAACAGCTGAAGCAGAGGTGTTTTTCAAATCCCCCAAACATCCCTATACCCAGCAGTTGTTGAAAGATGCACTTGGAAGTGGGAAGCGTGCACTGACACCACCGTCACACCCCTTGTTGGAGGTGCGGAATTTGAAAGTATACTTTTCTGTTAAAAAAGGCATATTTCAAAGGAAAAGAGCTGATATCAAAGCTGTTGACGGGGTTTCCTTCTGTATTGAAAAGGGAAAAACTCTGGCACTGGTCGGGGAGTCGGGCAGCGGGAAAAGTACGCTTGGACAGGCGATTCTTTCATTGGTACCTGTTACGGAGGGTGAAATTTCCTTTGAGGGCACCAATCTCGTCGGACTCTCCAAAACGCAACTGCAACCCTACCGCCAAAAGATACAGGTGATTTTTCAGGATCCCTTTGCTGCTCTTGATCCCCGTATGCGGGTGGGAGAGATTATTGCTGAAGGCATGGAGAGCCTTGGTATCGGTCCGACAAGTAAGCGGGAGCGTCGTGAAATTATTGTGAAACTGTTACAAAAAGTAGAGCTTGCCGGAGATGTGATAGATCGCTATCCGCACGAATTTTCCGGTGGACAGCGTCAGCGTATCGGAATTGCCAGGGCACTGGCAGTCGAACCGGAGCTGATCATTTGTGACGAACCTACCTCTGCGCTGGATGTTACAGTACGTGCACAGGTACTCCAACTGCTTAAAAGGATACAGGAGGAGACGGGAGTGTCCTATCTTTTTATTACGCATGATCTTTCCATCATACCTGCCATTGCAGATGAGGTCGCAGTGATGCAGCGGGGGAAGATTGTAGAGCAGGGGCGTGTGGCAGAGGTAATGAAACATCCGCAGGAAGCCTACACCAAAACACTGCTTGCTGCCGCCCCAAAACTTCCCAAAACCATACAAAAGGCATGCTATGACCATACTGTTTGATCTTGACGGTACACTGATCGACTCGACAGAGGCGATTTTGGAGAGTTTCGATGTTGCACTGAAAACTTTTGGTGAAGTATCGTTTGATGAAGCGGCAATCAAAGCTGAGGTCGGCCATCCGCTCGATGCCATGTTCCGTACGCTTGGTGTGCGCGAAGAGAAAGTATGGGAGCATGTGGCTGCTTACAAGGCGCACTACCGTACCATTGCATGTGAAAAAACCGTATTGCTCCCCCGTGCAAAAGAGGCAGTGGCACTGGCAGCAGCCCATGCCAGGCTTGGCGTTGTTACGACAAAAACGGCAGAGTACTCCAGGGAAATGCTGGCATATATGGGGATGATGGATTATTTTGAAGTACTGATAGGCAGAGAAGATGTCACCCATCCCAAACCCCATCCTGAACCTATAGATAAAGCACTGGAAGCAATGCATGTCTCCAAATCAGGGTGCTGGATGGTGGGAGATACACCGATGGATATGCTTGCCGCCAAAGCAGCCGGTATCGACAGTGTCGCGGTCTGCTGCGGCTATGCGGGAAAGGAAACACTGAGTGAATATACTCCGAACATTGTTCCTGACGCCTATGAAGCTGTGCAATTTATTGTCGAATCATAACACGAAGTTAAAAAAATTGTAATTTCAAGCACAATTTAAGAGTCACCCCATTACAATGGGAAACATTTTAGGATTTTGGGTGTATACTCAAATACTTAACCACTATAGAGGAGATACTATGATTGAGATCAGATGGCACAGCCGTGCAGGTCAGGGTGCCGTGACCGGTGCGAAGAGTCTCGGTGACATTGTCGCTACAACCGGAAAAGAGGTTCAGGCTTTTGCACTGTATGGTTCTGCAAAAAGAGGTGCAGCCCTCAGAGCCTACAACAGGATCGATGACAAACCGATCATTACCCATGAGAAGTTTATGAATCCGGACTATGTTCTGGTCATCGACCCGGCACTGGCAATGACTGACGATATCACGATGAATGACAAAGAGACAACCAAATACATTATCACAACGCACTTGGAGAAGGACGAACTGATCTCTCAGATTCCGGCACTCCAGGACAAAGCGGATAGAGTTTATGTTGTCGACTGTATTGAGATCTCGCTTGAGACGATCGGCAGATCGATTCCAAATGCACCGATGCTTGGCGCGTTTGTCAAGGTCTCCGGAATGTTTGAACTGGATTATTTCCTCGAGAATATGAAGCGTGTTCTTGCAAAGTTCCCGCAGAAGATCATCGACGGTAACATGCAGGCAATCACAAGAGCCTATAACGAAGTGAAGTAGGGAGAAAAAGATGCAAGATCTTAAACTAAAAGCAGCAGAAAAACGCGGTATTCATCAACTCGGCGGTGACGAACTGGTCGGATGGGATGAGGTAACGCAGGGAATCATTTTGACCTCCTTTGAAGGAGATGCCAGTGACATTGTCCATAAAAAGGCAGAAGAACGTAATTATTCAGATTTCAACTCTTACACAGCGACAGTTGCTTCATGGAGAGTAAAAAAGCCTGTATTCAACATTGATGTCTGTATTGACTGTCAAAACTGTTGGGTATGGTGTCCGGATACATCGATCATTTCCCGTGACAAGCAGATGCTCGGAATTGACTATGATCACTGTAAAGGGTGTGAAGTCTGTGTGGAAGTATGTCCAACCAATCCGAAATCACTTTTGATGTTCGGTGAGCAGGAAGACCTTGAGACAGCATTGTCTCAGTGGCCGGAAAAAAAGAAAAAAGAAAAGTAAGGGGCTGTTATGGCAGAAAAATTTGATTTGAATGAAAGAGAAGTGTGGGACGGTAACTACGCAGCTTCTCAGGCATTGAGACAGGCTCAGGTAGATGTTGTTGCAGCATATCCTATTACACCATCGACTCCAATTGTTGAAAATTATGGTGCTTATGTAGCCAACGGTTATATTGACGGCGAATTTGTTATGGTTGAGTCTGAACATGCGGCAATGTCCGGATGTGTCGGTGCTTCAGCAGCAGGCGGCCGTGTTGCAACTGCAACTTCGTCACAGGGGTTTGCCCTGATGGTAGAAGTACTCTATCAGGCATCAGGAATGAGACTCCCTATCGTACTGACTGTTGTCAACCGTGCACTTGCTTCTCCTCTGAATGTACGTGGTGACCATGGTGATATGTATCTTGGACGTGATTCAGGATGGATCCAGATCGATGCATTCAATGCCCAGGAAGCGTATGATCTGACTCTTTGTGCATTTAAAATTGGTGAAAACCATGATGTCAGACTTCCTGTTATGGTACATCAGGACGGTTTCATTACATCGCATACTGCACAGAATGTCTACCCGCTTTCTGATGAAAAAGCATATGGGTTCATCGGTGATATTGTACCGGTAGACGATATGCTTGATTTCTCAAGACCTGTTACCTACGGTGCACAGACAGAAGAAGACTGGCACTTTGAACACAAGGCCAAGCAGCATAAAGCGTTGATGGACTCCAGAACAGTGATCGACGATGTTTTTGCAGAGTTTGAAAAGCTCACAGGCAGAAAATACAACAGAGTTGAAGGGTATGACATGGATGATGCAGAAGTGGTCATCGTGGCACTTGGAACAACAGTTGAAACTGCACGTGTTGCTGCCCAGGAGCTCAGAGAAGAAGGTGTGAAAGCTGGTGTTGTCGGCATTAGAGTATTCAGACCGTTCCCGTTCGATCAGGTCAGAGATATGCTTGAGAATGCAAAATCGATTGCCGTACTGGACAGATCGAGCCCGGGCGGCGCGATGGGAGCCTTCTTTAATGAAGTTTCTGCTGCACTTTATACGACACCGAACAGACCGCTGATCACCAATTACATTTACGGTCTTGGCGGAAGGGACTTCTCTGTTGCGGAAGCGAAGCGAATCTTCTTGGAGCAGAAAGCGAATGCCGATGCCGGACACATTACGACAGATATCCAGCAGTTCTCAGGACTCAGAGGACCACACCTCGGATATTTCCAGACAAAAAGGAGCTAAGTATGGCGATTACATCCATTAAAAACCTGAAAGAATTTTCAACCAACAACGACCGATTTGAAGGAGCGCATACACTTTGCCCAGGGTGTGCCCACTCCATGATCGTCAGAGAACTGATGAACTGTACTGATGACAACCTTGTTATCGCTTCCAACACAGGATGTCTGGAAGTTTCCACGGCAGTCTACCCGTTTACGTCATGGGATACCTCATGGATCCATATCGGTTTTGAGAATGCCGCAACTGCAGTCAGTGGTGCAGAAGCAATGTTTAAGGCAAGAAAGAAAAAAGGGACACTTAAAGACAATGATGCTTCGGTGAAATTCGTTGCATTTGGTGGTGACGGTTCTACCTATGACATCGGTTTCCAGTGGCTCTCAGGAGCTATGGAGCGAGGACATGACTTTACCTATATTTGTCTTGACAACGAGAACTATGCTAACACAGGCGGACAGCGTTCTTCGGCAACTCCGATCGGTGCACACACTTCGACTGCACAGGCAGGAACACACTCTTACGGTAAAAAGCAGAAGAAAAAAGACATTGTAGCCATCATGGCAGCACATGATGCACCATATGTTGCACAGCTTGCGCCAAACAAGTGGAAGTCCATGGCGAAAGGGTTCCAGAAAGCACTGGAAACTGAAGGACCATGTTTCATCAACACAGTCTCTCCATGTTGTACAGAGTGGAAATTCGACCCTAAAGATACCATCAATATCACTGACCTGGCAACAGATACGTTGATGTTCCCGATCTATGAAATCATTAACGGGCATGAACTGAACATTCTCTACAGACCAAAGAATGTACTTCCTGTTGAAGAGTACCTTGCAGCGCAGGGACGCTACAAGCACCTCTTCAAGCCGGAAAACAAGCATGTTATCGAAGAGATCCAGAAAAATATCAACGAATACTGGGAGATGTTGCAAAGAAGAGAAGAAGCACGCGTCTAAAAGTGCTGCTTCGGCACATCTTTCACTTTAGACTGCAGAATTTTCCTGCAGTCACGTACTATATGTACGCTCCTTTGTAAACTTCTTTGCTAAAGCAAAATCTGCACCAAATCATCACTTTTCTGTATTTTTCAAAGAATCGAATGTAAAAAATTAACTTTATAAATCTTTTTTCCAAAACTATTCGCCATTCACTATTCACTATTCACTTTTTCCGTTATAATTTGAGAAATTATAAAAGGAAAATGCCATGCCACTATTAGACAGTTTTACCGTTGACCATACAAAGATGATCGCACCAGCCGTGCGTGTTGCCAAAAAGATGAAAACACCGTGCGGTGATGACATTACCGTATTTGACCTGCGTTTTACAATACCTAACAAAGAGCGTCTCTCTGCCAAAGGGATTCATACCCTTGAACACCTTTTTGCAGGCTTCATGCGGGAGCATCTTAATTCAAAGAAGGTAGAGATCATCGATATTTCACCTATGGGATGTAGAACAGGCTTTTACATGTCACTGCTTGGGACACCGTCTGAAAAAAAGGTAGCCAAAGCATGGGAAGCATCAATGAAAGATGTACTTGCCGTCAAAAGTGAGTCTGATATTCCCGAGCTTAACCTCTACCAGTGCGGTACCTGTAAAATGCATTCTCTTAAGGCAGCACAAAAGATTGCCAAAAAAGTGCTTAAACGCGGTATCGGCATTATGAACAACAAGGAACTCAAGTTGAGTAAAAAAGAGTTGAAACAGATTGCCAAAGAGGGGAATGTATGCTGATATGGATTCCTGTTGATAGTGAAAACGGAAATACGTCGAAGATTGTACCGCAGCTTGAGGCAAAGAAATGGGCACTTGTGGACTTTGAAGAAGGGGTTGTCAAGTCAATTGCCTTTTACAATACGATTGAAGAACTTGGGGGTGAATGGGTTGATTTTATTATCCTTTCCCATAAATTTGAAAACTATCTTGACTATATGAATGAAGGGATGATGGTACTGGTCGTGCGTGAGGGGCAGGAGACGATCGAGGATATCATTGAAGCGTTCAAGTTCAAAGAGCTTGATGAAATCGGGCTGTGATAAAATTAGAAATTAGAGTGGGTTTTGCCCCTTTTGTAGGGTGTGTAATCACACACCTTTGAGATGCAAGAAGACGAAAGAACGAGGATGTTGTATAATGAAATATTGAGAGGGGAGAAAGAGAGCATTGTCAGTGATGACGGCTCTTTGACACTTTACTCTAAAGAGTTCAACGAATCATACCATTCCCCCAAAGACGGTGCATTACGGGAGAGTCTCAACAAACATGTCATTCCCGCTTTTTCGCTGCACAAGGGCAAAAGCTCTTTGCGTATACTTGACATCTGTTACGGACTTGGCTACAACACGCTGGCGACACTTCACTACATACAAATGCACAATATGGATACCAAAGTAGAGATTATCTCACCGGAGTTTGACGAAGCCTTGGTGCGATCGCTGAAAGATTTTGAATATCCTGCCGAGTTTGAATCACTGCATACCATTATTGAAGATCTGTCAAACAACTTTGTCTATGAAGATGCACAATTTAAAATAACCATCCTCATCGGTGATGCCAGAGAGACGATTCCGCAGTTGCTCCCTGATCAAATCGATGTAGTCTATCAGGATGCTTTCAGCCCGAAGGTCAATCCTATGCTCTGGACGCGGGAGTGGTTTGCCGATATTCGTGCACTGTGCAGTGAAGATGCGGTGCTGACAACCTATTCGACTGCTGCAGCAACAAGAATGGGACTATACGAGAATGGTTTCGAACTCCATTATTACGATGCCCCGAATACAAGACGGTCACTGATTGCATCACCAAAAAAAATAGAGAGCCTTGAATGGATCGATATGGAGCTTAAAAAGCAGCGCAACCCTCATGCCGAAAGTCTCAGAGATCCTCAATAACTCATCGTAATAGCGTCAATCTCATTCCACCCCATGCTTCGTTTTTGTGATCTGTGTTTAAGAATATGGTCGATGTAACGTGCGAACATATCGGTTTCGATGTTTACTTTGGTACCTTTCCTATAGGTACGGATGAGGGTGTTTTCAAGTGTGTGGGGAATAATAGTGATTCGAAAACGGTTATCGTATACTTCATTCACTGTCAATGAAATACCATCAATAGTAATAGAGCCTTTGGGAATGATATGCGCAATACATGCTGTAGGTACCTTGATGATATAATCAGTACCATTTTCCCGTTTGACAATTTCGGTAATTTCCCCCATGCAGTCTACATGACCCTGGACAATATGTCCTTCGAACCGGTCACTCATCTGCATGGCAGGTTCAATATGTACTTCTCCTTTGAGTTTGCTCTCATCAATGACCGCACGTGTCTCATCAGCCAATTCCAGATCAAAACCATCAGGATTTACCTTGATAACGGTCAGGCAGACGCCGTTGACAGCGATGGAGTCACCCAGTTTCGCCCTGTGAGTTGACTGGATACTCAGGATATTGTTTCGGTATGCTTTAACTTTACCAATTTCACGAATGAGTCCGGTAAACATTAGCAGGCTCTTTGGGGTTGAATAAATGATAAATAGAAAATAGTGTATAGTAGAATGTTCATGAAGTTTAGTCCCTTATGAAATTTGGATATAATTCGCCAATTATAGCAAATTATAGATTGATGATGGAGGGGTGCTCCTTATGTACCCACATAAAGGTAAAAGATGGATTATGATGTCATAGTGATTGGTGGCGGACATGCCGGGATAGAGGCTTCGCTTGCAAGTGCGCGTATGGGTGTGAAGACCCTTTTGATCACCATACTGGTCGAGCAGATCGGTGCAAGTTCTTGCAACCCTGCTATCGGGGGGCTTGCCAAAGGGCATTTGGTGCGTGAGGTCGATGCACTTGGGGGTGAGATGGGGCTCTGTACTGATGCTACAGGCATACAGTTTCGAACGCTTAACGCGTCCAAAGGACCTGCAGTCCGCGGTACACGTGCGCAGATCGATATGGATGATTACCGTGAGTATATGCGTACAGTGGTGCTGAATACAGACAATCTCGATGTGAAGCAGGAGATCGCTGACGGTTTGATTGTTGAAGATGGTGAGGTAAAAGGGGTAACGACCCAGCTTGGCAATGCATACCGTGCGAAAAAGGTTGTCATTACTGCCGGAACCTTTTTGAACGGGCTGATTCACATTGGGGAAAAAAAGCAGACAGCAGGGCGTCAGGGTGAATTTGCCTCTGTGGAGCTTGCTGAATATCTTAAATCAATCGGTCTGAAAATGGGGCGGCTTAAAACAGGTACATGTGCGCGTATCGATGCCAAGTCGGTCGACATCTCTGTCATGGAAGTACAGCCGGGAGATACCCCGCCGCCGCCCTTTTCTTTCAGGACGGACAGAAAAACATTCAATCCAAAGCAGCTTCCCTGCTATGTGACCTATACCAATGAACATACCCATGAGATCATTGAGAGCAATTTTTACCGTGCACCGCTTTTTACCGGACAGATTGATGGTATGGGACCACGCTACTGTCCAAGTATCGAAGACAAGGTTAACCGTTTCCGTGACAGACCGCGTCATCAGATTTTTGTCGAGCCGCAGACGATGGATGAAACGGAGTATTATATCAATGGTATGAGTACTTCACTTCCCATTGACGTGCAGCTTGAGATGGTGCGTTCGGTCAAGGGGATGGAGAATGCCAAGATCGTCCGATATGGATACGCGATCGAGTATGACTACATTGACCCGACTGAGCTGAAACATACGCTGGAAACCAAAAAGATCCCCAACCTCTATATGGCAGGGCAGGTCAATGGAACGACAGGATATGAAGAGGCGGCTGCGCAGGGACTGGTTGCCGGCGTGAATGCAGCCCTTGCTGTTAAAGGAGAAGAACCGTTTGTGCTCAGACGGGATGAAGCTTATATCGGGGTACTTATTGATGATTTGGTTACCAAAGGTACCAAAGAACCCTACAGGATGTTCACCTCACGTGCGGAGTACCGGTTGCTGCTGCGTGAGGACAATGCCGACAGGCGCCTGCTGCATCATGCCAAGCGTCTTGGGTTGATGGATGAATCATACATTCAAAAAGTGGAAGCTAAAGAGTCTCAAATAGAAGAGGCATTGACACTTCTCAAAGAAAATTATGCTACACCGACAAAAGAGTTCCTTGCCAAACTTGAACAGATCGGTGCACCAAAGATCAACGACAAGACTTTATGGATCGATGTGATCGCAAGAGGAGAATTTGACAGAGAAAAGCTGACAACGCTCCTGTCGGAGTTCGACAGGTATGATGATGAGGTAATGGAGCAGATTTTGGTTGAGGCAAAGTACTATCGCTACATTGAAAAGCAGGCGCAGCAGATTGCGCAGATGAAAGATATGCTTAAGATCAAGATCCCTGAAGATTTTGATTTTACAACGGTGCAGGGGTTAAGCAATGAGATTGTAGAGAAACTTCAAAATGCAAATCCACCGACACTTTTTGCCGCATCGGAGATTTCAGGCGTAACCCCGGCATCGCTTGAAATTTTACATGTCTATATTAAAATGAAACAGAAAGGGAAGATGCAATGATCTATTATTATGCACATACGGGCCACAAAGTTGGACTGGAGAGAGCCAGAAGAGGGGTGACCGTACTGCGTCAGCTCGAAGCAGCCGGCAGAGAGGTACAGCTTCTGGTCAATGATTTCCGTGCCGGTGTGGCAATGAAAGAGGAACAAGGGCTTAAAGATTATGTAAATATTGAAACAGTGCAGGATATTGATGCGATCGCGCAGATGGGTGACAGTGTCATCATTGACAGTGATGAAGATGACCACGGCAGACTGGTTAAGTACTGTGCCGATTTTAAAACGGTCTACCGTTTCGCACATGATGAGAAAGATGTTTCTATTCATGGTGAGACACTTTTCAGACCGGACTGTCATAACCCGGAGTGTGAAGAGGCGGTGATTGTCGATGCCCAGTACTTTGAGAAAACATCCAAAACCGAGAGGGTGCTTTTTTTTCTGCGAGACTACGACCATGACAAGACCATCTTGAATAATGCCGATTTCTTTAGGCAGTTTGATATGGAGCTGCTGTTAGGGCACTATTTCTTTGTAAAATACGAAAATGATTTGGAAAAACTTTTTTACAGGCTGCATGAACCTGAAGAATATACGGAGTTGCTCAGTACCAGTACGACTGTGGTGACAGCATCTGCACAGGCAGCGGTAGAGGCAAAGGCGAGTGGTGTGAAGGTGATTTTTATGCTGCTTGAAAAGCAAAAACCACTCTATCCGGCAGCTCTTTTGCAGGCATTTGGCATTGATGTTGTTGATGGTTTTGATGTGAGTGCACTTGACGCAGCACTGAAGAAAGAGAACCCTGAAGCGACAAAAGCATTGCATGCATTTTCTGCGGATGCTTTGCTGAAAGAGATTTAATCATTACCTTAAATCTGTAAGTAAATTAGGAGATATAAACTCCTAATTTACAATGTGTAACACCTTTTCCTCTTTCCCTATTTCTTGAGCGGCATCAATACACTTTTAATTCATTTATACTACAATTAATGGTTAAAAGACTATAACGAATGATTAACAACATCATAACGAAAGGAAAAGCTATGGCTAACAACAACGGTCGTCGTGACTTTATGGGCAAAGCTTTGGGCGGATTTACTGCTCTGGGCGGGCTTGGTGCACTTTATGCAATGAAGCGTACGTGGGATCCTTTGCCAAGTGTCAAGGCAGCAGGATTCACTACATTGAATATGAAAGAGTACAAAGAGGGACAACTTGTCACTGAAAAATGGAGAGGAAAGCCAATCTTCGTACTTAAACAGACCCCGGCTACAATTGAAAAACTCAAAAAAGAGAAACCGGATGATCTGAAGCGTCTGATCAAAGTCGGTGATGCGCACTATACGGTATGTATCGGACTTTGTACCCACCTGGGATGTATTCCTGGATTCCGTCCGGAAGAACAGGACTTCCTTTGTGCGTGTCACGGAGGAATGTATGACATTACAGCACAGGTAACCAAGGCGCCACCGCCACGCGGGTTGGATATTCCTCCATTTAGAATTGATGGGGAAAAGCTTGTTCTGGGTGAAGAAGGTCCTGAGTATAAAAAGATGCTTGAAGATGGCATCACAATGCCGGTATAAGGGGGCATAAATGGCACATTTTGATGAAAATGCAAGACCGTTCAGCCACAAGTGGCTGAATGAGAGATTGGCAGTGGATACGCTCAAGCGTGTACTGTCGACAGAGTACTGGATTCCGAAAAATATCAACTTCCTGTGGGCAATGGGAATGGTTCTCGCTGCGACATTCGGACTGTTGTTGATTTCAGGGATTTTCCTGTTGATGTATTATCAGCCAAACACACAATTGGCCTTTGACTCGGTCAACTACACGATCATGAGTGAAGTGGGGTACGGTTGGCTCTGGAGACATATTCACGGTGTAGGTGCATCCGTTGTATTCCTGATCATCTATATCCATATGTTCACAGGGATCTATTATGGTTCCTACAAGCGTGGTAGAGAGCTTATCTGGCTTTCGGGGATGCTTCTTTTTGTACTCTTCTCGGCAGAAGCTTTTTCAGGCTACATGCTTCCATGGGGTCAAATGAGTTACTGGGCAGGAATGGTAATTACCAACCTTTTCTCTATGGGTGGACTGCATCTGAACGGTCTGGTTGAGTGGATCAGAGGTGACTACGTTCCTGGACAGGCATTCCTGAACCGATTCTTTATGCTTCACGTACTGCTTGTACCGTTGGCGATCATCGGTGTTATTGTTCTGCACTTTGGTACACTGAGAATCCCTCACGTCAACAATCAGGACGGTGAAGAGATTGACTTTGAAGAGGCTGCAGAGCTTTACAAAGCAGGTAAAATAAAAGAATCCAAAGTGATTCCGTTTAATCCGGTTTTCCTGAGTAAAGACGTATTTGTTATGGGAGTTTACTTTGTGATCTTCTTCTATCTTGTCTTTTACCATTTTGAATTCGCGATGGATCCGGTTAACTTTGACCCGGCCAACCCATTGAAGACACCGACACACATTTATCCTGAGTGGTACTTCCTGTGGAGTTATGAGGTTCTTCGACCGTTCTCAACCAATATTGGGTTGATTGCGTTTGCGTTTGCGCAGGTGATTTTCTTCCTCCTGCCTTTCCTTGACAGAAGCCCTAATGTGGCACCGGCAAGCAGAAGAGGATTGTTCAAATATTGGTTCTGGGCACTTTTGATCGACATGATTATCCTGACATTTATGGGTAAACTGCCACCAGAAGGTATCTGGAGTACGATAGGACTTGTTGCAGCACTGACCTTTTTTGGTCTGTGGATTGCGCTGCCTATCATCACATCTAAAGAAAAGAAACTGTAAGGAGTAAAGCAATGAAAGAATTGAAAATACTTGGAGTTGTTGTCGTCTTTACTCTGATCCTTTATTGGGGCGTAGAGCCGTTTGCACACTCTCAAATGCACAAACATGTTGAAGGTCATGATTTTAAATACCCTGATCTTCCTGCGTTGAAAGTCAAAGGAAACGCTGAAAACGGAAAAGCACTCGTTGCTGCCTGTGTCGGTTGTCACTCAATCAAATCCCAAGGGATGGCTGCACCTATGGATGCAGTCACTTCTGCACAGACATATGGTGTCAACCCGCCTGATCTGAGTAATATGGGAGCGTTGCTTGATGAGAAATTCTTCGCACATTTCCTGCTTGATCCTGCAAAGGTTACCAAGTCCAAACACTTTGCAATGCCGCCAAGTGCCGGAAGTGAGCAGGATGCTGCAGATATCGTAGCGTATTTCAAATCAATCGCACCGAAAGAGATTTCTCCGAAAGAAGCGTATGAAACTGCATGTGGTAGATGTCATGCCAACCGTTATGACCATTGGACACAGATTGGTGAAGTACCAAAAACAAAGTCTAACATCAAAACAGGTGTAGACCTTGATGCTCTTGCATTCAAGAAAAAAGTTGGTATTTATGAGAATAAATTGGCAGACTATATGGGTAAACTGCCACCTGACCTCTCTATTATTATTAGAGCGAGAAGTGAACAGTTCCTGGAAACTTTTGTTGAAGATCCTCAGTCACAGCTGCCTGGTACAGCAATGCCAAGAGTCGGTTTGACAAAAGAGGGTTACGAAAAAGTAAAAGCCTATCTTGAGAAGACTGGTGATCCAAGTAAGCCGAAACGAGAAGAGTTAGGACCATGGGTGATCGGATACTTTGTCCTCTTCGCATTCCTCGCGTTCCTATGGAAAAAATCAATCTGGAAAGGGCATCACTAATTTGTGATCTTTCCTGACCCCGGCTCTTTGCCGGGGCATAAGTATTATCATTCCGGATTCGATTCGGGATCTTGCCATTTTTCTGCAATAACCTATATTCCATTGACAAACTGATATAATTTTATTTGTGCAATTTTTCTTATTTTTTATTCCTAATCCCCGATTTATCTACATTTCGCTACCCTAACAAAAACTGATACGATTGGAAAGATATGCTTATAGACGGACATGGTAGAACAGTAAACTATTTGAGGGTTTCAGTGACAGAGCGGTGCAATTTCAGATGCCAGTACTGTATGCCCGAAAAACCTTTTTCATGGGTACCCAAAGAGAACCTGCTCTCGTTTGAAGAACTCTTTTTGTTTATGAAAGTGGCGATAGATGAAGGAGTCAACAAAATTCGTATTACCGGCGGTGAACCGCTTTTGCGTGAAGACCTTGATACCTTTATCAAAATGATCCACGACTATAGCCCAAATATTGATCTTGCGTTAACGACCAATGGATATCTGTTGCCTCAGGTTGCACAGAAGCTCAAAGATGCGGGGCTGAAGAGGTTGAATATTTCACTTGACAGCCTCAAGCCTGACGTTGCACACAAAATTGCCCAAAAAGATGTGCTTTTGCAGGTACTCAAAGGCATTGACAAAGCACTTGAGGTAGGACTTGGTGTGAAAATCAATATGGTACCGCTCAAGAGTATCAATGATAATGAGATCATTGATGTAATGGAGTACTGTATGGAACGGGGGATGAAGATACGCTTTATCGAGTATATGGAGAACCGTCATGCCAATATTGATCTTCGAGGGATGCACGGCAAAGAGATCCTTACCAAAGTAAAAGAGAAGTATACAATCCGTGCTTTGGGTCGTGAGGGGGCAAGTCCGTCATTCAATTATATCATTGAAGAGAACGGCTACGAATTCGGTCTTATCGATCCGCATAAACATGATTTCTGTGAAAGCTGCAATCGTATCCGTCTGACTGCCGAGGGCTTCTTGATTCCCTGCCTCTATTTTGACGAGGCGATGAGCATTGCAGAACACGTTAAAAAAGGTGATGTTGAGAGTGCTTCTAAGGTACTTGCCCAGGTACTTAAAGACAAACCCAAAGAGAACCGCTGGATAGAAGGGGAACTCGAAGAAGGTCAGGAAGTCTCAAGCCGGGCTTTCTATGAAACGGGAGGATAATAACTTTTGTTTTATCTAACTGAACAGTTCTTTTCCATTCAGGGGGAGGGCAAATATGCAGGTACCCCTTCCTATTTTTTGAGAACAGGAGGGTGCAACCTCTCCTGCCCAGGATTTGGTGCCGCCTATGAAGTGGATGGTGAAGTACGTTATGGGTGTGACACCTACTTTGCTGTAGATAGCAGGTTTTCAAAAACGTGGATTAAAGTGGAACATCCTGATGTACTGATTGCTGAACTTGAGGATGCGTTTAAAAAGATCGGTTATTTGCCAGACATGGTTATCACCGGAGGGGAACCGTTGATGTACCACAACGACGATGCTTTTTATGCCGTTGTCTCCTGGCTTGTAGAGCAGGGTATTCGCATTACTTTTGAGACCAACGGTACGATAGAAATCGATTTTGATACTTACCCGGCATACGGCGCTTGTGTCTTTGCTCTCTCACTCAAACTTGCAAATTCCGGAGAGCCTCGAGAAAAACGCATCAAGCCGCAGGCGTTGAAAAATATTCAGGCCAATACCAAAGAGTCGTTTTTGAAGTTTACGATAGACAAAGCGCTGGTGGAGACGACAGCATTCGAAGAGATTGATGAAATCAGAAAGCTATTGCCGGAACTCGATATCTACTGTATGCCGGTGGGAGAAAGCAGGGATACAATATGGCATAATGACAAGGCGGTATTTCACTTTTGCATGCAACATAATTTTCACTATAGTGACAGATTACATATAAGAGTATTTGACACTACCCAGGGTGTATAGTATATATTTTATAACATTATAAAAATAATAATTAAATCATATAAGATAGCCCCAAGCTTATTCGGAGTAATATTATCCTAATAAAATAGTAAGGAGTTGTTTCATGAAAGAGATTACACTCGATACAAAGATCGCTGATCTGCTGAATGAGTATGACGGAATGAAAGATATACTTATACAGATAAACCCCAAATTTAAAAAACTCAACAACCCGGTACTCAGAAAAACACTTGCAAAAATTGCAGGTGTAAAACAGGCTGCTGTGGTGGGAGGAATGGATCCTGTCGATCTGTTAAACCAACTTCGTGAGGCAGTTGGCCAGCCACCTGTTGATATAAATACACCCAAAGGGGAAGTAGAGGCAGAAGAAGCACCGGAATGGATACTTAAAGAGCCAAAACAGACACTCAACGCCAATGAAATACTTGATGAAGAACGTAATCCTTTGGCAGAACTGCATAAAGCACTCAAAACAATATCTGAAGACGAGATAATTACGATAGAAGCAGATTTCCAGCCTGAACCGCTTATGGATGAGATGCTGAAGGCAGGACATGAAGTCTTTTCACGTGAAGTTAGACCAAATCATTTTATTACCTACATTAAAAAATAGATAATGAGAGTACATACTTCTTTCTCTGTTGTGATACGTCTTTTGCTATGGTTTGTGATGATCGTCGGAGGTACAGTCTATGCCTTGATGTGTGACTGGCATAATCCTCTTTTTACAAATATTTTTTTTCATCTTGTGTGTGGCATACTGGGTATTGTTATCCTTAAACTGGCATTCAATGCTGCAGCTAACGGCGGGCGGGAATTGGCTCAAGGACGTGTGGGAAATATCCCCCGCTTGGAGACCAACAGGCTGGTTACCAGCGGTATTTACAGCTGTATGCGTCATCCTATGCTTTTTGGTTTAACACTGCTGCCACTTGGCTGGGCACTGTTGCTTGGAAGCCCAACATTCATTACCATAGTCGCACCGTTGGAGATGCTGTTTATTATAGTAATGGTTATGGTTTTTGAAGAGAGGGAAGCGGAACAAAAATTTGGTGAGGACTATCTTTGGTATCGTCAGAAAGTACCAATGATCTCTTTCAAACTGATGTGTTTGAAGCAGCTTTTTGGATTTAAAAAAGGTACAATAGCATAAAGGAGTATAAATGACATTTTCAGATGAAGATATTTACGCAGCAGTAAAACACCATCTGCCGGAGGTAAATGAATATATCGCGTCTCACGGCGGTACGATCAAACTGCTTGGAGTCAAGAATGGAACAGTATATATCGAACTCGCCGGAACCTGTCATGGATGTTCCATGAGTTTGATGACGACTAAAATGGTTGTGCAAAAGCGTCTTAGAGAGCTAATACACCCTGAATTAACAGTGGTCAATGTGGATGGAACTCCAGAAAATGCGCTTCCTGATGATGTGTATCGTGAAGATGAACCTGAGGAAGATGAGGAAATCGATGAAGAGATCTCTCTGTGGGATAAAGCCAAAGGCTTCTTTGGTAAGGAGAATTAACGATGCATTTCACTATCGCTGATATGGAAAATAAAACCGATATTTACAAACTGATGTCACAGACGATCATCCCGCGTCCTATTGCGTGGATTGTCACAGAAGATGATGAGATAGTCAATATTGCACCATTCAGTTACTTTACCGGGCTCTCATCGAGTCCAGCAACAGTGCTTGTCTCCATTGGCCACAAGAGTGACGGTACACCTAAAGATACATTGGCAAACTTGAGAAAGCATAAACGCTGTACACTCTGTATGGTTGAAGGTGGAGACCTCAAAAAGATGCACTACAGTTCCAAAGCGCTTGGGCATGATGAAAGTGAAGCTGAGCTCTTTGACATAGACACAAATCGTGAAAAAGAGGATTTTCCTCCTAAGATTACATCTTCTCCCGTAGTCTATTTCTGTGAACTAATGCAGGAAATTACATTGGGTGGGGCAACAGTACCGGTTATTCTGGAGATTAAAGAGATCTTTGTGGATGACAAGATCGTTACCGATAGGGAAAAACTTGATATCGTATTCGATCCGGTAGCACGTATCGGGAAAAGTTATGCTTTTTTGGATGAAGCAGTAACTCCGCCGCCCATACCTTAAGTCGCTTTTGTTAAAATCAATGATTATAGCAAAAGTGAGGCAGCTATGTTGATCCGTAAACTTTTCAAATTTGAAAATGCGCATATTGTCAGAGACTGCAGTACCCGGCGTTGCAGTGAAAATATTCACGGGCACTCTTATCGTGTAGAAGTGCTTCTTGAATCCAATTACCTTGACAATGGGCAGATGGTCTATGATTTTGGTTTGACAAAACTCTATATCAAGACCCTGATTGATTCCTTCGATCATGCGATTACCCTCTGGCATGAAGATGATAAAGCATATGTAGAAGCGATGAAAAGGCACTCTCAGCGCTGGATAGAGCTTCCTGTTTCCCCCTCAGCAGAGCAGTTTGCCAGAATCTTTTTTCTAATAGTCGAAAAAATACTTGCATCTACACAGAAGAGAAACGGTGAAAAAGAGGTAAAGCTGCACAGTGTCATTGTCCATGAAACCGATACAGGATATGCACAGGCATTTGAAGCAGACGCTCACAGTGTACTGATGGGAACAATCGATCTGAATCAGATTGTGTTCTCTCCCCAGGTGCGAAGTGAGTGGGATGATGGAGAATTATGGGCAAAACTGTTGGCGGGTGAGATGCTTGCTGTACCGGCAAAGGTGTAAGGAGGAAAAGTGAAAAAAAATATATCTCTTTTAATGGTGATGGCTGGGATAGTGCTCCTGTCTGGATGTAAAGACAAGGAGACGGAGCAGGCGGTTGCCAAAGCGACAGCACAGAGTGCCAAATTGGTGAAAGCGCATGATACAAAGATCAGTGATGCAACAAAACAGACAGCGACACAATTGGCAAAAGATACGACACAGGTTGCAAAAAAAGCTGTTGAGAGTGTTAAAACACATGCTGTACATACAATTGCTGAAGCAAAGAAGACAATTCAGGAAGTTGTCGTGGCTCAGGCTCCCGGAGACCGTGGCAAAGTGCTCTATCAAAAATGTGCAGGCTGTCACGGTGAGCAGGGAGAGAAGCAGGCTTTGGGAAAGTCTGCACTGCTTGCCGGACAGTCTGCTTCCGATCTGGCAAATAAGCTGATCGCATACAAAGAGGGGAAACGTAATGTGGCAGGAATGGGAAATTTAATGAAAACTCAGCTTGCTTCTATGCAAAAAAGTGATATATTGGCGCTTGCGGAATATATTTCGACATTTCAAACAAAAAAAGGTAACACAAAATGATAGAACAGATGATTATGGCACATAGTATATTGGTAAAGATCTTTTTGGTCTTTCTGCTTGGGGGACTTTTTATTCCCTTTGTAACAAAAAAGAATCCGGCCGGATTTAAAAAAGCAAGTTTCATTTACACGATGAGTTTTCAGGCACTGGCAACTATGATCGCCTTTACAGGTCTTGTTATTATGGCTATGAACGATTTTCACTGGACCCTCAGTGTGATTGTTATGATTATTGTTTGGGCACTTTTGATGTATATTGAGATCAAAAAGTACAAACTGATTAAAGTTGCTAACATAAAGGATGAAACAACACACAAACTGCTTAGAGGGGCATTTTTGAAGATCTCATTGGTTCAGATCATGCTCGTTGTAATGATAGTAGTACTTAAAATTATGGAAGCCAAGGGTGTTATATCTTTATCATAAAGAGGCTGGTGCCTCGACACTGACACTCACTGGCGAAGAACACAGGTACCTCTTCAAGGTACGTCGTCATAAAGCCAATGAGAAGCTCCATCTTCGAAATCTTGAAGATGGCTACCTCTACACCTATGAGGTGGCATCTATTGACAAGCGTTCGGTCGTACTCTCATTACTCTCCAAGACACTACATGAAGTTAAACCAACGAGATCGCTGCACATAGGCTGGTGTGTCATTGATCCTAAAAGTATTGAAAAGGTACTGCCGTCACTGAATGAAATAGGTGTGGAAAAGGTCACATTTATCTACTGCCAGCGTTCGCAAAAAAGTTTTAAACTCGATTTCAAACGACTACATAAAATTTTGATTAATTCTTCACAGCAATCCGGCCGCACTGAAATGATGGTACTTGAGATAGCAGATAATATAGATTCTTTTCTTGAAAAACATCCGAAAAGTTATATGCTAAATTTCAGCCAGACATCTCTTGATACAGTACGTGAGAATATTGAAACGCTCATTATTGGATGTGAGGGTGGTTTTACAGATGAAGAGCGCGCACTTTTTGAGGAGCATAAGATTGTAGGTTTCTCTACACCGCTTGTACTTAAAAGTGAAAGTGCCGCCTGTGCAGTGGCAGCAAAGATTTTACTTTAACTCCTTTTCCCCATCACTATACTGATACAAAAAGAAAAATGCTATTCCCCCTACCGAAAACATAATGAATCGGTAAATCGCGACTTTTATCAATCATAAAAAGAAACGTAACAAAAATTTTCGCTAAAAAGTAAAAAAATAGTGCAAAAGGAACGAAAAAAAATTCCTATATAATGTAAGCAAAGAAAAAAATTTAAAAAAAAACGAAAAAAAACGAAAAAACCCTTGACAAGGGTGACGTTCGGTGCTATAATACGCGTCCACAAACACAGAGACCTTAACCGAGTTGGTTGAGAGAGTGAGAGTGAGTGATCTTTGACAACTGAATATAAGTAAACAAATCAACGTCTATTTGAGATTTAATTTTTGCACTTTTTTTTCAAAAAGGTGATAGGGATTAACTTAGATAGCAAATATTTAAGTGATTCTGACAATGGTTCAAACCATTCTATTTTATAATGGAGAGTTTGATCCTGGCTCAGAGTGAACGCTGGCGGCGTGCTTAACACATGCAAGTCGAACGAGAACGGCTCTAGCTTGCTAGAGTGTCAGCTAAGTGGCGGACGGGTGAGTAATGTATAGCTAACGTGCCCCTTGGAGAGGGATAACAGTTGGAAACGACTGCTAATACCTCATATTCCTTCTATGTTAATCATAGTTGGGAAATGTTTTTTCGCCAAGGGATCGGGCTATATGGTATCAGGTAGTTGGTGGGGTAAGAGCCCACCAAGCCAATGACGCCTAGCTGGTCTGAGAGGATGATCAGCCACACTGGAACTGAGACACGGTCCAGACTCCTACGGGAGGCAGCAGTGGGGAATATTGCACAATGGAGGAAACTCTGATGCAGCAACGCCGCGTGGAGGATGACGCATTTCGGTGTGTAAACTCCTTTTATATGGGAAGATAATGACGGTACCATATGAATAAGCACCGGCTAACTCCGTGCCAGCAGCCGCGGTAATACG